>Ga0123333_10001633_pt1 | contig 23571 bp, 18 predicted proteins | sample BioC12SIPDNA_3_FD_89957 | JGI IMG/M metagenome (GOLD analysis project Ga0123333, IMG submission 89957) | Anaerobic biogas reactor microbial communites from Washington, USA - Biogas_R2_B C12 SIP DNA | ecosystem: Engineered > Bioreactor > Anaerobic > Unclassified | place: Washington, USA... | reverse complement strand
TCCGTGCTCGCTACGTCAAGCGGCTGGGCGTGGCGCGGCGAAGAGTTGAGCAGGCTCTGCAACGACGCGCCCGTGCAACCGAGGCCCTGGGCAAGATCCGCGCCCAGATGGAGATCGGTAAACGCAAACGCGAATGGAACACCAGCACCAGCCTCAAGTCGTACGTCGATCCACGCGTGTACCAGCGTTGGGGTGAACGCGTGGATTACGACGTGCTGAACGCCTTTTTCCCCACGGCGCTGCGGCGCAAGTACGCGTGGGTGCAGTACGTGGATAGCGAGGGCGACGATGAGGACATCGCAATCCGGCCCTGTCTGCCGGGAGATCTCACGGCTGTGGCTCATCTGATCCGCGAGGTCACGGGAGACCAGGTGAGCACAGATGATGTGCGCGGGCAGTACTTGCCCGAGCTGGGCGAGGAATGGCGGGTTGCGCTGATCGCGCTGGGGGATGAGCAACAGGTCGCGGCCTTTGCCGCGCTGGGGCCGGTGTACGGGCCGGAAACTGCCCTTCTTGTGGACTGCTTTGCTCTTGTCCATCCGGATCATCGCTCAGACCGGCTTGTCGATGCGCTGGCGGCAGAGCTCGGGCGTCAGTTTGAGCGCTTTGCGCTGATGCATCCCGTGCGGCGGGGCCAGGACGCTTACCGGCTGGCGCCTCGTGATGCGGGATGGTACGACTGGGCACCGGGGCTGCCGGAGCGACTGGGCCTTGACGGCGCCGGAGCCGGTGACGCCAGTGATGCTGAAGACTAGAACGAGCTGCTGGGACGAGGTGCTGCCTGCCTTTTTGGCTCCGCCGGAGGCGTGTGCTATACTGGCGGCTTGTGACACGCGATGAAAGGTGGTGGCCCGAGATGACCGATAAACTGAGTGGCTGGAATCCTGAACTCAATACGGATGTCGCCGAAATCCGCCCTGGCGATACGGTGCGTGTTCACCTGCGCATCGTAGAGGGTAACCGCGAGCGCATCCAGGTCATCCAGGGCGTTGTGATGCGCCTCAGGGGCTCCGGAGTGGATGCCACGTTCACCGTGCGCCGAATCGCGGCCCACGGGATCGGAGTGGAGCGCACCTTTATGCTCCTCTCTCCGCGCATTGAGCGGATCGAGATCGTGCGCCGTGCCGACGTCCGCCGCGCGCAGCTCTACTTCCTGCGCAAGTACCGCGGCAAGGCCGCGCGTCTTCGCGAGGACCGTTCCGCGTTTGAGCGCTCGAGGCAGTAAGCATTCTGAACGGGGGACTCGCGTGGCCACCAGCACCGCCAAGGCCGGCGCGGACCAGTTCCCCAGCCTGACTCACGAGTTCAGGCTCTGGGCAGAAGGATACCGGGCGGTTGCAGGCATAGATGAAGCTGGCCGCGGCGCATGGGCAGGACCCGTCGTCGCGGCCGCTGTCGTGCTACAGCCCGATTCCACGGAGCGCTACACATCCCTTGCTCCCGTCCGTGATTCCAAACTTCTCTCACCGCGACAACGCGACCTCTGCTACGACCTCATACTCGACGAGGCTCTTTGCTGGGGGGTGGGGCGTGTCCCTGCCGAACAGATCGACCGGATGGGAATACTACAGGCGACGCGACTGGCGATGCTGCAGGCGGTAGATGCGCTGTGCTATCCTCCCGATTATCTGCTGATCGACGCCGTGCGGCTGGACACGCACAGGCCACAGCTTGCGCTCATCAAGGGTGACAGGCTCTGTTTGTCCATCGCGGCTGCGTCGATCGTGGCCAAGGTCACCCGTGATAGGGCCATGCAGGATCTGGAACGGCAGATGCCAGGCTATGGTTTCGACAGGCACAAGGGGTATGGCACTGAGCTCCACAGAGACGCACTGGATGCCAGAGGCGTATGCGCCGCGCATCGTCGCTCATACGCTCCCATCGCTGCACGGCTAGCGAGCGATCCCGATGATTGACCTCGGCCTGCCCATTGAGACCGTTCCTCTCGCCTTCCTGGATGTCGAAACCACGGGGTTGAACCCTTCCCGCGGAGACCGAGTCTGCGAAGTTGCTGTTCTGCGCACTCGCGCGGACACGATCGAGATCGAGTGGTCGCGGTTGGTCAACCCGCAGCGCCCCATCGGGTATGGCGCCTTCCGGGTGAACGGAATCTCAGGGGCCCTGGTGGCCTCCGCGCCCTGTTTCGGAGAGATCGCCGACGAGTTGCTCGGCATTCTGCATGGCACCGTGCTGGTGGCTCACAATGCGCTGTTCGACCTGGCCTTTCTCAAGCTCGAACTGGACCTGGCGCAGCGGCCTCTTCCTTCTCTGATCGCACTGGACACACTGCAGCTTGCGCGCAACAATGTCACCGCCAGCGGCTATTCACTGGCGGCGCTGGCTGCCATGTACGGTATCGTGCATGAGGATGCGCACCGCGCCCTGGGCGATGTTCGTGCCACGCATCAGCTCTTTAGGCGGATGGTACGGCTGCTACGGGCGAGGGGAGTGAGCACCGTAGGCGATCTGTTGCGGGCGCAGGGCGGAGTCCTGCGGGATCGCTCCGGCCCGGCGGTTGTAGCCGCACCGGCGGTGCGCAGAGCGCTCCAGGAGAGTTCCTGCCTGCGGATACGCTATCGCGACACGCATGGTTCGGTTACCGAGAGGATCATCAGGCCGACGCAGCTGTCGGTTCGGTTTGGCCAGACGTACCTGGTGGCATACTGCTTTCTGCGCCGTGCCTCTCGCACCTTTGCTATGGACCGAATCGAGGCGATGGAGCCCGTTGACGCCCCTCCGGAAAGGGGAAGCTAGAGATGCCAGAACTCCCCGAACTCGAGGCGCTGGTTCTGCGACTTCGCCCCAGGCTGTTGGGGCAGACGTTGACCAACCTGGAGGTTCACAGGCCAGTCGTGTTGCGAAACCTGCTGGCTGAGCCGGAAGACGTGCTCGTCGGACGGCGTGTCACGGATATCCAGCGTCGTGGCAAGCTCCTGCTGCTCCAACTCAAAGACCTCTGGCTCGTGACCCACTTTATGCTTGCCGGGACTCTGGTGTGGCCAGAGGAGGGGGAACTTCCGCGAAGCAGGGACTATTACACCCTCTCCTTCGGGAACGCTGGCGCTATCCGCTACTATGATCCTCGGGGTATGGGCAAGACCTACCTGACGCGGGATCTAGCGCTCGTCCCCGGCCTCGCTCAGATGGCGCCGGACGCGCTGTCTGAGGAGCTTACGCTTGATGTTTTTCTGCAGAGGCTCCGGTCATGCCCGGGGGAGATCAAGGGCGTCCTGACGCACGAGCGGGTTGCGGCGGGGATCGGCAACGCTTACGCAGATGAGATCCTCTTCTGCGCCGGGATCTACCCGTTTGCCAAGGCAAACCGGCTCACGCCTGCGCAGAAAGAGCAACTGTACGGCGCGATGCGTTCCGTTCTACCGGACCGCGTGTCCTTCCTGCTCGAGCACTGGCCTCCAGACATGGATCTACACTGGCGGGAGGGCCTCCAGGTACACCGGCGGCGCGGTGAGCCCTGCCCGCGCTGCGGCACACCGATCTCAGAGATCAACGTGGCCAAACGCCCCACGAACTTTTGCCGCAACTGCCAACCCGGGCTGCTGATCAGGAACTGAGCGGTTGGCGAACCCCAGCCCGTTCGGTATACTGCCATGGTGATTGGTCCCTTGACGCTCATGATGGGAGGCGACACCGAATGGTGCGGCGCCGCTGGCGACAGACGCTGGACAGCCTGGTGAAGGACACGCGCCTCGACGGCCAGGGGTACCTGTTCGAGGTAGCCGTGCTGCTGGCCGATCTTGTGGGCGATTCGGTCCCTGTGTCGCGGAGCAGTTACCTGGCATGGCTCGTGGAGCGCTGCCGGCGCCTTGTCGGCGCTGGCCGGGAACGCGCTGCGGTGTTTCGCCTGGTGAACGGCATGCTTTGGGCTCTTGATGACGCGCCTACGCCGGAGATGATGCGCACGCTGGCGCTGGGTTATCTCCATGGGCTCGGGGCACGACGCGCAGAGATGCTTGAGAAGCTGGCATCCGCTGCGTCTCACGACCTGAGCAGATACCGGCGCATCATGACCTATGGGCGAGATACCGCTCTGCTTCAGGCGCTGATCGTCGCCGCCGCGCGACGTGAGTCGCCTGAGGTGGTGTTGAGCGAAGGTCGTCCACGGCTGGAGGGCTTGACGATGGCCAGCGAACTGGCCTGGGGAGGCGTGGAGGTCACTCTGGGCGTGGACATGGCTCTGTTTGGCTGGCTCGCCGACGTCCAGGCCCTGTTTCTTGGCGCGGAGAGCCTGTCGGTGCGCGGGCTGCTATACAGGCGCGGCACCGCGGCTCTGGTGGAAGCCGCACAGGTGCGCGAGGTTCCGGTATACGTGATCTGTGGCCGGGACGATTTCACTCCAGCGGAGTACCCGATCGCTGGCGAGGCGCTTTCGGGCCCCTTTGAAGAGATCACCCCGGACGCTCATGAGCGCATCACTGTGCGCAATATCGCTTGGGACCTGACTCCGCTGGAAAGCATCACGGCAGCCATCACGGCAGAGGGAATGCTAGCCGGGGATGCACTCGAACAGGCGCTCGGCGCCGTGCGCGCTCATCCTGCGCTTGTGGGCCGGTAGACTGAGGCGCTTCTGCTTGGCTAGCGGGCGCGGCAGCGCCATCAGCTCATTTCGATAGGAGATCGATGCAAGAAGTCGCTGTCAAGCGAACCGATATCGAAGAAACCATGCGCTCGGCGTACCTAAGCTATGCCATGAGCGTGATCACGGCGCGCGCCCTTCCCGATGTCCGTGATGGTCTCAAGCCCGTCCAACGACGGATACTGTACGCCATGAATGACATGGGGCTGAGGCATGACCGGCCGACGCGTAAGAGCGCCCGCATCGTGGGAGAGGTGCTCGGCAAGTACCATCCGCACGGAGACTCGGCGGTGTACGAGGCGATGGTGCGCATGGCCCAGGATTTCTCCATGAGATACCCGCTGGTGGACGGGCAGGGCAACTTTGGCTCTGTAGACGGGGACGGGGCGGCCGCCGTGCGCTACACAGAGGCGCGCCTGAGCGCGATGGGTGACGAGATGCTCACCGATCTCGGCCAGGATGCGGTGGACCTGGTAGATAACTTTGATGGCTCTCTCAAGGAGCCGGCCGTGCTCCCCGCCAAGGTACCGAACCTTCTCGTGAATGGCGTTGGCGGCATCGCCGTGGGTATGGCTACCAACATTCCACCGCACAACCTCGGCGAGATCGCGGACGCCGTGGCCTATCTGGTGGACAGATATCATGAGGCCGATGACGTCACGCTCGATGAGCTGATGCAGTTTGTGCATGGGCCCGATTTTCCGACAGGTGGGATGATCCTCGGTGACGAGGGGATCCGCCAGGCCTATGCCACCGGGCGCGGCAGAGTGGTGATGCGATCGCAGGTCCATCCGGAGGAGTTGAGCGGGGGTCGAATGGCGCTCATCGTCACCGAATTGCCCTATCAGGTCAACAAGTCGACGCTGGTCGGCCGGATTGCGACGCTGGCGCGAGAGGGGCGTGTTGAGGGCATCGGTGATCTGCGCGATGAGTCCGATCGAATGGGCATCCGCGTCGTGATCGAGCTCAAGCGAGGAGTGGAGTGGGAGCCCGTGCTCGCCGGCTTGCTCAAGTACTCGCAGCTGCAGGCGACCTTTGGCGTCAATATGCTGGCGTTGGTGGATGGCGAGCCTCGCACGTTGTCACTCAAGAGAGCGCTGCTCCACTATATCGATCACCGGTACAACGTAGTTGAGAGGCGCAGCCGCTACGAGCTGGAGAGAGCCCGGCAGCGGGCCCACGTGTTGGAAGGACTGCTGATCGCGCTAGATCATCTCGACGAAGTGATTGACACGATCCGCCGTTCACAGAACGCCGACACAGCCAAGACGAATCTGTGCAAGCAGTTTCGGTTCACCGAGCCTCAGGCTTTGGCGATACTGGACCTGCAGCTGCGCAGGCTGGCTGCTCTCGAGCGCCGGCGTGTCCAGGAAGAGTACCGTGATGTGATGGCTCGCATCGCGGCGCTCGAGGACCTGCTTTCCAGCGAGGCCAAGATCCGCGGTGTCGTGAAGGAGGAAATCCTCGATCTCAAGCGCGTGTACGGCGATGCTCGGAGAACACGGGTCAGCGACCTGGAGGTGTCCACCTCCGTGTCGGCCGGTGACCTGGTCGCCGACGCTTCGCTGGTGTTGGCGATCTCGTTTGACGGCGCCGCTCGCCAGTTCCCGGCCTCCATGGCCCATGGCGGTTCCGGGGGGCTGGTGCGGCAGTTGCTGGATACAGGCGTGGCCGTGCATTCGCTGGCGCGTGCAAACGCCCAGGAGAAAGTCGCCTTTTTCACCAACAAGGGGCGTGCGTTCGCCTTTGGTGCTCACCAGATACCCGATGCCAGGCAGGTACCCGACGGGGCTCCGCTGCAGAGCCTCGCGCAGCTTGATGAGGGGGAGGTGGTTGTTTCGCTGATCCCTCTGGGGGCCGTGGATGAGGCCAAGAGCGTGATGCTGGCAACGGCCGAGGGGCGCGTCAAGCGCGTGAGTTCAGGGGACATCAACTCGGTGAACCGGGATTCGATGACGGCCATCGGGCTGGTCGGCCAGGACGAGGTGGTGGGCGCCGCTATGGTGACGGAGGGAGTGGACATCCTCTGCATCTCCCGGCAAGGACGGGCTATACGATTTCCCGCTGACGATGTGCCGCTACAGGGGCTGCCCGCCAGGGGCGTCAAGGGTATGGACCTCAAGGATGGCGATCTCGTGATGGGGCTGAACGTGGCCGTGAAGGGCGCGGAGCTTCTCCTTGTCACCGCCAATGGCTTTGCCAAGCGGGTTAAGCTGGACGAGTACAGCGCGCAGGGGCGTGGCGGGCAAGGCACAGCGACTGTGGATGCCCGCAAGAGCGAGACGGCAGGGCCCATTGCGTCAGCCTGTGTGGTCGATAATGACGATCGCGTGCTTCTGGGCACTGCGCAGGGCGTGGTGGAGGAGAAACCGGTCAGCGGGATCCGCATGCTGGCCCGGGACAGCTGGGGTACCCTCGTGACGCGAACGCGGAGTCAGGCGACTGTGTCGTTGGACATGGGCGATCAGGTCGTTGCTTGCGTGGTGGTGCCTTTCTCCCTTGATGAGGGGCCGGAGCCCTCGTCCGGTGCACCTGGCGATGGCGGAGACGCGGGTGGTTCGCCTGCCCCCGGCTCCCGCCCAAGAACGCGGCGCAGAACCGCTCCGAAGGCATCCGCAGAGCAGGAGGCGGAACCCAAGAGCCCCTCGCGGCGCCGTTCTGGCAAGTCAGCCGAGAGCTCCGCGCCACGCACCACGAAGAAGGCGAGTGCATCGGGGGCGCCTGCGGAGGACGTTGCCGTCAAACCGGCTCGGAGCAGACGCAGCGCGACGGCAGCCAGCGAGGCTGCACGACAGAAGGCGGAGGCGCCTGCGCGCAAGGGCCGCGCCACCCAAGCAAAGGGATCGCCAGCTGCAACGGCGGAAAAAGCGAGCGGAACAGCCACGGATGGCGAGGGAACTGCGGCTCCGCGCAAGGCGGCGAGAACGCGTCGCGCGGCTGCCACACCGGCACCGGAACGGCTGGCCACGGGATCAGAGGTTCCGAAGAAAGCAACCAGACGCCCGAAGCCCAAGGTCGATACGCCGGCATCGGACGGGGTGGCTCCTGCTCGCCGTTCTCGTGCGCGCACGCCAAGCTCCACCCCCGCCGAGACGGAGGCACAGCCGCCGGCATCTGAGCGGCGCCGCTCCACGGCCACCGGCCGCGGCTCCGGCCGCTCTGCAGGGACGAGCGCGCCACCGACGGAGGCCGCCGATGGCGATCAGAAGGCGCCCGCCGCGCGTCCTCCCACGCGAGTCGTACGTTCAAGTCCGCAGCGTAGACGGAAAGAGGAATAGTCCGTGTCTCAAGAGAACAAGCCGCGCAGTGTGGCGGACTCCATTCGCCGCGTGGTGAACATCGCACGCATAATCGGTGCGGTGGTGCTGGTCGGCATCGTGGTTACCGGCATTCGTTCGCTCGTCCTGTTCTACTCGAATGAGGTTGGGTTCTCCGCACCGGATGCGGCGCGTCTCTACACGGAGGCGTTGCTGGAGGGCGACCTGGACACCGTCTACAACATGACGGACCCGCTCTCTCTCACGGACGTGTACGGCAGGCCCGTGTCTCGCACGGTATTCATGGCGGAGGCGCGAGAGTTGATCGGATCCGAGGCGCTGGCCGTCGAGACGGTGGAGGCCGTCAAGCTGTTTGATCGCGATGGCGTTCACTATTATCGGATGGATGTGACGTTCCAAGGGGGTGGTACCACCACCCACAACAGGCTGTTGTTGGCGCTGCGTAACGAGGAAGGAACTTGGCGAGTGGTGTGGCCCTTTGGCCTGAGCGCTTGATGCGGGCGGGAGTGTATGGACAGAGCAAGGCGATCAGAAAGCATGGGCGCGCCGGCGGGTAGAGAGCCGGGCCCAATGCTGGAGTATCTAGTGGATCCAGATGCGCGGACGCTGGCGCAGCTGATCGTCGCCTTTGCCAACAGCGCTGGCGGTACGATAATCGTGGGGCTGGATGAGCACGGCCGTCTGGATCCCTCCGCCGGGGACGATCTGGAGCCCGTGCTGCAACGTGCGATTGGGTTTTGCGAGCCGCGTTTCGGCGAGGGCGACGCGCCCCGGTTGTTCTACGAAGAGACCGCACAGGGGCAGTTCGCGACGATCGTGGTGCGCCCGTTGCCCTACCGGATGAGCATCGAGGGCCGAGAGGTCTACCTGCGCTCCGGCCGCAGCAATATGCGCGTTCCGGCAGAGGAAATGGATCGCGTGCCTCCGGCCCATGTCAGCTTTGAGGACTCCATCGTTGCCGGCGCGACTCTCGACGATCTGGATGACGCAGTGATCGAGGAGTATCGCCAGAACCGCATCCGCAGGGGGCCCAGAGGCGAGTCGTTCACGCGTTCCGAGTTGCTCCGCGACGCCGGGGCGATCGATGTCGGTGGCAGGCCTACGGCTACCGGCATACTCCTCTTTGGCCGCAATCCGCAGCAGTTCTTTCCTCAGGTTGGGGCGGTCATTGTGCGCTTCCGCGGCAACAGTCTTCGCGAGGCTGCCAGGGGCGCGGAACGGTACAGCAAGAGGGTGGAAGTGGCCGGGCCGTTGCCTCGCCTGGTCGAAGCGGCCTGGCAAGCTCTGTTTGACGAGATCCATGGGAGCTCTGTGACGAATGGGCTCACGCGGGAGGAGCGATACGAGTACCCTCTGGAGGCGGTGCGAGAGGCTGTAGTCAACGCGGTGTGCCATCGCGACTATGCACTGACGGGCCAGCGCATCGAGATCCACTTGTTTGACGGCCACATGGAGATCACGTCTCCGGGCAGGTTACCTGGGCACATCACCCTGGACAATATCCTGGACGAGCACTACTCGAGGAATCCCCGATTGGTGCGCGGCCTTTACTACTGGGGCTATATCGAGGAGCTTGGGCAGGGGATCGATATCATTGTGGACGCGATGCGCCGGGAGCATCATCCTGCGCCAGAGTTTCGCGAGGGAGCCAGGAGCTTTACCGTGGTGCTGCGAAACGAGATCGACCGCATCGAGCTCGAGTTTGGCGAGGACCTCAACCCGCGCCAGATAGAGGCGTTGAGCTATCTGCGTGAGAACGAGAGGATCTCGAATCGCGAGTACCGGCAACTCTGCCCGGACGTGACGGCTGAGACGCTGCGCCTGGATCTGCGAGACCTGATCGACAAGGGCATACTGCTCCAGGTTGGCAGTAAGCGCGGCACCTACTATGTTCTCAAGTAGGGTTGGCCCCTCCGGGCTTGGCGGCATGCCGGGTCCGCTCCTGACGGCGCTCCTGGGCGCTGTGCTTCTGCTCAGCCTCATGTGTTCAGGCTGCAGCGATCAGGCGCCCCCAGAGGCGTCCCCTTCTCCCTCTCCGGCTCCTACCGACACACCTCTCCCTCAGAACGTGCTCGATGGCCTCCTGTTTGCCATCACGCTCAATGGGCGGCTGCTGGCTACAGAGGAACTCGAAACGCGAGTGGTCGACGGCTCGCTCTATGTGAGCAGCACCCTCCACTGGGCAGAGTCCGACGGAATGGTGGAGCGGCGGAGCGTTGCGCTCTCGCCGTTGCTGTATCCCACCAACTATACGCTGGAACGAAGCCTCCGGGGCGTGACGTCATGGAGCGTCGCGCAGAGGGACGGAGGCTCCTTGAGCCTTCTGTCGAACAACCGGCAGTGGTACGGCCCAGTCTGGCATGCCCGTCTGGAGCCAGTGCCCGGATTGCTGATGGAACAAACCCCATCGGCGCTGCCCCTGGCCTTGCTGGTGCTGCAGTATACCGCAGGGCGAAGCGCGGCCGACTACGGGGCTCCTTTCCGTCTGCCGGTCCTGGACGTGACCGATGACCTGCCTGCCAGCCATGACTTGACGCTCTCGCTGACCGATGAGCAGGGAGAGGCGGTCATCGGCACGCTGGCCCTCGAGGGCGCGATCGCTCGTGAAGGAGGTCACTCGTTCACACTCTGGCTCCGGCCCGATAGCCGCCTGCTCTTCCGGGCTGAGTTCCCGGACTACCGCCCGGGATTTTGGGAGGCCCTGCGCTACCCGGCGCTGAATGAGCCAGGTCTGCTCCGGATCGAGCGTGTCAGCGAGCTGCCTGCCGTGCCCGATGAGGAGCCGGATGGCGGGCCAGAGCTGATCACTCTGCAGGGCTCCACGGGCGAGTTGAGAGCCAGGCTCTACAGGCCTTCCGGGGAAGCCCCGGCGCCGGTGCTCCTCGTGCGTCGAGGCTGGCGGCAGCCCGATCTGGCAGAATCCGCCGAGGCCTGGCGGCAGCAGGGGTGGGCCGTGTGCGTTCTGGACCCGTCGGGCGTGGGTGACAGCCCCGGCGAGTTCCGGGCAGAGTCCGAACTGGCTGAGGCAGACGACCTCGTACAGGCGGCGAGGCAGCTCGCGTCCGTGGCCGGGCTGGACGGCGACGCGATCGTGCTTGTCGGAGTGGGGGAGTCGGCGGCTGTGGTGGCCAGGGCCGTTGGGGAGGCCAGCGGTGCCGCTGCATCTGGCAGCGGCGCGCCTATTGCCGGCGCTGTGCTGGCGTCGGGTGTGTTCGACGGGGCCGCCATCCCGCAGCTGGCGGCCGATCAGGCTCTGGCTCTGGCAGATCACTATGGCTGGGGCCCGGATGAGCTCAGTGGCTTTCTCGCTCTCTCGGTGCACCAGTGGCAGGCCTGGCTCGCAAAGGAGGAGATCGATTTCTCGCGACTGGGCCGCCGGGTCTCTCTGTCGGGTCTCGCCGCGTGGGCGGCACTTGACCTCTCCGCGGTGCTGAGGAGCATCTCTGTGCCCCTGCTGGTGCTGCATGGATCCCGCGACGAGTGGACGCCACCGGCCGGCGCCGAGCGCCTGGTGCAGCGACTGATGGACGCCGGCGCACCGGTGACCTACATAGAGCTCGAAGGGCTGGGTCACGATCTGGGGAGGACGCGCGGGACGCTCTGGGCCGCCGAGGCGGACTCGGCTCTTGAGGACTGGCTCGGCGGATTGCCCTGAGCGCTAAGGCCAGACCGGCTCCTGCCCCCTGGCGCCTCTCCCGCATCCATCGACGACCGGCAGGCATACCAGCCCCTGGTAACGATCGCCTAGAATAGACGGGAGCGGGCGTTCTACGGATCGGAAGAGATGCGTTGGGCAGCGACAGTCGGAGGAGCCAAAGCGTCTGCCCCAGTGAACAAGGCCCGGCTGGGCCGCGAGAGCGTGTGCCCAGAGGCATTCGAGAGGAGTGGGGCTCTCCAGGTACCAGATCTCCAGCAGGACGGCATGAAGCAACAGATAGTCTATGTGCCAGTGCAGGCGGCGCGCACCACGGAGATGCCGGCCAACGCGCCGGCGCAACCCGCCCAGAGCGGAGCCCACGTAGAGATAGTGCCCGTCCTGAAACGGAACGTTCCCGAGCCTCCCGACGGGCAGCGTCTGTGTCGAGGCCAGGGTAAGGATGAGCACATATGAGCCTGGCGCAGCCGGAAGCGTAACGACCGGTGACACGGCAGATTCTTGCCGGGCCTCAGTGAGAAATTCGCCAGGAAAGCCGTCCTGTGTTATCATGTCATACGAGGCTTTGATGAACGGAAAGAGGTGGACGGATGGGTAGTGTCATCAAGAAGCGCCGCAAGAAGATCGCACGTCACAAGTACCGCAAGATGCGTCGCAAGATGCGTTTCCAGCGCCGCAAGTAGCACCTTCGGTGCCGCGGCTGGCGCCCGCTTGTAGATAAGGTTTTCACGTAGCAACAGAGGCAGTAGCATACAGCTGCTGCCTCTGTTGGTGCCTTCCATCAGCGCCAGGCACGCAGTGCCTGGGCCATGGCCAGCAGGTTCTCCAACGGAACCGTGGCCTGGATGTTGTGCACGGCGCTATAGACGAACCCTCCTCCCGCCCCAAAGATCTCCAGGTTGTCTCGTATATGGGCGCTGACCTCCTCCGGTGTACCAAAGGGGAGTACCTGCTGCGTGTCGACACCGCCTCCCCAGAACGTCAGTTTCTCTCCCCAACGTTCCTTGAGACTGCGCGGCTCCATACCGGCCGCCGAGATCTGTACCGGATTGACGATGTCCACGCCCGCGTCGACAAAGTCATCGTATAGCGAGATCATCGAGCCGCAGCTGTGGTAAAAGGTCTTCCAGGATGTGTGGCTGTGTACCCAATCGTTGACCGCGCGATGGTACGGTTTGTACAGGTCTCGATAGGCTCGTGGGGAAATGAAACTGCCCGACTGCGCTCCGAAATCGGTTCCGCTCAGAAAGACCGCCACGATTCGATCGCCGACGGCTTGGTGATAGAGCGCGAGGTTCCTGAGCGCGATCTCCAGTTGCAGATCGAAAATGCCACGGACGTACTCAGGGTGCAGCGCCGTGGCCATGTACCAATCGGCGACAGCACGGATGCCCCGGGGTTGTCGAATGGCCAGCCCGGGGACGTGGGCGATATCACCAAAGCCAGCTGTGCCAAAGTTGCCAATGATCGCGCGGCTCGTGTTCTCGTGCAGCGTGCGAGAACGATCCTCCAGGCTTTGGAGTTCCTCATCCGTGTACAGCCGGTACATATCCCGAACCCACTCCTCAGGAATCAGCCGTTGTTCGGCGTCCGGCCTCTGACGCTCTATGGCATCGTGATAAAAGCCACCTGCTGGCATACGGCCTGAGGGGGGCGCCGCGCGATCCGCACAGGGGTACTGGTACAGATCGCCGTTCGCGTCCCGCTCGGTGTTAAAGCCTCCGGGGACCTGTGCTGACGTTTCGTTGTTCAGGGTGAACGGCTTCCATCCACCGGCCGGGAAGCCGAACATCGTGTTCTCCTCGTAGAGTCCGATCACGTCCACGTCCAGAGCGTCCAGCAGGTCATCATCTACCTGGCCGAGCATCTGATAGGGCTCGTGGATGCGAACGCGCCGGGGCTCCAGTCCGAGAGCCGAACGTAGCTTGCCTAGAGCGGTTGCCATGATCCCCGTCACGGCGGTGCTGCCGAGATCGAGCGGGACGCGATCCGGCTCCGTATGAGATAGCGCCAAAGCAACCCTCTCTCGCGACGTAACCATCTTCCCTCCCGACTGGATGCTCACCCTGGCTTGCATTCAGGCGCGGGCCAATGCCTGCCTCAACCGACGGTACCACCGAACGACTAGCGTGCCATGAAGGGCAAGAACCCCTCAATCCCGGGCTGGACCACCACAAGCGATGGATCATAGAGCCGGACCGTGCCTTCGCCCGCCAAACGCCTGGCGAGCAGGTGGATGGTGTGCTTCCCCGGAGGCAGGGGCAGCATCGCGGCCAGCGATACGCTGCGATCGGATCCGTCGCCGCTATCCTCCCACACGTGGACCGTGCGCTCGGTGTCACCGAGCGGATCCAGCCCGTCGACGGCCAGTGCAAGTGCAACGGTATAGGGTTCGTCCGCCAGCGCTACAGACGCGTTCGCCAGGACGAGGCTCCATCTGCCATCGCTTCCCACCATTGCGCTGCTCCTCACCTCCTGCCAGCCATCTGCTGAAGAGGACCACGTCAGGTTCCCGATGGCCGCATTGAGCACGGCTGCAGGACAGGGTGATGGAACGTACAGGAGCGAGAGGGTAGGGTCACAGAGGCGAATGGTCCCATCTCCCGAGTGCCGCCGAGCGAGCAGGCGGATGGTGTGCTCCCCTTCGGATACGGGAATCGCGCTCACCAGTGCAAACGGCTCTCCCGCACAGCCTGGTGTTCCGTCGTACACGTCCGCCCATCGATCCACCGCCGGATCCGCGGCCATGCCGTCGAGAGAGAAGGCGAGATGTGCTTCGTAAGGGAGATCGGAGAGTGTGAGCAGTCCATCGGATTGCGGGATAACCCACCCTGATTCGGGAGCCGTGAAGCTGACTTCGCGAACCGTGGTAAAGGCCGAGGTGGCACTCGTCCAAGTCATGTTGCTGGCCGCTCCGTGCATCGCGACACTGCCGGTCGCCGCGGGCACGTACACGGCTGAGAGCACAGGGGCGAGAAACGAAGGAGTGCCTTCCCCGTCGACACAGCGAGCGAGGAGAAAGACGGTGTGCTCGCCAGCCGGCACTGGCCGGAACAGGGACAGCGGGACACTGCGACCGGATTCCTCTGGCGCTTCCACGGATACCCAGCGATCTACGGCTGGATCGGGCTCCGGTGCATCCACACCGATTCCGAGGTGGGCGGTGTAGGCCGCGTCGTGCCATCCCAGCGCCGTGTTGGCGACGACGAGCAGGGAGCCCGACTCTGGCGCGCTGAGGGAACACTGGAGGATGATCTCCGTGTCGCCGGAGACGGCTGCTGGGCCGGATGCGCCGGCGGCACTGCACGACAGCAGCCTGGCGCTGGAGGGTGCGCCTCCTGCCTGTGGAGTTGCCTGGTCCGCATCGGCACGATCCGAAACAAGAGCGCGAGCAGCGCTCTGGCCAGGTTCGGGGCCTAGAGCGTGCACCGGCGAGCCGACCATGGCCAGCGCCAAGGCGAGAGCGGTGCGCATCGCGGCGTGCTGGAGTACACGGCGATGGCTCAGTCGCAGGCGGTGCGGAGCCGGTTCCATCCCAATCGCTCCTCTGCGCAGGGGGGCTCGGTTGCGAGGCAAGGGCCGCTTGGCTGCAGGACGAGCACCTTGTATCACAGTTGCGGGCGGACAGCAAGCCATGGCGAGCAGAGTGGCTTTGGCCACTGCTTGACCTCGCTCGACTGGAGTCTAGAATGAACTGAGCGAGGTGAGGTTAGCATGTTCGACACGCTGTTGCAGGGCGGGCGAGTCATCGACCCGATACACGGCTTTGACGGTCCCGCTGATGTGGCCATCGCCGACGGCCAGATCGCGGCGATTGAGCCCCGGCTGGATGGCTCGAGTTCGCGGCAGACCGTGGACGCGTGCGGGCTGATTGTCACTCCGGGGCTGATCGACCTGCACGTTCACCTGTACTGGGGCGTGTCACACTATGGCATCGACGCGGATACGGCTTGCCTCGCGCGCGGGGTGACGACGGCGGTGGACGCTGGGTCCGCCGGTGCGCTCACGTATCCCGGCCTCAAGCGCTGGATCATGGATGCCTCGCAGACCGAGCTGTATGCCTTTCTCAACATCGCCTATCTGGGCATGATTGGTGATCAGGTGGGTGAACTGGAGGATCTGCGGTTCATTGACGACGAACTGGCCTTGAGGGTTGGGCGCTCTTCGGAGATCGTCGGCATCAAGGTGCGATTGGACCGAGTAGGGCCTCACGCGGCGACGCTCCCCCTGCGCCGGGCGTTGACCGTGGCGGAAAGGCTGCACAAGCCGTTGATGGTGCACATCGGCAGTGCCAGGCGCATGCATGTGTCTCTGGGAGACATACTGGAAGAGCTCAGGCCTGGCGACATTGTGACCCATATGTATCACGGCAAGGACGGCGGGCTCGTCGGCGATGACGGCCTGGTTTGTCCGGCTGCCCGTGCGGCGCGGCGGCGCGGCGTTCTCTTTGACGTAGGCCATGGCGCCGGAAGTTACAGCTTTCCCGTCTCGCGGGCGGCACTGGCGCAGGGATTTGGGCCCGACGTCATCTCCAGCGATCTGCATACATACAGCCTGGTGGCACCGGTGCGGGATCTGGTGACGACGCTGAACAAGTTCCTGCTCCTTGGTCTGTCGCTGGTAGACGCGATCGGCATGGTCACCGCGGCCCCTGCACGGATAATCGGACAGGATGCTCGGATTGGACATCTGGGCGTCGGTGCGGAGGCTGATATTGCGCTCCTGCGGCTGGATTCCGGAGAACGCACCTATGCGGATTGTGAAGGGAATCGGTTGTCGGGAGGACCAGGTCTGACAGTAGTTGGCGCGCTCAAGCGAGGGACGATGGTTGGGCTGGGCCCCAACTCCGCTCTGGGTGTGCAAACTCTCTAGGTCCAGAGGTTGCTTGTTGGAGGGCTGGACGAGCGCACATCTGGCGTCATACCGGATTCTCAATCATAAGGGAGGAACCGCAGCATGAGCTTTGACGAAGGATGGGCTCAGCCGAGGCCGAGTGTAGACGACGACTGGACACGCTGGCAGGCAGATCCGCTTCAGGAGGTGGACTTTGCGGTCCACATTCACTATCTGCGCTCCTACCTGGCGAAGGGTGACCGGGTTCTGGAGGTAGGGGCCGGCGCGGGGCGCTTTACGCGGGAACTTGCACAGATCGTCGGGCGTGTGGTGGTACTGGACCGGTCCGCGGAAAAGCTTCAGCGTAACCAGCGCAACGCCGCCGCGATGGGCTACGCGGGCGCCGTGGAGGCCTGGCTGGAAGGCGACATGCGTGCACTGCCCCGCGATGTCGAGCCCGGTTCATTTGACGCCGTCGTCTGCTATGGTGGGCCGCTCAGCTATGCCATGGATGACAGAAACAAGGCTCTGGCCGAACTGGTGCGCGCTACGCGCCGGGGAGGGCAGTTACTTCTGAGCGCTCGGAGCCTGTTCGGTACCCTACACGAGAACCTTCCGGCGATTCTGAGTCACGATGAGCCGGCGTTGAACCGCGAGATTCTACAGACAGGCGATCTAGGCCCGCGACAGGTGGCGCCGATCGATCAGTTCTGGCATGCTTTTCGTGCAGACGAGTTCCGCGAGTTCGTGGTGTCCGCGGGGACCGAAGTGATCGCCCTCTCCGCGAGCAACTGCCTGACGGCGACGTGGAAGGACCTGTTAATCACCTGGCGCTCCGACGAACTGATGTGGCGCCATCTGATCGATCTTGAGATCGAGGCCTCGCGTGAGCCGGGCTGTGTCGATCTTGGCGCGCACATCATCGCGGTGGCTCGCAAGCTCTAGCCAGCGCCATGGCGGCTGTCGGTTCGGCAGTCGCCATGGCCCGGCGTAGCTATGGCCGGGCCTTGTGTGCGGCTTCTGCCAGGAAGCGTTCTGCCTCAATCGCGGCAGCGGCCCCAGCCCCTGCCGCGATGACTGTCTGTCGGTACCAGGGATCCTGCACGTCGCCTGCGGCGTACACGCCGGGGACACTGGTTTGCTGGCGCCTATCTGTGACGATGTATCCCTCCTCGGTCAGATCCAGCTGTCCGCGAAAGAGGCTGGTATTCGGGATCAAACCGGCATAGACGAACACGCCGTCGGTCGGAATCACAGATGTCTCCCCGGTCTGCACGTTGTGAACGCGAACGCCGGTGACAGCATTCTCCCCCACGATCTCGTCCACGACGGTATTCCATACAAAGTCGATTTTGGCGTTCTCCCTTGCGCGAGACTGTAGGATGGGGCTGGCACGTAGCTGATCCCGGCGGTGAATCACGGTCACCCGCTCCACAAACCGGGTCAGGTAGAGGCTTTCGTCAATGGCGCTATCTCCGCCCCCGACGACGACGATGCGCTTGCCTCGGTAGAAGAAGGCATCACACGTTGCGCAGTAGGACACCCCATGGCCTGTGAACTCGGTTTCGCCCGGCACGCCGAGGCGCCGGGGCGAGGTGCCCGTGCACAAAATCAGGCTTCTGGCGAGGAACTCTGGCCCGTACGTCTTCACCACAAAGGGGTACACGGCGAGGTCCACAGAGGTCACTTCCTCGTAAAGAATCTGGGCACCAAAGCGCTCGGCCTGTTCGGCCATGAGCTTGGATAGGCCCATGCCGTCGACCCCGTTCGGAAACCCGGGATAGTTCTCCATCTCGCTGGTGAGCGCGGCCTGCCCTCCCAGAGTCTGGCCCACCAGTATCAGGGGTTTGAGGAGAGAACGGCCTCCATAGATGCCCGCCGTCAGGCCGGCGGGCCCCGCGCCAACAATGATCATCTCGCGCTCGCGCTGTTCGCTCTCTTCAGGAGCGCCCTGCTCGCCGCGCAGACGGCTCATGTCCAGTGATAACGACATCTCTGCCATACACTCCTCCAACATATCAATAGACCCAACCAGAAGCAGTCGGACGCCACACGAACGATGTTACCGAGCCGCCCGGCGATGATGGGCGGCAGTCGTCCGTCAGAGGATCAGCTACCCGCGCGAAGCTCTGCGGTCGTCAGAAGCGGTGCGTCCGGTAACAACAGCCAGATCGGCCAGGGCAGCAGCTAACTCCGCAGACAGATCATCCCGACGGAAGCGCCATGTCCAGTTGGCCTGCGCTTTGCCGGGGGAGTTCATGCGCGCCCAGCTGCCGAGAGAGAGCACATCCTGGACAGGAAAGACGGCCAGGTCGGACACGGATGACATGGCGAGACGAATGAGTTGCCAGGAAATGTCGCTCCCATCGGAACCCGTGTAGACACGTACGCGGTGGGCCTCGCGCTCAGACAGTTCCTGATACCAGCCACAGGTCGTGTCGTTATCGTGTGTCCCTGTGTACACCACGCTACGCCGCACGTGGTTATGCGGTATGTGCGGGTTGGCGATCTCTCCGTCAAAGGCAAACTGCAGAACCGTCATACCAGGCAAGCCGAGTGCCTGGCGCAGCTCTGTAACATCGGGCGTGATCATGCCGAGGTCCTCGGCGATGATCGGCAGTGTTCCGAGGGCGCTGGCAATCGCGTCAAAGAACGCCCGTCCGGGCCCGGGGAGCCAGCGACCGTTCGTCGCCGTTGGTTCTGAGGCGGGCACCTCCCAGTAGTTGACGAACCCGCGGAAGTGGTCAATCCGGACTTGGTCCACCAACTCCAGTGTCCGTCTCAGGCGCCGTACCCACCAAGCGTAGCCATCATCGGCCATGATGGTCCAGCGGTACAACGGATTTCCCCATCGCTGGCCCGTGGGTGAGAAATAGTCGGGCGGGACTCCTGCGACGACGGAGGGCTGTCCCATCTCATCCAAGACAAAGAGTTCCTGATGGCTCCACACGTCGGCGCTGTCATGGCCGACAAAGATCGGCAGATCGCCGATGATGCTGATGCCGCGTTTGCGTGCATACTCGTGGAGACGTTGCCACTGCTCCTCGAATAGGAACTGCGCATAGACGTGGTAGTCGATCTCTTCCTTGAGATGAGCGCGTTGGTCCGCAAGGGCATCCGGGTCGCGCCGGACGAGCGACGTGGGCCATTCGGGCCAGGGCCCTCCGCCCAGTTGCTCCTTCAGCGCCATGAACAGCCCATAGTCGGCCAGCCAGGAGGCCTGTTCGTCTCGGAACTGGGCAAACCCCTCGCGAAGCGCTCCAGAGGCACGCTGCCGGTTTGCGTAGGCCTCGTTGAGCATCTTTCGCTTCATCTGTATGACCTGGCCATAGTCAACGAAGGAGGAATCACAATCCTCGCTCAGCGGAAGCATATCAGGGTGGAGCAGACCCTTTTCGACCAAGTCGACCAGATCGATCAGCAGAGGGTTCCCGGCGAAGGCAGAGAAGGGTTGGTAGGGAGAGTCGCCATAGCCGGTGGGCCCAAGCGGCAGCACCTGCCAGGCCGACAGCCCTGCCGTGGAGAGCCAGTCGATAAAGCGATAAGCCGATTCGCCCAGTCCACCGATGCCGAAAGGGCCCGGAAGTGACGTGGGGTGGCACAGGATTCCGGCACGCCGTCTCTGAGATTCGATGTCTGGTGCTGGGCCCAACGGCTGGTTCATGATCCCACCCACGCCCAGGTGCAACCGTTGTCCAGCCAGAGCACGCCGTGCTCGTCACTCTGAAGGAGCAATCCTGTGCCGAATAACTGATATGTCGCCAGGATAGGCTCCTCAGGGCTCTCGGCCCAACCCAGCGCTTCCCGCATGCCGGGCTCGTTGCACCAGACGAGCCCAAACCCTCGAATGGGCTGCCAGAGACCCTCTGGAGCGTCGGCCTCGCAGGCCTCGTCAGGCATGCCCTCAAGCCAGCGATCCTCGAAGGGAACCAGGCGTCCATCGCCTAGTAGCATCAGCACTTGGTGCGTGTCGCGTCGCCAGAAGGCGGTGCCGCCCTCAAAGGGCTGCCAGCCCCAGTTCTCTCGCACGGCCGGCATGCTTGGGCAGCCAATTCGACCCGCTGTGTCCTCCGGCAACTCCAGGCCTGGGAGTACAGGGATCTCGCAGGTGGGCTTGGGCGTGATTGTGGCAGTGCTCGCGGGCCTGACCGTGGGCGAGGCTGTCCTCGTTGAGCCATTGCTCGGCTCTGCATCTTCCGAAGGCGTGCTGGAGGGGGTCTGCCGAATCTCCGGGGTTGCCGGCACCGGCGGCGTGCCTGCCGTGGGCAACAGCGTGGGCACAATCTGTGCCTCCGGAACCGATTGCGCCACATCCTGTACGACATACACGAGCGGACGATCCAAAGAGGCGAGATACAGCCTGCCAGAGGCGACGGAGACAGCCGTCGCGCCAACCGGGTCCCCGATGGACAGCGTTGCCACAGGCGCGAAACGGCGCGTATCAAAGCCAGTCAGAACGGTCCGGGAAGGCGCCAGATCGGACAGGGCACCTGTAGAGGCCACCCAGAGATGATGGAGCGGCGCGTTCAGCAGCATGGCTTGAGGGGCGACCTCGAGAGGAATGGCATGCAGCATCTGACCGGAATCGGCCCCAGTCACCTGCACACCGTGCTCGGTCATGTGTGAGCTGATCGAAAAGAACCTGTCGGTGATCTCGTCGTACACCACATCCAGTACGCCAAGGCGGCCGATCGCTTCAGCCTCTCGCCAGGCGATCCCGTCCAGCCAGTAGGCGACGTAGCCCCCATTTGATCCCGGCAGACCGTTCAGCGCGACAGCGTAGAGTCTGTTGCGGCGAGTATCCATGAGAACCTGGACGGGCGCGGTCGATGCGTCTCCTGCGATGACACTCGAGACCTCGGCAGTATCCGAGCGCAGAGAGATCGCTGTATCGCCGGCATGGAGTGTATCCGTTGCTGTATCCACAAAGAGCATGCGCGTGGTGCGCGAGGCCGGATATGCGGCGAACAGTTCGCCATCCATGGAGTACATAAGCACTTGAGCGGATGCTCGGTCCAACACCGCCAGTGAGCCTTCGGGGAGAGCATGCATAGCTGCCGGATAGCCGGACTGGGCGACCAAACGTGTCTCGCCCCGCGGCATGACTGCGCGAATCTCTCCGGTGTTTAGGCCCACGTATAACGTTTGTCCATCCTCCGAGGCGGCCATGGCCGTAACACGCAGGGAGATAGGGATGGCTGCCTGGGTGGCCAGGTCCCCGGCATTCAGAACGGCCAGCGAGTCCCCATCGTAACAGGTCGCAAGCAGGGAGCGGGCGGCCTGATCGAGAAGGAGACGCTGCGGAGACAGGCCGACGACGGAAGATGCCAGGATCTCGCCCGAGTCCAGATCCAGCATCTGGATGGCGTTCGAGACGGTGCCACTCACGTACAGGAGATCGCGCTGGGCGTCTATAGCGATTCCCAGGGTGTCATCGGGAACGGATAGCGTCCGGCCCGGCTCCAATCCTGAACCAGATATCTCCTGTATGTGCGTTGTACCCGAATCGCCGTCATAGTAGCAGGCATAGAGCGTGCCGCCGGCCACTGTTGCAGAGCGGAAGCCGGGGATCGCGCGAGAGACCACTGGCTCCGTGCCGAACGGCTCGTACAGATGTACGTGGCTGAATGACACCGCAGCGACGCGACCGCCACCGAGCGCCAGGAGATCGACAATCATGCCATCTCGGCGTGGCGGGAGGACCGTAATCGCCTGGCCGTCTGCGGCCTGGAGCGTTCGGATCGAGCCATCGGCATATCCTACCCACAGAGTGTCGCCTGAGAGCGCGGCCGCTGAGGGGGCCTGGCTCTGTGGCCAGATGTCCTGTATCTCGCCGGATTCGATCCTGTAGATCAGCCGGCTGGCTTCGGCTGCTACAAACGCCTGGTCAGCCGACGGGTCACCTACGACGCGGTACGGACCGGCTCCGAGCGGGATCACAGACGCAACCTCACCTTGCTCGATTACAGAGAGGTTGTACGAGCCCTCGTTCGCCACGTAGATCCGCTCTCCCGCGAGGGCAAAGGAATATGGATTCCGCCCGGGGCTGGGAGGGCCTCCGAGATCGATCACCTCCGCGATCACCGGGGCCAGGGGGTAAGGCGTCACACTTGGGCTCGCGGGCTCGGTAGAGACAGGGCTCGGTGATGCGGTTGCGGCGATCATCGTCTCGGTGGACACCGACAGGGTCTGAGGTATCGATGGGGTTTCTTGGGAGCATCCCGCCAGGCTTGCCACCAAGAGGACCAGCAGGATAGGACGTAACCCCAGCCCGCGCTGCCGGCTGGCCGACTGGCTGTGGGAGAAGGTGGGGCGAATCATATCGGTGCCTCGACCCTCTGAAGGCGAGTCCAGAGGGACAGAAATCCCTCGAGAGGTGCTCTTGTCGCCGGGTGCACGGCCACATACGGGCAGGGCTCCCCGGATCGCGGAGTGGTCTGTACTGGACTGATGCGTTCTGCCAGAGCTGTAATCTCGTCCTTGTCCATGCCGACGAGCGGGCGGAAGATGGGCAGGCCGATACCCGATGACACCGCCGCGATGTTCCGCAAGGTCTGGCTGGCGACCTGGCCCAGGGAATCGCCCATCACGATGGCGTGGGCGTCTCGCTCTCTGGCGACATCTTCGGCCAGCGTGAGCATCGCTCTCTTGCAGATGAGACACGCGTAGCGCTGCTCTGATGGCGACTGCAATTGTTCCAGGATGGGGGCAATCGCGGCGCGGTAATCAACGATCTCGGGTCTCAACTGCCATCCGTGGCTGTAGCTCTGCAGCAGGGCCACTTGCTCCTGCACGGCGGCAATATCCGACGGGTCGATGGCGACGTGCAGGGGGATTACGGCGCAACCCCTTCGCATCATCAACCACGTTGCCACAAAGGAATCGATGCCGCCGGAGAGGAGAGAGACGACTCTTCCCTCGATCCCTACAGGCAGCCCTCCTGGACCGCGGACGGTGCGGCTGTATACCATGGCTCTGTCACAATCCACTTCGATGCCGATGGTCAGGCTGGCCTCAGCAGAGAGATCGACGGTGGCCTGGAACCGGTCGACGACGGCGGAACCAGTCAGACGCTCGATCTCGGGGGAGAGAACCGCGAAGGACTTGTCCGCGCGGCGAGCCTTGATGCGAAAGGTGGAGCTTGCCCCCAAGCCTGCATCCTGTGCCTGAGAGAGCACCTCGGCCAGTATGGCGTCCATGTCGGGAGTGAC
>Ga0123333_10001630_pt1 | contig 23597 bp, 27 predicted proteins | sample BioC12SIPDNA_3_FD_89957 | JGI IMG/M metagenome (GOLD analysis project Ga0123333, IMG submission 89957) | Anaerobic biogas reactor microbial communites from Washington, USA - Biogas_R2_B C12 SIP DNA | ecosystem: Engineered > Bioreactor > Anaerobic > Unclassified | place: Washington, USA... | reverse complement strand
TCGCGTTTTTCGGCCAATATTCAAAGGGCTTCGCGAGCTTCGCCAACTGCGGCCCAGCCGCACGCTTGGACTCACCCCACCCCCAAACGCCGCGTTTCGGCCCGCGATCTCTCTCTTTCGCCCCGAAATCTCTGTTTCGCTTGGTCAACCCCCCAGCGCGTCCAAGGCTCCGCAAGTCGTTGATTCAAAACCGGCTACCGCAAACGCCCCATTCTTGGTCGCACCGGGTTCGAAACGACATGGCAGCTCATGCAAGGACAACGGCAAACCGCTCGACCAAGGCCGTCTTGGTTCAGTTCGGGTACTCATCCTCGTGCCGACGACAGTACCGCATGTTCTTGAAGTAGCCGAACTCCTGTTGCCATTGCTCGGCCAAGGCCGCTTGCTCGGGCGTTAACTCCGGGATCAGCAAGCTCATCAGGTCCAGAGAGAAGCCCTGTCCCGGCTTCGGCGTTTCCGTGGCGATACCGACGACCTCTGCTTTCTCAGGATGAAGCCAGCGGGCAATGAGACAACGGGCTTTCAGTTCAGCGATTCGATCCTCGCGCGGCAGATCGACCGGACAGCCCAAGAACACGTACGTGGCCAAGCCCGGGTCAGGGTGAATCCGGGCGCGTGCTTGGCCCTGCTGGTTGGCGTCCAGGAAGCCAGAGAAGCTCTTGCCCAATCCGCGACGTGTGAACCGGTCTTCACGGACCATCGTGCGAAGGGCTCGCTCCACCCCGTCAATGTCGTGGCCACCGAGCAGCAGTCCTGCATGCTGGTCCCGGCAAAACGTTTCGATCAGCCGGTCCCAGACGTAGCTGACTTCGTCTGCGCCCTTCTTCGCCTTGTACGCGTCTGACTGCAGGAATGTGTGCCACACGCCCCCGTCCAGGCAGATCAAGTCCTTGTCCGGGAATGTCCGGCCGTTCTGGAGGTAGACTGCCAGCAGGTCCTCCTCGCCTTCCATCATCACTTGAGCTTGGAGCTTCTCTTTGGCGATCAGGTACGCCACGAAATCCGAGATGGTGTCCAACTCCCGCAGGATCGTGGCGAACGACGGCCCATCCAGGACATGCACGTACTTATTGCCGCCTCCAGCAACGCCAGAGCAGAACAGCGCCCTTCGTTCGCCGCCAAGGGCCACGGCCACGCGGTGCATCCTGCGCGTCCCCTTCGCGGGAATCGTCAGGCCAGTGGTACCGTCCTTGGTGGTGATGCACTGCTGCACCGCATCCAGGTCGAGGCATCGCTCGGCACCGAACACCTGCTTGACTGACTCATCAACAGCCCGTCGCCGCCAGCGGGCTAAATCCACCTCGGGCCTGCCGGTATCCTTGAAGTCAATGTGCTTGACAGAGATCACGATGACGTCGGGATCACAAACCGTCAGCAGGTCGCACAATTCCTTGCCGCTCTGGCCCTGTGGGTTGGGGTACGTCCAGAGGGAGAGAAAAGAACGTCGGCAGTGTTCGGCAACGAAACGCTCAGCGTCGTTCAGCCCAGTATTCTCCGGCGGAGCAGCCATGATGGAGTTGAGTATACCGACACTGTTGGCTACAGGACAGTAGGCCTGTTGGACGCAGGAATTGCGGAGGTTCGTGTTTTGAGGTACAAGAACCACATGAATCCGGTGGAGACCTACCTTCGTGAATTGCGCGACATCCGCTCGACGGGGGCGGCTGTACCGGAGACTTCGTATTACGGCCCGCTGGCCAACCTGCTGAACGAGATCGGCAAGACGCTCAAGCCCAAGGTCCGCTGCGTCATCAACCTGGCCAATCGCGGGGCCGGCATCCCTGACGGCGGGCTGTTCACGGCTGAGCAGGTCCGCAAGAACGACCCGAACCCCATCGCCGGGCAGATTCCCGCACGCGGAGCCATCGAGGCCAAGCCCACAGCCGGCAATGTCGCCGCCATCGCCAAGTCGAAGCAGGTGGCGAAGTACTGCCGGGAGTACGGGCTCGTGCTCGTGACCAACTTCCGCGAGTTCATGATGGTGTCCCAGGACGGCCAGGGCCAGCCCGCCGCGTTGGAGTGCTACCAGCTTGCCGACAGCGACGAAGCGTTCTGGCAGGCGGCCGCTCACCCGCGCAAGTTCACCGAGGCCCACGGCGAGCGGTTCACCGGCTACCTGCTTCGCGCGATGCAGCACAACGCCGCGCTGACCGACCCCAAGGACCTCGCCTGGTTCCTCGCCAGCTACGCCCGCGACGCCCGCCTGCGCGTCGAGTCCGCCGACCTGCCCGCCCTGGCGTCCATCCGCGAGGCCCTCCAGGAAGCCCTGGGCATGAAGTTCACCGGCGACGATGGCGAGCACTTCTTCCGCTCGACGCTGGTGCAGACGATCTTCTACGGGGTGTTCTCGGCCTGGGTGCTGTGGCACCGCGAGAACCCCAACCGGACCGACAGCTTCGACTGGCGCATGGCTGAATGGTCGCTGCACGTGCCGTTCATCCGCGCCTTGTACGAGGAAGTCGCCACGCCCAGCAAGCTCGGCCCCCTCGGCCTGGTCGAGGTGCTGGACTGGACGGCAGCAGCGCTCAGCCGGGTCAACAGGGGCGCGTTCTTTGAAAGATTCCAGGACGAGCATGCCGTCCAGTACTTCTACGAGCCGTTCCTGGAAGCCTTCGACCCGCAGCTTCGCAAGCAGCTCGGCGTGTGGTACACCCCGCCGGAGATCGTCCGCTACCAGGTCGCCCGGGTGGACACGGTGCTGCGCGAGGAACTGAACGTCGCCGATGGCTTGGCCGACCCGAACGTTGTCGTGCTCGATCCCTGCTGCGGGACGGGGGCCTACCTCGTTGAGGTGCTCGACCACATCGCTAACACGCTCAAGGCCAAGGGCGGCGACGACCTGCTCGCGGCCGACCTGAAGCAGGCAGCGATGTCCCGCGTGTTCGGCTTCGAGATATTGCCGGCCCCGTTCGTCGTGGCCCACCTGCAGCTGGGGCTGATGCTCCAGAAGCTCGGCGTGCCCCTCAGTAACGCCAAGCTCGAACGCGTTGGCGTGTACCTGACCAACTCGCTGACCGGCTGGGAGCCGCCCAAGGAGCCCAAGAAGCTGCTGTTCCCAGAACTCCAGGCTGAGCGCGACGCGGCCGAAAAGGTCAAGCGCGACGCTCGCATCCTCGTGGTTCTCGGGAATCCGCCGTACAACGGTTTCGCGGGCGTGGCCGTGGATGAGGAAGCCCGGCTGATCGAACCGTACAAGGAAGGACTGGCCGACTGGGGCATCACGAAGAACTACCTGGACGATCTCTACGTCCGTTTCTTCCGCCTGGCCGAGCGTCGCATCGCCGAGATGACCGGCAAGGGCGTCGTGTCGTTCATCTCGAACTTTTCGTACCTCGCTGAGCCATCGTTCGTGGCTGTCCGCCAGCGGTTCCTGGGTGAATTCGACAAGCTCTGGTTCGACTGCATGAACGGCGACAGCCGGGAGACGGGCAAGGTCACGCCGGACGGGAAACCCGACCCGTCGGTCTTCTCCACCGAGTACAACCGTCAGGGCATCCGCGTCGGAACGGCCGTGTGCGTCATCGTGCGGCGCGAGGAGCGGCTCAAGGAGCCCGTTGTCCGCTTCCGCCACTTCTGGGGCGCGAGCAAGCGACGCGACCTACTGGCGTCGTTGGAGGCGAGGGAGCTCGATTCTTCCTACGAGAAGGCCAATCCGAACCACGACAACCGCTTCTCCTTCCGCCCGCAGACGGAGGCGAAGGGCTATATGTCCTGGCCAAGCTTGCCGGAACTGGCGGCCATGCCGCCGATGCTCGGGCTCAACGACAACCGCCGCCAGGCGGTCCATGCCTTCGACCGCGACGAGATCGTCAAGCGAATGAAGGCGTACTTCGACCCGAAGGTGCCCTTCGAGAAGCTCACCGACATGCACCAGGGGTTGACGACGGATGCCGCCGGGTTTGACGCCAGTACCGTCAGGGCGGACCTGCTGCGAACGAGTGAGTTCGAGCCCGACAACATCCTGCGTTTCTTCTTCCGTCCATTCGATCTCCGCTGGGCCTATGTGGACACCGGTTCCAGGCTATGGAATCGGTCCCGGCCTGAGCTGGTGGCGCAGTCTCGCCCCGACGGTGAATTCCTGCTCGCCCGCTGCCATGCCCCCAAGGCCAAGGACGGCGCGAGCCTGTACCACGGACGGCACCTGGGCGACCAGCACGTCATGCACAAGGATGCGTACTTTATCCCGTTCCAGGCAATGCCGACGGCGTCCCGCAAGCAGGCCGGGCTGTTCGACGGGGGCGCGGACGATGTGGACGGGCCCCGGGCGAACCTGTCGGCGGCCGCGCGGGAATACCTGGCCTCGCTGGGTCTGGGCGACCCGGACGCGGATCGGGACGTGGCGTCGCTGATCTGGCTGCACGCGCTGGCAATCGGCTACAGCCCCGCCTACATCGAGGAGAACGCCGATGGCATCCGCCGCGACTGGCCGCGTATTCCGCTGCCCGCTGACGCCGAAGCGTTGCGTGCGTCGGTTGCGCTGGGCCGACGCCTGGCCGACCTGCTGGACTGCGAGCGACCGGTTGCGGGCGTGACGGCGGGTGGCATCGGGGCGCTGTTCCAGACCATCGGCGTGATCACGGGCGTGGGCGGGCCTCTGGATGCCGATGCGGGCGACCTGGCCGTCACCGCCGGCTGGGGCCACGAGGGCTCCGGCGGGGCAACCATGCCCGGGCGCGGCAAAGTCGTCACGCGCAAGTACAGCCAGGCCGAGAGCGACGCCATCGCATCTGCCACCGACGCCCACGGCCTGACGGCCCGGCAGATGACTGACCTGCTCGGGCCCGACACGCGGGACGTCTACCTCAGCGACCGGGCCTACTGGAAGAACGTGCCCGCCAACACCTGGGACTACTTCATCGGCGGCTACCAGGTCATCAAGAAATGGCTCAGCTACCGCGAGCAGCCGATCCTCGGCCGGCCTCTGCGGATTGACGAAGCCCGCCACGCCACCGACACGGCTCGCCGCATCGCGGCAATCCTGCTGATGCAGCCGGCGCTGGATGAGAACTACCGCGCAGCGAAGGGATCAGCGGTGTGATTGCGGAATGAAGCAACCGAGGCGGCACCATTGGGTTCCCAGGTTTTACTTGAGGGGATTTGCCATACCTGAAACCGCCGAAAGCAAAGCCCCGAAGGCCTGGGTTCTCCATCGGGAGCATGGAGATGAAAAGCAGGTCGGCACTCACAATATGGCGGTTCAGCGAGACCTTTATACGCTGTTCTCACAGGATGGAGCCCCTGATTACAGAATCGAGCAGGAGTTCAGCCGACTTGAAGGAGTGGTTTCCGATCTGCGCTTCTGGCCGGACCTCTGCGATGATTTCATAGACTTCGGCAGCCTGTCGATTCGGAAGCTTCTCTCCCTGTTCCTGGCGACTTTGTTCCTTCGCAATCCAGCACGCAAAGGCAGCATGATTGAGTTTCGGCAGGAACTCTTGGAGTTGCTCGACCAAGCACCCAGGGACCGACATGGAATTCCTGCAGTGGAATCTATCGTTCTTGGCGACCGCGAAGTGCCTTTCGACAAGGATGGCTGGAGGGCGATGAAGGCCCTGTCGGAAGATGAACTTCACCAGCAGTTCATACACTCGATCCGCCCACAGGTAGGAGCCCTTGCTCAAGGCTTGATGAAGAAGCGATGGTCGATGCTGTTTGTCGATGAGCCACTCTTTGTCACATCGACCGATCCCGTTTTTGTCATCGATCCCGACTTGCAGCCATCCCAATTGCTCGGCAAAGGCGCGAAGGTCATCTGCCCAATCAGCTCCAGACGAATGCTTTGCCTCGATGATCTCGACGAGCCCGGTGACCAGTACTACCCTCTCGACGATACGAAGGCCGTCGGCCTCTATACGTATTTCACGTGGGTGAATACCACGGGATTCATGATTTCTCCGCGACCTATGCCGATCGTTCTTCAGGAAATGCTGGAATTCATGGACGATGAGAAGTGCCGGTATGAGCAGGATAACCCGGGGAATGAGGAGGCGGAGTATCCCAGCAGTCGAGGCAACGGACACTTTGGCATACGCCTCAAGTGCTCGGCCACGGCCTACGGGAAGAGCCACGTCACCAGCGGACCGCTGGTGCTGCCGGCCCAAGAGAAGCAGAAGATTGGGCGCAATGCGTCATGTCCTTGCGGAAGCGGCGAGAAGTACAAGAGATGTTGTGGTCGGTGAGGCTGGGAGAGGCACTTGGCCAAGCAGAAGAAACCAACCTGGTCGCAGATCAAGGCGAAGCTGAAGCACTGGGATAAGGCTCAGCTTACGGGGCTGATCCAGGACCTGTTCGGGCATTCGCCGGACAACCGCGACTTTCTGGCCGCCCGGCTGCTGCGGGATTCCATTGGCGAGCAGGTGCTTGAGCCCTACCTGAAACGCATCGAGGCCGCGTTCTACGACAAGCGCGGCTGGCCTGCGAAACGCCTGGATATGAAGGATGCCCGGTCGGCCATCCGTGAGTATCAGCGGGCGACATCCGACCCGGCCGGGACGCTGGAACTGATGCTCGTTCACGTGGAGACCGGCACGCAGTTCACTCGCGAGTTTGGCGACATCGACGAGGGGTTCTACGACAGCCTGTGCACCACGCTGCACGAGATCAGGAAGCTCCTGTCCAGCGAGGAAGGCAGGCCGCTGTATAGGCAGGTGCAGGCTCGGCTGACGGAACTGGCGAAGCAGGCTGACGGCATCGGCTGGGGGTACGGGGATTACGTGGTGGACATCGTCGGCGAGATCGCCGCGGACAATGAGGATGATGATTGAGCGACGGGGGCGAGGCTGCCCGGGGCGTGGTCGGGCGCTTTCATTTCAGGCACGCGAGACTGCTACTGGACCAGGGCCTCGATCTGTGGGCGCAGTTCCCCGACCACGAGGTCGAACGGCGGCAGATCGGCCACCAGCGGCCCGAGCCAGTTCTCCCAGGTTCGCTCGACGTAGGCCAGCATGGTCGGCTCGAAGAAGGCATCGGGCCCGTCGAAGGCTACCTGACGAATGGTGCACTTCTTCGTCAGGAACGTGCGGAAGCCGTCGAGCCGCATTTCGCCGCGATAGGTCTGGAGCACGCGCCACAGGTCGTAGTAGTCGCGGGCACGGGACCGACTCCAGCCGCGATGTTCGAGTTTCTCGGCGTGCTGGAGGATGGCGCGAAGCTTCTCAGCGACAATCTCCTCCAGCGCGTACACGTTCATCTTGGCATCTAGGGGCTCGCCATACTCATGGATCACCGACCGTTGTCGAGGCGGCAGGAGAACCTGTTCGTCCACGGACGCCTCGACGATCACCCGTGTATGGGGCTGGCGATGCCACGGGAATTGTGCCCGGATGGTGAACGCCTCTTGCCCGCCCGGATGCGGTTCCTTCTCCGTGTATCGCTCCCAGGTGATCTCGACCGGCGCGTACTCGTCGAGCAGAACGGCGGCGGCCGAACAGGCTTGGTCGATGGCTTCCTCCATCGCCGCCCCTGTCGGCGCTCCCTCCACGCACGAGAAGTCCAGATCCTCGGAGAACCGGTAATCGCCGACGTAGCATTTCTTCAGCGCTGTGCCGCCCTTGAAGACCAGAGCCTTCCGAAGCGACTCGACCTGGCCGATCCCGGCCAGCACCCACGACAGCAGATAGTCGCGTTCGAGGACCTCCCATGGAATCCCCAGACGCTTCCTGGCCTCCTCGAGTCGTGTCCGCAGTGGCTTCATCGCTTCACCTTCCCTGGCAGGTTCTCCTGGATCATCCACCGTCGGTTGCAGGGACCCCGTCGCGGCCCCGTCGGGTCCAGACGCCGGTAGCCCTTGATCGGGACCGCCAGCAGCGGATCGAGTTGCTCCGGCGGATGCCCCAGTTCATCAAGCACCCATCCGAGACGCTTCGCCGTGGCCGCATCCAGCCGGAGTGCGTACTCGATGATCCGCTTCGTATCGAGCTGCTGACCTCGGGAACTGAAGGCGTGCAGGACTTCGGCGAAGTCGCCGCAGTGCTGTGGCATCAACAGGCCGTCGATCAGCGTGCGCTCCGGATCGGTGATCGTGATCCGCGCTTCGCCCACCCAGATCTTCTTCGTGCCGAAGTACCGCTCGGGCTTGGTCTGGATGAACTGGAAGAGCGTGTCGCCGACGCGGTAGCCTTGGTCGCTGCCCGTGGGCCTGCGCGGAACCGAGGCCTCGGTGGTGGTCAGTACGAATACCTTTCTGGGTGCCTGATCGGTCAGGCCGTGGTAATGCATCGCCGACCAGTGGCTGATGGCGGCAGGCTCGACCAGCGCCATGGCAATCTCGAACTCGTGGACTGGGCTGACACCCGGCGTCGTCGAGGAAATCACGTAGAGTCCCTTGCGAACGCGAATCAGCCAGCCCGCCCGGACGAGGTGGTGGAGCGCCTGCCGCAGGTAGCCTTCCGAGAGCCCGACCGACGGCGCGAGCTCACGAGCCCGGTCGGTGCTGAAGATGCGGTCGCCGTCGGCCGCCAGCTTCCTGACCAGTTCGACGCCCGTCGTCGGGATGGTTAGCTTCTCTCGTGACATTGTTCGTCATGGGCGAACGATCTACCCATAAGGTCTATCGACTCGCCGCGATAGAAAGTTTACCGCGATGGTTCGTCCACGTCAAACAATGGCGATAGTATTTCTACTAGACGGGTCTCGGTGGACGTCACCGCTGAGTAGAGGAGAGGAGAAGCTGTGCCCGAGAGGGCCGGGGCTACTTGGCGAGCATCAGCCGCTGCTCTTCCCACGCCAGCGGCAGGTCGCAGCGGAGGGAGCGGAGGGACAGGCCGTCCGGTTCCTGGCCGTCGAGGATGGCTTCGACCAGATCCGGGGCCAGGGAGGCCAGGCGGGTGGTTCGGGCGATGTAGGACTGGTCGAGTTTGAGCTTGCGGGCCAGGTCGCTGTTGGACTCGGCTTGGCCCGATTCGATCATCTCCTGCCAGCGGAGGGCGCGGGCCAAGGCGAGGGCCAGCGCTGTGGGCGCTTCCTCACCGGCGGCGCTCTCGGCGACGGGCGCAACGCCCGGGGGCAGGACGATTTCTTTGCGGCCACCGCGATGGCGCAGGGCCATGGGAATGTCGATGACGATGGCGTCGCCGTCGCGACGGACGGTGGGCTCGGCGGTGATGGTGCCCTTCTTTGGTGGGCGCTTCATGCGGTGGTCTCCTGGGGTTCAGGTTCCTCAGACTCCTGCGGCGATACCTCGGCGGCCAGCGTAACCAGGCCCGTCGGTCGCAGTCGGATGGTCAGGCCATCGGGGCGGACGTTGACGGTTTCCACCAGCAGGCGAACGATCCGCTCCTTCTCGGCCGGGAACAGTTCGGTCCACAGCGGCTCGACCGTTCGCAGCGCGTCGGCCACGTCGCGTTCAGTGGGCACGCCTTCCTGCTGGTCAAGCTGGGCCTCGATCTGCTGAACCTGTGCCTCGACGTCGGTGTACTCGTCGTTCAGCTTCCGCAGCTCGTCGGCCAGGGGGCCGTCATCGGTGTCACCGGCGGCGCGAACCAGTCGGCCGATTCCCTTGCGGAGTTCGGTCTGTCGCTTCTCCAGGGCGGTTTTCTGTCGGACCAGTGCCCGGCGCTGTGCCGCCGCCTGCGTCCGCGTTGCGCGGAACGTCCGGGCGACCATGGCCGGGTCGGCGAAGATCTCCCGCAGGTAGGTGAAGACGGCCTGCTCGATTTGCCCGCCCGGGACGCTGCGGACTTCGCAGGTGTCGTAACCTTTCTTGGCCGCCGCGTGGCAGACGTAGTAGTGATACCGCTTGCCACGCCGGTTGGTGTACGTCGGGGCCATGGCCGCGTCACAGCATTCACAGCGGATCAGGCCCTTGAGCACGGCTGTGGTCTTGCTGCGCGTTTGGTTGGCGCGGACGGCGCGGTTCTCGGACAGGATGCTCTGCACGCGGTCCCAGAGCTTGCGATCCACGATGGCGTCGTGCTCGCCGGGGTAGCTTTCTCCCTTGTACATGACCTCGCCGAGGTAGCGCCGGTTGGTCAGCAGGTGGTGGACGTCGGTCTTCTTCCACATGCCGCCGCCCATGGGCTTGCCCTTCTTGGTGACCCAGGCCTTCATGCGGTGGCCCTGGGCGTTGAGTTCCCGGGCGACCAGCATGCACGAGCCCAGCCGGCAGAACCGCTCGAAGATGTGCCGTACCAGCTTGGCTTCGTTCTCGTTGACCAGAAGCCGCATCCGCTCGCGATCCACGTCGTAGCCCAGCAGCGGCCTGCCCCCGACGTACTTGCCTTTGCGCTTGGCGCTGGCGATCTTGTCCCGGATGCGCTCGCCGCACAGCTCACGCTCGAACTGCGCGAACGACAGCAGGATATTCAGCGTCAGCCGGCCCATGCTGCTGGTCGTGTCGAAGCGCTGGGTGACCGATACGAACGCCACGTCGTGGGTTTCGAAGAGGGCCACCAGCTTGGAGAAGTCCATCAGGCTGCGGCTGAGCCGATCGACCTTGTAGACCATCACCACGTCGACGCCGCCGGCCTCGATGTCGGCCAGCAGCGCCTTGAGGCCCGGGCGCTCCATGTTGCCGCCGGTGAAACCGCCGTCGTCGTAATGCGTGGCCAGCGCCTTCCAGCCTTCATGCTTCTGGCTGGCGATGTACGCTTCGCAGGCCTCGCGCTGGGCATCGAGGCTGTTGAATTCCTGTTCGAGACCCTCCTCGTGGCTCTTCCGCGTGTAGATGGCGCAGCGGATGGGCTTGGTCTTGTCGTTCCTGGCGATCATGCATCCTCCTTGTTTGTGCTGGCGAGCCCAAAGAATCGCGGCCCGCTGACGTGCTGGCCGGTCATGGCCTTGGCCACGGCCGACAGTGTCCGGTAGCGCCGGCCGTCCCATTCGAAGCCGCCGTCGGCCAGCGCGGTGACGACGTGCTCGACCCCGCGCCACTGCCGGACCAGGCGCGTGCCCGCTGCCAGCGCGGTGCGCTTGCGGGGTTTGGGCGGGCGCTTCTTGCCGCCGGCCAGTTCGTCGCCGTCAGCGATCTGCCGCAGGCGCTGCCGGGCCCGGTCGGACAGGCCGCCGAAGCGAAGTTCCTGAACCCGCCACGCCAAGCGGCGGACCAGTTGGGCCTTGGCGTAGCTGGCCGGCGGTTCGGTGCCATACAGCGCTCTCCACTGGTCGCGGAGTTCGTCCACGTCCATGCGGCCAATTCTCGCAAGTGTTTCTAAAACGGTCTGTTGCATTCATTTACTCCTTTCGCTGGTGGACGAGACCATCAGGGCTCGTGGGGCGCGGAAGCTCAAGGCAATCCTGCCCGACCTGCGAAAACTCTCTCGAACCGGCCCGCCCGGCGCGGGCGCGGCGCTTGAGCCACAGCCGCATCATGGCCAGCGACAGCAGCATGCCGACTTCGTCGGCGCGTTCGGCGGGCGTCATCCGCCCGGGGTCCATCCCGTGGGTCATCAGCAACCTCCGTGTGTTCCAGAAAACAGGCCTCCGGGGCGTCCCAAAGGCCACATGTATTGGAAGATTCGATAGTTACGGCGATCAGAAATCCCGCCAGCCGGGGCAGCAATTGCCTTGATGAGGGGCGGGGTCGAGGTAACATGCCAGTGTCGAGAAAAGAACGTAAGCGACTGTGCAACAAGGAGATACGCCATGAAGAAGAACATGAAGCCAAACGTAAAGAACACCACCCAACGCGACTGGCACGACCTGAAGCTCGGCGACGTGATCTGGTTCGCCACCGGCTGGTTCGAGGTCTTCGACGCCTACCCCAGCAGCCGCGACACCGTGACGGTCAAGCTGATCGTCGACAACGCCAACACCTGCCACATCGAGACCTACCAGGTCCGCACGCACGACAACGCCACCTGCCAGGCCTGACCCCGAAAGGAGACGCCGACCATGCGACTGACACGAATCGACTTCGAAGGCAAACCAGGCCACTACGCCACCGCGCAACGGCGGGCGGCATCGGGCACCGCTCCGAACGTGGTGGTCGTCACCATCCTCACCCCCGACATGCCCGACGGGCGCGAGCACCACGTCACCGCCGACTGCCAGGAGGACGCGTGGTCGATGGCCGAGTGCCTGCAGCACCACCTCGACGGTTGCCGGGGCACCAACAGCATGGTCCACGACTACTACCGCGAGCTGCTTCGGCTCAGCGACCTCTAACCGCAAGGAGCATTCGCCATGACCGCCCAAAACAACACCCAACGCATGATGGACGCCTTCAAGCGAGCGCAGGCCGACATCGCCAGCCTCGCCGACTGGATCGAGTGCGAACTGGAGAAGTACGAGGACGACGAGGTCACCTGGGCTTCGGTCGGTTCCCTGGAGCACGTCCGCGAAAACCTGATCGAGACGCTGGCGTTCTTCTCCGGCGTTGAACAATCCGAGATTCAGCGCAGCCTCGACGAACTGCACATGTGAACCCAGCGCGGAAGGAGAATGCCATGCCCCGCGAAACCATGGACCAGACGCTCGAGCGGATCGCCCGGGAGGAACTGGAGATCACCACGCTCGAATCGCGTCACAGCGACGAAGAGGACTTCCACACCTTGGCGGTGTGGGAAATCGAAACCATCATGGAGCGGGCCTACCAGGCCGGCTTCGAAGCCGCGAGCCAAGCTCGCAGAGGAGACTGAACCATGAAGAAGGACGACGTACAGACTGGCGCGACGTACCTGGTGAAGGTCGCGGGCAACCTGGTGCCGGTGAAGATCACCCGAGAGCACGATGGCGGCGGTTGGGTCGGCACCTCGGTCAAGACCGGCAAGACCATCCGCATCAAGAGCCCGCAGCGCCTTCGAAAGTGCCTCGACGACGCGGCCCCCGTGGCGGCCAAGGCCAACGAGGCGACCAAGGACGCCAAGCCCGCCGCCGAACGCGACACGGGCGAACGTGGCGCGACGGGGGCCAACCGTGAGGCCAAGCCGATGAGCCTGCTGGACGCGGCGGCACACCTGCTTTCGCTGGGCACCGGCGACCCGATGCGCTGCCAGACAATCGTCGACCTGGCGATCCAGCGTGGTCTGTGGGCACCCCGCAACGGCGGCAAGACACCTGCCAACACACTCAGCGCCGCCATGCGGCGTGAGATCAAGGCCAAGGGCGACGCCAGCCGGTTCCGCCTGGCCGAGCGCGGCAGGTTCGAACTGAACCGCTGACCCGCATCCATCTCCCCTCGCCAGACACCCCGGTCACCGCCGGGGTGTTCTCCGTGGTCCGTTCAGCCGGGCCGTTCATCTCCATCGCTCGCGTCTACCGGCAACTCGATGGGCTCGAACTCCACGTTCGACCAGTCGATGTCCTCGTCGGCGTCGGGGCCGTATTCCTCAGCCCAGAGCGCCTCGGCCATGTGGCGACCCGCCGGCGTGAGCCGTAGATGCGTGGTGCGCCGCCCGCCCGTCAGACTGATGCGTTCGATGAGTCCCATGCCCTCCAAACGAAGGTACTCGCGATGGAACAGCACACGGTCGCTGTTCGTGGGCGCTCGGCCCAGCCAACCGGGCAGGTTCATGGGCACCAGGCCACTGCGGGCGTTGCGGACGGTGATGCGCTGCCGGCCGCGATCCAGGCGCGAGCCGGCATCCGTCGGCATGTCGGCCAAGCGGCGCTGATCTTCGAGCACGCCGAGCAGGACGGTGCGTTGGCGTTGGGTCAGGGGCATAGATGGCCTCCGGAGGGGGTGTCGATTTCGTGCGTGTTAATAAACAAAGTCTGATCTAGGACGCGACTGGTTCCGCCGCCATCTTGGCAGTCTCGGCCAGGAAGGACCCGTTACGCTTCCCGCGACAGATACGCCTTCGCGTCGCGGGCAGCGTAACGATCTGTCGCCAAACCGTAACCATCTGTCGCGACATCGTAACGGTGTGGCAGCCGGTCATGATCGGCCTGCCATTCTGGCGCGATGCCGGTAGGCCGCTTGGCGGCAGGCGCTGCAGCAGAACTGCTTGTGTGAACGCGAATCTCCCAGCGGGCGACCGCAGTGCGAACAACCGTGCTGGCGTCGTAGGGCCGCTTGACGTTTACGCCATCGTGCCTGGCGACATTGCCGCGAGCAGAACTTGGCGTTGTCGCGGACGGCCGTGAACGTCGAGCCGCAGTGATGGCACTTCAGTCGATATATGGTCCGCCCGTCTGCCTGAACGGGCCCGGTGGATGCGTTGATCACGTCGTTCTCCTTGGTGAACGGGCATGCACCCGACCCGGCCGCCGCGATGGCGACCGGATCGGGGCATGTCCCAATTCTCAGTTGAGCTGATCGTAGACCTCACGCTGGCGGACGGTCAGGGAGTTGCCGCAGCCGGCGCGGTGGTAGGCCGAACTGAGCCCGGTTAGGACGTCCTGCAACGGTGCGATCTGCTCCCGCAGGGCGATGACAGCATCGTCGTTCTCGGCCTCCGCTTCAACCCAAGCCTGAGCATGAACAGGCTCGGCCTTGAGGTAGTCGCGGTTCGCCCGGCTGATGGCTTTGCGGGCGTTATCAAACGCCTGCCCGAACTGCTCATGCAGGTCGCTGACCTTGCCGGTGACGTGGGCCAGCAACTGCTGGAACAGTTCCTTGCGCTCCTGAATCAGCTTCCGCAGCGTCACCAGCACGTCCCACGATTCGGCGACGACCCGGCGGCGCTCGGCCAGGACGGCCTTGCTGTCGTGGGTGAACCAGTGGTCGGCTCGGTTGATTTCTTCCCGGTCACGGGCGAGCTTCTCGAACCGCTCGGTCAGGTCGCTCAGCGCCTTGTTGTGGCGTTGGACCTTCTTGACCAGTTGTTCGCTGCTCTCGGCGGGGCCAGTCTCCAGCGGCGACAGGTCAACCCGCTTGAGCATCTCGACATCCTTGGCGTTCTCGTCAGTCCATTGCATCATTGTGAAGAATCCTCGGCAGGCCAGGTGGGGTAGCGCCCGCATCCGACGGCCTGCAAGCCGGGCACGGGCGAACATTGGGTTCGGTGTAGAAGGTTCAGATCAGGCCGCTGGAGCGGAGGTCGCTCTCAATCCGGGCCTCGATGATCTCCAGCAGCGATTGCCGCTGGCGACCGCATGCCTCACAAAGGCGGTAGCGAATGATCCGGCCCTTGCCCGGAGGCGGCGCAGCCGGGCTGCTTGGGCCAGGGAAGTACAGCGATTCGATGACCCCGGGCCTGCCGCACAGCAGACAGGGCTTGGGCCCTCTGGCAGGACAGGAGGGCGCAGCGGTGGCGCACTTGGTGTCGACCATGGTGGTCCTTTCGTGGAAAGTGGAAGGTGGTGGAACGAAGAGGGCCACGCCCGAAGTGGACGCGGCCATTCTCGGAATACTGGACCGATTTTGGAAAAACGGCCCGAGTGTTTCACTTACGCTATATATATATAAAGGATAAGTGAAACACTCGGGGCTCAAACGGCTCATTTCTGCCGTAAGGCTCTCAACAACAGTGCCTTACGAACTTGGGAAGGCTCTGGATCAGGGCGGCGCTCTCGCCTCGCCCTCCATAGCTAACTTCCTGTATCGAAAGCCATTACACTCCTTGATGCCCAGCCGCTCGCACACGGCCCGATTGGTTGGCTCGACGCCCTCGGCGGCCAGGTCTTCCATGGTTCGGGCGTACTGTCGAACTCGGTCCTGGAAGTCGGAGCGACGCGTCGAGGTCGCCATGGACGGGAAGACTTCGGCGGCATACACGGGCAAGATTTCCAGGGTGTCCGGCAACGGCTCGTTGGTGGCGATGTAGACCGTCGCGTCGTTCGTCAGCGGCCGAAGCCGACCGATCGCCTGCATCAGTTCCCCGACGACCACATGCCGCCAGACGGCCTGCCATCGTTCGTCGGGATATTGCTGGCGTCGGACCTGCCAGACATCCGGGCCGATCTGGTGGGTGTGCAACTGCCACTCCAGCGGCGGTGATCGGAGATCTTCGTCGAGGGCACCTCGCCCGAACGCCGCGACGGCCAGCAGCTGCAGTTGCGCCTCGTTGGGCATGGGCCTTCCCAGGATCAGCCCGGCCTCGAAGCCCTGGAAGGCGTTCAGGCCCCGCAGGGCTCCGTAGTGAACGACTCGGGCGCTACCGTGCTCGGAATCGAGCAGTTCCTGCAATGTTTTCTCGTCGGCCTTGAACGTGATGCAAACCATCGACTGCCCCCGGTGCCGCCGGGCCACTTCAGTCGCGAGCTTGCGGGTCCAGCTTTCTTCGCGGGCCAGGTCGCGGCGGTTGCCGGACCTCGTTGCGATCTTGTCCATGATCTGGTAGACCGTCGCCCTCTGCTCGATCAGCGGGGTCTCGACGACCTCGACCTGCCGGCCCGTCACGCCCGCCACAACGGTCGGCTCGGCTGTCGCATCAAGCATGAGAATCTGCCGGTCTGGCGGCAGGAACGCTTGTCTCGTCCAACGACACGCACCGATCGACAGGTGTACAGGTCGAGGTTCTGTCAGCAGCTCGCGCAGATCGGCCAGGATGTTTGGCAGAACGGTTCTGCGGCATGCCGCGTTGTAGGCGTGGCCGACCAGATCGAAGAACAGATCGTCATCGCCAAGGAGCATCTGGTCATGGTTGGTGACGATCTGGTGCAGCACGGCCTGGGATTCCCGCCACTGGCCATGCCCGGCGACGGCGCAGGCCCGCAGGATGTCCTCGGTAGCTCGGCGGTAAGCGTCAGTCAGCGCCAACAGGGCCTCGTCACCCTCGAGCGGCTTGCTCAGGCGGCGGGTCAGCCAGGCGACGGACGGATCGCCGGTTCCGCCCATGGCCAACCGCAATACGCCGAGGTTTTCGACGAAGCTGCGGAGCCGTTCCACGGTCAGTTCCACCGGCGCTGCCAGGGCCGAGAGGGCATCTTCATCCAGCACGACCAGCGGCCGGTTCTCCATGGCCTTGAGCGTCCACAAGTCCTCCCGTCGGAGATGCCAGGATGTCACGATCAACACCTGGGCTGATTTGTTCGCTCCGCTGGTGAATAATCGGCGGTACGCGCATCGCTTCCGCTTGAAACACTTCTGGCACGGCCCCCAGCGGATCAGGTAACCCAGGCCCCTGAAGAACTCGACCATGTCCTGATGCGGACATTCATCTTCATCGGTCGGCCCCTTCCGCCAGTAGTGCGTCGAGACGCCGAGGGCCTCGAGGTCGGCTTGCACCTGCATGGCCAGCTCATGTGTGGGCGTGGCATAGACGGCCCGTGTTCTGTGCGCGGCCAGAGCCTGCAGGACGGAATAGGTCTTCCCGACGCCTGGCGGCGCAGTCGGCAGGACGATCGGCGCGGGCGGCCGCAACTCGGCGGTCAATGATTCGGGCAGTAAGACCACGGGCATCCTCCAGGGAGATTCTTTCGGGTGGGTTCCACTGCGAATCGTGGCGGATACGCAGCGAGTAGACTTGACGCAATGAACGGGGCCGAACGATGCGGCAGGTGTTGCACCGCGAAAGCACACCCACGGCTCGCGCCGCCGACCGGGCCGCAATGCAACTGAAGCCGTACCGGGCATTGCCGTAGACCGACCGGACAATCGACTCGGCTTTGGCTCGGGCGTTGTCGGCCGAGAGCTCCGCCCGGTTGGCCGCCGTCCATGTCGCCAGCAACGTCAGGGCCTTGTCAAAGGGCAGCTTCGCCCCCTTGGCCCAGCAGGCGAGTTGAAGCTCAACGCGGTTGCGACTGCCTGGGCTGGCGGCAGTCTTGACCAGACCCGCGATGCAGGGCGGCATGTCAGCAGTGGCCAACTCATCCACGACATATCCGTCGGGGCGAACCTTGAGCCCCGCGACTTCGGCCGTGCGGATGCGGAACTCGCGCGGCTGTCGGGCGCGGGCCAGCGCTTTCGACCACCACTGGGCTGCAGCGGGCACGGGTCCATCGGGAAGATCATCGGCCGACCAGAGGCTGCCCCGTGGCTGCCGGGCCAGATCTGTGATCTGATCAGCGGTCAACTGGCACAGTTCTTGGTGCCGAAGCTCGACCTTGTGGAGCCCGCTCTTGGGGTTCACCTGATCGGGCAACCGCAGCATACGGGGCAGCGAGTAGACCGCCCGGTCGATGGTCATATCGTCCTCCCCTTCGGCGGCCAGGTGCAGGACCAGTTCGAGGGCGACCGCCTTCATGTCAGCCGTCAGCGTGGCATTGGGCTGGATGCCCAGCCCGACGGGGTCGACCAAGATGTGGGCCCCCTTGCTGCCCGAGAACCAGACCCGCACCGCTGGCTCTGGCAGAGCCAGTTGGGTCACAAAGAACTCCACCAGCGTCCGGGCCCACAACAGCGCTCTGTCCAGATCGCCTTCGGCATCGATGTCGAAGTACAGTGGGGCCAGGTGCGGCAGCGCACTGTCGCCCGTGTACTGCTCGCGGACCTGACGCCAGAATGCCAATCCCGTGATATCGTCAGCCGGTGCGGCAAACGTCTGCACACTGGCGAAGAGCACCTGGCCGGCGCTTCGTGCCTCGGCCTCCAGCTCGCGCTGTACCTCAGGCGTTGTCGGGCCGAAACGCCAGGCCCGCCACCGCCCCCGGCTGTCCATCAGGCCGTAGCAGCGGAAGCTTGGGCTCATGGCCTCGGTCCCCGATGGGCCTCGATGCGGCGCAGCTCAGCCGCGAGGTACTCCACGTCGGCCGGGCCGAAGACCCGAAGGTTGGCCACGCGGGCTCGGGGTGCAATCCGGCGAGTGCGGATTAGATACTCGATGCGATGCGTCGGTTGGCCGAGCCGCCGGGCGATCTCGCCGACGGTAGCCAGGCGCGGACAGGGACCATCCATGGCAATTTCTCCGGGTCAAAGGGATCAGCCGTGTGCAGCGCACACGGCAACGAGAGGGGTCTGAGCTCCGCCCCGCAACTGGGCGGGGCAGGCGGCGGGCGCTACCAGTGCGCCCCCGTAATAAGGGGGCTGGCTACAGGTGTACGGCTATGTACGAGCGGGTTTTCAGGGGATTTGGGCCAAGAATGCTTATGTGCGGCCCATGTATGAGCTATGTACGGCGCGATGTGCGGCGCTTGCGGCGGACTTTCCGACGCCGCAGCGGCCGGTCGGGCTTGTGGGGGTTGTCGATACGACAGGCGCTGGGCATAACCAGTTCTTCGAGTTTCCGGCCGGCAATCTGGCCACCCAGAGCCTTGACTTTCCGGTGGTAGTAGTCGATCTCCGCCTGCAGGGTTTGGGTGCTCTCGCTGAGCAGGTATATCCGGCAGCCACGAGCGCGGGTGGAGCCTTCTTTCGGGTTGAACAGCCATGTCAGACGCCGGAGTGCTGCTTCACGCGACAAGTAGCCCTTGCCCATCGGGCGCTCATCGCTGGTCACGGGCTCGTTGCCAGCGAAGGCCCGCTCCTCGGCCTTCTGGTCGCTCGCGAAATCCCTCACCTCGCTCGCCAGCGAGAAGGCGGATCGACTCTGCAGCAATGCCCCCAGGTCGATGGCAGCCTCCTCCGACAGGGGGCGGCTCCGCCACCACCGCTTGGACAGTTCCTCCTTCATCTCGGCCATTACGGGGTCGGACTCGTACCGTTCCACCTTCGCCACGAACTGGCCGTCCTGGCAATCCAGGCAGGGCTCGTCGGTCGCCATGCCTCGCGGCGATAGCCGCCCGCAGGCTGGGCAGCGGACCATTCGGGTATCGGCACCGCCGGGCGGATAGCGGCCGGGAACGAACCTGAATACCCGCTCGCGGCCCCTGCGAATGACGTCGAAGGAATCGAACATCCACCTGGCCGAGCAGAACGTGCCGTCCAGCAGAGCGGGAATAGCCGCGAGGAATTCCTCGGGCGTCATCTCCTTGGGCTTGCTCGCCGGGCGGCTGGGTGCGGGAGCGACGCTCATGGCCCTGCGCCCTCGATCATCTCGCGGATATCGTCGGCCATGGTGGGCACCGGGGGTTCATCGTCCGGCCATCCCTCGGGAATCTCGCCGTCACGGAGGGGCTTGATCCGGTCCTGGTACACTGCGTTGCCGCTGATGTGCGTCGGGCCGCAGGTCAAGGCCGGATCGGTGATCTTCTCGGCCTTGTTGAGTCGCTCTGCGATGGCCGTGGGGCCGAAGGCCTTGGCGAGGGCCTTCTTCGCGCCCTTCTTGCCGACCAGGCAGTCCCGGCCCAGCGCGATGTACCGGTCCCAGTTCTGCTCGATGTGGCGGGTGATGCCCTCCGCGACGCGGTCCTTATCCCAGTTGCCGCATCGCTGCACCGGACCGTCGGGGGCGGAATCGTCCTGCGATCGGTCATCATCCGAGGTTGCTTCCTGATTGCTCGTTGGCGATGCCGGCTCCGCGTGCTGCGCCGGCGGCATGTTCACGACGACGTGGATGTCGCCCACCCTGGCCTCGGCCCTCGCCGCAGCGGCAGCCGCCAGGGGCCCGACCGTCGCATTCACATCCAGCACGCGAACACTCGCCCGGCCGGACAGGACGCGCTTCGACGCAGCCAGCACCATGATGCGGTTGACGCCATTGGCGTCCGCGGCGTCGGCGCGAGCCTGGACTCCGTCCAGCGTCAGCCGATATCCAAACGTCGTCTGGGGCTGCACGCGGACGTGCTTGTCAAAGCCGGGCAGCACGCGGCTCACGGCCTCCGGCAGAACGCTCTCAAATCGCCCGGATACCACGGCGGCTGCTCGGGCGCACTGCGACGTACCACCTGCCCAAACAAGCAATTGGAGGCGAAGCTCCAGCAGGCCGCTCCATACCAGCAGCCGCAGGGCCACAGCGCGGGACTTCGAGAGACTATCGGTGTCGACGGCCGACCAGTCCTCTGTCGATATTTCAAGCCAATGGAGAACTTCCTGGTCGATGCGGTCGACCATTTCGATGGGGTAGGCGCTCAGTTCTTCATCCGAAGGCAGTGGCATAGCGGACCTCAGGCACCAAACACCAGCGGGCAAGCCGACAGCCCGCCAAACGGGGCATGAGGATAACCTCCAAGGCTGGTGAAATGCAAGATAAGGTTGTCGTTTGTTAGGTAGTCGAGGTATGCTACCGCCCCGTACCTTCGTTGCCAATCGCAGGAATCCAAAGGAGACAAAATAAGTTCAGACATGGCCTTATGGCACTACACGACCGGAGAGAAGTTCGTCGCCATCATCGAGGACGGGGTTCTCAAGCCCACGGCCTGTCGGATCGACCCCGGCGAGCGGCCGGCAGTCTGGTTTTCGGCGAATCAGTGGTGGGAGAAGACCGCCAGCAAGATCCTCCAAACCGGCGGCAAACTCCGCTCGCTGTCCATGGCCGAGACAGCGGTCTACGGCAAGGGGCTGGTGCGTTTCGGCGCGGAGGGTTCGACGGCCCCGGTCTCGTGGCGGGAGTTTCGGACCCTCAGCGGCATCAGCCCGGCGACCTACCGAAACATGGCGAAGGCTGGCAAGAAGCGCGGCGCGAATCCTGGTGAGTGGTTCGCGTCATTCGAACCGGTTCCGAGAGAACTTTGGCTGGCGGTCGAGGTGTTCCAGGACGGCAAGTGGATGGCGGTGGAGGATGCGTTGGCCGAGACACGGAGATCATGATGGTGGCCCAATCGCTCTCGGCGCAACAGGAGCACAAAATCGAGAACTTGGCGGCTTCCGGATGTCGAGGGGTGCTCGGATGGCACATCAGGTCATGAGCAAACCGTCAGAAATGCCGCGCGGGCCAGTTTGCCGATCGGGCCAAGCCGTCTCGTGGTGACGCCGGCGAGAAGCATTGCATGAATCGTCCTTACGGTAATGCTGGTTGCACGGGCGGGAGGGGGCGGGCACGATCAGGCACTACCTGAATCCCCCGACAGGAACCGCGAACGCTGCCGTGCCGTGCTGCGGGGTTTCTCGATCTCGGTAATAGGTTTGCCCTGGCGGAAGATCGTGACGGTCCCGGTCGATTCGCTGACCGTGATTGCAATGGCGTCGGTAAGGGATGCAATGGCCGCCGCGGCGTGGTGGCGTGCGCCCAGGCCTCTGGGAAGCTCAAATTCATCCTGGGTCGCTGTCTTCAAATAGGCCCCGCAGGTCTCGACGATCCCGTCGCCGCGGATGATGAAGGCTCCGTCGATGGTCGAGAGTTCCTTGATGGTTTCTTCAAGCGCAGGATCGAGCAGATTCCGCTCGTTCTCTTCATAACCGCGAAACGGATTGAGGATAAGTTGCCGGGACATGCCGATGACGTTCTCAGCGTCGCCCACGACGAACAGGGCTCCAACGGGTTTGCCTTCCCGACCCTCGTTTCCCAGTTCGGCAGCCAGGTCAAGCACCCGCTCCAAGACGTCTGCGCGAACCCCTGTCGGCAATTCATCACCGCGTTCCGCCGCGGAGTACATCTCGAACTCCCGCCCGACCTGGGTGATCATGATGGTGTCGAGCGTGGCGCTCTCGGCGATGCCGGCCAAAAACACGATGACATCGCCCGGGCGAACGATATCGCGCGACAGCGCGAGGAAGATCGCGACCTTGATCTGACCGATTCGCGTCAGAGGCACATTTGGAACGCGGAGACAGCGGTGCCCCGCCTGCTCGATGTCTGCCTGCGTCTGGCCGGTGCGCGATACGTACACGGCCTTCCCGGTAAGCTCTTCAGGAAGAACGCTTGCCTTGTCAGCGAGCGCATCGGCGTAGATGAATACGGCCGACGCCCCGGCCTCCTGTGCCAGCCCTTCGACGTGCATCAATACCGAGCGGGTGATGCGCCGGGCGTAATCTCCCGGCGATCCCTGGGCCGGCTTGACGTTGTCAACCTCACGTTCGGTCATGAATGCGGATTCTACTGGATGACGATTGGCGCAGCAACGTGCCCACCCCACACGCCGAATCATTATGCATCGGCCTGATCATCACAAAGCGATCCGGTCAGCAACTCCGTCAAGGCGTCCCAGCGGTCCACCGGCTCCCATGCGGCGTACAGGCTCGGGTATACATCAAGGCGGTGTTCATCGTCGCGGCAGTAATGTTTATCCACGAGGTGCCCTGAATCGAACAACATGGTTGCGTTGGCCAGCAGAAGAATCTGGGCCTCAAGGCGGACCTTCACCGCTCCATTCTTATGACAGTCCTGAAGTGCCGTGTAGAGAAGCAGCAGCAGAAGCCAGGGCTCGCGCCAGATCGGGTCCACCCGCAGCCACGCGACAGTGGCGATGCGGTCCTCGGCGATATCCGAACCGATCGTGGCCACGACCGTTCCGTCCACGTCCGCGACCCAGAAGCGCCCGTCTCCGTTGGCGGATTGGGCTGCGTAGAAGGCCCTCTCGATGAATTCTCGCTCCGTCTCCAGATTGGTCGCCGCTCGCGTCCAAATTCCGCATCCGGACAGACGGCCTATGGCCGTCATGTCCTTCATTCGGGGGCGGCGAATCACCACATCGTCTGTAGCCATGTCCGGGCGGGGAAAACTCATGAATGATCTCCTCATGCATGTCGCTGTTATCCTGGCGGAGCACGCGCTCCGCTTGCAACGCACGAGGGTATTGCCCGCAGTGGCAACGTGGAATCGGACCTCGCCTGAACATCGCCTCAGGCGAAGCCTGAGTCGCACCCAAGCTACTGGCCTTCGAGGACATAGTGAACGGCGCGTCGGATGAGCTGATTAACATTGTCCAGGCCGAGAGATTCCTTGATGCTGGCGTGGTACGTCAGGCACCGAAGCAGCGTGAAATTCGACGCAAGCCGACCGGCGATGGTGCTGCCCGTGAAGGTGCCGACCCCGAATCCGAGCGCATAGCCGACCATTTGCTGCCATTGCATGGGCGAACTC
>Ga0123333_10001628_pt1 | contig 23620 bp, 17 predicted proteins | sample BioC12SIPDNA_3_FD_89957 | JGI IMG/M metagenome (GOLD analysis project Ga0123333, IMG submission 89957) | Anaerobic biogas reactor microbial communites from Washington, USA - Biogas_R2_B C12 SIP DNA | ecosystem: Engineered > Bioreactor > Anaerobic > Unclassified | place: Washington, USA... | reverse complement strand
TTCTTCTCTTTGAAGTCCAGCCCGCTCTGCGCCGGCCAATGGATCGGCGGCGTGTCTCTTCGCTATTCCACACCCTCCCAGACGGGCATGAACGGATGGTATCGCTGCATCGCGGCGAACGGCCAGAGGCCGGCCAGTTCCGCCGAGCGGAACGACCGGAGACGCCCTTCCATGTATTGAGCGGCCGCGTTGACGGCGTTCCAGAAGTACGGCTGGGGGTCTTCGCCGCGCTGTCTCATGCTCCTCACTTCGCCCTGGTAGGTCCAGGCGAACGGCCCGCCGAGGCTGATTTCGCCCATGGTGCAGGGTTTGTTGTACTTCTTCTTCCAGTTGTCCCAGACGCGGGGATTGACGTAATGCCCGTCGAGGATGTCCACACGAGGGTCCTTGTGGTAGTCGGTGAACATGAAGATCGTCCCGCCGTTGTTGACCGTCGGGCGAGTGGGGTCCATCTCCTTGAACGCGCCGTTGAGTTTCAGCAGCAGTTCCGCACGCTCCCGCACGGCCGGAGTGATTTCGTCGTTTTCCTGGATTACGCCGTGTTCGTTTTCCGTGCTCCAGATCACCAGCGAGGGGTGGTTCCGCTGGACTTTCGCCTGTTCGACCGTTTCCGGAATGGCGTGATCGCCTTTTTTGCGAACCGGATGGTCCACGTCGCACTGGCCGGGATCTCGGATGATCTGGCGGAAGTTGGTCTCCTGCATCATCAGCATGCCCATCTCGTCGGCCACGTCCAGCGTTTTGGGGAAGAAGTAGCCGCCTTTGTGGAGGCGGAGCATGTTCATGTTCGCCTGCTGATTGGCGTCCGCACAATTCCAGCGAAAGTGAAAACGATGCATCGGCAGGAACACCGCCCCGACGCTGTTGTCCTGGACGTAAAACGGTTTTTGGCCGTTGAACACGAAGTCCGGGCCTTCGATCCAGAATTCTCCCTCCAGATTGTGCGGGGCGGCCCATCCGGACCGCCCCGCGTCTCGTCGATGATAGAAAAGGAAAGAGCTGGATTCCTTACTGTTTCACGACCTTCGCCGCAGCAGGGCCAACCCGCCGAGGGCGACCAGACCCATCGTCGCCGGTTCGGGCACCGGTTCGTACGTGATCTTCAGGAAGGGAAGGTCGCCAGTGTTCGACGTTTCGGCGCTGGAGAAGTTGCTCCGGGTCTCGTTGTCGGCCCACGCACCGTCGCGGAGCAGGAAGCCGTAGTTCGGCAGCGCGCCGGTGTACCAGTCGTTCACGATGTCCGTCACGTCCCAAGAGACGGTGGTTCCATTGTGGCTGGCAACGTTGATGGTCAGGCTGCTGGCGTGGTTGGTGGTGTAGTCCACTCCCTCCACCGGTCCGTCGGTGGTGTCGCCGCCCCACATCGTCGTATCATAGGCGAGGTAGCTCCAGCACACTTCCCCGGCCGCCGCCGGATTGCTGGCCCCGCTGCCCATGTCGGTGATTTCCCGTGTCATCGCATAGGCGGTGATGATCCGGTCCTCCGTTCCCTGGGCGGCTCGGAGAGTCAATCCCAACTCCGCACTGACGATGGTCGCGCCCAGCGGAACCTGATTCGCGCCGCTCCCGAAGATATCCTTCCATTGGGAGAACCCGACAAACTCCGCATCCTCAAGCTCCCAGCCGACACTGATGTCTGAAGACGCACCGTAGTTGTAGGTCTGCCTGCCGGCTTCCGATCGGATGCCTCCATCGACCAGACCGTCATAGCCGTTCAGGCCTTTCTCGAACCGGACCAGGGTCTCCTGCGCCCACGCGGGCGAGCAGACGATTCCCAACACCATCACCAAACCAACCACTCTTTTCATCGTTCATCTCCTTCCACAACCAGTATGTCCCATGCTCTCACGCTGCGGACCGTCCGCCGCCGTGGAGGCTCTCTCCAACCTCAGGCTTCTCGCGCTATCCCGCTGATTCCCGAGGCACAAACTCCATGTCAATATCCACCCGTTGCGGAGGCAGGTCGGGATTCTCAAGCCGGCCGAAAAGCATCGTCGTCACCCGGTGTGCCACCTGCTCGTCCCGGCGGTTGATGCTCGCCAGGGCCGGCGTGAGAAACCCCGAGTACGTACTGTCATTGAACCCCACCACCGCCACGTCGTGAGGCACACTCTTGCCGCGGGTCGCCAGCCACTTGCAGGCCGCCACCGCCGCCTCGTCCGTCCCGCACAACAGGGCGTCGAACGGAACGGAGGCCGGACAGTGCGTCTCCAGTGCCTCCCACGCCACCTCGGCCATGTGCGTGGCGGGACGATGGCTCCGATGGCAGATCACCGGTTCATCCTGGTAGACGCAGCTCCGTTCCCGCAGGCGGGAGAGGAACGGATCGATCTTCTCCTCCCTCGGCGCCGGCGGCACGAGGATCATCGGCCGCCGTCGGCCCGTATCCAGCAGATGGTCCACCGCGTCATAGATGGCCTGACGGCGAGACAGGACCACCTGATCGGCGGTCGTCTCCAGCGGAAACGATGGAACCAATACCACCGCCCGGAAATGCCGGAACAGACCCTCGAACTTCTTGAGGGGCATGTTCGGGATGATTTGCACCACCGCCGCTTCGACGCCGCGTCGGATGTAGTCTCGCAACGCGTCCTGGACCACGTCCGACTCGCAGAGGCTGTCGGAGAGCTGCGTGGCGTACTGGCGTTCATGGACCCCGCCGGCGATCATCCGCACCAGCTCGATGGGGCTGTGCGGGCCGCCCAGAGAGAAGAGGATTCCCACGGTCTGGGTCTTTCCGCCCTTGAGCCCACGGGCCAGGATGTTGGGCAGATAACCGAGCCGCTGGGCCGAGTCGGTAACCCGTTGCCGCAGCTCCTTGTCGTAACGCAGGTCATTCCGCAGGATGTTGCCCACCGTGGATACCGGGAGCTGAACGTCGTTGGCAATGTCCTTGATTCTGACCGGCGTTCCCATGATTCCCTCAGAAGTCCGCGACGTGTGAGCACGTGCTCAACGTGCGTTCATGGTATTTGATAACGTGCTCACTGTCAAGCTTTTTCCTTGACTTTTGTCGCGAATGCAAAGATAAGAAACGTATGGAGTCTGGTTTGGTGCAACACTTGCACCAGGATGAAGCTAATACAGGACGTGGCAATGCGTGATCTTCTTCATCTGGACAGTGGCCGAGTTCGTCAAGAGACCTGCCCGGCAAGAACATCTCGCCGGAAAGCGGTTCTATCCCCTCACAGGCGTTCCGACACGAGCCTCCACCTAAGCCATTACCACGAATGCAGTTACAGCTTCACCCTGATCGAGATTCTGGTGGTGGCGGCGATCATCGCCGTGCTGACCGCGATGCTGCTTCCGGCGCTGAGCGAGGCAAGGGAGAGCGCCCAGCGAGTGAAGTGCCTGAGCAACCAGAAGCAGATGGCCGTTGCGATGGTCGCCTATGCCGGGGAGTACAACGATCACTTTCCCCCCGGTAGCGATGGAATGAATGCCTCTTATACATTCCAAGTCGCCACTCGGGGAGAGTGGGACTGCCTGGGACACCTGATCGAAACGGGTTTCATCACCGATCCGGAGCTATTGTACTGCCCCAGCCAGCGGGAGAAATGGTTCACCTATCCCTACGGCTGGGAAGAGACGTCGTATGGGACATACTATCGCTTCTGCCGCTACTTGTACCGGTTCTTCGGTGAGTATAAGAGCGAGTATCAGTATATCACGCCAGCCGAGATTCAGTGGCTTCAGACGGTGCAGTACGGCGCGCTGGAGTACCCGATCGCCGTGTCGTCGGACATTTTCATTCCGGACTACGGCGGCTGGGGCTTTGACTCCTGGCCGCACCTGAATCCGTACGGAGTGAGCGTCGCCTATTCGGATGGACATGCGGAATTCATCGACGTCGGACACACGGAGTATCTCCGAGCCGGGAGTCTTCCCTATTCCTTGATTCACTACGATGATTTCGCGTTCCTTTTCTTCAAGGCGCTGGATCAGCGGGACTTTTCGACGTTGGCGGAGGCGTTTCCTCTGCCCTGAGGTGTTGGTGGTTCAGAAAGGAGCCGGACGGTCGCGACGGACGCACGCGGGTAAGTCGTGAAGCTGCAACGCGATCGAGAGGAGGACGGACTCACCCTCATCGAGCTTCTGGTCGTGGTGGCAATCATCGCGGTGCTGGTTGCCCTTCTGCTTCCCGTCCTTGCCCTGTGCCTGCTGGTCCCGTCGGGGCATACCCGTCGAGAGACGTACGACCGGGACGTCGCGCTGCAGAAACAAGCCGATGAACTTGCCGCACAGATCCAGGAGATGGATCGCAGGATTGCCGATGTTCGCGCGTTACTCGCCAATCTGGAATACGTTCAAAAGGGCAATCGCAAGCACCTGGACCAACTGAAAGACCCGCGGTAGCAGGATCATCCCCGTTCTGGAGGCCGGTCCACCGTCTCGTTGCGTGAAAGGGAAGGAAACGACCTCGGCCCGGCTTGCGCTGCCCGCCGGCGTTGTCGTGAGGTCTGAGCAGACGAGTCCCCGCCACTCGCAATCCGGACGGTCGGTGAGGCAAGGAATTTCACGTCAGCCTGGCCTGTCGGCGGTAGTGGGCTGGGGCCAGGCCGGTGATCTTCTTGAAGAGCCGGGAGAAGTAGAACTCATCGTCGAATCCGCACTGCCGGGCGACCCACTTGAGCGGCCGATCGGTGGTCAAGAGCAGCGTCTGGGCGTGCTCCATCTTGCGGCGGTTGACGTACTGGATGGGCGGCAGGCCCATGAGCCGGCCGAAAAGGTCTGAGAAATACGCCGCGTTCAGTTCCGCCAACTCCGCCAGTTCCGCCAGCGCGATCGGTGAGGCCAGGTTCTGCTGGATGTGCTCCAGGACACGGTCGAATCGCCGCAGCCCTTCCAGCGTGTTGGAAACGCTGGAAGGCGAATGGACGCTCAGAAAGGGCGCCAGCAGCAGCCGCAGGAGGGCATTGGTCTCCAGATGCTGGGCGGCGGTCTTGTCCTGATCGAGCTGTCGGCTCTGGTTGAGAACGGATCGGTAAATCGGCTGGTTGGCGTCACGCTCGCGCAGCTCCCGGCCGGGATTGATTGCCCGAAGCCGGTCGAACAGCTTGCGGCTGATCCCGTGCTCGCGAGCGGCGACCTCGCGGCCGCAGCCGAGCGTCGTCAGTAGATCCGTGCCGTTGGGCAGCCGGGTCGTCAAGTGTATGTAGTAGTGATCGAAGCTCCGCGGACAAAATAAGTCCACGCGGGTGAAGCACGGGATCAACACCATCCGGCCCGGAATCAGGTGAATGGTCCGCCGCGGCGAATGGCAGTCGATGAACCCTTCGCCGCCGGTGATCAGATACAGCCGGCTGTACGGACTGCTGACGTTCCGGTGCCGCCACTCCGTGTGCACCCGGTAGTGCTCGATGTTCAGAAGGTCGATTTCGATCAGGTCCAACAGCCGTTTAAGCATGAGCCCAGTCTATCCGCATTTCCAAAGAATATCCATGCTTTCGATGGATAATCCATAGCCCGACCGTACCGGTCGGCGTCTAATGAAGTTTTTGGCGGAGCCTCTGACCAATGACGAGCTTTGCGCTGGACTATGATGCGGTTGATCCCGCTGGGATCCCCTCCAAAACCCTCGATACCGGAGCCCGGATTCCCGTCATCGGGCTCGGCACGTTCGGTTCGGACCGGTACTCAGCCGGGCAGGTGGCCGACGCGGTCCGAGGCGCGTTGCGGGTCGGCTACCGGCACATCGACTGCGCCTCGGTCTACGGCAACGAGGAGGAGGTCGGCAAGGCGTTACAGGAAGCTCTCGCAGCGAACCTGAGACGCGAGGATCTCTGGATCACCTCAAAGCTCTGGAACGACATGCACGGCCCGGACGATGTCCTGCTCTCGTGCGCCAGGTCGCTTCGGGATCTGCGGCTCGACTACCTCGATCTGTACCTGATCCACTGGCCCTTTCCCAACTACCATCCGCCCGGCTGCGACGTCCTCAGCCGCAGCAAGAACGCCCAACCGTACATCCATGAAAACTACATGAATACGTGGCGGCGGATGGAGCGGCTGGTTGAGATGGGTCTGGTCCGCCACATCGGCACGTCCAACATGACCGTTGCCAAGCTGAAGCTGCTTCTGCGGGACGCGCGGATCAAACCCGCGTGCAACGAGATGGAGCTGCACCCGCATTTCCAGCAGCCTGAGCTGTTTCAGTTCTGTCTGGACCATCGAATCCAGCCGATCGGCTACTGCCCGATCGGCTCACCCAACCGCCCGGAGCGCGATCGAACGCCGGACGACACCTCGCCGATCGACGATTCGGTCGTGGTCGAGATCGCCCGCCGGCACAATCTGCATCCGGCGGTGATCTGCCTCAAGTGGGCCGTTCAGCGGGGCCAGATCCCCATCCCCTTTTCCGTCACGCGGGCCAAGTACCTCAGCAACCTGCGAGGCGTGATCAGCGATCCGCTGACGGCCCAGGAAATGCAGGCGATCGCCGGCATTGATCGCCGCTGCCGGCTGATCAAGGGACAGGTGTTTCTCTGGAAGGCCGGTCAGTGCTGGGAGGATCTTTGGGACGTAGACGGCCAAATCGCCACATGATCGATCGTATGAAGGACATGAAACGATGAATACCAGGATGCAAGGCGCGGTTCTTCCCGGCAACAGCACGGTGGAACTCAAGGAATTCGACATACCCTCGCCCGGCCATGGCGAGGTGCTGATCCGCATGAAGTCGTCGACGATCTGCGGCTCGGACATCCGCTGCATCTACCATCAGCATCTCGGCAAGGGGCCGGAAGGCTATCAGCCGGGGATGATAGCCGGCCACGAGCCCTGCGGGCAGATCGTCGAGTGCGGGCCGGGCTGCCGGCGGTTCCATCGCGAAGATAGGGTGATCGTCTATCACATCTCCGGCTGCGGTGTCTGCAACGACTGCCGCCGCGGGTACATGATCTCGTGCACCAGCGAGACGTACCGTCGGGCCTACGGCTGGCAGCGGAACGGCGGAATGGCTGAGTATCTCCTGGCCGAGGAGAAGGACCTGGTCCTGCTGCCCGAGCGGCTGACCTACAGCGACGGCGCTCAGGTGGCGTGCGGGTTCGGCACGGTCTACGAGGGCCTGGAGAAAATCGGCATCAGCGGCAACGACGACGTGCTGGTGACGGGCCTGGGGCCGGTGGGTCTGGCGACGGCCATGCTGGCCAGGGCGATGGGCGCCCGCCGGGTCGTCGGCATCGAGGTGACCGCCGAACGCATCCAGATCGCCCGTTCGTTAGGGCTCTTCGACGAGGTCCTGTCTGCCGGTTCCGATAATGTCGCCCAGGTCCGCGAGCTGACCGGCGGCCACGGCGTGGAAAAGGCGGTTGACTGCTCCGCCAACGACCGGGCCCGCCTGACCTGCATACAGGCCGCCCGCAAGTGGGGCCGGATCGTATTCCTCGGCGAAGGCGGCACTTGTAGCTTCCAGCCGTCGCCGGACATTATCCACGACCAGAAGACCATCTACGGCTCGTGGGTGACGAACCTCTGGCGGATGGAGGAACTGGTCGAGCGGCTGGTGCGATGGGGCCTGCACCCCGACCGGCTCATCACCCACCGTTTCCCGCTGGACAAAGCCGGCGAGGCCTACGCCCTGATGGCCGGCGGTCGATGCGGCAAGGTCGCGGTCGTCTTTGACGAGGAGTTGGAGAAGGCCTGATCGACCAGAACCAGAAGCCCCACTCTTTCACACAGATTGCCGCCGCAACGATTTATAGGACGCCGCAGCTCCTATCCGTCCCGGTCGTTGTCCGAGCATCCATGACCGTTCCACCTTGACTCCTGCGCCCGGTCGGTTATAGTGGACGTATAAGGTGTCCGGGAGAGAGCGGGTTCTTCCCGGCCCTCTTATAGGCGCGTCCAAAGGTATCCATGAGAGGGATACTCAGCCTTGGAAGAAGGGGAAGCGAGTGCGTCCATCGTTGATCAGTCACGCTTATACTCTCCTGCATGTCATTGTCAGCCCGCCTATACTAGGTTGTTGCGGGGATCTGCGATCCTCAAGCGGGTCCATCGCATGTTCCAAAGTCACTTCGGCGTAATCTTCGCCTGGTTTTTCTTGTCCGCGGCGGCCCAAGTCGTCGCCTGAGCTTTTGAAAGGAGAGGCGATGGATTGCGGGGCTGGTCGAGGAGCGTTTGCCGGGTCGATTGTGGCGGCGGTTGCCGTTCTGCTGGGGTGTTGGACCCCGGCACAGGCGGCTGAGCTATCGGGTGACCTGTGGTCGACGGAGTTTTCCGTCTCAGGCTTTGAGGGGACGGTGCGGATGGCCACCGGCCCGGAGGGCCTGGACGTGGTCGACGTGGACGGCCTGCCATTGGGCGGCGAGCCGGGCGAGCCGCTACTGCCCTACTACCAGGTGAAGGTGCTGCTGCCCGCGGACGCGGACTTGAGCCAGATTCAGGCATGGGCGGTGGATGAGGAATGGTCGCCGATGCACGGCGGCTATGACATCGCGCCCGCTCCGCCCGCGGTGACGTGGGACGGGACGATGCCGATCATCGACTGGGGCAGGAAGAACAAGGCCAGGATTCGTAACGGGAAAGACGTGGCGATCTACGCGCGAAACGCTGACTTTCCCGCCGCTGCGGTGGAGGTTGTCTCGACGGGCGAGTATCGGCAGTGGAAAGTGGCTGAGGTTCGCATCTGGTGCGCCAAGTTCAACCCGGCCGGCAGAGCGGTTCACGTTCTGAACGGAGCGCAGATCGCCGTCGCCGCGCCGCGAACGGGAGAACTGCCGAGCATGCCAGCGGCATCCGGTGTCGAAACCGACCCGTTTCTGATGCTCGATGAGATCATCAATCCCCAGGACGCCGCGCTGCCGGCTGAATCCTCGTCGCCGCCTCCGGCCGCGGGCACGGCGGCGGACTACGTGATCATCACCACCAGCACGATCCAGAGCACCAGTTCAAATCTATCGAGCTTCATTACAAACCTGCAGGCCTGCGGCCATGCGGTCAAGGTCGTCACCGAAGGGACGTCGGCGGACGACACCCACTACGTCACCGGTACATCATGCTACAGTCGGGCCGACAATATCCGCTCGTGGCTCGGCTCGCACTGGACCACCGACGGCATCTCGTACGTCCTGCTGATCGGCGACCCTCATCCCACGACATTCACTTCAAACCAGTCGATCCCAATGCGGATGTGCTACCCGCGCCCCGGGGCGGACGTTCCGACGGACATGTACTTCGCTGAGTTGAGCGGCAACTGGAACCTCGACAGCGACGGATACTACGGGGAGTACAGCGGCGACTACGGCACGGGCGGGGCCGACAAGTACTGCGAATTGATGGTCGGCCGGATCCCCTACTACGGGTCCACCACCGACCTGGACAGCATTCTCCAGAAGTGCATCAATTACACGCAAAGCTCCACGCGGGCGTGGCGGAGCAAGGTCCTCATCCCGACCGCGATATCCAACCACGGACCCCAGGACAACAACGGCGACGGTGACGCCAGCGACTCGGGAATTGATTACCCCTACACCAGTTGGCGTACCTTCGGGGCCGACTGGGGCGAGGCGATCAAGTCGCTGGCCTCGAGCGCCGGCTTCAGCGCCTACACCCTCTACGAAAGAACCGGCGTCTACTCCAACGGCTCAGCCTATCCGCTGACCTCCTGCAATGCGGCCCTGACCACCACCAACATCGTCAACGAGTGGCAGAACACCTACGGGTTTGTCACGTGGTGGGCTCACGGCAGTCAGACCGGCGCGTCGCGGTTCTGCTGGACCTCGGATGGCAGCTACACCAACATCTGCGGCAATGCGTCGCCGCACAAGGAAACCACATGGTACACCATGTTCAGTTCGAGCGACTGCAGCTCGCTGAACGATTCGTACCCCTCGTTCGCGGTCCTGGTCTCCTGCCTCAACGGCTACCCGGAGAACTCGGGCAATCTGGGTTACAGCCTGCTCAAACAGGGCGCCATCGGCACGTTTTCGGGCAGCCGCGTGACCTGGTACGCCATCGGGTCGTGGAACACCTCGCGAGGCGGCTCGTACGGCGACAACGCCTCCTACGCCTACCGCATCTTTAATCGGATGTCGGCGGCGACCCCGGACACCGCCGGAGCGGCCCTGGTCTGGTGCCGGTCCAATTTCGGATTGGGTTGGGGCGACGCGTCCTGGATGAACATGCTGGACTTCAACCTCTACGGCGACCCGGCGCTTTCGCGACTGACCAGTCCGGCCCCGCAGGTCTACAGCATCAATCCGAACACCGGAGCGGCCGGAAGCACCGTGAACATCAATCCGATATCCGGCGCGTATTTCCAGACCGGGGCGACGGTCATGCTGGCCATGCCCGGCCAACCGAACATTAGCGCCACCGCGGTGACCGTTGTGAATTCGTCCACGATCACCTGCACGTTCAACCTGGCAGGGGCCACGCCCGGCGCCTGGAACGTCGTGGTGACCAATCCCGACACCCAGTCGGGCACGCTTGCCGGCAGCTTCGCGGTGACCGGTCAGTTCACCGACATCGGCGCCGCGCTGGCCGGCGTGGCATACTGCGACGTGGATTGGGGCGATTACGACAACGACGGGTTGCTCGACCTGGCGCTCGCGGGCGACACCGGAGCGGGATATGTCACCAAGGTTTACCGCAACCTGGGCGGCGCGAGCTTCACGGACATCGGCGCGCCGCTGCCGGGGATCACGCACACTTCGCTGGCCTGGGGCGACTACGATGGCGACGGCAACCTCGACTTGGCCCTCTGCGGGCTCGACAACGGCCTCATGCCAATCAGCCGGGTCTATCAGGGCGACGGAGCGGGCAACTTCATCGACGCTGGTGCGGGCCTGATCGGCGTCCAGGATGGCTCGGTCGACTGGGGCGATTATGACAACGACGGCGACATGGACCTCGCCCTGACCGGATATGATGCCGCGGGCGTTCCGTTTGCCATCGTCTACCGCAACGACGGCGGCGGCGCGTTCACGGACATTGGCGCCGCCTTAATCCCCGTCGGACTTTCGGAAGCCGTCTGGGGCGACTACGACAACGACGGCGATCTGGATCTGGCCCTGGCCGGACGAGACGCCGCCGCCAACCCGGTGACCCGACTCTTTCAGAACAACGGCGGCGTGTTCATGGACAGCGGCGTTCCTTTCGTCCTGGCCGATTCCTGCCTGATGGCCTGGGGCGATTACGACTACGACGCCGATCTGGACCTGGTCGTGGCCGGGGCCGCCGGAGGCATTGACAGCACGATCCTCTACGACAATCAACTTGCCGTCTTCCCCAACACCGGAGTGGCCTTCACCGGCGTGAGCAACGGCGACGTGGCCTGGGGCGATTATGATAATGACGGCGACATCGACATCGCCCTGACCGGTGCAGCCGGCGGCGTACCTTACACCACACTCTACCGCAACGACTTCGTCACCTTCACCGCGATGGGCATGGGGCTTGCGGCGATGATGGACTCAGCCGTCGCCTGGGGCGACTACGACAACGACGGCGATCTGGACCTGGCTCTAGCCGGCTTCAGCGGCAGTGCGTTCCAGAGCAAGATCTACCGCAATGGCGCGACGGCGCCCAATACGCCTCCTGCGGCGCCGATGTGGTCACTTCCGCCAACGGTGTCCTGGAACAAGATGACGTTCAGTTGGAATCCCGGCACCGATATTGAGACGCCGCAGGCCGGATTGTCGTATAACCTGCGGTTGGGAACGGCTCCGGGCGGACAGGACGTGACGCCCGCGATGGCCGACCCAACCACCGGTTTCCGCCGCGTTCCGGCCCTCGGCAACGTCCAGGAGAACCTGCAGTGGTCGGTGATTGTCCACGTGCCCGGCACCTACTACGTGAGCGTGCAGACGGTCGATGCGGCCCTGGCCGGTTCGCCATGGGCGTCCGAACAGCCGGTCGTGGTGCCGCCGATTCCCGGCGACGCCGATCATGACGGTTCGGTGGACGTTGGCGATCTGGCCATTCTGGCCAGTAATTACGGAACGACCAGCGGCATGGGTTGGGCCGACGGCGACTTCAATGGTGACGGAGCGGTCGGCGCGGGCGACCTGGCCATCCTGGCCAGCAACTATGGCCAATGTCTTTGACGGCTGCATCGGGATGCTTCAGGCCGGGCGAAGGACGAGACGGATCGGACTACCATCTGAGCTTGCGCCAGCGTCGCCAGGCTGAGGCGCGGGCAGATCGCAGACGGCACGGAAGACCGGTGATACCATGCTCCGGTCCAGGACAGGAAAGACCCGCCACGGGGACTGATCCTCACAATCGCGACTTCCTGACAACGGCAAGCGGCCACATGGAACGGACAAAATACACCAGTAGGTTGACAAACCCACTTGCGGCACTACAATCGCGGCCAAACACGGTCATGAACAGGAGCCGGTCATGGTCGAACGCCAGCACAATGACGCTTACTACGTCAATTACGCCGATTTCTTTGACGGTCTCAAGCCGGCCGCAGGCCAGGAGAAGCTGCCGCTGAGGGTTTCCGGCGTCTCGCACCGCAAGGTATACGAAACACCCGAAGGCCCCAAGTGGAGCTGCTGGACCAGCCTGATGCAGTGGCCCGACGGCCGCCTGCGGGTGCTCTTCAGCAACATCGAAGGCACCTTCGACGGGCTGGAAAAGGGGTACCACTGGGAATACCTGACCCCCCTGCCGAAGGAAATGAGACGCGGCTGGCTGTCCCTGGACTCGGCCGACGGCGGCCGGTCGTGGCAAAAGCAGAGGTTCTACGACTGGTCCGACAGCACCAAATCGCTCGTGCTGCCGGCGCTGGCCCTGGACAATCGGACGCTGCTAGGAATCGGCGGACGGTGGTCCACGTGGGATATCGAGAAAAACAACTACCACTTCTACGGCGAGATCGCCTCCGTACGATCGACCGACGACGGACAGACCTGGAGCGAGCCGGTGGCGGTGAACGATCCGTCTCACAGCCTCCTGGTCTGGTGCCATCCGATCCGCCTGTCGGACGGTACGGTCGTGCTGCCCGCCTACGGCTGTCTGGACCATCCCGACCCCGCCAGCGGTACGATCTCTCCGGCCACTGACGCGGTGCTGTTCTTCTCAAGCGACAGCGGCCGCTCGTGGTCCGCTCCGCTGGTGGTCGCCCGCGGCCTGCCTGATCGGTCCAACGACGAACCGGAGGCGGTCGAACTGGCCAACGGCGACATTCTCGTGGTGATCCGCCACGCGAACCCGCAGGCGACCGGGGCGGAGGTCTATCTGAACTGCGGCCAGGTCGTCGTCCGCAAGACTGCCGACGGCTGGAAGGCGGGTCCGTGGACGACCACGCCGATGGGCTTTCGCGGCTTTCCCGCCCTGCTCCGGACGGCCGACGACGTCCTGGTCTGCGCGGGCTCGGGCAATCAGTTCAACTTCAGCCTCGACAATGGACAGACGTGGAGCCAGACGCTGCAACTGGGTGATCCGGCGGTCAACCGCCACAACCACTACCCTCGGCTGGTCGAAACCGCTCCGGGCCGGGTGCTGTCGGTCTACCACGTCGGCAACCACTGGCCCTACCCGCCGCCAGAAGACGAGTGGATCCACGCCACCGAACTGCATCTGGAGAGAGTCTAGGTAGCCATGGAAAGACATCCAGGCGGTGTCCCCTCATGGGATTCTCGTCCTTGATCAACTAGATCGCGCTACTACAATGACGTGCTGATCCTTTAGCCGGTTGGTCTCGTGGGACGACCACTCGGCCGACACCATCCGGTTTCGGATTCGACTCAAAGTGTGATTCAGGCGGAGCGGCAACATGTCACAGAAGAAGGGCATGTGGATGATCGAGCCGCAGCGGTCGGATGATCCGGTCATCGCGTTCGCATCTGAGGAGTTGAACCGCTACCTTTGTGCGATGGGCGTTCAGGAAGGCCCGCGGTTCGACCTGTGGATTGAATGCCCCGAAGCAATAGGCCTGCGCGAAGACGGGTTCCGGATCGAGTCCGAGGCGGCACGGGTCATCATCCGCGGCGCCGGCCCGCGCGGTGTGCTCTATGGCGTATACGCATTCTTGGAGCTTCAGGGCTGCCGGTGGATCGGCCCGGGCGACGAGGTCGTGCCGCAGCGGACGGTGGTGGAACTTCCCAAACGCCCGATCATCGAAGAGCCCGCGTTCGCGATGCGGGGGCTGATCGACGCCACGTGCTTCGGTGACCAGTTTACCCTCTCCCAGATCGACTGGTCGGCCAAGATGCGTTTGAATACGTATCACCCTCAGTGGACGATCGAGTCGTGGGGCCGGGGCGCCCATAGCCACTGGATGCCCGAGTTCCGCAAGCGGGGGTTTCTAATCCAAGCGGGGGCCCACGACCTGATGTCGCTGCTGCCGCGAACCGAACGTAACGTAGCCGAGCGTCCGGAGTACTTCCGTCTCAAGAACGGACAACGCACCGGCGATCACAATCTCTGCACCGCCAGCCGCGAGGCCTTGGGGGTGATCCAATCCAACTTCCGGCGGATTGTCGAGGCGTGTCCCGAGATCGTGATCTGGCACGCTTGGCCGGACGACCTTCCCGGCGGCGGCTGGTGCGAGTGCGACCGGTGCCGCGCCCTTTGCCCGGCGGACCAGTCGTTACGAGTAAGCAATGCACTGGCCGAAGTGCTCGAGGAAATGGGCTCGCCGGCAAAGGTCAGTTTCATTGCATATCATGACACTGTCTGCGAACCGATGACGGTGCGCCCGCATCCCAAGGTCGTCGCCCTGCTGTCGCTGACAGAGCGGTGCGAAGTACACGGCATTGGTGGGTGCCTACGATGCGAGAGCTACCGTCGCCAGGCTGAGCAGATCCGCGAGGCGGGCTTCGCCGATGTGCTGACCTTCGAGCGGTACATCGACTCGTTCAAGTTCCGTTGGATGCAGCCGGTCACGCCAAGGGCGATCTTCGACGACGCTCGGCACTTTGCCGGCTGGGCCAGGCGGCCGTTGGCCCACCAGTGCTTCGTGATCATGGCCCGCGAGTGGCATGCCGCCTATCCAAACTACATGCTCTTCGCCCGCGCGGTTTGGAACCCGAACGCGGACCCGAACGCCCTGCTTGAGGACTTCTGCCAACACTGGTACGGCCGGGCGTCCGAACCCATGCTGAAGTATCACCGGGCGATGGTCGAGTTGTTCGAACTGGCCCTGGTCGGCTGCCAGTACGTCGGGAGCAAAGGCGGCTCGCTGCTGCTCGAGCCGCTCGATACGAGCGATCGGTTCGCCCTGGAGCACGCGAGCCGGATCGAGCAGGCCCAGTCGAGGCAGAGCAATTGCCGACTGCTGCTGGAGACGGCCGCAAGCGAGGTCGGTGACGACGAGGTCCTGGCCGATCGCATTCGCAGCGAGATGGATATCCTGCGAATCACGGACATCGAACTGGAGGGTCTCCGCCAGGCTGTACTCGGGACACACCACCGGGCGGTTTTCCTGGATGGCGGCGGTCAGGAGCACCGCGAAAAGGCCCGGCAGGCCCTGGAGCGGGTCCTATCGTGGGAACGCGAGTACCGACGATTCATCCGTACGATCGGTCTGAACGACGAGCCGAATTGGTACGTCGACTGGCTCTGCAAAGAGATCGGAAAACGCCTGGCCGACGTGACATGAAAGGCCCGTCGGATCAACCTGCCTTCGGTGAGAATCGTGCGTTTTGCTGAAGGCGACGGAATCGCTTACGGCAGGCGCCAGCGCGACCAGAGGATGGCGCAGTTCTTGTGCTCGTGGTCGGCCCGCTGGTAGTAAACAGTGAAGATTTCCCCGGAGGGTAGCTCGATCGAAGCCGGATAGCCGTGGTCGCGGGGTGGAGCGTCGTCGCGAAGGATGTACTCATCCGACCAGACTGCCCCTTCGTCTCGGCTGATGATCACCCGGTGGCCCAGCGGCGGCTTGCGGTAGGAATAGACGCACACCACCGCGCCCGACGAGTGGCGGATCAGGTGCGGCGGCGAACCGTACCGGCGCAGGTCTTTGGCCGGCGACCAGGTCTTGCCGCCGTCCTCGGATTCGGTCTGAAACAGGCTGAAACTGATGTACTTCTCGTTGGGACGCTTCGCATATTCATAGCGGATCATTCCGAGGAGCTTGCCGGACGGCAGCTCAACCATGTGCGGTTCGTGGAAGTTGTCCGGATGGGTGTCATCCGCCAGCGGCACGCGCCCCAGCGTAGTCCAGGTCTTGCCGTCATCGGTACTGCGACAGGCGAGAATCTGGCCGATGGGTTCCACCCCGTGAAAGGGAAACTCCTTGCCCAAATAGAGCAGCGAACCGTCGGCCAGACGGATCGGCCCGTGCGGAGCCGAAACGGGAACCGGATAGAAGTCGGACCACGCGCAGCCGTCGGAACTGGTCCGCACCCAAGACCCCTGCCACTTGCGAACCACCTCATCGGACCAGGTGTCGAATACCGCCTGCCAGCGGGCGATCTCGTCGTCCGAAAGCTTGTAGCTCTCCCTGGCCCACGCAAAGAGGCTGCGAACGTCGTAGACGAACCACGAGACCAGCAGCCTCTCGCCGCCGAGCGAAATAATCCCCGCGTCGCGGTCGTCCAACGGCGTGTTGTTGATGACGTTCGGACCGATCCACGTCCTGCCTTCATCCGTCGACTCGAAGATCGAGGTTTTGCCCCACGGGCAGACGTGGTCGAAACGCGGGCCGGACGCGGCCGCCACCAGCTTGCCGGAGGCGGTCCGGGCCACCGACGGCCAACCGAAATAGCCGTGGCGGTCGTCAGGAAGGAAGCAAACGGTACCGTGCTCGGCGGAAAGACGCTGCTCGGACATGGGACGATCCTTTCTGGACAAAGGCCTACGTTGGACGGATTCTACGCTCCGCGACCACGGAATCAAGGGCGAGAACGTTCTCGACATGCCGGCAACCAAACCGGATCGAGCAGTCGTTGACCCTCGCCGGCACGCCGGGTAGACTGGGGCCAAAACACAATCGACGGAGGATGCGGACATGGTGACGGCGATCATTATGGTCAACGTGCGGCGAGACGCGGTCAACGAGACGGCACAGAAGATCCTCGAAATGGAAGGGGTCTCCGAGGTCTACTCGGTGGGCGGCGAATGGGATCTGGTGGTGATGGTGCGGGCCAAATCCAACGAGCAGCTCGCCGACGTCGTGACCAGCCGCATGCTCAAACTCGACGCGATCACCAAGACCACCACCATGATCGCGTTCCGAACCTACAGCCAGTACGACCTGGAACGGATGTTCAGCATGTAAGGCAAGCCGTCCGCGGAGGCGGCGTCCCGTGTTGTCTGCGGGGGCGGCCGTTCGTATAATGGCCGTAGACGCGAAGGGAGCAGCGAACGATGCCGGCACGAGACTACTACGACATCCTCGGAATCTCGCGAAAGGCGAGCCAGGAGGAGATCAAAAAGGCCTACCGACAACTCGCCCGGAAATACCACCCGGACGTCAGCAAGGAAGCGGACGCAGCCGCCAAATTCAAAGAGGTCCAGGAAGCCTACGACGTGCTGTCCGACCCGCAGAAACGGACGGCCTACGACCAGTTCGGCCACGCCGGCGTGGGTATGGGCGCCGGCGCCGCCTCCGATCGCTCCGAACGGTGGAGCTACGGGCCGGGCGGCGCGAAGGTCTACACCTGGACCAACGAAGGCCGGCCGGGCGAACCGGATTTCGACATGAACGATCTATTCGGCGACCTGTTCAGCGGCGCCGCGAGGACCGACCGGTGGACCCGCGGACGGGGCCGGGCTCGTCCACGTCCCGAAACGGCCCGAGGAACCGACGTTGAGCACCAGGTAACGTTGGCCTTCGAACAGGCCGTCTGGGGCACCAAGATGCGGCTCTCGCTCCAGCAGCCCAACGAACAGGGTCAGGTGCACTCCGAGACGATCGAGGTCAAGATCCCGCCGGGCGTCACCAACGGCAGCAAGGTCCGCGTCAAGGGCAAGGGTAATCCCGGTTTCGCCGGCGGCGCTCCGGGCGACCTGTACATCACCGTCAACGTCACCCCGCATCCCTACTTCCGCCGCGAAGGGAACGACATCTACGTGGACGTACCGGTGACGGTGGCTGAGGCGATCCGCGGAGCCCGGGTCACCATTCCCACCATCGACGGGCCGACCGTGCTGACCATTCCGCCGGGCGCCAGCGGCGGTCAGAAACTGCGGCTGCGCGGCAAGGGCGCGCCGAATCCCAAGAAGCCCGAACAGGAACGGGGCGACCAGTACGTGGTGCTCAAGGTCGTCGTGCCCAAGGAACCGCCGGAAGGGCTGGACGAGGCGCTGGACAAGTTGCAGGAAGCCACCGGCGACCCGAGGGAAGGACTGGGATGGCGGCTGTAGGCTGCGCCGCCTTCTGCTTCCGTCGACGCCGAATAGCGAACGCATAAACCAACGGAGCGGCACGCGGCCGCTCCGTCTTCTGTTGGTATAGACTCGCTCGCCTACCAGAGCCAATCCGGCTCGGCCGGCGCTTGATCCGCTGGAGGCGGAGGAGGCGGCGTCTGGTTGCGAGGACGATCCCAGCCACGATTGTCAAACCCGCGCCCTCGTCCCTGCCCAGGCCCGAACCGCTCGTGCCGCGGACCAGGACGATCCGACCAGCCGGAACCCTGCGGCGGTCCGCCTCGACCCTCCCAGCGCGGCCCACGGTCCATGCCCTGCTCCTGGACCACTTCGCAGACCTTGTCGCGGAGCAAACCGAACTCCTCCGGTGTCAGAATCTGGCGGATCTGCTCGACGGCCTGTTCCATCACCTGGCGGCGAGCCTGGCGGTCGCCGCGATCGACGGAACGGAACTGCTCACGGAGACCGCGGACGATGTCCAGAACCTGTTCCTTCTTCTCCTGCGGCAGATCGGTCCGATCGAGGGCCGGCTCGATCACGCCCGGCCGGAGCATCATGCCCGCTCCGGCGCCGGGCCGCCCGCCCATCGGCCCTTGCCCACGCCCACTCCGCCCGCCGGCGCGCCGCATCTGCATCCGCTCGAGCCGCTCGCGCTGCTCGGGCGTAAGCACCTGATCGACCTCGGCCCGAAACGCCCGGGTCTTCTCGTTAAGCTGATTGGTCAGTTCCTCGACCTGCTGGAAATAGTCGCGGGCAAGTTCCCGATAGCGGGCCGTCTGGTCCTCCGTCATCTCCAGGGCGCGCGGAGCCATCCGAAGACGCTGGGCGATCAGGTTCTTGAGCCCTTCGCCCACTCCCGCCTTCTCCCGGGCCGTCGTCGGCGCCCGGGCCGGCTCGCCCGCCGTTTCCGACTGCGCCAGAATACGACTTCCCGCCGCAAGCACCAGAACGCCGCAGATTGATGCTGCAATGATCGAACGTCTCATGGCCTGTCCTCCTGAACCGAGTTTCGTATTCACCGTCCGGAGCTACAAACGGATGAGCCCAGCGGTTATTGCACCGGCGGTGAACCAACAAAAAGAGCGGCGCAAGCCGCTCCTTTTGACGGAGTTACCGGTATCAAAAAGCTCCGGTGCTTTTCACCGGTCTTCGATTATTCCCGCATATTCTCCTGGTCTTCCCAGTCCCACCAGTTCTCGCCCTGATCCTGTTCCTGAGACTCGCGGTAGTCGTAGCCGTCCTGATCGAACCCGAAATCGCCCCCTTGCGGCCCGCCCGGAGCATACTGACGTTGGCGGTACTGGCCCGAGGGCCCGCGCTGATCCTGGAACTGCCCGGGCCGCCCTCGCTGCTGGGTCTGACGGAAGTCGCGGCCGCCGGGCCCGCGACCGGCATACTGCTGCTGCCGCTCCAACCGAGAAGCCGTCTGCTGGAACTGCTGGAGTTCCTGCTCGTCAAGTACCTCGCGGATCTGGTCCATCATGTCCTGCTGGGCCGTCATCCGCTGCTGACATTCCTGTCGCATGTACTGGTGATACTTCTGGCGCGACTGGTCCAGGATATCGCGAACCTGCTGCTGCTTGTCCGGCGGCAGATCGACGCGGCGCAGGGTCTGCGCGATGGTCCGCGGGCCGTAGTCGAAGCGGGCCTCGGCCCCGCCGGGCATGGCGACGGCGAAGAAGCTCAGCCGCATGTTCTGAATGCGTTGGCGCGTCGGATCGTCCTGGGCAAGGTTGGCCAACTGCGTTCTCAACTCATTGGTCGCCTGATCGATCTGACTGACCAGACTGCGAATACGCTCCATGTGGGTCTGCCGAAGACTCTGGAACTGATTGCGCTGTTCCTCGTTGAGGTTCAGCCGCTCCGGCAGCCGGTCGAGGCGGCTCTGATAGCGTTCCACCAGCCTCTGGCTGGTCTGCTGATCCCGTGGTTGAGCCTGCGCCTGCGGTTGGGCCTGTTGCTGATCCTGCTGCTGAGCCGCCTGTCTCGCGATTGGCGATTCGCCTTGCGGCTGCTCCTGTGGGGTCTGTTCCTGAGCCTGCTGGCCTTGCTGAGCCTGCTGTTCCTGTGGTTGGTTCGGGTCCTCGGTGGTCCCCTGCTGCTGGGCGATCACCAGCGAACCGATGAGCAGACCGACCATTCCGGCGCAAACCAGGATTATGCTGAGACGTCCCATGATCGACTCCTCCCCAATGGCATGTGCTCCTGTGCGGACGGGAACATCCCGTCTTCCCCCGCAATCGGACGGTGTACGTTGCGTTCCTGCGAATCCAAGCGACGCTGACTCGCCGATCCGGCGGTCAGCCACCCCTGTTATCGGTTATTATATAGATGGCCTGGGCGGTCCGCAAGTTCAAAAGGGGCCCGCGGATCTCGCGCCCGCACCCGTCCAGGCACACTCGCCCGACCGTCGTGACGCCCATCAAGTTGCAGAAGTCTTCGAAATCGCGGAGCGAGAGAAACCGAATGCGCTCGGTGTCGTACCAGGTGTTCGGCAGCGAGGCGGTCTGCGGCGCGACGCCGCAGCCCGCGAGGCGCCAGCGGGCCTGCCAGTGGGCGAAGTTGGGAAAACTGATGATGGCGTAACGCCCGATCCGCAGCATCTCTCGCAGGACCAATTGAGGGTTGCGGACTTCCGGCAGGGTCTGCGAGAGCACCACGTAATCGAAACTGCGGTCGGCAAACTCCGGCAGCCCTCGGTCCAGGTCGTGCTGGATCGCGGTCAGCCCGCGGCCGACCGCCTCCAGAACGCGCGGCTGTTTGATCTCGACGCCGCACGTGCGCACGCCGCGGTCGATCGCAAGCAGTTGGAGCAGCCGGCCGTCACCGCAGCCGAGGTCCAGGACGGCCGAACCCGGCTCCACGAGGCGCTCGATCACCGGAAAGTCCGGCCGACGACCGATCAGTTCCCGTTCGCTCTGCCCGTTCTGGGCGAACGGCAGAACGGCCCGACCGCTACGGACCCGCCGGAGCGTCGAGCCAAGAAACCCTCGCAGCAGACCGCCGAGCGTCTCGGGCTCCAGGAGAAACGCATCGTGGCCGTACGGCGACTCGATGTTGCAGTACGTCACGTCGCGGCCGCCGGCCAGCAGAGCCCGCACCATCTCCTGCGACTGCTCCGGCGGAAACAGCCAGTCGCTGGTAAAGCTGCCGATCAGAAACCGGCAGCGCGTGCGGGCGAACGCCTCACGCAGCGAACCGTACAGCCCGGCCAGATCGAAATAGTCCATCGCCTTGGTGATGTAGAGGTAGCTCTTGGCGTCGAACCGCTCGACAAACCGCTGGCCCTGATAGTCCAGATAGGTCTCAACCGCGAACTCGCTGTCGAAGTCGTACCGATACTTTTCCGCGTGGCGCAGCGCCCGGCCGAACTTGTCGTCCATTGACCGCTCGGAAAGGTACGTGATGTGCCCGATCATCCGCGCGATGGCCAGACCCTCTCGCGAAGCGGCGCCCTTGGCGCAGTCGCCGTCGCGGAACCGGGCGTCGGCCATGATGGCGTGACGCCCCACCGCGTTAAACGCGATCGCCTGAGCTGAGAGACACGCCGTCGTCGCCACCGGAATCGCCGACACGACCACATCCGGAAAGCGCGTAGCCCATTCGAGTACCTGCATCCCGCCCATCGATCCGCCGACCACCGCCAGCAGCCTCTCCAGCCCCAGATGATCCGCCAACGCCTTCTGGACGCGAACCATATCCGCGATGGTCACCACGGGAAAATCCAACCCCCACGGTTCGCCCGTCGCCGGATTGATCGAACACGGGCCGGTGGTGCCCTTGCAGCCGCCGAGGATATTCGAGCAGACCACGAAGTACCGGTCCGTATCGATCGGCTTACCCGGCCCGACCATTTCGTCCCACCAGCCGGGCTTGCGGTCCTCGGGACTGTGCCGGCCGGCCACGTGGGCATCACCCGAAAGGGCGTGACAGATCCAGACCGCGTTGTCCTTGCCCTCCGACAACCGGCCGTACGTTTCGTAGGCCACCTGGATCGGGCCCAGCCGCCGCCCGCAGTCCAACTGCAACTCGTTGGGCGGCACGAAAAGCTCGACCGTCTGCGTCTCGACAATGCCGATCGATCCGTCCGTCATAGTCCCTCCCGCTAGCCCTTCGCAGCCGCGGTCAGCGCCTGGTCCAGGTCGGCGATGATGTCGTCAACGTCCTCCGTTCCCACCGAGATGCGAACGAAGTCGTCGCTGACCCCAGCCGCCCGCCGCTCATCCGCCGAAAGCTGCTGGTGCGTTGTGCTGGCCGGGTGGATCACCAGCGTCTTGCTGTCACCGATGTTCGCCAGGTGCGAACAGAGCCGCACCGACTCGATGAACCGCACCGCTGCGTTGTACCCGCCCTCAACGCCGAAACCGAACAGGGCGCTCCAGCCGCCGAAGTACCGCTTGGACCGCTCGTGGCTGGGATGTCCGCCGAGCGACCCCGAATTCACCCACGCCACCCGCCGATCGTCGGCCAGCCACTTCGCAACGGCCTCGGCGTTCCGGCTGTGCTGCGGCATCCGAAGGTGCAGCGTCTCAAGCCCCTGTAGAAACAGCCATGCGTTGAACGGCGAGAGACACGCCCCGTAGTCGCGCAGAATCTGGCACCGGGCCTTGGCCAGATACGCCGCCGCGCCGAACCGCTCCAGGTAGCGCAGCCCGTGATAGCTCTCATCCGGTTCGGTTAACTCGGGGAACTTCCCGTTGCCCCAGTCAAATCGCCCCGAATCGACGATCATGCCGCCAATGCTCGTCCCGTGACCGCCGATGAACTTCGTGCAACTGTACACGGCCAGATCGACGCCATGCTCGAACGGACGGAACAGAATCGGAGTCATCACCGTGTTGTCACAGACCAGCGGCACGCCCGCCTTGTGGGCGATCTCCGCCAGGCGTTGGAAATCCGGCACGTCATTGCTCGGATTGCCCACGCTCTCGACAAAAACCAGACGCGTCCGGTCCCGGATCGCCCGACCGAACGCCTCGGTGTCGGTTGGCTCTACAAAAGTGGTTTCAATGCCGAGCCGGCGAAGCGTGTGAGCGAACAGGGTAACCGTCCCGCCATACAGGGCGCTCGAGACGACGACGTGGTCACCCGCACCGGCAATGTTGAGCACCACCGCGCTGATCGCAGCCATGCCGGAACTGAAAGCCAGCCCGCCGATCCCGCCATCCAGATCGGCCATCCGCTTCTCCAACACGTCCACCGTCGGGTTCCCGATCCGGCTGTAGATGAACCCCTCCCGCTCCAGCCCGAACAGACCGGCCGCGTGGTTCGGGTCGTCGAACAGGTAGCTGGTCGTCTGCGAAATCGGAACCGCCCGTTCGCCCGACCCGCCCGGCCTTTGGCCGCTATGAAT
>Ga0123333_10001627_pt1 | contig 23633 bp, 16 predicted proteins | sample BioC12SIPDNA_3_FD_89957 | JGI IMG/M metagenome (GOLD analysis project Ga0123333, IMG submission 89957) | Anaerobic biogas reactor microbial communites from Washington, USA - Biogas_R2_B C12 SIP DNA | ecosystem: Engineered > Bioreactor > Anaerobic > Unclassified | place: Washington, USA... | reverse complement strand
ATTCACCGATCAGTGCTCCCCATGCAGAGTCTACCCTGTCCAGTGTCGACACACGCCCGCAAACTGGTCGAGTCTTTCCTGATGTGCGCGGAAAACTGGCCAGCGAACCGGGGCAGACACTACGGTTTTGGCAGCTTTGCGGGCCTCTCCCGACAGGGCGGACGTAGGGACCGTGCGGGCTGCGTCCGGATGGCCGGCATAACATTGCCTAATCGCCCCCGGTCATTTAGTCTGTCAAGGCACGATATGCTTCTTTCGAAAGGAACCGAGATGGCCGTTCGCGATCACTATGCACTCGGGCAATTCTGTTGGGTCGATCTGACGTCGCGCGACATGGCCGAGTCCCGGCAATTCTACCAGCGTCTGTTCCGCTGGCAGAGTGTCGACCGGGGCCCGGAGAGCGACGCGCCGTACTGCCATTTCCAGCTGCAGGGGATGACGGTCGCCGGGCTGGGCCAGATGAGTCAGGAACTGGTGCGCAAGCGGGTATCGGCCACCTGGAACAGTTACATTCACGTGGAGGACATTCAGGCCGCGTGCGCGCAGGCGACCGAGCTGGGTGGGACGGTGACGGTGCCGGTGACCAAAGTCGAGGAAGCCGGCTGGCTGGCGTTCATCCGGGATCCCACCGGCGCGCAGGTGGGTTTGTGGCAGAAAGACCAGCATTTCGGCGCTGAATTGCACCAGGACTTCCATTGCTTCTGCTGGAACGAGCTCTGCACCCGCAACATCGACCAAGCGGCCGAATTCTTCACGCAGATGTTCGGCTGGGAGTACGCAGAGTATCCCTCGCAGGTGGGGAAGCATTACGTGGTGCGGCACCGGGGCGAGGAGTGCAGCGGCCTGCTGCAGATGGATCAGCGCTGGGGGGAGATGCCACCGAACTGGCTGATCTATTTCGCGGTACGGAACGTTGACATCACCGTGGATCAGGTGCGGCAACTCGGCGGCTATGTGCTGGTCCACCCGTTCGACATTGAAGAAGGACGCCTGGCGGTGGTCGCCGATAATCAGGGCGCGATGTTCGATCTGGTGCAGATGAACGACGCACCGGCGAGTTGACGCGGTCCCGGTCCCAGGCAACTCTGCGACACGGCCGGCCAGGACGCGCAACGTTGCGCCGTGCCGTCCCGTCCCGCCGCCCCCCTGCCGGCCCTGTCACGCCTCGGGCTGACCTAGAATGGAACAGGGGCACTGCGAATCGGGGGACACTCCGCAGCGGGTGGTGGGAGTTGATGACCATGCGAAATCTCGTGATCAGTCTGATTGTATGTACGCTATGTGCGTTCGGGCAGCCACTGGTTCAAGCGGGCGAGCGGCTCTCTCCCGAGCGGTTGTGGGGGCTGGCCCGACTCGGCAGTGCCTGTGTGCATCCGGACGGGACCGCGGTCGCCTATGCAGTGCGGCGGTACAGCCTGCCAGACAACCAGGGGACGTCGGAGATTCACCTGCTGGATCTGGCGACGCGGCAGAGTCGGGTGCTGATCGGGAATCTCCAGGCAGCCGATTCGCTGACGTTCGGCCGGTCGGGAGAGGAGTTGCGTCTGTTCTACGTCGGGCTGCCGCGAGGGGACGAGTTCCAGGATACGGAGCCACAGGTCTGGTCGGTGGATCTGGCGGGACAGGGGCCGCGGCAAGTCACGTCGGTGGCTGCCGGAGTGGGGCACCTGAAGGTATCGCCCACTGGGACGCATATCGCCTTCACGTCGGCCGTGACGATGGATCCCACGGTGACGCAGCAGTATCCGGACCTGCCCCACGCGGACGCCCGGATCATTGACGCGCTGCTCTACCGCCACTGGGATTCCTGGCACGACCACGCCTACAGTCACGTGCATGTCGCGGCGCTCCAGGACGACGGCCGGGCGGGGGAACCGATCGATGTGATGGAGGGGCTGCACGCCGACTGTCCGCTGCCACCGTTCGGCGGTGACGAACAGTTCAACTGGTCCCCGGATGGGAAGGAGATCGCGTTCACCGCGAAGGTTGTCAACAACCCGGCAGAGTCGACGGACAGTGACATCTATGTGGCACGTATCGATGGCAGCCGGCCGACGGTCTGCGTCACACCCGGCATGGACGGGTTCGATACGGACCCGGTCTTCTCGCCCGACGGGGCGTTCCTGGCATTTCACTCGATGCAGCGTCCGGGATTCGAGGCAGACAAGAACCGCCTCCTGCTGCTGGATCGCGCCAGCCACACGATGCGCGATCTGACGGCCGGCATCGACCAGACCAGCCACGGCGCCACCTGGATGCCCGACTCGCGGAGTCTCGTGTTTGCCTCCGAGTGCCACGGTTGCGAGCAGCTGTTCCGTGTGACCCTGGCCGACGGGGGCGTCACGCAGATCAGCCGCGGCTGGTACGACTGGTCCCTCCGGGGCGTGCTGCCTGACGGCCACACGCTGCTGGTCGACTCGCAGTCGATGCTGCGCCCACGGGAACTGGCACTGCTGAACCTGCAGGACACCACGTCGCAAGTCCTCACGCATCTGAACGATTCGTCGCTTGCGGAGCTGGAACTGCCCCAGGTGGCCGAGCGGTGGGTCACGGCCAGCGACGGCCAGCAGATCCACTGCTGGGTGATCTATCCGCCCGACTTCGATCCGCACAAGAACCAGAAGTGGCCGTTGATCACTTATTGCCAGGGGGGGCCGCAGTCGCAGATTGGCCAGTGGTTCTCGTACCGCTGGAACTTCCACCTGATGGCGGCCCAAGGTTATGTGGTCGTGGCACCCAATCGCCGCGGCCTGCCGGGATTTGGCCGCGCGTGGAACGATCAGATCAGTGGCGACTGGGGTGGGCAGGCGATGCGGGACATCCTGGCCGCCACCGATGCGATGATGGTCGAACCGTACATCGACACGAAGCGGATGGCGGCGGTGGGCGCGAGCTTCGGTGGCTATTCGGTCTACTGGCTGATGGGCCACCACCAGGACCGTTTCTGCTGCATGATCGCCCATGCCGGAGTCTTCAACCTGGAGTCCATGTACGGCGCCACCGATGAGATCTGGTTTTCGAACTGGGATCTGGGTGGACCGTATTGGCAGGATGCCCAGGTCCGGCGGGCGTACGACCGCTTCTCACCCCACCGTTTCGTGGCGAACTGGCGCACACCGCTGCTGGTCATCCACGGCGAGAAGGACTTCCGAATTCCGGTGACGCAGGCGATGGAGGCATTCACTGCCGCGCAGCTCAACGGCGTGCCCTCACGCTTCCTCTATTTCCCGTCAGAAGGGCACTGGGTGCTCAGTCCCCAGAATGGAGTCTTGTGGCATCGCGTCTTCTTCGACTGGCTGGACCGTTACTGCAAGCCTTAGCCGATTTTGCCAGAAACCGGGTGCCCGTGGCGAAACCCTGCCGCACGCCGGGTGTTCAAGAGCTTATTGGTTTGGATCGAACCTTGATCCTCCAAGACAGGCCGCTCGGGCGTTCTCACCTCCCGAGCGGCTTTTTTCCAACTTCCCGAAAGGGCCGGGATTGTCGGCGGCGCGTATCTGGGACCTGACGATGTCAAGTGACCTCGCGCCGGACTTCCGCGAACTTCTCCAGGGCGAAGACCAGGTCGTCGTGCGAATGCGCCGCGGAGATCTGGGTGCGAATGCGCGCCTTGCCCACCGGCACGACCGGGTAGGAAAAGCCGGTCACGTAGACGCCTTTCTCCAGCAGGGCATCGGCCGTGCGGCCGGCCAGTGCGGCGTCATAGAGCATGACGGGCACGATCGGATGTTCGCCGGGCAGCACGTCGTAGCCCACGCTGGCGATCTCGGCGCGGAAGAACTGTGTGTTGCGTACCAGCTGGTCGCGGAGCTCTGTCGATTCCAGCAGCAGATCCAGTGCGGCGATCGACGCTGACGCGATGGGCGGAGGCAGGGAATTCGAGAACAGGTACGGCCGGGAACGCTGCCGCAGCAGGTCAATCAGCACGCGTCGCCCGCTGGTTTACCCGCCGCTGGCCCCGCCCAACGCCTTGCCGAGCGTGCCGGTGAGCAGGTCGATCCGGTCCATCACGTCGTGGTACTCGGGTGTGCCCCGTCCTCGCGGGCCCAGGAACCCGACGGCGTGCGAATCATCCACCATCACCAGGGCATTGTACTTGTCCGCCAGTTCGCAGATTCCCGGCAGGTTGGCGATGTAGCCGTCCATGGAGAACACACCATCCGTGGCGATCATCCGGAAGCGGGCGTGCCGAGCCTGCTGAAGCTGCTGCTCCAGGTCGGCCATGTCGTTGTTCCGGTACCGGAACCGCTGCGCCTTGCAGAGCCGGATGCCGTCGATGATGCTGGCGTGGTTGAGTTCATCCGAGATGATGGCATCCTCGGCCGTCAGCAGCGTCTCGAAGAGTCCGCCATTGGCATCGAAACACGAGGTGTACAGGATCGTGTCTTCGGTCTGCAGGAACTCGCTGATCTTGGCTTCCAGCTGCTTGTGGATGGTCTGGGTGCCGCAGATGAAACGGACCGAGGACAGCCCGTAACCCCAGCGATCGAGTCCTTCGTGCGCGGCCCGGATGACGGTCGGGTGTTCCGTCAGTCCCAGGTAGTTGTTGGCGCACATGTTCAACACCAGACGCCCGTCCCCCGCCCGGATGTGCGCACTCTGCGGGGTCGTGATCACCCGTTCGGCCTTGAACAGTCCGCGGGCGCGGATCTCGTCGAGTTGCTGTTGGACATGCTGTGTGATCGAATCGTGCATGGATCCACCTTCTGGCTGTGCGACGCCGGGCTGGACTACAGCGGATCATTCCAGTACAGGACCACCTTGCCGGACTTGCCGGACCGCATGGCCGCGAAGCCCTGTTCAAAGTCCGTATAATGGTACCGGTGGGTGATGATGGGGCGGATGTCGAGGCCGCTTTGCAGCATCACGGTCATCTTGTACCAGGTTTCGTACATCTCGCGCCCGTAAATGCCTTGGATCGTGAGCATGTTGAACACGACCGTGCTCCAGTCGATGGCAATGTCCTCGGCCGGAATCCCCAGCATGGCGATCTTGCCACCATGGCACATGTTTTGGAGCATGTCGCGGAAGGCGGCCGGGTTGCCCGACATCTCCAGTCCCACGTCGAAGCCTTCCTGCATGTGCAGCTGCCGCTGGACATCCGCCAACTGCGTCTGCCGCACATCTACCGCCAGCGTCGCACCCAGCCGCTGGGCCAGCTCCAGGCGATAGGGATTGACGTCCGTGATGACGACATAGCGCGCGCCGGCATGCCGCACGATCGCCGCCGCCATCGCGCCAATCGGGCCGGCGCCGGTGATCAGGACGTCTTCGCCCAGCACGGGGAATGACAGCGCTGTGTGCACGGCATTGCCGAACGGATCGAAGATGGCCGCCACGTCGCGATCGATGGCCGGGTCGAGCAGCCACACGTTGGTCATGGGCAGCGCCATATACTGGGCAAAGGCCCCCGGCCGGTTGACCCCGATCCCCTTCGTCGCTTTGCACAAGTGCCGGCGGCCGGCCAGGCAGTTGCGGCAGCGGCCGCACACGACATGCCCCTCGCCGCTCACCATATCCCCCGGCCGGAAGTCGGCCACGTTCGAGCCGACCGCGACGACCTCCCCCACAAACTCGTGCCCCACAATCAGCGGGACGGGAATGGTCTTCTGCGACCAGGCATCCCAGTTGTAGATGTGTACGTCGGTCCCGCAGATGCCCGTGCGCCCGACTTTGATCAGCACGTCATTGATGCCGATCTGAGGTTCCGGCACGTCTTCGAGCCACAGTCCCGGGGCCTTCTCCCGCTTCACTAACGCCTTCATAGACTGCTCTGCTACTTGGAGAGACAATGGCTACTTGGAGAGACAATGGCCCGGACGTGCCTTGGCAACAGCCCGCTGGGCCTGGCTCAGGATCATCAGTCATCAGGTTGCCAGTACCGCTACGCTATCGCGTCGGGGGACCAGCCACAAGCGGGCCTGCGGAAAAGGAGACGGGCGGTGGCCGCCGCGACCGCACGACTCGCTTTCCCGGCGGCTATCGGGTAGGCTTGAGTCACGTTTTCCGAGACGCGCTCGCAGCGTGCACGAACACTCATTGTTCTATGGGTTCTACAGCAGATCACCGCCATGGCAGACGCGACTCCTTCTCCGGCCGACCGTTTTCGCGACGCATACGAGAACCAGCCTGCGTGGGAAATCGGACGCCTGCAGCCGGCGCTGGCGGCCGTCGCCGACCGCATCCAGGGTTCCATCCTCGATGCCGGCTGCGGCACGGGGGATTGCGCCCTGTTCTTCGCCGAACGCGGCCACGAAGTCCATGGCGTGGACATCGTCGCCGAAGTGATCGCGTTGGCCAGGACCAAGGCGGCCGACCGCGGCTTGCAGGCCCAGTTCCTGGTCCTGGACGCTACGAATCTGGACCAGCTGCCCCGTTCGTTCGATAACGTCATTGACAGTGGCCTGTTCCATGTGTTGTCCGACCTGGACCGCACGCGATATATTGCCGCGATCCAGCATGTGCTGCGGCCGGGTGGTCGCCTCTGGCTGCTGTGCTGGAGCGACCAGGAACCGCCCAAGCCGGGCCCGCGCCGGATCTCGCGCCGCGAACTGCAGGAGGCCTTCGCGGCAGGCTGGACAATCGAATCTCTCGAAGAGGTGCGGATGGAGGCGGCCGCTCACGTGCCGCCCGGAACTTTTGACCCAGGAGGGCCACGCGCCTACCGTCTCATCGCCTGCCGCACGTAGCTGTACAGCCCGGCGGCGTGCGGTGGCCGGGAGGCGGGTACGCCCCGCCCTAGCGGCTGCGCGGCACCGTCGTATTCTTGGACGTACGCTGCGGCTGCGCCCGCCGCGACTGTTCCGGTGCGCTGTTCATGACGCTGGCCCGCTCGAACTGCTCGACCTTTTTCTGGTATTCGATCAGCGATGCACGCTCAAACTGTTCGGCTTTGGTGAGTATCGCCTGGTCGTTGGACGCCAGTCCCTTCTCGCGGAGCTGGGCCGCATACTCCAGCCGCTTTGCCAGCAGCTGTTCTTCCTTCGCGATGAGCATCTGTAGGCTGCGGATACGCCCATGTATCTGCTGTTCCTCTGCGGCAGCCGCCTGCCGGCCCGCAGCCGCCCGCCGTTTCTCTTCTTCCGTTACCTGGATGTTTTCAAACGTCCGCACGACCTTGGGCGTGGGCTCCGCCAGCGGGTCATCTGTCAGGTTCTCTGTCGTCGGCTGATCGAACTCGGCTGGTTCCGATGCCACGACCGTCTCGTCCGTGGGCACTGCCCGGACCGGCGCAGGCTCCTCCGGCGGCGCTCCGGCACGTCTCCAACGGGTCTCGCCAGAGCGTGTGGGCTCAGTGGGGGCGGCCTTGGTACCTGACGTGTCGACCAGCTTCTTGACCACGCGTTTCGGGTTCGTGTTGATTACACGTCCTTCCGGTTCCTGGGCCGCTGCCGTCGAACTGAGCACCAGACTCGCGCTGACCACCAACACCGATGCTCCAAACAGACGTCGCATATTGCGTCTCCCGTCGAAGAAGATATCGAATACACCTGTCATGCGAGATCGGTGATAATCGCGACAATCTTAAGGTTTAGTTCGATTAGCCACCTGCACAAACATGGAGGAGCGTGCGGGTCGGTCAGACTGGGCAGACCGGGCAGGCAGCGAAGATCTGTCTGCGGTCGTGCTACGTACTCCGCCGGATGTACTGCCGAATACCGTCGGCCAGCTGAGCGACCAGGGGACCCAGCTGCCGGGCCAGCGGCTCGGCACCGTCGACCGTACCCTGTCTACCCAGCTGCTCCAGTTGATGGGCGATGTCCGTCGCCTGCTGGAATGCATAGCGGGCGACCATGCCTTTAAGTCGATGGGCGGCCAGCTGCAGCCGGTGCGCATCGCGCTGTTGGATCGCCTGGTGGATGTCTGCGAGCAGGGCCGGGCCGTCGTTCAGGAAGAACGACATCTGGCTGACCAGCAGGTCGGCGTCCTGGTCCAGGCTATCCAGGGCCGCCTGGAAATCGTAGCCCGGCACGGGAGCATCCGGGGTGCTGGCGGGTGCGGCAGGCGTGGTGGACGTGGCAGGCGTGGTGGATGTAGTGGAGGCCGGCACGCTTTCGACCAGCCGCACGAGTTCGGCGGGGCGGAGCGGCTTGGCCAGGTAGGCGTCCATGCCGGCCATCAGGCACTTCTCGCGGTCACCGCTCATGGCATGGGCCGTCAGGGCGATGATCGGCACGTGTCCTCCTTCCCGCGCTTCCCGCTGGCGGATCGCGGCCGTCGTCTGGTATCCGTCGAGTCCGGGCATCTGGACGTCGAGCAGCACGACGTCGAACGGCTGCCGTGCCAGCGCGGCAAGCACCTGGTAGCCGTTGGCGGCCTGCACGCACTGGTGGCCCCGCTTGGCGAGCACCGTGGTCGCGAGACTGCGATTCGCGTCGTGATCATCGGCCACGAGGACCCGCAGTGGGCGCGGCGCGGGCACCGCGAGCAGCATTTCGTTGGGCCCGTCCGCGGGGCGCGGCAGTGCGCGCGGCGTGCTGGCGGGCAGTGCAACGGGTGCCTCGCTCCACCGCAGACGTACGGTGAAATGGAAGGTGCTCCCCTGTCCCACGGTGCTCTCCACCCAGATCCGCCCCTGCATCATCCGCACCAGTTCCGACGAGATGGTCAGCCCCAGGCCGGAACCGCCGTACTTGCGTGTCGTCGAGGCGTCGACCTGTTTGAAGGCCTCGAAGATGGCATCCTGTTGCTCGGCCGGAATGCCGATGCCGGTGTCGCGCACCGTCCAATGCAGGCTGACTTCCGTGTCACTCCGCCACTGTTCTTCCACCGCCACCGCCACCTCCCCCTGTTCGGTGAACTTGATGGCGTTGCCGAGCAGGTTGAGCAGGATCTGGCGCAGACGCGTTGGATCGCCGCGCAGCACGGCCGGCAGGCTGGCCGGCAGGTGCGTTTCCAGCCGGATCCCCTTCTGTTGCGCTTTGACCTCCAGCGTCTTGACCACCTCCGCGACCACTTCCGGCAGGGAGAAATCGATTTCCTCCATCTCCATCTTGTCGGCTTCGATCTTGGACAGGTCGAGAATGTCGTTCAGCAGTCCCAGCAGCAGTTCGCTGGACGACCGCACCGTCCGCAGGTACTCGCGCTGTTCATCGCTCAGCTCCGTGCCGAGTGCCAGTTCGGTCATGCCCATGATCGCGTTCATGGGAGTGCGGATCTCGTGGCTCATGTTGGCCAGGAACTCGCTCTTGAGACGGCTGTTGGTTTCCGCCGTCTCTTTGGCCCGGCGGAGGACCTCTTCCGTCTGGCGTCGTTTGGTGATGTCGTTGCCAATGGAGATCCAACGTGTGAGCTGGCCGGCGTCGTTTCGGACGGGGATCAGATCGCTCTCGATCCAGAATGTCGCGCCGTCCTTGCGGTAGAGCAGCAGGTCCTGTATGAGCTCACTCCCCTGCTGCCGGGCCCGCTGGTAGTCGCGGATCGAAGCGGCGTCGGTGCTGGGCCCGAACAGCAGCTCGTCGAATCGCTGGCCGACCGCCTCGCCGGGCGGGTAGAGAGTCATCTGCACGAAGGCCGCGTTAACGGCCATGATGGTACCGTCCGGTTCCATGATGGCGATGGAGTTCTTGGTCTTGCTGATCACCAGCGACAGCATGGTGAGGTGTTCCGCTTCCGTCGCGCGCGCGGCCAGTCCCGCGCGCAATTCGCGGGCGCGGTGGGCACGGTCGAGAGCCTCCTCGAGCGAGCGGGCGCGGCGCAGCGCGACGGCCAGTGCATCGATCGCGGTGTTTGCCTGCAGCAGCTGAGACCACTCGGCGACTTCCGCCTCGGTGGGAGAGGTGAAGCCCGGCGACAGCGTCTGGGCCATGCGGATCACGGCGCCCGCCACCGGCCATCCCGAAGATTCGAAGTGATCGACCAGCTCGCCGACCCGCTGGATGACGGCCGCTTCCACGTCCGCTGGTGCCGGCCGGGGCCCCGCCGACTCGGCAGACTGCTCCGCCGACGCCCGGGCCGGCTGATCGCAGATCGACACTTCGATGCACCGATGTCCGCCGCGCTGCACCAGCGCGAAACGCACCTTGCCTTTTCCGCCATGCGCGGCAATGGTGCGGCAGACCATGTCGACCGCTTCAGCCAGCTCGTTACGCCGCTGGGGCGACAGCTGTGTCAAGGCTGCCAGGAGTTGCGCCCGCTGCGCCAGATCCTTGGCGTCGGATGCGTGACGGAGCAGAAATTCGGCAATGATGGCGTTCACAATCGAGCACCCTTCTGCGGCACCGATCAGTCGGTTTCAGCACTCCCGGTCGCTGTCCCTTTCGGCTACATTGTAGTGGTCACACCACTCCCACGGTACGCGCGCCATGTCAACTATCCTGGTCGTTGACGATGATCCGGCCGATCGCGATCTGATCGTGCAGACCCTGCAGAAACAGGGGCACACGACACTCACGGCCGCGACCGCCGCTGAGGGCCTGGAGCTGGCCAGCCGGGAGCAGGCGGATACGGCCGTCTTGGACGTGCTGCTCCCCGACGGTGACGGCATCGAGTTGTTTCGCAAAATCCGCGCCATAGACAACACGCTTCCGGTAATCTTCGTCACCGCCTCGGGCTCGAGCAACACCGCGATTGAAGCGATGCAGCTCGGAGCGCTGGACTATCTGATCAAACCGCTGCAGGTCGCCGAGGTGCGCCGCGTCGTTCAACGGGCGCTGGAAGTCCGCAGACTGGCGCGCGACCCCATCACCGTGAACCCGGCCCCCACGCAGGAGACGGGAGGCGAGGGGGATGTCATCATCGGCCGGTCCCCCGCCATGCAGGAGGTGTACAAGGCGATCGGGCTGGTCGCCTCGCAGCAGGTGACGGTGCTGATTCGGGGCGAGAGCGGCACAGGCAAGGAACTGGTGGCCCGGGCGCTCTACAAGTTCGGCAAACGGGCCGAGGGTCCCTTGCTGGCAGTCAATTGTGCGGCGATCCCAGAAACCCTGCTCGAGAGCGAACTGTTCGGCCACGAACGCGGTGCATTCACGGGCGCCGACCGGCGGCGGATCGGCAAGTTTGAACAGTGCCATGGCGGTACGCTGTTCCTGGACGAGATTGGCGACATGCCGCCGCTGCTCCAGAGCAAGTTGCTGCGCGTGCTGCAGGAGCAGAAGTTTCAGCGTGTGGGGGGAGAGCAGGTGATCGCGACTGACGTGCGGGTCATCGCGGCCACGAATCGGAACCTGGAGGAGATGGTAGCGCAGAATCTGTTCCGGGAAGATCTGTTCTATCGCCTGAACGGCTACACGATCCAATTGCCCCCGCTGCGCGAGCGCGGTTCAGACATTGAGCTGCTGGTCGATCACTTCCTGCGCCAGGCGAACCGCGATCTGGACAAGCAGGTACGGGCGGTGGCGCCGGAAGCCAGGCAGCTGCTGCGCGAATATACCTGGCCCGGGAACGTGCGCGAGCTGCAGAATGTCATTCGGCAGGCGGTCCTGCAGACAACCGGTCCGGTGTTGCTGGCCGATTTCCTGCCGGATGTGGTGCGCGCGACGGATGCCTGCGGCCCGCAGGCGGATGGCTCCGCAGGTGCCGGAGACGCGCTGGACCGGTTCATTGACGAACGGCTGCGTGCCGGCTCTCAACAGCTGTATGACGAGGTGGTCGGGCGGGTGGAGGCCCGCTTGATCGAGCGGGCCTTGAGCCACACCGGGGGAGACAAGCTGGAAGCCATCCGGCTGCTGGGTACGAACCCGGCGACGCTGCGTTCCACCGCAGCGCTGTCGCTGCTGAATCTCGAACCCAAGTCCCTGCCGGGTGGCGCGCTCGATACGCTCATTCAACCGGGCATGACGATGGAGGAGATCGAGAAGGAGGCCATCCGGCGCGCGCTGGCCCACACCAACGGCCGGCGTACCGAAGCGTCGCAGCTGCTGGGTCTGAGCGTTCGCACGCTGCAACGCAAGATCAAGGAATACGATCTCTAGCCTCCCCGCGTCTCGGCTGCACTCAGCTTTTCACTTCGAACTCGGCGTCGATCGGTTCGTCGTCGGCCCCGGCTGCGGCGGTGCAGCCGGCACCTCCCGCAGCGCTGGCACAATCGGCCGTGGCGCCGCACGGCTGAGCCTGCTGATAGAGGACTTTCCCCAGCGCCTGGGCAGCCTGCTCCAGGTCCTGGAGCGCCGACTTGAGGGCATCCGTGTCATCTTCCTTGGCCAACTGGCGCACCTTTTCGATCGACCGCTGCAGCGGCTCCCGGTCGGCCGCACTCAGCTTGTCCTGGTGCTCCTGCATTAGCTTCTCCAACTGGAAGCACTGCTGGTTCGCCTGGTTCCGCGCGTCGGCAAGCTCGAACTTCCGCTTGTCCTCCGCGGCGTGCAGTTCGGCGTCCTTCTTCATCCGCGTGATGTCGGAGTCGCTCAGGCCGGCCGAGTCTTCAATCCGCACCGAGGCCTCCTTGGAGGTGGTCTTGTCCTGAGCGCGTACGTTAAGGATGCCGTTCTGGTCGATGTCGAACGTCACTTCGATCTGCGGCACGCCGCGCGGGGCCGGGACCAACCCTTCCAGATTGAACTGTCCGAGCAGCCGGTTGTCGGCAGCCATCGGCCGTTCGCCCTGGAACACCCGCACCGTCACCGCCGGCTGGTTGTCTTCCGCCGTGCTGAAGACCTCCCGCTTCTCGACCGGAATGGTCGTGTTGCGCTCGACCAGCCTGGTGAACACGCCCCCCTGGGTCTCGATGCCCAACGACAGCGGCGTGACGTCCAGCAGCAGGACGTCGCTGCGTTCGCCGGCCAGCACGCTGCCCTGGATGGCTGCTCCGACCGCGACCACTTCGTCCGGATTGACCCCCTTGTGCGGCTCCTTCCCGAAATACTCCCGTACCAGCTGCTGCACCTTGGGGACGCGCGTCGATCCGCCGACCAGGACGACCTCATCAATATCGGCCGGCTGCAACTGGGCGTCGGCCAGCGCCTGCCGGACCGGTTTGAGAATGCGTTCCAGGTACGGATCGATCAGCTCCTCGAACTTGGCGCGCGTCAGCGTCAGTTGCAGGTGTTTGGGGCCGTTCGCGTCGGCCGTAATGAACGGCAGGTTGATGTCCGTCTGCGGCGTGCTGCTCAATTCGCGTTTGGCTTTCTCGCACGCTTCCTGCAGTCGCTGCAGCGCCATGGTGTCCTGGCGCAGGTCGATCCCCTGCTCCTGCTGGAACTGCTGGGCGACATAGTTGATCAGAGCGACGTCGAAGTCGTCGCCGCCGAGATGGGTGTCGCCGCTGGTGCTCAGCACCTGGAACACCTTGGTGGTATCCCCCGCGGTTCCGGCGACTTCGAGCACCGACACGTCGAACGTGCCACCGCCCAGGTCGAACACCACGATCTTCTGATCCCGTTTCTTATCGAGTCCGTATGCCAGAGCCGCCGCCGTCGGCTCGTTGATGATCCGCATGACCTCCAGCCCGGCGATCTGCCCGGCATCCTTGGTGGCCTGGCGCTGCGCGTCGTTGAAGTACGCGGGCACCGTAATCACCGCCTTGTTGACCTTGTGCCCCAGATACGACTCGGCCGATTCTTTCAGCTTGCGCAGGGTCTTGGACGAGATCTCCTGCGGCGTATGTTCCCGCCCGTCGATCGCCACCTTCACGTAGTCGCTGGCCGCCCCGGTAATCTGGAACGGCACTATCTTCTCTTCCGATTCGACTTCGCTGTGCCGACGTCCCATGAAACGCTTGATCGAGGAGACGGTCCGCTTTGCGTTGGTGACCGCCTGACGCCTCGCCGGCTCACCGACCAGTTCCCCTTTATCTGTGTACGCGACGACGCTCGGCGTCAGCCGGTTGCCTTCCGCGTTCTGAATGACTTTGGGCTCGCCTCCTTCGACGACGGCGACCACGGAGTTCGTCGTCCCCAGATCGATCCCGATGATTTTTTCACCCTGCATCTCCATGTTCCCCTTTCACCATGTACGGTGGAGCAGGCGGGGGGTCCGCGGCTGCCGCCGGCAGGCTGCCCGCCTGTTCCACCTCAGCACCGAAACGAACGGCGTGCCAGGCACCGCCAGCACGCCGCACGCGTGTCATCCGCGAGTCGCGTTCAGGCGCCCACACAGCAACCCGTTGCGACCCGCTTTTCCAGGGAGCGATGACTCGATCGCCAATTCGCTCAGCTTGTTACTTCGATCCGTCGCGGCTTGACCGCTTCCCGCTTGGGCAGGTGTACGGTCAAGACGCCGTTTTTGAGTTCCGCCGCAATCTTCTCCGAGTCGATCGCTTCCGACACGGAAAACGAACGGTGGAAGTCGCCGATACCGTACTCACCGTACAGAAGCTCCACGTTCGCGTTGCGCGGGGCGACTTTGCCGTAGATCTTCAGGTCGCCCTGTTCAAAATGGATGTTCAGATCGCCGGACTCCACCCCCGGCAGGTCGCCGTAGAGGACCAGCTCATCGTCATCCTCCCAGATGTCGAACCGGGGGCTGTAGGTCACGGCACCTTTCATTACCTGCGCCTCCGGTGCGGAGCAACTGGGAGTGTTCTTCTTCAGTGTATTGGCCATGGATCGTGTTCCTTTCCAGTTTCTGGTGTCTTTCCGAATGACTGTCAGCGCGGCACCGAGCCGATCAGCTGATCTTGACCGCGATACGGCGCGGCTTCGATTCCTCACGTTTGGGCAAGGTGATCGTCAACACGCCCAGCTTGAACTCCGCGGATACCCGTTCCGCATCGACGTCGTGCGGCAATTCGAGCGTCCGTTCGAAGCTGCCGAAGTTGCGCTCCTGACGATGCCAGACGCCTCCCGTGACAGCGGCCTGCTTGCGTGTTCCCTTGAGCGTCAGACGCTTGCCTCCAGTGACGACGATCTCCAGGTCGTCCAGTTCGAAACCGGGCAGTTCGGCCTCGACACACAACCGATCGCTGTCTTCCCACAGGTTCAGCGCCGGGAACGCGGCCTGCGCGAACCGGCGCAGCGCGCCTCCGCCAGCGAATCGCTCGAAGAAGCGGTCCATGTCATGCTGCCAGTTGCTCCAATCTGCGACGTTCAATGGTTGCCATCGAATTCCCCACATCGTGTATTCCTCCCTTGTATTGACAGGCTGTCCAGTGCGGACTTGTGCGGTATTACCCGCAGAGAACGCTTCGCACCGCGAGTCCTCTGCAACTGTTACAGGAGGATGTGCAAAAGGCGTGCCAAACGATGCGCGCGAGAGAAACGGATGCCGGCCGGCGCTGGAACGTGCCGGCCCGCTGCCCGAGGCGGCCCGAGGGCGGGAGGTATGGGAGATATTCAGCACCGGGGGCTGCCAGGCCCCTCAACGGCCATTGTGGCACATGGCTTCCGCGTCATATTGTCCGGCCAAAGTGGCCGGTAGGGTGCCGGCCAGTGCCCGGCGCCTACTCGGTCGCCGGATCCTTGTCGGCGAACGGGAGCGTGTCGGGAGTGACGCGGACGGCGGTGGTCAGCTTGAACGGCACCGGCTGGCCGATGTCGTACGTCAGCTCGATGAAGTAGGCGGTCCAGCCGGTCTGTGGTGGAGTCACGCGGCCGACGTACGTGCCAGCGCTGTCAGGGAACAGCTCCGCTCCCCGGTAGCTGCGGCCGAGCGTATCGACGCGGAAATCACGCGCGGTCGGATTGGTGGCCTGCCACAGCACGGCCTTGGCCACCGGCGTCGGCGACGAAACGCGGATGGCGCCGTCGTCCTCGAACGTCCAGGTCATCACTGGACGCGGCGTATTGTGCAGGACGGTCAGATAGAAGGCCAGCAGGCTCTCGACCGCATCGGACTCGCCCAGCGAGTGATCGGTGTTCGGCACATATCGCAGATACTTCTCTCCCGGCAGATCGTCGAAGTAGAACTGCGACGAGTCGGGCAGGAAGAACTGGTCGCCCGTGGCGTTCATGATGAACTTCGGCATTGTCAGGCGGTCGCGGTAGAAGTAGGGATCGACCAGCTTCACGAGCGCCTCCATTTCGGGTGTCCCGATGTGTTGGAAGATCTTGTGCCTCGTGTAGTCTCCCACGGCGGGGGCCCAGAAGCCGTAGGCCGCGTAGTGATGCCGCATGGACGGCTGCACGTTCAGGATGTCGATCACCAGCGGTGCGATCGCGACCACGCGTTTGTCCACCGCACCTGTGATCCAGGTGGTCCACCCGCGTTTCGAGCCCCCCGCCACGACGAACTTGTCGACCTGCAAGCGGCCCCCCTGCTCGCTGGCCAGCACCGCCGTGATCGTGTCCATCGCGCGCACGGCACTTTTGACCATCGCGTTGCGCGCGGGCCAGGTCGGATCCCCGGTCTCCAGAAACTGCGTCCAGGTGTACGCGATCAGGTCATCCTCCATGCGCGGCTGGCCGTCATTGTGGAAAACCAGCGGCTGGTTGGGGACCATCATCAGACTGGCCACCACCGATTGGGAACCGCGCGCGAGCTGTGTCACCCGCTCGTCAGGTTTCGACGGCGCCTCCCGCCCGTTGCGCCCCCCGCCGATGAACAGCAGCCCCGTACCCGCCTGCGCTCCGTCGGGCCGGGCGATGAGCAACCAGTGTTGCCAGAGCGGGCGGTCGACTTCGTCCGGAGTGCGCCAGGTCTGGGACTTCAAGTCCACGACGAAGGTCGTCATACCGGGCTCGCGGATCGTCTGGACGATGTTCCACGAGTAGCTCGGATCAGGTGCTGCCACGTACTGGTCCAACCCGGTTTCCTCTGCCCACGCAGCGCTGGCCGCGCCGAACGCCATGCACGCGCCGAACACTGCGGCGAATCGAAAGCACCCAAGCCCGTAACACCCGCACCGCATAACACACCTCATTGCTGCAGGAGACGCCTGATTGCTGCAGGAGACGCCTGCTGGTTCTGACTGACCCCGGTCGCACGCAGCGCGTGCTGGCGATCATCCTAACCCCCGGCAGGTGGTCCGGCAACCTGCACCCTCTTCCCCGAATCCGGAACGTTCAGCCCGCCACAGTCCGCCCACGGCGGTGGATGCGCCGGCTGCGGAAATCGGGTGGAACCGTCTGCCGACTGATCTCGACGATGGAGGCGGCCGGGAAGGTCGCGACCTGGACCAGCACGCGGTTGGTGGTATCAAGTGTCTATGGGGCGTTCCGGGGGCGGGCTATTCCCGGACCCTTGCGAGCAGGGACAGGACCATGGCGCGGATCTTCGGCTCGGCCTGCACCTCAAGATAGCTGCTCCGCGCGCGCCAGGTGGTGTAGCCTCCCAACAGGAACTGGTCAGGGGGGGCAGGTAGCCGCAATACGCGTTGGCCAGGTCAATCGTGAACGTCGTTGCAAACGGACTCTCTTGTTTGATGGCCAGCCCCGTGCTGCCGTACGCCTCACATGGCAGCGCCACGATGCCCAGGGCACCGATCCGGATCACCTGGATGGGAACCGGCCTGGTATCCGGCCAATCGGCCAGCAGCACGGTCTCCTGCGCGTAGACCTCCGGGATGGACGCCGGTGGCCGGTCCCCGATCTGTGCCAGGAGTTCCTTGGCCTGCGCGACCTCCTCGGCGGTCGGCTTGCGGACACCCAGCTGCAGCGTCTCGCAGGCTGTGGCCAGCGGCACCCAGTCCTGATACACAATCTGCTGGTACGCCGCCCAGGCCGCCTGCGCAACGTCCTCACCCACCGTTCGATAGTCGAATTCGCGCGGCGGGTTGACGAAGTCGCAGCAGTTGGCGTCGCCGCTGGTGCCGTTGGTCATGATGCCGACAAACTCCGGCGTCGTGCCGGTGGCGCCGATGAGTTGGCCGATGCGGCGGGCGAACACGCCGAAATAGTCGGCCGACAGTTCCGGGGCGCCCGCATAGTGCGTGGAGTAGTTGCCAAGCACCGCCAGCGGCGTGCCGTCGCGCGTCTGTACCGACAGGACCGACACGTCCGTATCCACCGGCCCTGTCCGCGCGATCGCATCCCGATTCTGGTAGCCGGGATTCATCTGCGCACGATCGTTCGTCGTCCCGCCGAACGGATTAGTGGCGGCAGTGCCGGGCTGCATGATGAATCGGCGGCAGAAGACGTTCCGTGGATCGGAGCCCACGGCCCAGCCGATGCGGGCGGGGGTGAGCCGGCCGTGAGCTGTGACGATCCCTTCCGCAATGCGCTGGGCGAGATACACCGCGTAGTCGTCATTCTGGCCGCTGCCCAGTATGCTCAGTACCGAGGGGGTCGAATGCGAGTGCGTGGCCGAGATCAGGACCTGGCTGGGGGGCAGCCCGATCCGCTGCTCGACCATCTCCTTCGCGCTGTCTATCAGCGCGCCGGGCATCACGCAGCTGTCGACCACCGCCAAAGCGATCTGCGTGGAACCGTCGTCCAGCACGAGGCAGCGGGCATGGAGCGGATCGGTGACCGTGGAACTCAACCGTTCCGTCATGCCGCCGTTGACTTTGACGGGAAACGTCAGCGGCGTCACGTCAATCGCACAGGCGCCGGCGCGCAGCATACGCGCCGCCGGTGGCGCCTGGTCGGCAGCTTGTTGCCCCAGCGCGGCGGCGCCGGACGCGGCGATCAGCGACAGGGAGCAGGCGAGGCGAAGGGCGATCAGGCGAAAGTGTCGACCGTACCAGGTCATGATGGAACTCCTTGTGGTCAATCCAGGTCAATCTGACGGAAAATGGGCAGGTGGCGGTAATAGACCTCCAGGCAGCAGACGGCCAGCGCGGTCATGTAGATGCGTCCCCCTTGCGACGTGAGGGGGCCGGCGACCGACCAGCTGCCGGCCGCGTGCCCGCGGGTCTCCTGCGTGGCGACCAGCACATCGCGCATCTGGAGGTTCCAGGCGTTCCACTCAGGGCCGCCGAAATGGTGAATCGTCTGCGTGGCATAATACCAGTAATAGATATTGGGGCGGTCTTGGGTCGGGGGCTCGTGGGCGAGCATCCAGCTGATGGAGGCGGCCAGCGGCGGATGATTCCGCTTCCAGCCCAGGTAGATGCGGCAGAGCTGCGCCTCGGCGGTCATCGGCGCACTCGGCGCTTCCCGCGGCAGATACGAGTACAGCGCTCCCTCGTCGTGCTGCACCGTGTCGAGGAAGTGGCTGGCGTTCTCGAGGGTCGTCTCGGGCACGGTCAGGCCGGCCGTCCGCGCGCTCTGGAGCGCCATCAGCTGCCAGCCGACCACGCTCGTGTCGCCCTGCAGGTGCCGCGTTTCGCGCCGCGGATAGTAGCGCCAGCCGCCGTCCGGATACTGCGCCGCCACGATGTAGTCGATCGCCTTCTGCGCCGGAACGCGCAGCGCTTCATCGCCGGTCATCAGAAACGCTTCGCAGAGCACGATCGCGGCCTGGCCGTGAGCGTACATGCCGGGGTACTGGTCGTTACTGCCGCGCAGATCGCCGTCGGCACCCTGGTTCTGCAGCAGCCAGCGCAGGCCTTGGGATACCTCCGCCTGATAGATGCCGGTCAGATGCGTCTGGCCAGCGCCCAGGAAGGGCAGCAGCGCCAGTGCCGTGCCGGCGCTGGCACTCTTCAGACTCCCCCGGTCGCCGCAGTTGCAGCGCGCGACACGGTCGAAGCGGTCGAGGCTCCAGCTGCCGTCCGGACTCTGGTGCCGCGCCAGCCAGCGCAGGCCGCGCGCTACAGCGGCCTCGGTCAACGTCGTTCCGCCTTCACGCCGTACCATCTCGACGCGCAGACGCGGATCACGGACCGCCAGGGTGCGCGCTGCCGACGAGCCGCTGGTGAGCTGCTGTCGGACGCGGCCCAGGTCGGGCAGATAGGGATTGTCGGGATCGACCAGCCGCAGTGCACGGGCATCCTGATCGGCCCGCAGCAGGGCGCGGTGTTGGACCGGGTCGCTCATGTCGATGCCGTCAGGTAGCCCCAGGTCGAACACGGAAGCCTCCGGAGCACTGGTCCACTGCGCGTAGCCCCCGTCGCGCACCGACTGGCTCACGCGCATGGACAGCGTGATGAAGGGGCCGTCCGGCGGTGGCTGCGTGAACAGGCCCAGGAACATCAGGAGCAGCACGTGGAACAGCAGGCTGATCAGCCAGGCGGGCATGTTCTTGACGAACGCGTTGAACCAGTGCGAAACCGCATCGGCCGCGTCGTCCTCGGTGCGTGATGCGCCACGCCGCCGCGCCGCACTGCGTGGCGGTGCCAGCGGCTCGTGGGCGATGTGCGGCTGCCGCCCGTCAGGAAGCCGGACGGACGCAGGACGGTTCCGCCCATCGCCCGGGGGAGACGCCACTGGTGCCACAGGCTGATGCGCCGCGTGCCGTTCCAGCAACCGCTCCGCCACCCGCTGCTGGGCCTCGGTCAGTTCAATACTCGTGTCGCATTGCCAGCAGTCGGCCAGCATGAGCCACCGTCGGACTGTCAGAGGGGCCCCGCAGTCCGGACAGGCGCACATCAGAACATCGCCGTTGAGCCAGAACATGCCCGTCAGGTCGCGCCGCACCGGCAACTCCTCGTGCGCGATGATGGCGGCCAGCGTGTCGTCCCGCCAGCCAGCGGCGCGACGAGCCGCCAAGGGTGGCAAGGGCTCCCGCGACTGCAGGTCGACCGTCGGCAGACGCTGCGTGCCGCCGGCTGTCTCCGCAAGCGCCCGCAGCAGGCGGGGAGGAACCGGGAACCGGGAGTCCTGGGAAGACGCCATAGCGAACCACGAGCCGAAGAGGACCAGCCGTCGCACTCCATTGTCACCACGACTATTGTAGTAGTTCGTCAACGCCACTGGAATTCACGCGGGATACACGGAACAGACCGGGCACGAGCCACGTCGCACGGCCAACAAGTAGGACGTGCCACACGCCCATTTCGCCCCCTGCGGGTTCGATACGCGCGGCCACACAAATGTGCTACTGTATACACGCTCGCCCTTGTGGCGGGACCTGGCGTGCCCTTCGTTCATTCGGCAGGTCGTGAGTGCGACGCATGAAAATCGGTATCATCGGTTACCAAGGTTCCGGTAAGAGCACGCTGTTCCACTGGCTTACAGGGGAGCAGCCGGACCCGGTGCTGGTGAACAAGACACAGTCTGCGATGGCGGCCGTTCCGGACCCGCGCGTCGAACAGCTGTGCCAGATCTACCATCCCAAGAAGGTGACGCTGGCAGCGTTGGAAATGGTCGATACCCCCGGCCTGAGTCGCTCGCACGAAGGCAGCGCCGCGCGATTGGCGATGATTCGGCAGGCCGGCTGCCTGATCATCGTGGTAGCTGCGTTTGACGGCAGCGATGCCGCGGCCGATCTGCATAGTTTTGAGGAGGATCTGCTGATCGCCGACCTGGACATCGTGGCCGGACGCATTGCACGCATTCAGGAGGCCATCAAGAAGCCCATTCCCAACCGGGACGAGTTGCAGCATGAGCTGCAGGCACTGCTGCCGATGCAGGAGGCGCTGGAGCAGGGACGATCGTTGCGGCAGCTGGAACTGACTCCCGATCAGCGGCGGGCGACGAAGGCCTTCCAGCTGTTTGGCGACAAGCCGCGTCTGATCGTGGTCAACACGAGCGACACGGAGGAACAGCCGGAGCGATTCCGCTCGCTGGCACCACCCGAGACACCGCTGTTTGCCTTCTCGCTCGGCCTGGAAATGGACCTGAAACAGATGGAGCCGGCGGAACGGGAGGCGTTCTGCCGGGAAATGGAGGTCCACCCGTTTGATCGGGACACCTTCATCCACAGCGTCATGGAGACCTCCGGACAGATGCTCTTCTTCACCGCCGGCGAGAAAGAAGTGCGGACGTGGATGATCCACCGGGGGGGCACGGCGCTGGAGGCGGCGGCAAACATCCACACCGACCTGGCGCACGGCTTCATCCGGGCGGAAACCATGAAAGTCGCTGATCTGGTGCGTCTGGGGAGTGAACGGGAAATCAAAGCGCACAGCCTGCTGCGCCAAGAGCCCAAGGATTATGTGATCCAGGACGACGACATCCTGTTCATTCGCCACAACTGATCTGCGGGCTGACGTACTTCCGGCCGCACTTTTCGCAGTAGCTGCAGGGGACCGGCTCGTTCGCCAGCCGCCACACATGGTCGCAGGGCCCGGGCGGGCGTTCGCGCATCAGGCCGCATTTGTAGCACGCGTCGGGCGGGAAACCGGCGAAGGCTTCGCCAAAGCCATGCTCGCACCCGTTGTTCAGGCGGCGCGCAGCTTCCTCCTGACGCGCCCGGCGTCGCGCTGCGCTTTCTATCTTGATCTTGTCTACGTCCTTACCCATCTCCCAGTCACGATATAAGGTCGTGATGACTGACCAGCCGTAATACGCCACGGCGGCCAGTACGCCGACGATGAGCATCGACAGGAAGAACAACTGCCTCATAACATCCCTCTCGATCGTGCGAGCCAGCGCGCGGGCCGCCGGCACGGCATCGTGCCACGATCATACTCAGTACCACACCATCGCATGTTGCCCCACTTTCGTCTACTGCCCGCAGCCCGAACAGGCAGGCGTTGAGGAACAGTCGCTGCAGGCTGGGGGTACGTGGCGCGGTAGTTCGGATCTGTCGCGAAGGCCACGACATGCCCCTTGCTCACCGGCCGATAGGCCAGCCAGGTCTTGCCGGGGAGCACCTGGGCGGTCGTGGGCCAGCAGAAACCAGCGGCCACAAGCGGATCCTGTACAGTATCCTCGATTCCTCGCGGCGGCATAACGAGCGGCGCAAACTCAGCCCAATTATAGCTCACAACCATTCTGGCCCGGACCAGCCGCTGTAGCCGGTCCGGGCCCGTCGCCGCGGCAGCGACAGGGGTGGTCGGGTTGCATTCGCGTTGCCGCGCTGGTTCAATCCACGACGTTGGAGCACTGTCATAGACAAACTGTCATAGACAACAGGTATGTAGACAACTGGTCACCGGGCGAGTCGCCATGGCGTGCGCGGCCGGACGTGCTGGCGCGGCGCGCGAGGGCGGCGCGCGCCCTGGAGACGGAGCCTGAGGTATCCATGCGAAAGAGCCGTATCATGATCTGGCTGAGCCGTAGGTCCCGATTTCTTTGTTGCGCCGTATGGGGGTGTGTACTGGTGTGCCTGGCCAATCCGGCGGAGTCACAAATGATCGTGGCGCATCGCGGAGCGTCTGACGAGGCACCGGAGAATACGCTGGCGGCGTTTCGCCTGGCGTGGGAGCGCGGCGCCGATGCGATCGAAGGGGATTTCTACCTGACCCGCGACGGACACATCGTGGCGATCCACGACGCCACGACCAAACGCACGGCGGGTGGTATCGATCTCCGCGTAGCCGACAGCACCTTGGCGCAGCTCCAGGCCCTGGACGTGGGCACCTGGAAGGCGGAACGGTATCGGGGCGAACGCATGCCGACGCTCGCCCAGGTGCTGGCGACCGTGCCGGCAGGGAAGAAGATCTTCATCGAAATCAAGTGCGGACCCGAAATCGTGCCTCCACTACAGACCGTGCTGGACCACTCCGCGCTCGCGCCAGATCAGATCGTCGTGATCGCCTTCCAGCAGTCGGTCGTCGCGGAAGTCAAACGGCAGCTCCCGCAGCTCAAAGCCTACTGGCTGGTGGGCTACAAACAGGATGAAGCGACGAAAGCCTGGACGCCGGCCCGGGAGGATGTCTTGCGCACGCTCGACCGGCTGGGTGCCGACGGCCTGGATACCGAAGGCAACCGGCAGGTTGTCGACGCATCGCTGGTGGAGCAGTTGCGCGCCGGCGGCAAGGAGTTCCATGTCTGGACGATCGATAAGCCGGACGACGCGCGGCATTTCCAGCAGCTGGGGGTCGACTCCAT
>Ga0123333_10001625_pt1 | contig 23691 bp, 24 predicted proteins | sample BioC12SIPDNA_3_FD_89957 | JGI IMG/M metagenome (GOLD analysis project Ga0123333, IMG submission 89957) | Anaerobic biogas reactor microbial communites from Washington, USA - Biogas_R2_B C12 SIP DNA | ecosystem: Engineered > Bioreactor > Anaerobic > Unclassified | place: Washington, USA... | reverse complement strand
CGCGGCGCGCCTCGGCGGCGTCGCCCGGCCGCTCGCCGGCGCCGGCCAGCTCGTAGAGGCGCACGTCGATCCCGCGCCGCTCGAGGCGCTTGGCGGCGACGAAGCCGTCGCCGCCGTTGTTGCCGCTGCCGCACAGCACCACCACCGGGCGCGCGTGCGGGAAGCGCTCCAGCAGCGCCTCCGCCACCGCCGCGCCGGCGGCGTCCATCAGGCGCGCGGTGGGCACGCCGGCCGCGGCGGCGCGCGCGTCGGCGTCACGCATCTTCTGGGCGCGGTAGAGCCTCATGGCGTCGCGGTCGGCTCAGGCCGTACCGCGCCTCAGCCGAGCACCTCGTCGATGCGCTCGAGCTGCTCGGGGCTCAGCTCCAGCGTGGCGGCGCGGACGTTCTCCTCCAGCTGCTCGACGCGGGTGGCGCCGGTGATCACGCTCGACACGCCCGGCTGGCGCAGCACCCAGGCCAGCGCGAGCTGCGCGCGCGTGACGCCGAGCTCGTCGGCGATGGGCCGGAGCGCGCGCACCTTGGCAGCGTTCTCCTCGGTGAGCAGCTGCTCGCGGAAGCGCTCGAAGTTGGCGAAGCGGCTGCCTTCGGGCACGCCGTCGTCGTACTTGCCCGTGAGCAGGCCCTGCGCCAGCGGGCTCCACACCACCAGGCCCAGCCCTAGGCGCGTGGTGACGGGCAGGACGCGCTCCTCGACGCGGCTGCGGCGCAGCATCGAGTACTCGGGCTGCTCGGTGATGGGCGCCACCAGGCCGTTGGCCTTCGCGAAGGTGTGGGCCTCGGCGATCTGCGCCGGCGACCACATGCTGGTGCCCCAGTAGTGGGCGCGCCCCGAGCGCACCACGTCGGAGAACGCCTCGACCGTCTCCTCGAGGGGGGTCTCGGGGTCGTAGCGGTGGGCGAAGTAGACGTCGAGGTAGTCGAAGCCGAGCCGGTCGAGGCTGCGGTCGATCGACTCCATGATGTGCTTGCGCGACAGGCCGCGGTCGTTGACGTCGTCGGACATCGGGTGGAAGACCTTGCTGGAGACCACCAGGTGGTGGCGCGGCGCGCCGCTGGCGGCCAGGGCCTCGCCCATCAGCTCCTCGGCCTTGCCCTTGGCGTAGACGTCGGCGATGTCGAAGAAGTTGACGCCCAGCTCCAGGGCGCGCGCGATGATGCGCTGCACGGTGTTGAGCTCCTCGACGGTGTGGCCGTAGGTGGTCCAGCCGCCCAGGGAGACGCTCGAGACCTTGAGGCCGCTGTTGCCGAGCCTGCGGTACGTCATGGTGGTGTTGGCCATGCCTAGAGGCTACCCCTCAGGGGCGCGCGCGTGGCGGACGTGCGAGTACACCCCTCGCGGGCGCGCACGGGGCGGGCTGCTGGGCGCCCGCAAGTATGATCGCGGCATGGAGCCGATCTACGACGCGCCGCCGCCGCGCCTCACCGAGCGGCTGGGGCGGCCCGGCGAGTTCCCGTTCACGCGGGGCGTCTACCCCAGGATGTACTCCGAGGGGCGCCTCTGGACCATGCGCCAGTACGCGGGCTTCGGCTCGGCCGAGGAGTCGAACCGCCGCTACCGCTACCTGCTCGAGCAGGGCGTCACGGGCCTGTCGGTGGCGTTCGACCTGCCCACCCAGCTGGGCCTCGACCCCGACGACCCCATGGCCGAGGGCGAGGTGGGCCGCGTGGGCGTGTCCATCGCCACCATCGACGACATGCGGCGCCTGTTCGACGGCATCCCGCTGCAGGACGTGACCACCTCGATGACCATCAACGCGCCGGCCATGATGCTGCTGGCGCTCTACGTGCTGGTGGGGGAGGAGCAGGGGGTGGCGCCCGAGCGGCTCGGCGGCACCGTGCAGAACGACATCCTCAAGGAGTACGTGGCGCGCGGCACCTACATCTTCCCGGCCGGGCCCAGCATGCGGCTCGTCACCGACCTGTTCGCCCACTGCGCGCGCGAGCTGCCGAGCTTCAACACCATCAGCATCTCCGGCTACCACATCCGCGAGGCCGGGGCCACGGCGGCGCAGGAGCTGGCCTTCACGCTCGCCAACGCGCGCGCCTACGTGCGCGCCGCGCTGAACGCCGGCCTGGAGCTGGAGCGCTTCGCGCCGCGGCTGTCGTTCTTCTTCGCCTGCCACTCGGACCTGTTCGAGGAGGTGGCGAAGTTCCGTGTGGCGCGGCGCATGTGGGCGCGCATCGTGCGCGACGAGTTCGGCTCGCACGACGCGCGCTCGCAGATGCTGCGCTTCCACACCCAGACGGGCGGCAGCACCCTGACGGCGCAGCAGCCCGACAACAACGTGGTGCGCACCGCCTACCAGGCGCTAGCCGCCGTGCTGGGCGGCACGCAGAGCCTGCACACCAACGCGCTCGACGAGGCGCTGGGCCTGCCTACCCCCGGGTCGGCGCGCCTGGCGCTGCGCACGCAGCAGATCCTCGCCTACGAGACCGGCGTGACCGCGGCGATCGACCCGCTGGCCGGCAGTTTCTACCTCGAGCACCTGTGCGACGAGCTCGAGGCCGAGGCCACGCGCCTGATGCGGCAGGTGGAGGACCTGGGCGGCGCCGTGCGCGCCATCGAGGCCGGCTTCGTGCAGCGCGAGATCGAGGAGGCCGCCTACCGCCAGCAGCGCGAGGTCGAGAGCGGCGAGCGGGTGGTGGTGGGCGTCAACCGCTTCACCGACGACGGCGCCCAGAGCGTGCCCGTGCAGGAGCACGACCCCGAGGTGGGGCGCCGGCGCGCCGCCGAGGTGCGCGCCTTCCGCGAGGCGCGCGACGGCGCCGAGGTGAGCCAGGCGCTCGAGCGCCTGCGCCAGGCGGCCGAGGGCAGCGGCGCGCTCTTCCCGGTGGTGCAGGAGGCGCTCAGGCGCCGCGCCACCCTGGGCGAGGTGTGCGCCGTGCTGCGCGCCGCCTGGGGCGAGTACGAGGGGTGAGCCGGCGCCAGCGCTAGGCGGGGGCGCCCCCGCCAGGCTCGGGGCCCTAGCGCGCCAGCAGCGGGCCCAGCGGCCGGCCGCCCAGCAGGTGGACGTGCAGGTGGTAGACCTCCTGGTGGGCGTCGTCCTTGCAGTTGACGATCAGCCGGTAGCCGTTCTCCAGGCCCTCCTGCTCCGCGACCTTGCGCGCCACCGTGAACAGGCGGCCCAGCGCGGGCTCGTGCTGCGGCTCCACGTCGGCGGCGGTGGGGATCGGCTCGTTGGTCACGATCAGCACGTGGGTGGGCGCCTGCGGGTTGATGTCGCGGAAGGCGGTCACGAGGTCGTCCTGGTAGACGATGTCGGCGGGGATCTCGCGGGCGACGATCTTCTCGAACAGGGTCTTCTCGGCCATGCGGCAAGTGTAGCGGCCTGGGGCGCCGGCGGGCGCGCGGCCGGGCGCCGCGGCCGGCGCCGCGCTAGGGAGCGCGGCCGCCTACCCGGCGGCCTTCAGCTCGCTCATGCTGAACAGCGCCCGGAGCTCCACGCCCTCGGCCGCCAGCGCCTGCGCCCCGCCCGCCTCGCGGTCGATGACGCACAGCGCGTGGGTAACGCTGGCGCCGCGCTCCTTCAGGTCGCGCGTCGACAGCACCACCTGGCCGCCGGAGGTGACCACGTCCTCCACGACCAGCAGGCGCCTGCCAGCCACCTCGCCGCCCTCGGCCAGCCGGCGGGTGCCGTACTCCTTGGCCTGCTTGCGCACGAACAGGGTGGGCAGGCCGGTGACCTGACCGAGCATCACAGCCAGCGGCACGCCGCCGAGCTCGAGGCCGGCCAGGGCGTCGACGCCCTCGGGCACCAGCGGCGCCAACGCCTCGGCCACCGCTCGTAGCAGGGCGGGGTCGGACTCGAAGAGGTACTTGTCGAAGTACTCGTGGCTGATGGCCCCGGAGCGGAGCAGGAACTCCCCGGTGATGAGGGAGCGCTGGGTGATGGCACGGGCCAGTTCTGCGCGCGTCATGGCCGTGATGCTACCGCGCGGGCCGCGTCCCGGCACCGGTGCCGGGACGCGCGGCTCGTTCCCGCCCGCGGGGGGCGTTTGTCAGGCGCGGACGCCTGTGCTAAACTCAAGCGCTTCGTCCGCCGCCGAGCCGCGCGGACTTCGAGACACACCTGAAAGCCCCTGTGGCCAGCCGCACCGCGGCGCCACGTCAGTCGGAGGGAAGTACGATGCCGCGCGTCTGTGCAGTTACCGGTAAGAAGACCAGAAGCACCACCACCAGCAAGCGCAAGGGTTCCGCCAAGCGCAAGGGCGGCGTGGGCCTCAAGCAGGTCGGCGTCCACAAGCGCACCGTGAAGCCGAACCTCCAGAAGCGCACCATCTGGGTCGACGGCAAGCCGCAGCGCGTCTGGCTCAGCGCCAAGGCGATCCGCGACCTGGACCCGACCGTCTTCGTCAACCCCAACAAGCTGGGTTGACGGGACCCGCCCGCGCCCGTAGCGGCGCGGCCCCCACACCGAGAACGAACCGCTAGAGAGCCGGTGAACGATGGCGTCCGACCGTCACCACCGGCTCTCCGCCGTTAGCGCCGTGCCGGCGCTGCACGTGCACCAGGTCACGGTGCGCTTCGGCGACGCCACCGTGCTGGAGGACGTCAGCTTCGACCTGCCCGCCGGCGCCTTCCTGGCCATCGTGGGCCCGAACGGCGCCGGCAAGTCGACGCTCGTGAAGGTGGCGCTCGGGCTGGTCGTGCCGCAGAGAGGGCACGCGGCGCTGTTCGGCGAGCCCGCCGGCGACCACGCCGAGCGCGTCGGCTACGTGCCGCAGCTCAAGACCTTCGACCGCACCTTCCCCGCCACCGCCCTCGAGCTCGTGGTCACCGGCCTACGGCGCAGCTGGCCGGCGCGCGTGCGCCCCGCCGAGGCCGAGCGGGCGCGCGCGGCGCTGGAGCGCGTCGGCGCCGCCGAGCTCGCCACGCGCCCGCTGGCGCGCCTGTCGGGCGGCGAGCTGCAGCGCGCCTACCTGGCGCGCGCCCTGGTGCGCCGCCCCGAGCTGGTGCTGCTCGACGAGCCCGCCACCGGGGTCGACTTCCTGGCCGAGCACGACCTCTACGACCTCCTCGAGCGCTACCAGGCCGACTCCGGCGCCACGGTGGCGATGGTGACGCACGACCTGGCCGCCGCGCGCTACCACGCCGACATGGTGCTGGTGCTCAACCGCCGCCTGCACGGCTACGGCACGCCCGACGTGGTGATGTGCGAGGAGTGCCTGCAGGCCGCCTTCGGCCACAAGCACCACGGCCACGCCCTCTCGCTGTGACGACCCCGGGGTGAACCGACCCGCATGAGCATCCTCGACGCCCTCGCCTTCCCCTTCTTCCAGCGCGCCCTGGTGGCGGGCCTGGCCATCGCCGTGATGGCCGGCCTGCTCGGCGTGTTCGTGGTGCAGCGGCGGCTGTCGTTCCTGGGCGACGGCCTGGCGCACGCCGCCTTCGGCGGCATGGGCATCGGCGCCTTCGTGATCGTCTCCTCGGGGCTGGTGGGCTCGCGCCTGGGGCTGTTCACCCAGCCGCTCTGGTTCGCGCTGCCGTTCAGCATGGTGGCGGCGCTGGTCATCGCCTGGCTGCGGCGCGGCACGCGCCTCAGCTCCGACACCGCCATCGGGGTGGCGTTCGCGGTGTCGGTGGCGCTGGGGGTGATGTTCTTCTCGCTCATCCCGCCCGACATGAACCTGGGCGTGTCGGCGATGGACCTGCTGTTCGGCTCGATCCTGGGGGTGCGCGGCGGCGACCTGTGGCTGATCCTGGGCGTGGCGCTCGGCTCGAGCCTGGTGCTGCTGCTGCTGTGGGGCCGCCTGGGCTACGCCACCTTCGACGACGAGCTGGCGCGCGCCGACGGCGTGCGCACCGACCGCCTGGAGCTGCTGCTCTTCCTGCTGGCGGCGGTGATCATCGCGGTGAGCGCCTCGGTGGTGGGGGTCATCCTCATGGCCGCCTACCTGGTGATCCCGGCCGCCGCCGCGCGCCTGCTGGCGCGCACCCTGGCGCAGATGACGGTGGTGAGCGTGCTGCTGGGGGTGGTCAGCACGCTGGCGGGGCTGGCGCTGTCGTTCTACCTCGACGTGCCGAGCGGCTCCACCATCGTGCTGACGCAGGCGGCGCTGTTCGTGCCGGCGGCGCTGTTCGGGCGGCGCTAACCGCGACCGGCCGCGGGCGCTGAAGGGCTCCCGTCCGGGGCGGTGCCGGCGGCGTAGCGCCGCAGCTCCTCGAGGAAGGCGCGCGCGGCGGGGGAGCTGAGGTCGTCGGGCGGGGCGACGCAGGTGAAGCTCCGCGTCAGGCGCACCCCCGTCACCTCCACCTCCACCAGGCGGCCCGCGGCCAGGTCCTCCGCGATGGCCAGGCGCGACACGAAGCCCGGCGCCAGCCCCGAGCGGACGGCGGCCACCACGGCCGCCACGCCCGTCACCTCGAGGCGCGTGACGGGAGCGACGCCCACGCGCTCCAGGGCGCGGTCGACGATCTCGCGCGTGCCGGAGCCCCTCTCGCGCCGCACCAGGCCGAGGCCCGTGAGGGCGGCCGGGGCGATGGGGCCGGAAGCGGCCAGCGGGTCGCCGGGCGCGCAGGCGAGCACGATGACGTCGGTCGTGAGGGGGGTGGCCTCCACGCCCGGCGGCAGGCGCACCTCGTCCAGCGGCCCCTCGACCACCGCCATCTCCGCCTCGCCGCGCGCCAGCAGCGCCAGCGCGTCGTGGCTGTTGCGGCTGAGGAGGCTCAGGGCGAGGCCGGGGTGCTGGGCGGCGAAGCGCGCCAGGGGAGCGGGTAGCCACCAGTGCGCCACGGTGGTGGAGGCGGCCACGCTCAGGCGGCCGCTGGCTAGGCCCTTCCACGAGCCCGCCAGGCTGCGGGCGCCGGCCAGGGCGCGCGTGAGCGCCTCGGCGTGGGGCAGGAGCGCGGCCCCGGCGGGGGTGAGGCTGATGCCGTAGCGCGTGCGGCGGTACAGGGGGTCGCCCACCGCTTCGCGCAGGCGCGCCATCTGCTGCGACAGCGCGGGCTGGCTCTTGTGCAGGGCGCGCGCCGCGGCGGTGACGCTACCCTCGGCGGCGATGCGCGCGAAGGCGAGCAGGTGGTCCGGTTCGACGATCATGCCGCGAGCATACGTTAGTCATAAGCAGCACGCATGGTGGGATAAAGAACATCTACTGGCCTTATCGCGCTGCGCGCCATATCGTCGGCCGTGGCCTCACCGTTCGCCCCCCTCGCCCGTCTGGTACCCGGCCTCGCGCTCGTCACGCTGCTGACGGCGGCGGCGTGGCTGCTGGCGCGCCTCCCCGGCTTCGCCCTGCTCGGCGTCCTGGCGCTGGCGCTGCTGCTGGGGGTGGCCGCCCGCGCCCTCCTGGGCGCGGCGCCCGCGGTGGCGCCGGGCGCGCGCTTCTCGGCCAAGCGCCTGCTGCGCCTGGGCGTCGTGCTGCTGGGCGCGCGGCTGCAGCTCGACCTGCTGGCGGCGGCCGGGCCCACGGCGCTGTGGCTGGCGGGGGCGGTGGTGGTGGCGGGCGTCGTGGGGATGGAGCTGCTGGGGCGCTGGTTCGGCGTGCGGCCCGGGCTGCGGCGCATGCTCGCGGTGGGCACCGCCGTCTGCGGCGCCTCCGCCATCGCGGCCGCGGCGCCGGTAGCGCGGGCGGACGACGACGAGGCGGCCATGGCGGTGGCGCTGGTGTCGCTGCTCGGCGCGGCGGGGGTGGTGGCGTTCGCGCTGCTGGCGGAACCGCTCGGGCTCGCGGTCCACACCTACGCACTGCTGGCGGGCTCGACCCTGCACGAGGTCGGCCACGTGCTCGCCGCCGGCGCCGCGCTCGGGCCCGAGGCGCTCGACCTGGCCACCCTGGTCAAGCTCGTGCGGGTGGCGCTGCTGGCGCCCGTGCTGCTGCTGGTGGGGGCGTTCGTGCGCGGGAGCGCGAGGCGCGAGCGCCGGGCGGGCGACGGGGCGGACGAGGCCGTCGTGCCGGGCGCCCCCGGCCTGCGGGCGGGCGCGCCCGCCGTCCCGGCCCCCTTGCCCGGCTTCGTGATCGGCTTCCTGCTCCTGGGGGCGGCCAGGGCGGCGGGCGCGCTGCCAGGCGCTTGGGTGGAGCCCCTGTCGAGCGGCAGCCTGCTGCTCACGGCGGCGGCCATGGCCGGCATCGGCCTGGGGGTCGACCCGGCCGGCCTGAGGCGCGCCGGGGGCCGGGCGTTCCTCCTGGCGCTGGCGGGCTTCGGGGCCAGCCTGGTCGTGGCGGCCGTGGTGCTGCTGGTGGCGCGCTGAGGCGCGCGCCGCCAGCGAGCGCTCAGCCGACCGGCTCCTCGGCGCGTGAGAAGAGGCGCGGCCAGCGCTCCTCGACGCGCTCGGCCACCTGGGGGTCCATCTCGAGCTTCTCGGGCCAGCCGCGCGTGAACCCCTCGCTCTCGAGCTTGGGGGTGCCGTCGACGACGAACACCGGGCCGGAGCCGAAGGTGTCGTCGACCACCTGGACGTCGCGCTCGGGGTCGATGTTGTTCAGCAGCGTCCAGATGGCGTCCTCGAAGTCGCGCGGGTCGGTCTGGTGGTCGAGCACCGCGATGAGGCGCGTGCCCTTGGCCGCCGCCTGCCGCGCCGCCCACTCGCCGAGGTGGCGCCCCTGACCGGCGCGCTCCTTGCGCGTGGTGATGAACCAGAAGCCGCCGGCGTGCTGGTGCTGATCGAGCACCTCGGCGTGGCTCGGCAGCTCGCTGGCCACGCGCTCGGGGTTGGGCTGCCACGCCACCTCGCCCCCCTCCTCGGGGTGCTTCGTGGTGCCGTCGAGGATCAGCTTGCTGCCGAAGCCGAAGGTGCGGCTCGAGTGGTCGAGCACGTCGATGGGGCCCTTGGCCACCTGGCTGTCGCGGCCCGGCACCGCCTTGGCCAGCACCGCGCGCCAGAAGGCGCGGTGGTCGTTGACCGGCACGTCGGGGTCGTCGGAGACGAGGATCACCTTGGCGAACATCATCTGCCCGAGGCCCAGGAGCCCGTTGGCGACCTTGTACGCCTGGCCGGGGTAGCGCTTGTCGATGCGCACGTTCACCAGGTTGTGCGCGATGCCCGCGGGGGGCAGGTGGTAGTCGAGGACCTCGGGGAGGATCACCTGGGCGGGCACCAGGAATATGCGCTCGCTGGCCTCGATCAGGTAGGCGTCCTCCATGGGCGGCTTGCCCACCACCGTGGCGGGGTAGATGGGCGCCTCGCGCATCGTCACGGCCGTGACGTGGAACGCCGGGTAGAGGTCGGGCAGCGTGTAGAAGCCCGTGTGGTCGCCGAACGGCCCCTCCACCACCAGCTCCTCGGCGGGGTCGACGTACCCCTCGAGCACGATCTCGGCGTGCGCCGGCACCTCGAGGTCGACCGTCACGCCCTTCACGAGCTCGAGCGAGCGCCCGCGCAGGAAGCCCGTCAGCGAGTACTCGTTCAGCCCCGGGATGGGCGGCAGCGGGGCGGTGGCGGCGTAGGTCAGCGCCGGGTCGCCGCCGAGCGCCACAGCCACCTCCAGCCGCTGGCCGGCCTCGCGGGCGTTCTCGAAGTGGCGCGCGCCGGTCTTGTGGCGCTGCCAGTGCATGGCGGTCACGTTCCTGCCCAGCACCTGCATGCGGTACATGCCGATGTTGAGGTCGCCCTCGATGGGGTCCTTGGTCACGACCAGCGGCAGGGTGAGGAACGGCCCGCCGTCCTGCGGCCAGGTGGTGAGCACCGGGATGCGGCTCAGGTCGACCTCGTCGCCGCGCCACACGACCTGCTGCACGGGCGCAGTGCGCACGCGCTTGGGCGGCAGCGACGCCACCTCGCGCAGCTTGGGGAGGTTCGACATCAGGCCCAGCAGGCCGCCGCCCAGCTTCACGTCGAGGAGGCTGCGCAGGCGCTCGCCGATGTCGTCGAGGTCGGCGACCCCCAGCGCCCACGCCATGCGCTGCCGGGTGCCGTAGAGGTTCATGGCCACGGGCATGTCGAGGCGCTGGCCGTGGGCGTCGACGGGGTGCTCGAAGAGCAGCGCCGGGCCGCCCTCCTTGACGGTGCGGTCGGCGATGGCGGCCATCTCGAGGTGGATCGCCACCGGCTCGGTGATGCGCTGCAGCTCGCCGCGCTGCTCGAGCAGCTGGAGGAAGTCGCGCAGGTCGGTGAAGCGCAGGTCGGTGGGGCTCATGCCTCCATGCTATCCAAGCCGCTCCGCGCCGGCAGGCCGCGGCGCAGCGCGGTGGCACGGCCCGCCGCGGCGGGGGTGGCGCGCTCCCACGCCGCGACCGGCTCGCGCTCGGCCGCCGGCGCCGCGCCGGCGCGCTGCAGCTGGCGCGTGAGGACCGCCTTCAGCTCGTCGAGCCCCGCGCCGGTGGCGGCCGACACGGCCACGGCGCCGTAGCGCTCGGCCAGCCCGGCCAGGTGCAGCGGGTCGGCGAGGTCGGCCTTGTTGAGCACCACCAGGCGCGGCGGCTCGAGCTTCAGCTCGTCGAGGATGCGCTGCACGGCGTCGACGCGGTCGGGCGCGCCGGGCGCCGCGGCGTCGACCACGTGCAGCAGCAGGTCGGCGTCGTGCAGCTCCTCGAGGGTGGCGCGGAAGGCGTTCACCAGCTCCTCGGGCAGGTCGCGGATGAAGCCCACGGTGTCGGTGTAGACGACCTTGCCGCCCCAGGCGCCCAGCCCCGGCAGCCACCCCTCGCGGGTGGTGGGCCGCAGCGTCTCGAAGAGGCGGTCGCGCGCCACCACGTCGGCCTTGGCGAGGGCGTTGAACAGCGTCGACTTGCCGGCGTTGGTGTAGCCCACCAACGCCACCACCGGCGTGTCGGAGGCGGTGCGCGCCTTGCGCGTCTCGCTGCGGCGCCGGCTGATGTCGTTCACGGCTGCCTCCAGGCTGGCGATGCGGTCGCGGATGCGGCGCCGGTCGACCTCGAGCTTGGTCTCGCCGGGGCCGCGCGTGCCGATGCCGCCGCCCAGGCGGCTCATGGCCGTGCCGCGGCCGGCCAGGCGCGGCAGCTGGTAGTGCAGCTGCGCCAGCTCGACCTGCACCTGCGCCTCGCGGCCGCGCGCGTTCTGCGCGAAGATGTCGAGGATCACCTGGGTGCGGTCGAGCACCTTGAGCTTGGTGAAGGCTTCGATCTCGCGCGCCTGGGCGGGGGAGAGCTCGCGGTCGAACACCAGCAGGTCGGCGTCCTCGTGGAACGCCGAGGACACGAGCTCCTGCAGCTTGCCCTCGCCCACCAGCGTGCGCGGGTCGGGGCGGCTCTTCTGCTGCAGGCTGCTGCCGGCCACCGTGGCGCCGGCGCTGCGCACCAGCTCGGCGAGCTCCGCCATGCGCGCCTCGGCCTCGAGCGCCCCCTCCTTGCCCACCAGGCCCACCAGCACGGCGCGCTCGGCGCTCGTGCGCGCCACCTCGCGCGCGCCCAGCTCGCGCTCGAGCTCCTCCTCCAGGGCGCGGATGCGCTCGGCCACGTCGAGCTGCTCGAGGTCGCGCAGGCTCATGGGGCCCTCGACCAGCCAGTCCTCGGCGTCGGCGCTGCCGGGCGCCACGAACGCCAGGTAGGCCGGCCCCACCTCGAGCGCCGAGCCGGCGCCGCGGCCGCCCTGGCGGGCGGCGACGTCGAACGCCACCATGGCGTCGAGGCGGTTGAGGAACAGCGTGGTGAGGTCGTTGGGCGAGAAGCCGCCCGGCTTCTGGTGGGTGTGCACCAGCCGCAGGCCGTAGAGGCGCGCGGCGGCCTCGCCGGGCACCGGCGGGATGGGGGTCTCGTTGGCGTCGCCCACCGCCACCGTGAGCACGCGCCCGCGGCGGTCGATCAGCAGGCTCACGCCGCGGCCGATCTCGAGCGCCAGCTCGCCCATGGCGCGTGCTAGCTCGTTGGTCAACGCCGCCTCGGGCGGCACGCGCCGCCGGTAGAGGTTGCTCAAGCGTTTGATCTGGTTCTTCTTCAGGCCCGACGTTCTGCCGTGCACCTTCTCGATGATGAGGCTCCTCTCCGCTGGCCTTCGCCGGTGGGGCTCCAGGGGCGGGCGCGGGTGAGGGCCGCGCGGACGGCCGAGGCCACCGGCTCGTTAGCGGTCGGGCTCCATTCTAGCGCCGCTGGTGGCCGTGCTAGTCTCGCGGCGATGCGCGCCCCCCGGACGCTCGTGCTCGCCCTCCTGCTGCCGCTCCTGGCTACCGCGGCCGCGCAGGCGGTGGTGGCGCTGCCGGCGCTCGAGCGCGGCGGCGTGCTGGTCGAGGCGGGCGCCCTGGCCCGCGCCCTCGGGGTGGTGGCCACCGCCAGCGACGGGGTGCTCACCTGGCGCGGCGCCACGGGGCTGGTGACCTTCTTCGCGGGCTCCTCCGACGTCCTGGCGCAGGCGCCGGGCGCCGCCGCCCCCACCGACGTGTCGCTGCCGACGCCCGTGGTGCGCGAGGCCGACGGCTGGTACCTGCCGCTGGCGGCGCTGCCGCTGCTGGGGCTGGAGCCGCCGGGCGAGGCGCGCCCCGCGCTGCTGACCCTGCCCGACGAGCGCGCCCTGCCCCTCGCCTACCGCGCCGAGCCGCGCGCCGCCGCCCAGCGCCCCCCGCCCCCCGGCCACGCCGGCGCCGAGCCGGCCGAGGCGCCGCTGGCGGGCGTGCGCTTCTTCGACGGCGCCGGCGCCAGCCTGCTGCTGCTCGACCTGGCGCTGGTGCCGTTGGCGGCGCCGGGCCTCACCGCCGACGTCGACCGCGCCCTCGACCGCGCCGGCGCGGCGGGCAGCGACCACGTGCTGCTCCTGCTGGTCACCGCCACCGCGGAGCTGCCGTGGGAGGCGGCGCTGGCCTTCGAGCAGGACGGCCGCCGCCTGGAGGCGCGCCACCCCTACCGGCTGCTGGTGGAGCGCGGCTCAGCCGAGCGCGTGGCGCCCGGGGCGCCGGTGGTGGGCGCGGTGCTGCTGCCCGCCAGCTTCAGCCTCTACCGCCCGCTGCGCGTGGAGTGGGCGGGGCAGGCGGCGGAGGTGCGCTTCCGGCGTTGAGCGCCCGCGCGCGAGGCGGCGATCGGGCCGCGCTCGCGGGGCGCCGGCCGCCGGGCCTGCGTGTGTCGGAGCCGGCCGCGAGCGCTGCCGGGGCCGACCGAGGCGCCACCTATACTCAGGGGCGGGCGCCCCGCGGCGCGGCCGCGCGCCCGACACCGGAGGTACCGATGACGGTAGTGATCTCTTCCGCCGCCCGCACGCCCATCGGGGCGTTCCAGGGCGCGCTGTCGCCGCTCAAGGCGAGCCAGCTGGGCGCGGCCGCCATCCGCGCCGCCCTCGAGCGCGCGCAGCTAGGCCCCGAGGGCGTGGACCTGGTGCTGATGGGCAACGTGCTGCAGGCCGGCCAGGGGCAGGCGCCGGCGCGCCAGGCGGCGCTCTACGCCGGCCTCCACCAGCGCACGCAGAGCGTGACCCTCAACAAGATGTGCGGCAGCGGCCTGGAGGCGCTGCTGCAGGCGGCGCGCGCCATCATGGTCGGCGACGCCGAGGTGGTGGTGGCCGGCGGCATGGAGTCGATGACCAACGCCCCCTACCTGCTGCCGGGCGCGCGCGGCGGGCTGCGGCTCGGCGACGCCAAGCTCGTCGACTCGATGGTCCACGACGGCCTCTGGGACGTCTACAACGACAAGCACATGGGCTCGTGCGCCGAGCTGTGCGCCGCCGAGTACGCCTTCACCCGCGAGGCGCAGGACGAGTACGCCGAGCGCTCCTACCGCCGCGCGCAGCAGGCCATGGCCGACGGCACCTTCGCCGCCGAGATCGCGCCCGTGGAGGTCGAGGGGCGCCGCGGCCAGGTCACGCGCGTCGAGCAGGACGAGGGCCCGAGCCAGGTCGACTTCGAGAAGATGCGCAAGCTGCGGCCCGCGTTCGAGGGCGAGGGCACGGTCACGGCCGCCAACGCCAGCACCCTCAACGACGGCGCCGCCGCCCTGGTCGTCACCAGCGAGGAGGTGGCCGCCGCGCGCGGCATGCCGGTGCTGGCACGCGTCACGGGCTACGCCGGCAGCGCCGCCGCCCCCGAGTGGTTCACCACCGCGCCGGTGGCGGCCATGAAGGCGCTCTACGACAAGCTCGGCTGGCAGCCGGGCGACGTCGACGTCTACGAGATCAACGAGGCGTTCAGCGTGGTGCCGATGGCGGCGATGCGGGAGTTCGGCCTGCGGGCCGACCGCGTCAACGTCCACGGCGGCGCGGTGGCGCTGGGGCACCCCATCGGGGCCTCGGGCGCACGCATCGTGGTCACGCTGCTCAACGCCCTGCAGCGCCGCGGCGGCCAGCGCGGCATGGCCAGCATCTGCATCGGCGGCGGCGAGGCGCTGGCGCTGGCGCTGGAGCGGGTCTAGCTGGTCAGGTGACCGGGGAGGCGCGGCCGCGCGCCTGGCTCAGGGGGCGCCGTCGGGCCCGGAGCCCAGGCGCTCGGTCATGCGGCCGTGCTGCACGGCCTCGGCCACCGCGGCGGGCAGGCCCCACGCCAGCACCTCGAAGGCGGCGGCGGCGAAGTCGTACTCCACCTTGTCCATCTCGAGCTCCAGGCCGCTGTCGGTGATGGTCAGCAGGGCGTAGTCGGCGCCCGGCTCGCCGTTGAGCGACAGTCCCACCGAGCCCGGGTTCAGCACCAGGCCGTTGTCACCGATGTGGCGGTAGAACGGCACGTGCGTGGAGCCGGCCACCAGGATGTTGCAGCGGTGGCGCTCGAGCATGCGCCCCAGCGAGATGGGGTCGCGGTTGAGGTTGAGGCGCTCGGACGGGTTGTCGTGGGAGCCGTGGAAGTAGCGCAGCCAGCCGAGCGGCGTCTGCAGGCGCTGCTGCACCGCCAGGCTCTGCAGGAAGCGCAGGTTCTCGGGCTCGAGCACGCTCTTGGTCCACTCGAGGATGTCGTCGGCGACGCCCTTGCGCGGCGCCGCGGGGCCCGCGAAGCTGTACGCCACGCGCTCGTCGGCGGCGCCCAGGGTGCAGTGCACGCCCTTGTCGCGCAGCAGCTCGATGGTCTCGTTCGGCGACGGGCCGTAGCCCACCAGGTCGCCGAGGCACACGACCACCTCGGCGCCGCGCTCCTCGAGCGCCTCGAGGGCGGCCTCCAGCGCGATGACGTTGGCGTGCACGTCGCTGATGAGTCCGATGATCATGCTTCGCTCAAGCCTAACCGGAAGCGTGCGCGGCGGGCGACTCCTGGGATGCCGGGCCGGCCCCGAGACGCGCGCGGCGGGAGGACCGGCGCCACGACCGGCCCTCCCGCCACCAGGCTGCGCTTCGAGCTTGGCTCAGGCGCGGCCTTCCAGCTCCACGCCCTCCTGCAGGAACCGGGTGAGCAGCGCCACCGCGCCCTCGAGGTCGGACTTCGCCACCATCTCGGTGACCGTGTGCACGTAGCGCGACGGCGTGGAGAGGGTGATCGAGGGGATGCCGCCGCGGCTCTTCTGGATGGCGGCGGCGTCGTTGCCGCCCAGCGGCAGCACCTCGAGCTGGTAGTCGATGCCGTTGGCCTCGGCCAGCTCCATGAAGTGGTCGAGCAGCCAGCGGGTGCTGATGATGCTCGAGTCCATCACCTTGAGGCCCACGCCCTTGCCGAGCTGCGTCACGCGCAGGTGCTCGCCGATCTCGGGGGTGTCGACCGCCAGGGTGGTGTCGAGGGCCACGCCCACGTCGGCCTCGGCGGCGTAGGCGCCGGTGATGGCGCCGCGCAGGCCCACCTCCTCCTGCACCGTGAAGACGGCGTGGAGGTCGGCGCCCATCTCGCCCTGCTGCAGGCGCTTGATGGTCTCGATGAGGATCCAGCAGCCGCTGCGGTCGTCGAGCGCCTTGCCGGTCACGACGGTGCCGAGGTCGACGAACTCCTGGCGCAGCGTGACCATGTCGCCGACGCGCACCTTCTCCTTGACCGCGTCGCCCTCGAGGCCGAGGTCGATGTAGAAGGAGTCGATGGTGGGGATCTTCTTGCGCTCCTCGGCGGTGCTGATGTGGATCGGCTTGCCGGCGGGGTTCATGACGCCGATCAGCTCCTCGCCGCTCTTCGAGGCGTGCACCGTGACCTGGCGCGCGAACAGGTTGCGGGTGTCGAAGCCGCCCACCGACTGCACGCGCAGGAAGCCGCGGTCGTCGACGTGCCGCACCAGGAAGCCGATCTCGTCCATGTGCGCCGCGACCATCACCCGCGGGGCGCCGTCGCGCCCGCTGCGCTTGATGGCCACCAGGTTGCCCATGGCGTCGACGGTCAGCTCGTCGACCTTGCCCTCGAGCTCCTGGCGGACGATCTCGCGGACCTGCTCCTCGCGGCTGGGGACGCCGGCCGCTTCGGAGAGCTTCTTGAGTAGCTCGATGCTGGAGTCCATGCAGGCGAGTCTACAGCGTGGCTGCCAGGCCCGTGCGCTGGAGCCAGGCCTCGAGCGCCTGCATCAGGGGCTCCGGGCACTCGAGCTGCGGCACGCGCCCGCACGCCGGCAGGGTGACGAGCTCGGCGTCGGGCAGCTCGGAGACCAGGCGCTCGGCGTCGGAGAGCGGCACGGTGGCGTCGGCCTCCCCGGCCACCACGAGCGTGGGCACGGCCAGCGCGCCCAGGCGCCCCGCCAGGCTGGCCGGGCGGCCGGCGCGGCTCACCTCCCACAGGGCGCGGTCCCAGCCCTCGACGCTGGTGGTCACGGCGTGGCGCGCGCGGATCTCGGGCGTGACGGCGCCCTCGTCGGCGAAGGCGCCGAGCAGCAGCTGCTCGCCGGGCCCCTCGGCCAGCTGGCGCAGGAACACCGGCCCCAGGCGCCGCATCTGCGGGCTGTTCAGGAGCCAGCCGGGCGCGGCGCGCGCGGTCTCCTCGAGCGACACGGGCGTGTCGAGCAGCACCAGCGCCCGCACGCGCTCGGGGTGCGCCAGCGCGGTGTCGAGCGCCACCCTGCCGCCCATGCCGTTGCCCACCAGCACCGCCTGCTCGACGCCCAGCGCGTCGAGCAGGCCCACGGCGAGCGCCACCTGCGCCTCGGGGGTGTAGGGGTCGAAGCCCACCGCGTAGCGGTCGCCCTCGGGCAGCGGCCGCTCCGAGAGGCCGAAGCCCGGCCGGTCGAAGGCCACCACCGCGCCGTGGGCGGCGAGCGCGGGGGCGATGGGCTCGAAGGCGTAGCTCCAGAAGGCGTAGTCGTGCAGCAGCACGAAGGTGGGGGCGGGCGCGGCGCCTTCGTGCGGGTAGCGCGCCACGTGCAGGCCGACGCCGCTCACCTCCACGAGCTCGGCGCCCTGCGCCACCTCGGCCAGCGGGCGGGCGCCCTGCGGGGCGGGGATGGGCACCACCAGCGGCACCACGAAGACGAGCGCCAGCAGGAGCGCGACGATGATCAGGCTGACCTTGATGCGGAACGGCATGCCCCATGGTACGGGGCATGCCGTGGCGGGTGGCGCGGGCGCGGCGCCGTCGCGCGTTCAGTTGCCCTGGAAGTCGGGCTCGCGCTTGCTCAGGAAGGCGCTGGTACCCTCGCGCATGTCGGCCGTGGTGGTCACCAGGCCGAACAGGTCGGCCTCGATCTCGAGGCCCTCGGACAGCGTGACGTCGAGCCCGCGCACCACCGCCTCCTTGGCGAGGCCCAGCGCCACCGGGGCGTTGCGGGCCGCCTGGCGCGCCAGGTCGAGCGCGGCCTGCAGGGCGTCGTCCGCCACGCGGTCCACCAGGCCGATGCGCAGCGCCTCCTCGGCGTCGACGTGGCGGCCGGTGAAGATCAGGTCGAGGGCGCGCCCCTTGCCGATCAGGCGCGGCAGGCGCTGGGTGCCGCCGTAGCCGGGGATCAGGCCCAGGCCCACCTCGGGCAGGCCCAGCCGGGCGCCGGGGGCGGCCACGCGCAGGTCGGCCGCGAGCGCCAGCTCCAGGCCGCCGCCGAGCGCGAAGCCGTTGACGGCGGCGATGGTGGGGAAGGGCATGGCGGCCAGCGAGTTCATGACCTCCTGGCCCATCAGCGCCGCCTCGCGGCCGGCGAAGGCGTCGGAGAGGCGCTGCAGCTCGGCGATGTCGGCGCCGGCCACGAAGGCGCGGCCCGCGCCGGTGACGACCAGCGCGCGCACCTCGGCGTCGGTCTCGGCGACGTCGAAGGCCAGCGCCAGCTCGGCGAGCACGTCCTGATCGAGGGCGTTGAGCGCCTCCTGGCGGTCGATGGTGATGACGGCCACGCCGTCCTGCAGGTCGAAGCGGAGGTGCTCGAAGGTGAGCTCCTCCAGCTCGTGGTCGTGGTCGTGCTCGTGCGGCTGGTCGCTCATGGCGCCTCCTCGGTGGCGGTGGGCCGGGTGAGGTGAGCCTCGCTCACTCGTACTCGTAGAAGCCTTCGCCCGACTTGCGGCCGAGCTTGCCGGCGCGCACCATCTGCTTCAGCAGCGGCGCGGGGCGGAACTTGGGGTCGCCGAACTCCTCGTGCAGCGCCTGGCCGGCCGCGAGGCAGACGTCGAGGCCCACCAGGTCGGCGAGGGCCAGCGGCCCGATCGGCATGTTGGCGCCGAGCTTCATGGCCTCGTCGATCTCGGCGGCCGACGCCACCCCCTCGGAGAGGGCGTGCATGGCGTCGTTGATGTAGGGCACCAGCAGCCGGTTGACGATGAAGCCGGGCTTGTCCTGGCACACGATGGGCGTCTTGCCGATGCCCTCCACGAACGCCTTGGCCTCGGCCACGGCCGCCTCGCTGCTGCGCAGGCCGCGCACGACCTCGACGAGCGCCATCACCGGCACGGGGTTGAAGAAGTGCATGCCGCAGAAGCGCGCCTCGCGCCCCGAGTAGGCGGCGATCTCGGTGACCGACAGGCTCGAGGTGTTGGTGGCGAGCAGCGCCGTGTCGGACACGACCTTGCCGAGCCGCTCCCACACCTCGCGCTTGACCTCGCTGGACTCGAACACCGCCTCGATGACCACCTCGGAGCTCTCCAGGCCGAGGAACTCGGTCTGGGGGCTCACGCGCGCCAGCGCCGCGGCGGCGTCGGACTCGCTGAGCCGCTCGCGCCGCACCAAGCGCTCGAGGCTGCTCTTCATGCCGGCCTGGGCGCGGCCCAGCGCGCCCTCGCTCGTGTCGAGCAGCGTGACGTCGTGGCCCGCCACGGCGCACGCCTGCGCGATGCCGGACCCCATGGTGCCGGCGCCGATGACCGCGACCCTCATCCCTCGCTCCTCTCGGCCAGGACGCGCTGGTGGAGCTCCACGCAGGCGTCCAGGGTGGTGCGGATCATGTCGGCGACCGCTTCGTCGAGCACGCGCTGCTCCACGAAGCTCGGGTCGCCGATGTTGTTGCTCGCCACCAGCATGCAGCCGGTGCGCACGCGCCGTAGCTTGCCGAGAAGGAACAGCGCCGACGCCTCCATCTCGATGGAGAGCACGCCGCGCGCGGCCAGCGTCGGCACGTCGTCGGGCCCCACCGCGTAGAAGGCGTCGTCCGTCTGGATGAGGCCCACGTGGCTGGGGCGCTCGGTGGCGGCAGCCGCCTCGGCCAGCGCGCGCGTGACCTCGAAGTCGGCCACCGCGCTGTACTCGGCGCCGCCCAGGTACTGGCGGCTGGTGCCCTCGTTGGCGATGCTGGCGGTGGCCACCACCAGGTCGCCGGGGCGCACCTGCTCGGCGACGGCGCCGCTGGTGCCGATGCGCACCAGCGTCTTGGCGCCCAGGCGCACCAGCTCCTCGACCACGATGGCCAGGCTGGGGCAGCCCATGCCGGTGGTCTGGACGCTGACCGGCACGCCCCTGTAGGTGCCGGTGTAGCCGTAGAGGTGGCGGTACTCGGTGTAGCGCGTCGCGTCCTCGAGGAAGCGCTCGGCTACCAGGGTGGCCCGGTCGGGGTCGCCGGGGAGCAGGACGATCGGGGCGACGTCGCCCGGGCGTGCGCGCACGTGGAGTTGGCTCATCGACCAAAGATACCAGGTGAGGGGCTATGAACCCCCTTACGTCTAGGACGTAGGTACCCGTGCTAGAGTGCCGCCGTGACGAACCTGGAGGACATCCTCGGGCGCCTCGCCACGCGCCTGGTGGGCTGCCGGGTGGCGGCCGTGGCCGCCATGGACGGCCTGCTGGTCGAGCGCTACCCGGCGGAGGGCGAAGGGCCGGAGGTCCAGCGCGCCCCGGGCGCCGCCGAGCTGGAGCACGTGGCCGCCGACCTCACCTCCAGCCTCTCGCTGCTGGCCGGCGAGATCAGCCGCCAGCTCGGCAGCCGCATCGACGAGGTCATCGCCCTCGGCGAGAGCGGCGGCTACCTGGCCCGGCGCGTCGGCGACGACCTGTTCTGCTTCGTGATGGTCAACGCCAACGCCGACCTCGGCAGCGTTCGGCGCGAGGTGGAGGGCGTCTGCCGCGAGCTCGCGGCGGTGTTCGCGTGAGCGAGCCCGAGGGCCCCATGGAGCTGGAACGGCTGCTCGACGAGATGCTGGCGGTGCGCGGCGCCACCGCCGCGGCGCTCGTGGGCGCCGACGGCGAGCTCCTCGCCAGCCGCAGCCTCGACCGGGCGCTGCTGGAGCGCACCGTGAGCATCATCACCAGCGCCCTGGCCGCCGGGCGCGCGCTCGGCGAGCTGCTCGCCGAGGAGGCGGACGCCTCGGAGGCGGGCACGAGCCTGGAGCAGGTGACGCTGATGTTCGGCGAGGGCCCCATCCTGCTGAGCCCGCTGCCGGGTGGCGAGCGCGTGATGGTGCTGGCCGTCGAGAGCGAGCACGACCTGGGCCGCGCCCGCCTGGCGCTGCGCGGCAACCTCAGGCGCCTGGCGCAGGCGGCCTCGGCCTGAGCCGCCGCCCCGCGGCGCGCACGCGGCGCGATAGCAGGCGCGGCGCCGGCCGCTGCCGGAACCGGTACCCTGCGAGCGTGAACCCGCTCAAGTTCGACATCGACAAGGAGACGGCCCGTGGGCGCCCCACCAACGGTGCCGTGCTGGCGCACACCCCCGACGAGTTCCTCTTCGACTTCGTGCTGGCCATGCCGGGCCAGCAGCCCGTGGTGACGGCGCGCCTCGTCACCAGCCCGCGACACGCCAAGGCGCTGCTGCGCAGCCTCGAGGACAACATCCGCCGCTACGAGGCGCGCTTCGGGCCGATCCCCGAGCCGCCCAAGCGCGCCGCTCAGCCCGGCGTGGGCAGCGTCGACGACGGCGAAGACGCCAACTGAACCGCCGCCGCGCGCGCGGCGGGTGTCACTCGGGCTACCCCGCGCGCGCGGCGGCGATGCTCACATTGGGGCATGCCCGAACGGGTCACCGTCTACTTCGATTACATCTGCCCCTACTCGTGGCGGGCTGCCGAGGTGCTCGAGCTGGTGGCGGAGCCGCTGGGGCTGACCGTCACCTGGGAGCACTTCTCCCTCTACCAGCACAGCTACGAGCTCAACGGCGCCGACCGAGGCGGCAACGGCCGCTGGCAGCTCTGGAACGAGCCCATCGACGAGCTCGACGGCAACGGCTGCAAGGGCCTGCTGCCGTTCCTGGCGTCGCAGGCGGCGCGCCGCCAGGGCCCCGAGGCGCACCACGGCTTCCGCCTGGCGCTGCAGCGCGCCGTGCACCGCGACTACCGCTCGCTCGACATGGCCACCATCCTGGCGGTGGCCGACGAGGTGGGGCTGCACAAGCCGCGCTTCGAGGACGACCTCGCCAACCCCGAGTGCCGCACGGTGCTCGCGCAGGAGCACACGCGCGCCGCCGCCCTCGACCTGTTCGGCACGCCCACCGTGGTGTTCCCGGGCGGCGAGGCGGCCTACTTCCGGCTGCAGGAGCTGCCGCGCTCGCGCGAGGAGGCGGTGAGCCTGTTCCAGGAGACGCGCGGGCTGCTCGAGCGCTACCCGTACCTGCAGACGGTGCGGCGCCCCCGCGGCAAGGGCAACTAGGGCCAGGGGCCGTGCGCGCGCGCGGTGGGCGCGGTAGAGTGTGCGCGTGCGTCTCGGTCAGAACGTTGGCCACGGCTCCGACGTGGGGCGCGTGCGGCCGCTCAACGAGGATTTCCATCGCGTCTGGCAGTTCCCGCTGCCCGACGGCGACCTGACGCTGCTGGCCGTCGCCGACGGCATGGGCGGTGCCGCCGCCGGCGAGGTGGCCAGCAAGCTCGCCACCGAGGTGCTCGACGAGTCGTTCTCGCGCTACGTCGAGGAGGTGCGCAGCGGCCGCCCCGTCGTGGGCATCGACAAGCTCATCGACAAGGCCATGCGCCTCGCCAACCGGCGCGTCTACACCCACGCCTTCCGCCAGCAGGGCCGCCGCGGCATGGGCACCGCCATGACGTGCGTGGCCATCCGCAAGCGCAAGGCCTACGTGGGCCACGTCGGCGACTCGCGCGCCTTCCTGGTGCGCGGCGAGCGCATCTACCAGCTCACCAAGGACCACTCCTGGGTCGAGGAGCAGGTCGCCAAGGGCCTGCTCACCGAGGAGGAGGCCGAGAACCACGAGTGGCGCAACCTCGTCACGCGCGTGCTGGGCACGCGGCCCACGGTGGCGCCCGACGTGGTGGAGCTCGAGGTGCAGCGCGGCGACGTGTTCGTGCTGTCCACCGACGGCCTGCACGGCCTGGTGAAGCCCGAGGAGATCCTGCGCGAGGTGCTGCGCACCAGCAACCGTCAGACCAACGTGGAAGTAATGCTCGCCCTAGCCAACGAGCGCGGCGGGCCGGATAACATCACGGTCGTGATAGCAGGGATCGACGGATGATCGTCCTGTGGGCGGCCGGAGCCGTGCTGGTCGCGCTGCTGCTGCGCGCGCCCGGCTGGCTGCTGGGCGCGCTGATGGGCCTCACGCTGCTCCTGGGCGTGGGCGTGCTGCTGCTCGGCGACCTGGAGCGCGCGCTGGCGCCGCTGCTGCTGTCGCTCCTGGCTGTGGGTCTGCTGGTGCCGGCCACCATCCAGGGGGTGCGCAGCGCGCGGGTGGCGCCGCCGCGCCGCAAGCCGAGGCGCCAGGCGGCCGAGGCGCGCCAGCAGCGCGGCGGCGCCAAGACGCCCAGCTTCGACGTGGCCGAGGTGCCGGGCTACGAGCTCCTCGAGAAGGTCGGCTCCGGCGGCATGGCCAGCGTCTTCCGGGCGCGGCGCCTGTCGGACGGGCGCGTGGTGGCGCTGAAGATCCCCATGGAGCAGTACGTGGCCGACGCCAAGTTCATCCGCCGCTTCCACCGCGAGGCGGAGGTGGCGCAGCGCCTCAACCACAACAACATCGTGCGCACCTTCGAGCACGGCGCCAGCGGCGTGCAGCACTACATGGTCATGGAGTTCGTCGACGGCCGCTCCCTCGAGGGGTACATCGAGGAGGGCGAGCTCGACGTCGAGCTGTCCGTCGAGATCATGAAGCGCGTGGTGGACGCCCTGCAGCACATCCACTCGGCGGGCATCATCCACCGCGACATCAAGCCCGCGAACGTGATGATCACCCGCGGCGGCATCGCCGACGACGAGGCGGGGGGCCGCCGCCTCCACCCCGACGCCGTGAAGCTGATGGACTTCGGCATCGCCGGCGGCAAGGTGATGTCGCGCCTCACCATGACCGGCGCGCGCGTCGGCACGCCCGTCTACATGTCGCCCGAGCAGGCGCGCGGCCTCAAGATCGACCACCGCTCCGACATCTACAGCCTAGGGCTGGTGTTCTACGAGATGCTCACCGGCCAGACGGCGTTCAAGGGCGGCTACGAGGCCATCGTGCACCAGCAGATCTTCCAGACGCCGCCGCCGCCGCGCCAGGTCGACCTCAAGGTGCCCAAGGCGCTCGACCAGCTGGTGATGCGCATGATCGCCAAGGACCCCGACGAGCGCCCCACGCTCGACGAGGTGCTGGACACCCTCGATCAGGCCGAGCTCGGTGTCGACGACGAGCCCATGCTGCCGACCCGCCTGGTGTTGACGGTCAGTG
>Ga0123333_10001624_pt1 | contig 23700 bp, 18 predicted proteins | sample BioC12SIPDNA_3_FD_89957 | JGI IMG/M metagenome (GOLD analysis project Ga0123333, IMG submission 89957) | Anaerobic biogas reactor microbial communites from Washington, USA - Biogas_R2_B C12 SIP DNA | ecosystem: Engineered > Bioreactor > Anaerobic > Unclassified | place: Washington, USA... | reverse complement strand
AGGCTATGCGTCGGGCTTCGAGACAGTCTCGCCGTACGCCACGGCGGGCGGAGTGGACACGGCGATGCTGTTCGATTCGGCGGGGAACGACAAGTTCGTCGGGCGACCGGATTACAGCTATTTGGAAGGACCGGGCTACCTGAGCTACGTAGCCGGCTTTGCCGAGGTGAAAGCCTACTCGACGGCGGGCGGAGTAGACACGGCGATGCTGTTCGATTCGGCCGGGGACGACCTGTTTGTCAGTCGTCCGGAGTCCGCCTATCTGAGCGGGACGGGGTTTTTCGTCTCCGGGCAGGGCTTCCACAGCGTGTCGGCGTATGCCCGGCTGGGCGGGGCCGATACGGCTCGGCTGTTCGATTCCGTCGGCGACGACAACCTGTACGGGCGAGGCAATGCGTTCACGTTCCAGATGCCCGGAGTGTCCAGTTTCGGCGAGGGCTTCGACCTGGTGGAAGCACACGCCCTGAACGGCGGAGCCAACACGCTCGACGTCCTGGACGTGGACTACCTGTTCGAGCATTACGGCGACTGGTTGTAGGCGTGTGCGGAGTCCGCCGGGAGCAGGCGTCAGGCGGCGCGTCTCCAATTCGTCTGGCGGCTCACATCCAGCGCCTGCTTGATCGTGTCGCAGACGTAGGCCAGATCTTCGTCGCCCAGAGTCGGATAAACCGGCAGCGAGACGCAGCCCTGCCAGATGCGTTCGGCGTTGGGGAAGTCTTCGGCGCGGAGTTGGTACCGTTCCCGATAGTAGGTCATGCGATGCAGCGGTTTGTAGTGTACCGACGTGCCGACGCCGTGCTCTGCCAGCAGGGTAATGAATTCATTCCGTGAGACCGGGGCGTGTTTGTTCAAGACCACGGGGAACAGGTGCCAGGCGTGATCGGCTTCGGGCACGCGAGAGACGGGCAGGTCGAGTCCCGGCACGCTCGCCAGTTCGCGCAGATAGAAGCGGGCACAGCGTTCGCGTTCCCGCCGCAACGCCTCGGCACGTTCGAGTTGGGCCAGTCCGATGGCCGCCGCCAGATCGGGCAAATTGTACTTGAAGCCGGGGGCGACGACATCGTATTCCCAGGACGGCTTGGCGGCTGTGAACCGGTTCCACACATCGCGGTCGATTCCGTGCAGCCGCATGATCTTGACTCGCCGGTACAGTTCCTCGTCGTCCGTCACCAACATGCCGCCTTCGCCCGTGGTGATCGTTTTGTTGGCGTAGAAGCTGAAGCACGTGATCTCGCCGAAGCTGCCGACCATACGGCCGTCCCGCCGGGCCGGAAAAGCGTGTGCCGCATCCTCGACGACGCGCACCCCGGCTTGGCGGCAGAGGTCCAGGATGCCGGCGTCGTCGGAGCGGGTCATTTCCGCCGCCTGCCCGCCGAAGTGCACGGGGATCAGCACCTTGACCTCGGGGTGTTGGCGGAGGGCCTGTTCGACGATGGCGGGGGTCAACAGCGACGTGCCGTATTCGACATCCAGAAACACGGGGTCTGCGCCCAGGTAACGGACGACTTCGGCCGTAGCCGTAAAGGTCATCGTAGGGACGAACACCCGGTCGCCGGGCCGGACGCCCAGCGCCTCCAGCGCCAGGTGCAGCGCCGCCGTGCACGAATTGACCGCACAGGCGAAGTTGGCTCCCACCGCCTGGGTGAAACGCTGTTCGAATTCCAGTGTTTTGCCGGCCGTGGTCAACCAGCCGCTGCGCAGCACGTCGATCACATATTGCTCTTCTCGACCGTCACAGACGACTTGGCAGAAAGGCACTTTCTTCATAGGGGCTCCTTCCCCGCACGCGGCCAGACGACCGCCAACAAGGTTTGGGCGATAATCCTTAGATCACGCCAGAAGGTCCGAGTTGCGACATACTCTTCGTACAGCGTCAGTTTGTGGGGCAGGACGTGTTGCCGGTAGGTCTGGAGGGGATCAGCGGCCTGTCCGAGCAACCGCTCCTCGTCGCGGTACACGATGGACGCCGGGTCCGTCACGCCGGGTCGGACTTGCAGCACCTTTGCCCAGCGGTGCGGATACAGGCCGACCCACTGTTCCACCTCCGGCCGCGGCCCCACCAGGGACATGTCGCCACGCAGGACGTTCCACAGTTGCGGCAACTCATCCAGCTTGGTCTTCCGCAGCACCTGGCCCAGCCTTGTGACGCGCGAGCCATCTCCCGCGTCGAACGAACCCGACTCGGTGTTCCGCGCGATTCGCATCGTGCGGAACTTGTACATGGTGAACGGGCGGCCTTTCCAGCCGATTCTGCGCTGACGGAAGAACACCGGCCGTCCTTCGGTCGCATAGATGGCGAGGAAGACGACGAACAGCAGGGGCGACAGGAAGAGCAATCCGAGCCAGGCCACGGTGATGTCAAAACAACGCTTGGTCATGCGGCCAGTCCTTTTCACCAGGTGAATCACGCTGCCGTCATCCGTCCGTTCGCGACGGCGGCTCCCGGGTCCGATCCGAGCCCTTGTTTCACAGCCTCCGGATCGCTCCCAGATAGTGGGTACACAGCAACGGGCACGCCTGCAGCAGTTCGCAAAGCCAGCGTGAATACCCTGCCAGCCGGCGGGCCAGGGGCGGAGCCAGCGTGATCGGCCGGAGTTCGATGCGGCAGTCCGGAAACAGGCGCCGGATCTCCGCCCGTCCCACCCCGCGGACATCGGGATTCTTCGGGTTGTCGATGCGGAAGTCGTACCAGAGGATCGTGCCCTCGGGCCGGACCAGTCGCAGCATTTCGCCGGCGATCTGTTGTTTGACGCGGGGCTCCAGAACCGACGTAAAGACGGTGGCTTGCAGGATCAGGTCGAAGCTTGCGTCCGGCGCCTGCACGTCGTTCGCGCCGCCGCAGGTCAAACGCACGCCTTCCGGGCACAGTCGCCGGGCTTCCGCGATCCGTTCCGGCAACAGATCCACGCCCGTCAGATTTTCGGGGCGGGCTCCCCAACGAATAAATTCGCGCAGCCAGTGCCCCGTCCCGCAGCCGATTTCCAGGATCTTTTTCGAGGCCAAGGGCGTGCCGTCAAGCCGGCGCAGGAGCCGCAGCACCTCCCATTCGCGCGTCTGCACCATGAACAGATTGCCAGGGTTGAAGAACGAGTAACGGTCGGGCGGAACCGTGTCTTTGCGGCGCGCGTAGGCGGCCACCACCCGCGCTTCTTCCTCCGTCTGGACGCCGCCGGCACCGTGGGACACAGCCCGCAGGGATGGCGATGGAGAGGCAGTCGGAATCATGTCAGGACCTCCAGAAAGCGATCCGCCAAGGTTGCGTAGGTGTGATGCCGAAGGACGTACTCCCGGCCGAGCCGGCCCATTCGCTGGCGTTCGTCGGGGTGCCGCTCCAGCAGTTCTCGGGTGGCCCGCGCGATGGCCGCCGGATCCTCCGGGGCGCAGCACACGCCGCAGCCGCTTTCGGCCACGGGGTCGGCGGCCGTCTCGATGGAATGGATCACCGGGCGGGCCGCCATCATGTAGTCGAACAGCTTGTTGGCGCTGATCCCGAACCGGTACAGCGGTTGCCGGCGCCACCCCAGATACAAAGCGTCCATGTCCGTGAGAAACGAGGGCACGGCCGCTTTGGGCAGCGGTGCCAGGAACCGCACATTCGTCAGGCCGCGGACCTGGGCGATTTGTTCCAACGTCGGCTTTTCCGGCCCTTGGCCCACCAGCAGGAATGTCACCGGCTGATCCCTCAGCTGTTCCGCCGCCGCGAGCAAGAACTCCAAGGCATTGGACAACCCGTGCCCGCCGGCGTAGCCCACCAGAAAGCGGCCGGCCTGCCGTTCGTCGCGGATGATCCGCTCGTGGCTTTCGGGCAGTTTTTGATCGCAGCGTTCCCACTCTCCCAGGTCCACGCCGTTGGGAATGTGCTGGAACTTGTCCGCCGCCATCCCGCGCTGACGCATGTAACTGTCGGCCTTGGGCAACAGGGAGACCACGCGGTCTGCCCGGCGATAGGCGAAATCCTCGGCCCACTGCAACGACATGATGAAGGGGTGCCAGCGGGACATGCCCCCCAACTCCATCGGCGTCAAGGGCCACAAGTCATGCACCTCGAACAACAGCTTGGCGTGGTAACGCCGCGCCAGGCGATGCGTGGGAAGGATGTCCAGGGGATAGGTGGACGAGGCGATGACGGCATCCGGCCGCCAGTCCCCCACGACGTCGCCGCCGCGCCGCAGCAGTTGACCCACGAAGGAGAACATATTCGCCACGCGCCGGATGCCGTTGCCCGCATAAGGCGGCGTCCGCAGCCAGACGTAGCGGATGCCATCGATCCATTCGACAGCCGCTCGTTCTGCGCACGACGGATTCTGCTGCCGCAGATGGGAACGCGAGGCGGCTACGATCGTCACGTGGTGTCCGCGGCGTACCCACTCGCGCGCCAGATAGTAGGGCCGGTATTCCATGCCATGCCGGTGCGAACCGGCGTAATGATTGCACAACAAGATATTCATGACAGGACGCCGTGAAGATGAAAAACGTCTCCGAACTGCACTTCTTTCACACTTTTGTCCGCCCTCCTCGCTTGTCCGCCCTCCTCGCCGCGAGGTGAACTCCGTTACGCGGCCTGGCGCTGGCCCGCCGCCGGGGCGGGGGCGGCGGGTTGGCCGGCCGCCCGGTCCTTTCGGATCGCCTGGTAGAGATCGATCAGGTTTTTCAGTTCGCCGTCCCAATTCAGAGAACGCTGGACGGCGTTCCTGCCCTGGCGTCCCAGCCGCTCTGCTTCGTCGGGGTGTTCCAGCAGCCACTGCACGGCGCGGGCGATCTCGCGGGGCTCGCAAGGATCCACCAACAATCCGCAGCCGGCGTCGCTGACGATCTGCCTCCACAGCGGAAAATCCGAAGCCACCACGGGAATTCCCGCGGCCATGTACTCGAACAGCTTGATCGGCAGACTGTCCACGTAGGTCGGCGTGGGCAAGAGGGCTACCAGACCGACGCGCGCTCGAGCCAGCAGCGTTTTCACGCCTTGACGATCCAGCCAGCCGTGAAAGTCGACGCCGCCCGCCGCGGCGCCGCTCAGGATCTGAGCCTGCAGGGCGGCGTCCTCGAACTCGCCTGCCAAGGCCAGCCGCGCTGCCAGCGAACCCGGCAACTGCTGCATGGCCGCGGCCGCTTGGGGAATGCCCCGGGCGCGCGTCAGGCCGCCGATGTACGCGACCAGATTCGGCCGCTCGCTCCAGGGCCTGGCGTCCCCGTCACAAAGTTCTCCGAGCAAGGGATAGTTTCGGATGACGGCAGTCCGGCAGTTGGGAAACCTGCCGGCAATCGTCGGCGTCGCGGCGACGACGGCGTCCAGTCGCCGGCCCACCTGCCTCAGGACCAACGCGGCCAGCCGGCTGGCGACAGGACGCAGCCAGCGGGGAATCCACTGCTTCAGGAGGATATCCTTGGGGACGTCCTCATGCACGTCGTAGACCACGCTCCTGCCGGGGCCTTTCAGGCTCAGCAGGACCGGCGCCAATTCCGGATCGTGACAATGATAGATGTCGCCGTCCAGGGCGGCCGCCGTCCGGCGGACCTGCGGCACCGTGCGCAGGATGCGCTGGCGGCGGGTGCGCGGAACCGGGACCGCGTGAATCACCACGCCCTCGCGCCGTTCAGTTGCCGGAGCCTGGCTGCGCGGCACGACCAGATGGACCTCGAATCCCGCCTCGGCCAAGGATCGGCACATCTTGAAAAAGATGCGAGAATCATCCCAGGGATGGACGGAAGTCACATGCACGATTCGCAACGTAGCACCTCGTTTTCGGCTATCGCCAGCTGTTTTGGAGTGCGCGGCGGCAAGGTCGGCGCGCCGTCTGATCGCCGCGGGCCCGTGGGTTGCCGTGCCAGGCGTTAAAGACCACCGCCAAGCCCGCCGAGGCGGCGATCCCGTGACTTATCAGACACACGGAAAAGGCCGCCGAGAGCAGGGAGAACGTACACAGCAGGAACGTCGACAGGCAGGCGATCAACATGCCGGGGGAGAGGGGCCGAAAGCAGATCAGCACGGAATCCAGCGCGCACAGGAGCACCAGGGCAACGACCCAGCCGACCGCCAGCCCGAACGACGCCTGGAAGTCGAACAGGAAGCAGGTATTGGCGTTGGCCGAGTCCATCACGTGGGGCATGAACTCCTTGGCCACCGCGTTGGGCAAATAGCAGTAGTCTTCGTCGAACAACAAGGCCAGCGGGCGAATGTTCCGGATGCCCAACAGGCCGTGCTCTTCGGCGTACAGATTGGTCCAGACGCCGGTCTTGAAGGGCGTCACGAAAGCCCGGTCCGTCATGCCCCGGCCGTACGTGTCCACCGCCGCGGTCAAATCCATCGTCCCCATCATTCCCTCCCGAGCGATCGAGAGGGTGCCCGCCAGGGAAAGCCCGAACAGCACGGACAGGCCGATCGCGGCAGCCCCGGCGTACAGGCCTCTCCGCAAGAGGTGGGCCACTGCCAGCCCGACCACCAAGGCCCCGCCCGGAGAACGGGCTCCCGTCAGCATCACGCTGAGGGCGATCAGGACGATCAGCGGAATCCGCAGCCCGCGCAGCAAGGGCTGACGCGGCCGCCAGAGAAACGCCGTGATGGCGAGAAACGGCCCCAGCACCAGCATGTGAGCGGGGTAAGTGTACCGCACGATCGGATTCGTGATCAGTTTCAGACTCTCTTCCCGCGCCAGGGCAGACTGGGAGTCGCCGGCCAGCACGGCCCGGAGTCCCCATTGGGCCGGCGGGACGAAACCTGTGTACAGGACCAGGATCAGAATCGACACCAGGCCCACCCCACAGGCGTAGCTCAACTCCGCCCCGCTCGGCTTCCACGAGCGGATGTCCGCGGCCCGACATCGTTCGAACAAGGATTGGGCCAACGCGGTCGAGGCGGGCGTCAGCCACGACCAGCCCAAGACTCCCAGCGGGAACAGAATCGCCAGCAGGCGAACCAGCTCGGGCGATTCCAGATACCGGTCTTCCTCGATCTCGGCAAACGCGGCGGCGCCGTTGATCAGCAGCAGCATCGCGGCGCTGCACCACATGCTGGGCCGGAGCAAGACGCAGGGATGGAGCCGGATCTCGCGGACGAACAGCAGCAAAACCAGCAGGTAGACGATCGCCAGCATGAGTTCACCTACCTCCGGCCCGCCGGGCTCAAGACACACTCGCCAGCGTGCGGCGCACAAACGGGGACCTCGCCGCGCCGGCCCGTCGTCAGCGTGAGATAATCGGTAATCGCCTGCATCAGCGGGGCCGATCCCCAGCGTGCGGACTGGATCCGGTAACGGCGTCCGAACCACCGCTCGCAGGCCACGTCTCCGGTTGCGGGATCGAAGAATTCGTCGATCGTTCGAGCCAGAATCCGGGGCAGGAGGCGGTCGGCTTGGTCTGCCAGTCCCGCGGACAGCCGACGCGGATCAGACAGGGCCGCGCACAGCGCCGAGACTCCCTCGCAGTACCCCACGACGCACGCGGGCCGTCCGCCGCCTGGAAAATACGATCCGGAACCATCCGCGGTGAAAAAGGCGTCGAGATAGAATCGCAGGCCTTTTTCCAGGCACTCGCCAACCTCGCCGCCCAACTCCGGTTCCAGGACGTCCCAGGCCAAAATGCGGGCCAGCGCCGCCAGGTTCATGGCGGAGTGGTGGTTGTCGATTGCCCGCTGCCCGCCAAATGTCTGGTAATGACGCCGCGTGCAGTAATCCCACGACCCGTCGGCGTGCTGTTCGGCGACGAGCATTCTTACCAGGCCCTCCAAGCGGTCCTGCATCCACGGTTCCCGCTGATCGGCCTCCAACGCCGCCAGCAGCACCGCGGCATCCGCGCCGGTGTTGATCACTTCGTCCTGGGAGCTGGGATAGTAGCTCACGGTGTACGTGCCGTCGTCGTAGGCGTGCCAGTTATGGTATTCCAGCAGCGCCTTGGCGGCACTGCCGCCCGCTGCCACGAAGTCGGCGCGGCGATGGGCCCGGCCGACCCGCAGGAGCATCAAGCCCACGCGGCCCGTGTGATGGGCGCACGAGGGCGGCCTGTCGTCGGGCGACGCCGTGCGCCACGCCGCCGCATGATGGTCGTAGGGATGCTTCCAACAGACGTGCTCGGCCTCGGCGCGAAGGTCGAGCGCAGCAAGCGCGGCGGCTTCGGTCTGCGCCACGGCGTCGGGGCTTGCAGCCGGAAGACGCTCGCGGTCGCAACAGGTCAGGCCCAGATGGTAGAACAGGCTCGGCACCACCTGTTTCGAGAGCCCCAGCAACTGCCGATACGTGATCGGGAACAGCAGTTCGGGACTGCGCATCGCCTTGACTGCCAGACGGCTCCAGCGGCCTCGCGAAGCGCGGAGAAACAGGGGATGACTGGCGATGTCGCCAAAGTCGAAACGCGCCGGCCCCAGCGCCGCGTTGCGGGCGTGCATGAGTTCCCAAGTCTTCAGCAGATCACTGTGGTCCAACTGCAGGTTCATTCAGCCACCTCCTTTGGCCCCGCGAGCCGGGCTCGCCGTTGCCGCCACCAGTCAGACAATTCACGCAGGGAACATCCCCACGCGCCCAGACTCGACGCCTCTTCGAGCAGCGTGCGATACACGACGAACGCGTCGTCTACCGCGTACCAGTTGTTGTGCCAGAGGATCGTGACCGCCGCTCCCAGCCCGGCCGCTTGCCGGAGGATTTCCGTGCAGTGGCGCAGGGCTGTGTCCGCGTCCATTCGCAAAGTTCGAAACAAGGCCACGTCCTGAATGATCAGCGGCGCTTGCAGGATCTCGAGTTCCCGGTCTTCGACGAGGTCGTACCAGAAGAAAGGCAGGCCGGTGCCGCAGCGAAAGCCGGAACGGAGATTGGAGCCGACGCTGGAATCTGCCCGCAGCCCCGCCTGCTCCTGGTACGCGGGCGTGAACCGGGCGTTGAAGAACAGGTGATGCTGCCTGATCGTCAGCACCGGTTCGCCGCAGGCTTCCGAAACGATCCGGCGTTCTTCCGCCAAGAGCCGGGCGGAGGCGTGGGACCGCGACGAGCCGTGCAGCCCCACGTCCCAGCCGGCGGCGGCGATCTGCCGCATCGCCTCGCGGATCGTCGTCTTCCGGCCCTCAAAGAGGACCCGGTCGCCGTAGGCGTCGAACGAATCCTCCCAATCCGGCTCGGGCAGCGGTTGGGCGAGGAAGAAAAAACTCGATCGGAAACCGTGTTGGTCTTCGGCGGCAAGCCACTCCGACAGCAGCGGGTCGCGCGGACAGCGACCGGGAATCAGCCGGCGCGCCAAGGCCCGCGCCGTGCTCGCCGCAGCGATGGCCTGCTGGTGCAGCGGGGCCGCGCGATAGTGCCGCAAAGACCGCAGCCGATTCCACAACACGTCGCCCCGCAGCGTATCCATGTCGTGGGTCAGGCACAGCGCGAAACGCTTGCCGTGGGGCCACCGCGGTCCGGCCCCGGGCAGGTCCGGCAGCAGCCCGCGGGCCGCCCAATCCGCCGCCCAAAGGTCGATCACCGGCTCGACGCCTTCGCGGCGGCGTTCGAGGCAGGCATAGTCCAGCTCCCAGTTGTGCCCGTTGTGAAACAGGTGCGAGGCGTACTCCTCGACGCGGGCCAGACGCGAAAACACACGCCGCAGCGAAGCGTCGTCCAGCCGCGAAGCGTCGAGCCCCCGCTGGGCAAAATGCGACTGGACGTACCGCCGCCGCGGAGGCGTCAGTTCCGGCACGTCGCCCCACGGCACCGTGAACTCGTCGCGGACGATCGATCCGCCAGCGGACAACTGAGTCATGCGGCCCTCCGGTGCAGAACTTGCCTCGCGGCCAGCAGACCGTTCAGCAGCGGATGGGTCCACACGGCCCGATAGTAAGGCGTTTGCTGGGCGCCGAAGGCGCGCACGAAGCGCTCCACCGGCTCGATCATCGAACCCTCAAAGTCAAAGACCTGGGAGACCGTCGCGGCGTGCTGGATGGCGCGCCAAAGCAGCAGCGAATTGGCGCCGCTGGTGCGGAGTTCCGTGTCGCCGCCGCTCATCAGGTAGTACGCCGCGCGCCGATCCCAGACCAGGTAGGTGACCCAGTGGATCCGCTCCTGGCTGTCGACCGCGAACAGCATGCGCCGTTGTCCACGCTCCGCCAACGCCTGATCCAGCCGGCGCACCAGTTCCCGGGAATAGGGAAACGAGCGTCCCTGGCGGCGGAAGGTCAGTTCGTTCACGTCCAGGAACGTCTCCAGACCCAAATCGTCGCGCACCGCCAGCGTCTTTTCCGCTTTGCGGATGTAACCCCGGACGTTGGACAAAAAGCCGGACTGCACGCGATCCAGATCCGTCAGGTCATTCAGGCGGTAGGTGTAGCGGAGTTGCAGCTCAAAGCCGGCCCAATGGAACGGCATCAGATTCGTCATCCGCGGATGACACGGGATGGAACAGTAGACATGCGGCGGCAACTGGGCGAGCAGGGCCTCGATCAGGTCCTTCTCTTCACCAAGCCGGTTGGCGTACTTGGACTGGGACTCCTTGATCCAGGGGCCGAGCGTGGGCGTCAGCGGGGGCGACGTGATGATGGGCAGCCACGACCGCGTCTTGGTGACGTAGGGCAGCCGGGCCACCAACTCCTCCCCCCGCCGCACCTCGGCCGCGCCCCAACGCCCCGGCGCCACGCTCTCCAGCCACCAGTCTTCCTCAAACAACGAGTGGGTTGTCATCGCTTCCTCTTTTCCCTCCGGCCGGTCGGCGTCGTCCGAGGCCGAGGCCATCTCGGCCAAGTGTAGGTCAGGAACTTCGCGTTCCAGATCGCGTTGCTTTCGTGACATCGCTGCTCCCTTGATCCGGTAGGACCCCTTCTGCTGCGTCGAATCGCTGTCGTGTCAGGCCGCGTGCTTGCCGTCCCGGAGCGGGGCGCCGCGCATCGCGGGCCAGCAAGCGTTCAGGTCCTGGCCTGTCCACCGCTGGTACGACTCGCGCAGCTCCGGATGTTCCTTCAGATAGATCCAATCCAGGCGCCGCGTGTCTCCGACAACCTTCGCCGGGTTGCCGGAGATCACGGAAAACTCGGGAAAATCGCCATGCACCAGGGAAAACGCCGTGACCAGCGAGCCCCGGCCGATCCGCGTGTCCGGCATGATAATGGAATTCGGGCCCACAAACGTGTATTCGCCCAGGACCACACTTCCCATGACCCGCCCGACGTGGTGATGACAATCCGTTTGGAAGTAGCGGTCGCGATAGAGACGCAAGGAAAGATGGGCGCTGTGCGTGAACACTCCCACCCGCGTCCCGATCTGACAGCCGTCCCCCAACTCGATGCCGTTCCCGCTGTCGAGGATCGAATAATGCCAGATGAAGATGTCACGGCCGAGCTTCAGGCGTTCCCAATCCGTGATGTCGGCGGTGTCGCTCAGGCACAGCCGCCGGCCGTCGATCCACAACTGCAACATGTGGGGGCGGTGGAAACGGTACCACTGCCGGTGCAGGACACTTCGCATTCCCCGCAGCGTCTGTTCCGGAAGCACCCGCTTTGCGATTCGCTTCACTAGCGACCACATCTCCATTCTCCTGTTCCGCCGGGCGGGCGGCCGCCGGCCGTTCGTCCGCACAACTCCTGCCCGATCCGTACCGGGCAAAACGATAACAAATCACCAAGGCCGCGGAGAACGCCACCGCGGACCCAATTCCGTATCCCACAACCGACAGCCTCCAGTCGTCGAACACGGCCCCCACCGATAACCCCGCCAGCACCAAGACCAACATGAACACTTGCCATTTCAAATCGACGTCCTGCCGGCCGGCGATCATCGACATGCTGCCGACCGCAGAGGAGACAAACCGGATGAGCAGGAAGGGCGCCAGGATCTGAATGATCCGGCCGGCGGTCCGCCATTGCTCGCCCATCACGACCTCGACCAGCAAGGGACCGCAAAGCAGGGCCAAGCCCAGGCCCACGGCCCCGATGCAGAACAGCCGCTTGACCAACCGCGTGAACAACGCCGCGCATTCGCCTCGGGCGGCATATTCCCGCGACGCGTGGGGGAAGAAGACCTGGTTGACCGACTGGGAAATGACTTGCAGCGGCAGGCCGACCAGCCGCAAAGCCAAGCCAAAGAAGCCCGCCATGGCCGCGCCGAAGAACGAGTTCATGAACACCACCGGGAGCTGCGCTCCCAGGGTATTGACGGCGTGCGCCGGCAAGAGAAAGCACGGGGACCGATAGTGCCCGCGCGCTGCCTGCGTGAGCGAAAACCGGGAATGGACTCCCGACCGCCCCCACCGGATCCTGGCCAGGTTCAGAAGGCTCAGCAACGCGGCGCCCGACACAAGTCCGATCACCAGGCCCCCGGAGTAGCCCAGACAACTCCAGACCACCTGCAGGCCCAGAATCGCGACGGCTTGAATGATCCGCGAAAGCGATACCCAACTGAAATCACCTTCGCGGCCCAGCCAGTACCCAGCGGCGGTGGAGTAAGCTGTGCATGCGATGTACAGCGGCAACAGATGGGCCAGGCTGCCAAGGGGCGCCAACAGAGCGGGAATCCACAGCCACAACAGCAGGCCCGATCCAAGAGCGAATCCGGCGGCCAGCCAGGTCGCCAAGCGGAACAGCGCCCACGCTTCCGAATCGCTGGCGGGAATCGGGATGCTCAGGTCATAACGGCCGCTGGCGATCACCGCCGCGATGGTTCCCACCGACGTAAACACCGCGCAGATGCCGAATTCCTCTGCCGAGTAGAGCCGGGCGAGGACCGGCAGAAAGACCGCCATGACCGCTTGAGCGACGACGGTCCCGCCGGCCAACGTCATCACGTTGCGCCCGAAGGGACCGAGTGGCGGGAATCGCCCCCAGCCGGCCCGCACCATTGTCGAAAGCCAGGTGATCATAAGCCGCACTTCGCATCCACCGTCCCGCCGCCACGTCCCCTCACGCCCGTGCTTCTGGCGATCGCCATCGCACCAAGGCGGCCGCCCAGGAATAGCCCACGCCAAAGCCGACCAGCAGCAGCGTCTGCCCGGGCTCGATCTGTCCCGCCGCCGTGGCCTGCTTCAACGTGATCGGAATGCTCGACGAGGTCGTATTTCCGCAATCCCGCAAGGCGTACAGAAACCGGTCGCGGGGAATGCGAATCTTCTCCCGCAGATGTTCCAGCATGAACTCGTTTGCCTGGTGAAACCCAAACCAATCGATGTCGGCCAAATCGAGATTCGCTTTTTTGAGCAGACTGAACACCGCCTCCGGCACCGCCTTCAGGGTGAAGGAGAAGATCTCCGGGCCGTCCATGTACAGGTGCCCGGACCGTTGCGTCCGCCCGTCTTGCGGATCGGCGGCCGAAGACGCCGGACCGCCGTCCTGGCGGGTGCCGCTCCCGCGGACCACCAGTCGCGACCAACCGCGGCCGTCAGTCCCGAACACAAACGGGCCGATCCAGTCGCCGGAGCCGTGCCCGCTGGCCTCGTGACCCTGAATCAGTGTGGCCGAGGCTCCGTCGCCGAAAAGGACGCGGACGTTGAAGTCGTCGGGCGACATGTACTTGCTGTAGGTCTCGCCCGTGAGCAAGAGCACGTTCTGCGCTTGGCCGGTCTCGATCAGCCCCTTGGCCAAAGACAGTCCGTACACGTAGCCGGAACACCCCAGGCTGATGTCCAACGCACCGGCGGTCCGGGGCACGCCCAGCCGGTCTTGAGCCAGGCAGGCCGTCGTGGGCAGCGCGTAATCCGGCGACTGCGTGCACAAGATCAGGAAATCCACCTCGTCCGGCCGACAGACCCCGGAGTCGAAAAGCCGCTGGGCCGCCGCCACAGCCAGATCGGACGCGCACTCGCCGTCCGCCGCCAACCACCGCCGCTGGATGCCGGTCTTGGCTAGGACCTTCGCCGGATCCCAGCTCGGGAATTCCTTGACCAGTTCCTCGTTCGACAGTTCGCGCGAGGGCAAATGGTATTCAATGGCCCGAATCGCTGCATACAAGTTGCGGGGCTCCTTGGTGGCTTCCTCGGTGGGAACTCGATGGGGACGCTGGACTGAGAACCGGCGCGTGCCCGGCCAGTCGTAACCTGTCAACGGACGGCCAAACCGTAATCCTCAATGGCCAGACACGGCCAACCTAGTAGGGCGTGCCACCACAGTAGGACACGGCCACCACAGGACGTGCCGACACAGTGGGACACGGCCACCACAGTAGGGCGTGCCACACGAGTCTCAGTGGACGGCCAAACCGCGATCCACGATGGCCGCCAGGTCGGCGAGCGTGTCGCAGGTTCTCAAGTCGGTGTTGTCCAGGGTGACCCCGTAGCGATGGTCGATCGTGGCGATCGTCGCCAGGGCGCTCAACGAGTCCCAGCCCGGGAGATCCGTCAGGCGGAGACATCCGCTGAACGTACACTCAGGCGCCTCCAGGGCCTGTTCCATGACCCGCAAGAAACCCTGTAGCTCCAGGCCCCCCAGGCTGTCCGTCGGCGTGGCGACCGGCGTATGGCAATGATCCCTCATCAGTAGACTCCTTTGTCCCGCGCAATCGACTCACCGCAATCCGGACCGGAGGATCGCGCCGCGCGGGAAGAACCGCATCGGAAAGGCGGAAAGTTATCAGAATTTCCGGAGCCAGACAACGGCAGAATATGCGCGCGGACGACCGTCCGGCCCCCGTCCGGCAACGGCGTTTTCCCGCGGATCGTCCCCGCGCCGGCGGGTGCCAGCGTCCCTGGCCGCCCAGGCTCCCGGCGTCGTGCAGGAAGGCTGCCTGCCGGGCTGCTAGCACCAAACGGGACACTGCCACGGAAAGTCGCGGTCTACGAGGGCACAGTCGCGCGAAATGGGGTCAGGCCTACAGAATTCAATTTTGGCCGAGTTTGGTGCCAGCCACGTCGTACGACTCTGCTCGGCCAAAATTGAATTCTGTAGGCCTGACCCCAGGACCGAAACCGTGACTTCATCAGCGACGCGGAAAAGTGTCGAGATCCCGTTTGGTGCTAGCTGGGACGCTTCCGGCGATCCGCCCAGCCGCGGGGCCGGGCCAGCTGGAGCCTTGCCGTCCTCACACGCCGGCGGCCGGAGCGGCCGTGGCGGAAAGGCTTGCACCGAGGGCCCGGACCACGGCCTGCTGCTGATCGTCACTCAGTTCGGGAAACATGGGCAAACTCAAACAGCGCCGCGCGGCACGCTCCGCACAGGGAAACGACCCCGGCGCGTAGCCCCGCGAGGCGTGGACGCGCTGGAGGTGCAGGGGGACGGGATAGTACACGGCATTGCCCACACCCCCCGCGGTCAGCGAACGGCTGACGGCGTCCCGGTTCGGCACGCAAACCGTGTATTGGTGGTAGACGGCTGCCACGAGTTCCCCCGAAGGCGCAGACGCTTTGGGTTGGGGAAGGAACGCGCCGGATGCGCCGAGTTCATGGGGCAATTCAATTTCGGCAGCCCCTGCGAACAGTTCGTTGTAGCGGTACGCACGTTCGCGGCGGAGTTGATTTGCACGCGCCAAATGCGGCAACTTCACGCGCAAGATGGCGGCCTGCAGTTCGTCAAGCCGGCTGTTCAAGCCTAGTTCGTCGTGATAGTACTTAACTTTCCCGCCGTGCCGCCGCAGCATCTCCACGCGCTCGTACAGTTCGCCGTCGTTAGTGACCACCATGCCGCCGTCGCCGAAGCAGCCCAGGTTCTTGCTGGGAAAAAAGCTGATGCAGCCGGCGGCCCCGAACGAGCCGACTTTTTGGCCTCGATAGCTGGCCCCCAGCGCCTGGGCACAGTCCTCGACCACGGCCACACCGTGCTTTGCGGCGAGGGCCGTAATCCGCTCCATATCGCAGGGCTGGCCGTAGAGATGGACGGGCAAAATCGCCTTGGTGCGCGGCGTGATCGCCGCTTCGATCTGCTCCGCGTCGAGATTGTAGGTCCGCGGATCAATGTCCACGAAAACCGGCGTGGCCCCGACCAGACCGATCGCTTCGGTCGTGGCGATGAACGTGAACGGCGTGGTGATGACCTCGTCGCCGGGGCCGATGTTCATGGCCCGCAGCGCCAGGTGTAGCGCATCGGTCCCGTTGGCCACGCCGACGGCAAACCGGCACCCGCAGAACGCGGCGATCTCCTGCTCCAACGCCTTGACGTTGGGCCCCAGGATGTAATGAGCCTCGGCGGCTACGCGCTGCATGGCCTCGTCAATCTCGGCTTTCAGCGAACGGTACTGTTCGCGAAGGTCGCAAAGCGGGATCACTGGTCGGCCTCCTGGCCCAAAAAACAGGCGCTTCGTGAGGAAGTTCAGACGCCGCGGACGGATCGACTCTGCCGCTCAGACCGGGAACCTACGCGGCCCGTCTGGTTTGGGCCGCAGTCCAGGGCTCGACCGTCCTGTCGTTCCATTTTCGGTACTGCCGGCCGCACTCGGGACATTCCGCGTGCGCGTCGGCAAACGTCAGGACCACGCCGCACTCGCAGGCCCAGCCGTGCTGGCGCGCCGGATTGCCGAACACCACGGCATAGGCGGGGACGTCCCGTGTCACCACGGCGCCGGCGCCGATCAAGGCGTGCTGGCCGATCGTATGGCCGCAGACGATGGTCGCGTTGGCCCCGATGCTGGCGCCCCGCTTCACGACCGTGGGCGCGAAATCTTCGGCCGTGTTCCGGGGAAACGCACACCGCGGCGTCAGGACGTTGGTGAACACCATCGAGGGACCGCAAAACACGTCGTCCTCCAGGGTGACGCCTTCATAGACCGAGACGTTGTTCTGGATCTTGACGTTGTTGCCCACGCTCGCGCGGGGCCCGATCACCACGTTCTGACCGATCCGGCAGCGTTGTCCGATCCGCGTTCCCTTCAGGATGTGGCAGAAGTGCCAAATCGCCGTCTGTTCGCCGATTTCCACGCCTTCATCCACATAGGACGACTCATGCACGAAGTAGTTGGAGGTGCTAGCTGACACGTGATTCTTACTCCCAATAAGCCCTGTTTTCAGGCCGCGATAGGATACGGCGGGCCCGACTTCGCGGCAAGGTCGATCGCCTTGCCCGGCGCTGACGGACGACGTCGCGGTCAACGACCAAACTTGTTTCTCCACCGCCTTTCGCGAAGGGGCGAGAGGCGTCTGTGCCGGAGGCACGGCGTTGCTCAAGCCGCTTTTCGATACCGCAGCAGTTCCTTGGGCCGGATGTCCTTCAGGAACGGATGACAGCAACGGGACTGCTGCACGACGTCACAGTGGTTCAGCGCGAACACCAGTTCGATCGCCGGACGCGCGTCGCACAGGCCCGCGCCGCGGCCGGCCAGGATCTCACGGTAGACGCGCGTGTGCAGGTCCGTAAAGCCGTCGGAAAACTCGATCTCCTGGCCGTCCAGCGTCATCGAACGGTAGGCGTATTTGCCGGCTTGCCGCACGGATTGAGGCAAATCCTCTTCATCCACGGACAAAAACCAGCGGACCCGCGCACGTTCCAACTCCAGCAGTCCCGACATCTTGCGCGGCGTGCGCAGATGCACTTCCCAATGCTCCGGCTCGCCGAACAACCAGCCCAGCAGGTCGAAGAAATGGACGCCGATGTTCATCGACACGCCGCCGGATTTTTCCGGGTCGCCTTTCCAGGACACGTCGTACCACTTGCCGCGGCGGGTGATGTAAGTCAGACAGATGTCGGCGCGCTGCCGTCCGCTGTCTGCGTCCACCGTGCGCTTCAGTTCCTGCAAGGCGGGGATCAGGCGGAGTTGCAGGACGTTGTAGACGCGGCAGCCATATTCGGCCTCCAATTCCTGCAAGGCGTCCAGATTCCAAGGGCTGATCACCAGCGGTTTCTCGCAGATGGCGTGGGCTTTGAGCCGCAGGGCCAGCCGGACGTGCGCGTCGTGCAGGTAGTTGGGTGTACAGATGCTGACGTATTGCACCCGTTGGTCTTCGGGGCCGCGGCGGCGTTTTTCGAGGAATCGGTCGAAACGTTCGATCTCCGTAAAGAAACGGGCCTCCGGAAAGAAACTGTCCAGCCTGCCCACGCAATCGTGCGGATCGATCGCGGCAATCAGGTCATGTCCGGTGTCGTGAATCGCCTGCATGTGACGGGGAGCAATGAAGCCGGCAGCACCGATCAAAGCGAAGTTCATGGAAGCATTCTCCTGAGATTGAGCGTTTCGAGTATCGCGGATGCCCGCCGGTTGCCGCGGCGGTCAAGTGACGGCCGCATGAATCAAGCCGCCTTTCGCCATTTGGGGGGCTGTCGGACGCCGTCTCGGATGGAAATGATGTCAGGCGACTCGTCGGCCGGCGACAAGATCTTGGGCGCGGAGCCCACGGCGGCCCGCAAGCTTCCGGCGCCGTCGCGGGATGGGCGAGCCGCTTTGGCCGCCGCGTACTGCGGAACGATGCTTTGCAGTGCGGCGAGGATCAGCGATTCGGGGCCATTGGCCAGTCGCCGAATCTGTTCCAACTCGCGCTGCAGGACCGCCAAGTCGGCCTGAGCGGATTCCGCCACCAGAATCTTGGGGTGCGACGTGGGCCGATGCCGCTCGCCGTCGCAATTCAACTCCTCAAACAGCTTCTCGCCGGGACGCTTGCCCACGAATTGAATTTCGATGTCCTGGCCGAGCTCCAGCCCGGACAACCGGATCATGTCCCGCGCCAGATCCACGATCTTGACGGGCTCGCCCATGTCCAGCACGAAGATCTCGCCGCCGCGGCCCATGGCGCCGGCCTGGATCACCAACTGCGAGGCTTCGGGGATCGTCATGAAATAGCGGACCATCTCGGGATGCGTCACCGTCAGCGGCCCTCCCGCGGCAATCTGCTGGCGGAACAGGGGCACGACGCTGCCCGCCGAGTCCAGCACGTTGCCGAACCGCACCGTGACGAATTGGCAGCGGGCCTCCATCGCCTTGGCTTGCACGTACAACTCCGCGACCCGCTTGCTGGCCCCCATCACGCTGGTCGGATTGACCGCCTTGTCGGTCGAGATCATGACGAACGACGAGACGTCACACGCCTCGGCAGTGTCCGCCAACAGCTTGGTGGCGAGCACAATATTCTTGACCGCTTCACCCGGATGGGCTTCCATCAGCGGCACGTGCTTGTAGGCGGCCGCATGAAAGACGACATCGGGACGGTGCGTCTGAAACAAAGCCTGCATGCGCGCGGCGTCGGTGACGTCCCCGATGCAGATGCGAATGTCCAAGTCCGGAGCCAGGCACCTGAGTTCCCGCTCCAAAAAAAACTGGCCGTTTTCCGAGCGATCGACCAGCACCAGCCGCTGCGGCGAAAACTGCAACAGTTGCCGGCAGATTTCCGAGCCGATGCTGCCGGCGCTGCCGGTGACCAACAGCGTGCGCTCATCGATCCAGCGGTGCAATTCCGCCAGGTTCAGGCGGACCGGCGCGCGGCGGAGCAAGTCCTCGATCGAGACGTCGCGCGGACGCAGGGAGACCGTCCCACTCAACAACTGCTCGTAACTGGGCAACACGCGAACGTTGATTTTGGCTTGACGGGCTTCATCCACCAACTGGCGGACTTGCTGACCAGCCAACTCGCCGGCAGTGATGAAGACGTCGGAGATGTTGTACTGCGTGGCCAGTTGGCAGGTGTCGCCCAGACTGCCGATCACGGGAACGCCGCCAATCTGCGAATCCACGGCTTGGGGATCCTCCGCAATGAAGCCCACGACGCGATACGCCAGCCGCGGGTTTCGCCGGATCGCGCGGAGCAGGGCTTCGCCCGAATCGTTGGCGCCCGCAATCAAGGCTGGCGTCACGCCGCTGGAAAACAACGGCGAACGGTCGCGTTCCTCCAACAATCGAGCCAGCGACCGCAACCCGCCGATGGCGACGATCGTCAGCCCCCAGTCCATCAGGAACACGCTCCGCGGAGTCGAAGCGGCCGGAAAGAGCAGAAAATCGACCAGGAGGATGGCAAACGAACTGGCGGTGGCGGCCTTCAACAGCAACGTCAGGTCGTGGAACGTCACATACCGTCCCCAGCCTTGGTACACCCGGAAATAGGCGAATGCTGCGACCTTCAAGCAGGCTACCCAGACAAAGGTGGACAGAAAGATGCGCAACTCGGGGCTGTCCAAGTCCCCTTCGAATCGTAGCCAGTAGGAACTGAAATAGATCAAGGCAAACATCGGCCAGGAGGCGGCCACCCGCGGCGCCACCTGTCTGGTGATCCCTGCCTTTGCCAAAAACTTCCACATGGTTGCCTCTTCTCAACGAACGACGACTCCAGACGAAGTCAGCCTGTGCCGATTCGCCTGTTCCAATTGCTGCCGGAGGCTCGCGTCCTCAGGTTGCCGGCTGAGACACCACTGCAACTGAGTGACGGCCTCATCGTACTCCTGGTTGCTCAATAGGGCCGCCGCCAGCCGCCGATGCGACTGGAAATCGTCCGGCAATTGATCGACGGCACGGCGGGCGCAAGCGGCCGCTTTCTGCGCATCTTTCAGGTAGGCGTGGACCCCGCTGGCCTGGCTCCACAACGCCGCAGCCGCCGAGCCGTCTTGTCGCTGCGCTTCGCGTTCCAGTTCTCCCGCGTAGCGAACGCCTACGAACTGGGCGGGCTCCAGCATGGCCCGGTCCCGGTAAAAGGCGTACAGCTTTTGCAGCGCCACCCGATCCGGGCGGAAGTAGTCCAGGAAGGCGTCGGCCGGCATGTTGGCCGCCAACAGGCCGATGATCTGAGTTTGCTGCTGGGGGTCCAGGTGAAAAGCCTGTTTCCACAGGGACAACGCGCGTTCGTTGTCGGCCGTCAAGGCCGCTTCCCCGCCGGCAGCCAACAGGACCACGCCGCTGTAGGGCCGCACCCGCAGAGCTTGATTCACGAAGGCGTGTTTCAGTTGCGCGGACGTGCCGTTCAAGAACGCCAACTCGGCCAGATACACATAGCCCTCACCCTGCAACGGACAAAGACGCACGGCTCGCTGCGCGTGCAGCAAGGCAGCGTCCAGCAACCGGCGGTTGTCACCCATGACGGCCGCCAGCCATTGATCTTGCGCGGCGCGCGTCGGAAACTGGGAGGCCAGCGCCGCGTCCCGGATCTGGCTCAAGGGCATGGGGTTCTCGCTGGTCTGCTGTTGCGCATCGAATTGCTGTAACCAGACCGACGCCATCCGCAGATTGGCTCGAGCGTGGTACGGATCCCGCCGCAGGGTCTCGCCCAGGTGGGCCGCCATCGCCGCAACTTGCTCCGCCGACACGTTCGGTTCCTCACTTCGTTCCGCCTGCCGGACGACGCGGGCCAGCTTGAAATACGCTTCCCAGTGCGGCGCTGCCAGCGCCTGCGGCACGCGGCCGGCGACCAGGGCTGCGGCCAGCCCGATCAGTCCGGCGCTGGCGGCAATCCAGCCCAAACGCGGCAGCGTGGTCTCGCCGCCCGCCGCAAGCCGGCTGGCCAGCCGGCGCCACGCGGACTCACGGACTGCCGCCAAACCGCCTAGCGGCTCGACCGCCGGCGTCAGCTGGCACAAGCGGCAAACGCACGCGGCCAGGACAACGGTCAACGAGAAACAGGCGGGAATGTACCATACGAAATCGCCCAGCGAATGCAGCAGACTGGCCGCCAAGCCCGGCACCAGCGCCGCCCCCAAAGCCGCCTGCCCGGTCTTGCCCGGCGTCCTTAAAACCCGGAAGCACCAGAAACCAATCGTCGCTGCTGCGGCCAGCATCAACAGCAAGCCGGGGATGCCGGTCTCGATCAGCAAATGCAGGTAGCCGTTCTCGCCGTGCGTGAAGGCGACGTCGAGGTCCTCTTCCATGAACGTGGGGTAGATGTACGGATGACTGCCCACTCCCGCGCCCGTCCAGGCGAACTGGGGGATCGCCTTGAGGTGGGCCGCCCAGAGCGCGCTGCGGCCACGGGAAAGCTCCTCCAGCGAATGCGCTTCCCGAAAGGTGCTGAGCCGGGCGGCCAGCGGTTCGTAGCCGTAAATCAACAAGGCGGCAGACGTGACCACGCTCAGCCCGGCGATGGCCAGCAGCGATTTTCTGCCCAAGAGCCCCTGCCGAAGAAACAGCCCCAGACCGATGACCGTCGCGGTAAACATGGCGATGACGCCGCCGCGGGAAAACGTCAGCAGGCCGGCAAAAGCCACCAGGCCCAGCCCGATCGTGAGGGCGTGCTTGGTCATCTCGTGCCGGTCCAGAGACCGGCCGCCGGATCCGAAGGAAGGCTTCGGCGCAGCGGTCCACAAGCCGTGCAGCCACCACAACAAAGGCCCAATCCCGAGGGCCAGGAAGTGCGCAAAGTGATTCTGGTTCTGAAACGTCCCCTTCACCACCCGATACGTGTCGCGAGACGGATGCTCGTAGACCCACAAGAATTTGCCGTTGCCAAACAGCATTTGCGCCAAACCCAACACGGCCATGCCGACGGCCGCTAGGGCCAGCCAACGCACCAGACGCCGGACGTCGTGCCGGTCCCGAATCCGCTGGACCAGCACCAGGAACAACAGCGCATGAGCGACCAGCGTGACCAGGCCGCCACGCGTCGCTTGGGGAGCCAGCGTCAGGTGACTCCACTCGCCCAAGTGCGTCTCCGCAGCGGCTTGCGTTGTCCACAGAGGCAATAACTCGCTCACCTGCGGAGACAAGGCGTTCCGTACGGCCGGGGACAGCGGCGCCAACTGGAACATGACCAGCAGCACGCCCGCTAACAGGATGCCCTCCAAGCCCGACCAGCGCCAACGGGCATCCCGCAGCAGACACTGCCGCACCAACCAGCAGACGGACGTCCAGCACACGAAGGCGACGTACACCAGCCGGCCGACTTCTCCGCGCCCGCCCATCAGCAGCGGGGCGACGAAAATCACGCCGATCAAGCCAGCGTCGACAAGCCGCAACCAAAGACGGCTCGCTTCAGGTTTGCCGCATGGAGTCACTTCCTGAGACTCGCGATGCCCGTGCTTTCTCTTGAAAGGCTTGGCCTCCCGCAACACGCGATGCCTCCTCCTTGAAGCAGAATCATCGGATTTCCCTGACCGGCTGACCCGCGACGCCGTGCCAAGCCAAGGAATTCCCAACGCCCGGCTTGCGTCAAGTCAACTGCGGGATATGAGAGGCGGAGAGTACAGGTTTGCCCAAACTCGGACAAGATGAGTTTGCCGCAGTGCGGGAATCTGGGCGGGTGGGAGCTTCGAAACGCGAATCGCCGGTCGAGTGCAGATCCGGAGACGCCCCCTCCGAATTGCACGCGACCGGCGACGAAATGCTAGCAAGGATTGCGCGAGTGCGTACGAAACGCTCAGCTGGCGTCGTCGTCCACCGCCAAAACAATCGCTGTCGCGATTCCGGCGATGGCCGCTACGGCGATGCCCGTGCGGAGGCACGAATTGTTCCAGTCCAAGCAACCTCTGCCGCAACGCAACCGGTCCCCCAACCTTCCGCGCTCGACGTTCTGGCCGGCCACGAGGAGAACCGCCGCCTTGGCCGAGGGCGGGGCCGCCGCCTTCGTCCAGGCTCGGACGATGCTGCTGCTGTCATTGGCAGCCAGCAAGTAAACGCCGCCCCGGTCGAGCCGCAACGCAAACTTGCCTTCCGCGTCGGTTGCCGTTCGCTGAACCACGCGCTCGCCGGAGACCGCCGCTACGGACGCATTCGACGCCGGCGATCCCTGCTTGTCCAGAAGCTGCCCGCGGAGCATTCCATCCGTCAAGACGACATCGACGGGCGCGGATATGCCAGCACCGCCCTCGTGAAGACTGGCGGCGGAGGCAGGGAGACCGTAGGGCAAGATCAGGCCCACAGTGGCTAGACTTACGAGAAATCGACACAGTGTTTTGGTCATGCTTTCACCATCGCGGCGGGTAATATGGGGATT
>Ga0123333_10001622_pt1 | contig 23719 bp, 17 predicted proteins | sample BioC12SIPDNA_3_FD_89957 | JGI IMG/M metagenome (GOLD analysis project Ga0123333, IMG submission 89957) | Anaerobic biogas reactor microbial communites from Washington, USA - Biogas_R2_B C12 SIP DNA | ecosystem: Engineered > Bioreactor > Anaerobic > Unclassified | place: Washington, USA... | reverse complement strand
TGCGGAACTCCTGCCAGATCACCGGGTCATAGGGATCCCCCGGCACCACTTCCATGAGGACAAAGTTGGATTTATCGTACTGATCCAAGGGAAACAGGGGCAGGATTGCCTCCAGCAGGGCAACGGCCCCGATGCCGTCGGCCCGGATTGGGCGCTGGCCATAGTTCTCAGTGGGAAAATTCGCATCCGCCAGAACGATTTCATCGCCGTGGCCCATTTCGCTCAGCACCCTGAGCAGCTCAGGGGATATAAGGGGCGAGATTCCTCTTAACATATCGGCACCTTCCTTTGCTCAACATATCAGCCATTGTCTCCCCCGGAAAACCTTTCTACACCCTGGCCAAGGATTCTCCATGGGATATTCAAAGATAATTTATCATAATATTAATATTTCTTCCTGTCAATCAGTCGTTTGGCCTGAGCTGCCTGGCTTGCAGGATCGTGATCTCGCCCATTGTGGGCAGTGCCGGGATACCACCTCGCCTGGTGGCGGTGAGGCCGCCGGCGGCATTGCCAAAGGCCAGAAGGCGGTGCCAATCCTCCCGGCCAAGGCCTGAAAGCTCAGGACAGCCCATCTGGTTTAGCCGCCATAGTATTGCGCCCAGGTAGGCGTCCCCGGAGCCGGTGGCATCAATGGCGTTGACCCGGTAAGCGGGCACCATCGCCTGAACGGTGCGGGTAAACACCCTGGAGCCCGCTTCCCCCATGGACACAAGCACCGCCTGGCAGCCCCTGTCCAGGATGCTGTTGGCGGCCTTCTCCATTCCCTCAATGCCGCTGGCAAGCATCAGTTCTTCCTCTGAGACCTTCACCAGGTGGGCCAGGGGCAGCGCCCGGGGAATCTCCTTACGCGCTTCTGATTCACCCCCGTTCCAGAGGCTGGGGCGGTAATTGCAGTCAAAGCTGATAAGGGCGCCGGCCTCCCGGGCAAACCCGGCGGCGGCCAAGGTGGCGGTTCGCACCGGCTCATCCGTTAAGGTGACCCCACCGAAGTGGAAAATGCGGCAATCAGAAAGCTGCTCCAGGGGCAATTCTTCTTCCCTGAGCATGATGTCAGCGCCCGGCTTGCGGTAGAAGATAAAGGAGCGGTCTCCGTCGGGCATCAGGGTGACAATGGCCAGCGTGGTGAGCACCCGGGGGTCCCGGAGCAGGCCCCTGGTGTTGACACGGCCGGCGATGAGGGTCTGTTCCAGGAAGTCGCCAAAGGCGTCCTTCCCAACCTTGCCCACAAAAGCCGCGGTACCCCCCAGTTTGGCAAACATGGCCAGCATGTTGGCGATGCTGCCGCCGGGGTTACGGGCATACAAAGCCATGCCCTGGTCGTTTTCGCCCGAGGGGGTAAAATCGATCAACACTTCTCCAAGGCCCAGGATATCGTACATCATGGTTTTTCCTTTCCGGGTGATGATACCTGTTTCTATGCTTCTGCGGCCATTATAGGACACTCCCGGGTATTTGTCCATGCGCCTTGACAGCGCGTGGAAGCCTGCGTATAATTCGTTTCATTCGCAATCATTGCACCCGCAATCATTAGAAAAAGGAGCCAGACATGCCTGCAATTTCCCGAAGCCTCACCGTCATTATGCGCTGTGCGGACAGCTACCGCGGCAGGTTATTGGCCCCCCTTGGCCTGACTGCCAGCCAGGCGCCCTATGTGCTCTATTGCTGCGGGAACCCCGGTGCTTCCCAGGAGCAGATCGCCAGAGCCCTTTATACCTCCCGGTCAAGCGCAACCCGCCAGTTGATAGCCCTTGAGGAAAATGGCTTTATCACCCGTGCCGCTTCCCAAAAGGACCGCCGGCTCACCCTGGTCACCGCCACCGGCAAGGCCCAGGCCGCCTTCCCCAGGATTCGGGAGATCAACCGCACCTGGCAGGACGCCATCACCCGGGGTATGAGCGTGGCGGATAAGGAAACGCTTCAAAAACTCCTGGACATGATGCAGGCGGAAGCCAGGCGCCTCCTTGAAGGGGAGGGTGCATGAAGACCATTGGCCGTTATGTCCGCCCCTATACGCTGATTGTCGCTGTCACCATGCTGCTGAAGCTTGCCGCTGCAGTGCTTGACCTTTTGATCCCCTCCTTTTTGGCCCGGATCATCGATGACGCCGTGCCTGCGGGCTTAAGGTCCGGAATTTTCTTCTGGGGCGGGATCATGCTGGCGTGCGCTGTGCTGTCCCTGTTCACCAATATGTACGCCAACCGCATCGCTGCCCGCACTTCCAGCCAAATGACGCGGACGCTGCGGCACGACCTGTTCAGCAAACTGAGCTATCTTTCTGCCGCCCAACTGGACCAGATCGGCATTCCCTCGGCTGTATCGCGCCTCACCACAGACACCTACAACCTCAACCAGCTGTTCAACCGGGTGCAGCGCATTGGCGTCAGGGCACCTATCCTCCTGATCGGGGGTGTCACGATCACCTTGATCATGGACCCGGCTTTAACCCTGGTGCTTCTTGCCACCCTCCCCTTCATTGGCCTGCTTGTCAGGTTTGTCACGCGCAGGAGCGTGCCGCTGTACACCCGCCAGCAGGGCATCCTTGACCGGCTGGTGCGCACGGTGCAGGAAAATATTACAGGCGTCAGGATCATCAGGGCATTGTCCCGGGTGCCCCATGAGAGAAGCCGCTTTGAAGCGGTCAGCCAGGACCTGTCCGGCACCGAGGAGAAGGCCGGAAGCATCATGGCGCTGACCAATCCAGCGGCCAGCTTCATCCTGAATATCGGGCTGGTGCTGGTGGTGGTGACGGGTGCTTACCTGGTAAACGCCGGCCGGTCAACCACCGGCAACATCATTGCCTTCCTCAACTACTTCACCATCATCCTCAACGCTATGCTGGGCATCACCCGGGTGTTTGTCATGTACTCCAAGGGCAAGGCCTCGGCCCTCAGGGTGGAGGAAGTGCTGCTTATGCCCGAGGACCTTCCGGTACTTCAGGCGGAAGCACCCGTATCAAGCCCCTGGCACATCCAGTGGGAGGATGTGTGCTTCTCCTACAACAAGCGCCAGGATAACCTCAGCGCTGTCTCCTTTGCCCTCAGGCACGGGGAAACCCTGGGCGTCATCGGCGCCACGGGCTCCGGAAAGTCCACCCTGATCGCGCTCCTGCTCAGGCTCTATGAGGCCGGCAGCGGCCGCATCCTGATTGATGGCCAGGATATCCGCACTATCCCCCGGAAAACGCTGTATGGCAAGATAGGGGTCGCCTTCCAGAACGATTTTATTATGTCGGATACCCTGAGGGAAAACATCCGCTATTTCCGCGATATCCCTGATGAGGCCATCCGGCAGGCGGTGGAGGACGCGCAGGCTGGAGAAATCCTTCAGGATAAGGAGCACGGCCTTCTGCACCGGGCGGCCGTCCGCGGCCAGGACCTCTCCGGCGGTCAGAAGCAGCGCCTCCTGATCGCCCGGGCGCTGGCCGGGACGCCTGAGATCCTCATTCTGGACGATGCCTCCTCAGCCCTAGACTACCAGACCGACGCCAGGCTGCGCGGCGCCTTGGCCAGGAATTATCCTCAGGCCACCAAGATCATCATCGCCCAGCGCGTCAGCGCCATCATGCGTGCAGACCACATCCTGGTGATGGACGAAGGCCGGATCGAATCCGCCGGTACGCACGAAGAGCTGATGAAAACCAGCAGCATCTACCGCGAGATCGCGGACACGCAGATGAGCCTGCTGGAAGGAGCCGCCCATGTCTAATCCCCAGGTGATCGGCGGCGGGCGCATGAGCCGCATGGAGCGCAGCGGCGACGGGCGCAGGGACAGCGGGCCAAAGGTTTCCCGCGCCAAAACCATGCGCCGCCTCTGGCGCTATATGGGCGTTCACCGGGGGCTCCTGGTGCTGTCCCTTATTCTGGCAGTGGTGGGAAACGCCCTTGCGCTTTTGGGGCCCAGGCTCTCAGGGACCGCGATTGATGCGATTGGCTTGGGCCAGGGGGAAGCGGACTTTCCGGTAATCATCAGGATGGCCGTCTTCATGGCCATGGCCTATCTGGTAAGCGCCGTCATCGGCTATATCCTCAGCCGTGTGATGCTGAGGCTCCGGCGCAAAGTGGTCACCCGGATGCGCCGGGACGTGTTCAACCGGATGGTATCCCTGCCGGTGGGGTTTTTTGACCGGCATCAGACCGGTGACCTGATTTCTGTCATCACGTATGACATCGACACGGTAAACGAGTCTCTCTCAAGCGATGTGATACAGCTCCTGCGAAGCCTGGTGACCGTGGTGGTGTCCCTGGTAATGATGCTGGTCATCGCGCCGCAGCTGGTGCTGGTGTTTCTGGTGACGGTGCCCGCCTCCGCCCTGTACACCCGCTGGGCCACAGGCCGGGCACGGCCCCTGTTCCGGGAACGCTCAGCCCAACTGGGGGCCCTCAATGGCATGATGGAACAGATGATGGACGGCCAGCGCACCACCAAGGCCTACGCCAGGGAGGAAGAGGTCATTTCAAACTTCGACCGGGCCAATGACGCCGCTGTATCCGCCTACGCGAGGGCAGAATACGCGGGTACCCTGGTCTTCAGCTCTGTCAACTTCATCAACAATGTTTCCCTTGCCCTGGTGAGCGTGTTCGGCGGCCTTCTGTATCTGGCCGGCGGCGTGGGCTTGGGGGATATCTCCGCCTTTGTGCAGTATTCACGGAAATTCTCCGGCCCCATCAACGAGACCGCCAGCATTGTGGGCGAGCTCCAGTCCGCTTTCGCTGCGGCGGAAAGGGTTTTCAGGCTTCTGGACGCTGAACCTGAACCACAGGACGCGCTGGGCGCCAACGTGCTCTCCGGCGTGCGCGGGGATGTGCGCCTTGAGAATATAACGTTCTCCTATCTCCCCCAGGTTCCCGTCATCAGGGGACTGTCCCTCACGGCGCGCCCCGGGGATGTGGTGGCCATCGTGGGGCCGACCGGCGCCGGCAAAACCACCATCATCAACCTGCTCATGCGCTTTTATGACATCGATTCAGGCCGCATCATGGTGGATGGGAAAGATATTTACGCCCTCACCCGGGAAAGCCTCAGGGGCGCCTTTACCATGGTGCTCCAGGATAACTGGCTTTTTCACGGCACGGTGTATGATAACATCGCCTACGGAAGGCCCGGCGCCAGCCGGGACGAGGTGGAAGCAGCCGCAAAGGCGGCCATGATCCACAACTTCATCATGCGCCTGCCCCAGGGCTATGACACCCCGATTGGTGACAAGGGCCACGCTGTTTCCAAGGGCCAGGCTCAGCTTCTGACCATTGCCAGGGCCATGCTGGGGAACGCCAGGATGCTGATACTGGATGAAGCCACCTCCGATGTGGACACACGCACGGAGCAGCGCATCCAGAAAGCCATGCTGGCGCTGATGCGCGGGCGCACCTCCTTTGTCATCGCCCATCGGCTCTCCACCATCCGAAACGCTGACCACATCCTGGTGGTGAGGAACGGATCTGTAATCGAACAGGGAAACCACGAAAATTTGATGAAAAGCAATGGTTTTTACGCCAGTCTCTACCAGGCGCAGTTTGAAACCACCTGAGCAGGCATCCCAATGGCCTTTCGATTGACCCGACTTCCACAATTTTCGTTTATACCCTGCGCAAACGGTTATATTTGTTCTGTTAGCCCCGGTAATCTCAACCATCACCGGAGCACCGGAAAGGAGACTTTATGGGCATCATTTCATGGATCATCCTGGGCGCGCTGGCAGGCTGGGTCGCCAGCCTGATCATGAAAACCGACGGTTCCATGGGCGCTGTTGCCAATATCATCGTGGGCATTGTGGGCGCTTTCATCGGCGGGCTGGTCATGAGCCTGATTGGCAAGGTGGGAGTGACGGCTTTTGACATCCGTTCCTTCCTGGTTGCCCTGCTTGGCTCAGTCATCCTGCTGGCGATTGTAAAAGCCGTGCGCAGATAACAATCGCTGTGGCATCATAAAAGGGGCGGATTCCTTCGAATCCGCCCCTTTGTTGTGCCTGGAATTATTTGCAGAGCCGGTAGATGTTCAGCACATCCTGCCACTTTAGTTTCTTAAGACCGCCCAGGGGTTTTTCCGGGCCATAGGCGACGCGCGTGGCGCGCTTTGCCATTGTCTCCAGATTGCTCCCGTCAATGCCCAGCTCGCTGAGTGTCTGGGGCAGGCCCATCCGGCGGTAGAACCTGCGCAGGCGGTCAATGCCTTCCTTCACCAGTTCCTCCTTGTCCCTGAGGCCCTTGGTCACACCCATCACCCGCACTGCAAACTGGGCGAACATATCGATGTTGTCTTTGTAGACATAGGTCATCCAGGCGGGGGTCAGCACAGCCAGCCCTGCCCCATGGGCCACGTCATAGATGGCGCTGAGCTCATGCTCCATGTCATGGCAGGCCCAGTCCTGCTCACGCCCCATGCCCACCAGGCCGTTATGGGCCACAGTGCCCGCGAATCCGATTTCAGCCCAGGCGTCATAATCCTGCGGGTTTTCCAGAAGCCGGGGCGCATTGGCGATAATGGTGTTGAGCGTCGCCTCGCACAGCGCGTCGGTCAGGTCCACATGGGTGGTGTTCGTAAAATACCGCTCAAATACATGGCTCATCATGTCGGCTACGCCGTTTGCGATCTGGTTGTCGGGCAGGGTGAAAAACAATTCCGGGTTCATGATGGAGATCAGCGGCCTGAGATGCGGGCTGCCGTAGCCATACTTGCGCTGGGTTTCCTCGTTGCTGATGACCGTGTCTCCGCTGGATTCGCTGCCCGCCGCCGGAATGGTCAGGATGATGGCCACCGGGAGGGCTTTTCCGATTGCCAGCCCCTGGTCATATATCTCCCACACATCGCCTTCATGGTAGACGCCCATGGCAATGGCCTTGGCGGAGTCGATGGTGCTCCCGCCGCCCACCGCCAAAATCAGGTCCACCCCCTCCTGTTTGCACAGGGCAATGCCTTCCCGTGCCAGGGACAGGCGGGGATTGGGCTTCACACCGCCCAATTCCACAAAGGCGATGCCGGCTTCCTTGAGGGACGCCACCACCTGGTCATACAAGCCGCTTTTCTTGATGCTTCCGCCACCGTAATGCAAAAGCACCTTTTTGGCATGGGGTTTAAGCAATTCCCCGATTTTCTGCTGGGTACCCCGCCCGAAAACAATACGCGCCGGAGTATAAAGATCAAAATTCAGCATTGAGAATCCTCCCTGTTCATTCATGGTTTAAATGAGTCTATCATAAGCACGCTGTGGTTTCAACGCTGAGGCCCACCCACGATGTTGTTCTGCCACATGCCATGGCGGACGAGCATGAGGCCAATGCCGCTTTTAAATACCTGAATAGACTGGCTCAAGGCGAACACGGTGATAATGGGCAGCGCTGTGGCCTGGACCAGGAAAAGCGAAAAGGGCACGATCACCACCCAGTTGAAGGCCGCGTCAAACAGGAAGGTGACAACGGTGGAGCCGCCTGAACGCAGGACAAAGTAGGAAGAATGGTTGATCGAAAAGAAGGGCATCAGGGCGGAGTAGATCAGGATCATGCCGGCAGCCAGGCTGCGCACCGAATCCTCCGTGTTGTAGAGCCTGGGGAAGAACGGGGCCAGGACGGCCATCGTGCCGCCAATGATCACGCAAAGGGATACGGATAAAAACATAAGCCGCCAAGCGTTGGCGCGGGCACGGGGCATGTCATTGGCACCCAGGGCCTGGCCCACCATCACCGCCACAGCGTTGCCCATGGAAAGGAATAATACATTGAAGAGGTTTGAGATGGTGCTGGCGATGCTGATGGCAGCCAGGACATGCAGCGCCCGCATGGAATAGATCTGGTTGATCGCGGTAACGCCCAGCGCCCACAATCCTTCGTTGACCATCAGCGGGGCGCCCCGGCGCAGCACTGCCTTAATCAGTTTTCCAGGTACTGTCATGCGGCTGTAAACACCATACATAAAGGGATAGAGTTTTTTTCCATGCACCGCGTAGAGGATGATGGCCAGTTCCAGAAAACGGGAGACAACCGTGGCAATGGCAGCGCCCTTGACCCCCATGGAAGGAAAACCAAGGTGGCCGAATATCAGCAGATAGTTGAACACCAGGTTTGTCAGCACCGCCACCACGCTGGCCTTCATGGGAAGCATGGTCTCCCCCGCTTCCCGAAGTGCGCTGGCGTAACTCATGCACAGGGCAAAGGGCAGCATGCCCGGCAGCATCCAAAGGATGTACTCCCGGCCATAGGCAAGCATCTCCCCCGCTGCAGCCGGATCGCCCTCCCCCTGCAGGAAGAGGCCGATCAGCGGGTCATGGAATACCAGCGTCGAAATGACGAACAGCACCAGAATGCTCCCGCAGAACCAAATCCTGAGCCGGAAAGTATCCCGGAACCCCTCCAGGTTCTTTGCCCCATAAAACTGGGCGCCAAAAATGCCGGGACCTGAAAGGCTTCCGAATATGAGCAGGTTGAAAATGAAGACCAGCTGGCCCGCAATGGCAACGCCTGACACCTGGGCGGTGCCCAGCTGCCCCACCATGATATTGTCCAGGAGGTTGACGAAGTTGGTAACGCTGTTCTGGATGATCACCGGGATAACAATGGCGATGACCTGGCGGTAAAACGCCCGGTCACCGAGAAATACGCGCTTGAAACGGTTCATAAACCCTGCCTTAAAATCACTCGCCCTGTTGGCTGGGCCATTTTGTCATATCGGCGGAGAATAGGCAAGGGACAATCGATGTGTAACGGATTGTCCCCTAATCATGTTGCCAGCTTACCGCAGGCGCCGGAGGGCGGAGCCCTCCGAATGCAAAACATTCAACGGTTTTTTCCGGCCGTGAGCGCAGCCAGCAGGAGAAAAGGCCTCCGTCTTCTATCCCGCTGAAGAATCCGCAGATTCTTCAGGGCATCGCAGCAGCCATTGCCTGCGTCAGGATGCCCATTGCACCCGCCAGCGTGTCCAGGCCGGGGTTCTGGCTGATGACGCTGTTGAGGTTGTTAATGGCGCCAAGGAGCCCATCATACTGCGGCGTCCCGGGCGGCAATGCCGCCAGCTGGGCTGAAGCCTGGATCAGAAGGACCTGGGCGTCTGGCAGGAGGGTATTGGTGACAATGCCCTGGCCATAATCTCCGCCATGGGTATGGAGCGTACAAGTCTGGGCTGTGGCGAGCCCGGAGCCCGCCGCCGCGTAGGGGCCCAGGTATTGGGACAGCACATTTGCATACTGGGTATTGGCAAAACGCGCCAATGGGTGCCCCTGGGGGAGCACCAACACCCCCCGGGTGGCCCGGGTTTCGGGCGGGCAGTATGGCCCGGCAATCATATTGCTGGCAGTGCAGGTGGTGATGTTCTGGTGCATCTGGCAAGACACCTGGGGTGCAGCCTCCCGGGCTACATAGTCCGTGACTGTGCCATAGCCCATGGCGTCATGCCGGCAGGCTTCCGTGGCCAGCTGGCCGGAAACCGCGCAGGTGGTCACCCGGACCAGGCCATAGCTTTCCGGGCCGCCGTCCAGGATATCCCGGTTCTGGAGGTTCTTGTCCTGATGGATTCTCTCCATGAAAATTTGCCAAAGCCTGGCCGCGGAATTGCCGCCGGTGGTTTTGGAGGAGAGGGCCTTGTAGTTATCATGCCCGATCCATACAGCACCGGAATACCACCCTGTCAGCCCGCTGAAGAACACGCCCTTCTGTTCGGAGTTGGTGCCGGTTTTCCCCGCTACCGTCTGACCGTTGATCCGGGCGGAGCGGCCGGTGCCGTCTGTGATCACCTGCTTGAGGATATCCACCGTCAGCCAGGCGGTGGAGGGCTTGTACACCTGGCGGCGGTCCTGGCCGGCATGGGCGTCATAGAGCACTTTGCCATGCTTATCCATGATGCCCAGGAAGCTGATGGGCTGCTGGTAGACGCCGCCGTTGCCCAGCACGCCAAAGGCGGTGGCCATTTCAAGGGGCGTGAGGCCGGAAGCGCCAAGGGCCACCCCGAAGGGCGTGGCAGCGATGTGCTCCTCCGCGGCACCCAGCCGGCGCAGATAGTCTGCCGCACGGTCTACGCCCACATAGTTCATCATCACCCAGGCAGCTGCTGTGTTGTCGGATTTGACCAGAGCCGTCCGGAAACTCTCCGGCCCCCGGTAGCTGCTGCCGCCATAATTCTCAGGCCACGAATCCCGCCGGTCGCTCCCCAGCCATCCGCTGATGGGAAGCGGCATATTGTAGGCCACCGAGCCGCCGCCCGCCCCCATGTCGAAGGCTGGCGCATAGACCGTCAGCGGCTTGATGGAGGAGCCCACGGGCATGTTCATGTCCACCGCGCGGTTCAGGGTTTTCCGGGCGTCAGGCGGCGTGCGGCTGCCCACGATGGCCTTGATCTCCCCGGTGCGGTAGTCGATAATGGCGGCGCCCGCCTGGGGCTGGATAATGTCCGCAAAGGTGCCGTCAGGGTTCTTGGCGCGGTAGATTTCTGTGCCCGGGTCCCTCAGGGCAGGGTAATCCCTGTAGTTGTAGAGAGTGTCCTCCAGGGTTTTCTGCATCTGCGTATCCAGTGCCAGGTAAACCTTATAGCCGCCGGTGCGCAGTTTGGTCTCCATTTTCCCGCGGTTGGCAGAGGTGTTCTCCAGGCCTTCAAGCTTCAGCAGCGTCTGTACCACATCCCGGACCGCATACTCCACATAATGCGCATAGGGATAAAGGGACTCCCCCTGGGGATCGTCCTTAAGCACTGTGGCTGTGTCCACACCCTGGGCTTCGGTGAACTCGGCATGGGTGATCATCTGATGCTCATACATCACCCTGAGGACATAATTGGTGCGGTTGTTGGTGATGGCTGCGTAGTCGGTGCCTTCAGCCTGCCGGGTAAAGAAATTTCGCCGGCAGTTATAATAGTAGGGGTTGGTGGTCATCCCGGCCAGCATGGCACACTCCCTGAGGGTCAGCTCCTGGAGCTCTTTGCCGAAGTAGCCTTCGGCTGCCACCTTGACTCCATAGTAGTTCTCCCCCAGGTAGATGGTGTTGAGGTAACTCTCCAGGATTTCGTCCTTGGTGTAGCGTGTCTCCAGCTGAAGCGCCAGGTAGGCCTCCTGTATTTTGCGCTTATAGCTCTGCTCGAAGGAGAGCAGGGTATTCTTGATCAGCTGCTGGGTGATGGTGGAACCACCCTGCTGGGAGCCGGAAATGAAGTTGGTGGCAAAGGCGCCGATGATGCGTTTGAGATCGACCCCGCTGTGGCCATAAAACCGCACATCCTCCGCCGCTACAAAGGCATTTCTCAGGTAATGGGGCATGGTATCGATGCCCACCATGATGCGGTTTTCAGTGCCCTTGTAGTCGGTGATAAGGTTTCCGTCGCGGTCATAGAAGAAGGAGGTCTGGTCCTGGTCGCTGATTTTGGCGATATCCAGCACAGGCGCTGTCTCCACATACGCTTTGGCAATGCCGACCACCGCGCCAATGCCCGCAAGGCCTGCCAGGAGCACCACCAGAAAAAGCATCTGGAAGGTGTTGATGATGACCGCCAACACGAAGCTGGGCTTGCGCGTGCGGCGCTTGAACAGCCTGTGGCGGGGATAGTCCTCCCGGTTTATCAGCGCCCCTTCGCTTTCGAAGGGCCTGTTGTCAAAGAGCCTGTTGATGGTCCGTCCTCCTGTGCTCAGGTTTGTGGCAATTATATCACAAAGCGTAACGTCCGTCCCATCGCCGCCAAAAAGCCGGTCACCATTGACAAAACAGCCCCGGAATGCTTGACACTCCCAGCCAGGTGCTGTAAGATGTCTGTAATAATTTGGGTTCCGGCCAAAGCGCGCAAAGCGCGCTGGAAGGAGGGATGGGCAGAATGAATGCCCTGATAGCGCATAAACGCCGCGCCGCAGTCATTATTGTGGCCCTCACCGTGTTGCTCCTTTTGCCAGGCGCTTTTGCGGCCTCTGTCGAAGCGGGCCTCACTTTTACCCTGAGCGTGGAGCCGTCCAGCCTCACAGCACCCGGTACGGTCACGGTGTCTGCCCGGGTATCAAACGCCGGGGAGGAGGACATCACCGTTCCCCTGTCACTGAAGGACCCGGATGGCAGGCTGGTCACCTCCTTTGGTGACGGCGGTTCCCTGTTCCCCCTGAAGTCCGGGCAGAGCATGCCCTGGCAAGGGCAGTACCAGGTCAGCCAGGCACAGCTGGACGAAGGCAAACTGGTCTATACCCTCAACTACAACAAAACCGACGCGCAGGGCAACATCGTGGAGCACAACCTGCCCGCCACCGCTGAAATCGCCTTTGCCGGCGAAAGGGTGGCCCTGAAGGTAACCCGCACCATCACCCCGGAGGTGGTTCGCCGCACCGGCGAGGTCACCATCCTTTATGACCTGGTCAACCAGGGCAATGTGCCCCTCACCAACATCCAGGTCCGGGAGAACCGGCTGATCTCTACCCGCATCCAGACGGTGGCTTCCCTGGCCCCCGGAGAAAGCGGGCAGGTCACCTTTTCCAAAAAGTCGCCCACGGCAGACCTCACCAGTTCCGCCCAGGTGACTTACCGCCAGGAGGGGGAACGCACCACCCAGCAAGTGACCATCGCCCCCGTGCAGATCCCCCTGGCCAGGCCGGCCCTGAACTACACGCTGACCAGTGACAAGCAGCAGGTCAACATCGGAGAAACAGCGACGCTGACGCTCACCCTCAGGAACGCCGGGAACATCTCCTACTCCAATGTCACCGTCACCGACCCTCTCCTGGGCGAAGTGTTTTCCAACCTCACCATCCCCGCCGGCCAGACTGTTGAGCGGACCAAGGAGGTCACCCTCAATGAGACGACCACCTTCAAGTTTACGCTGAACCTTCAGGACAATACTGGGGTCACCCAGCAGGAGGTGGTGCCCGACCTCAAGGTTTCCGCCTATGCGGAAGGCCAGATGCTCCGGCTAAACCTGATCCTCACAGCCAGCAGGGATTCCATTTCCGAAATCCCGGGGGACATCACCTTTGACCTGGTGGTGACCAATGACAGCAACAATGAGGCCAAAAGCATCCGGATCGTCCATGGCGGCCAGGATATCTACACCATCAATGTCCTGGCACCCGGGCAGAGCATGACCGTTTCACGGGACTATAAGCTGTCCCAGGCCGGGAAGTTCCGTTTCTCCGCTGTCGCCACGGATGTCCAGGATACTCAGATGACCTTCGAATCCAACACCCTGGATATCGCCTATGTGGCGCCTACTGTTGCGCCCACCCGGGAGGTAGTGGTGACCCCCGATCCCCTGGTGACGCTGACACCGGTGCCCCAGGACTTTGCCCAGGACAGCGCCAGCGCCGGGGCGCGCAACGCGCTGTTCATCGCCAGCCTGGCTGTGGGGGTTCTGTTTGGCCTGTCGCTGATCCTCTTCGCCATCAGCTCTGTAGCGCGCGCCCGGGCCAGGGCCAAGAGCAACGCCGCCTATGATTCCTTTGAAGTAAGCGGCACCCGCGACTACACCGCCCCTCCCACGGAAACGCCTGCCGAGACCGCTGCGGAGGCCACTCCCGAAGGGGCCAAAGAGCCCGGGGAAGCGGCTGAGCCGATCACGTTGCCCCACGAGAAATACCTTGCCCAGAAAGGCGAAGCCGCCAAAGGGGACACTGCCCCCGTGGCACCGCCGCCTGCCAGCGATGACGGCGGCAGCAGTTACCGGCTTACCCGGGAGGATTCCCAGCCGGCCGGCAAGCTGGATGATTCCGATGCCGATTCCGAACCGCGCAAGCGCCGGGCCACCCGCCGCAAGGACGGGGACGAGTAAGGCGGGACATAAACCCTCAAATGCCTAAAAAAGCGGCGAAACCCTGCCGCTTTTTGGCTTCAACAGCATAAGGAGTTACTGATGAAATATTTCATATTCATGCTGCTGGCGGCCTCCTGGCTGTTCCTTGCGGCGCGCCCTGCCCGGGCGGAAGGCCTGGTGCCCAACTATCCCCGCCTTTCACCTGAAGAACTGAAGCAAAAAATCAGCGACCAAAGTTTCCGCGTGACCCAGCAGGGGGAGACCGAGCGCCCCTTCACCGGCGAATATTGGGATGAGGAGCGCCCCGGTATCTATGTGGATGTGACCACCGGAGAGCCGCTGTTCTTTTCCTTTGACAAGTATGACGCCGGTTGCGGCTGGCCCAGCTTCGTTAAACCCATATCTGAAGACCTGATCAAAGAATACAAGGACCTGTCCCATGGGATGGTGCGCACAGAGGTCAAGAGCCGCTCCGGAGACGCCCACCTGGGCCATGTCTTCACCGATGGCCCCGTGGACCGGGGCGGCATGCGCTATTGCATCAACTCGGCTTCCCTCACTTTTATCCCCTTTGAGGAGATGGAAACGAAAGGCTACGGCTACCTCATCCCCGCCTTTGAAGCTGAGCAGCCGTCCGACTGAAAACGATCATGGCGTGATAATCTGGTTTTCACCCGTTACGCTGTCCTCCAGCACCATCTGGCGAAACAGGCAGCGCAAACCGCCTGAAGCGATGTCCTGATGGTGGTGGCCGAAATACCACTTCCTGTAGCGCCCGGAAGCGTATATCCTGTCCAGCATAAAGGCGGGATGGGCACGGCTTCCGGGTGTTTCTTCCATATGGGTGTAATAGCTTTCCGAGGGCATGCGCAGGGGGAAGCCGAGGCGCCCGCTCACAAACTCCCGGGGCCCATCATGAGTGATTAGAAAATCGGGCACCCCGCAGCCAAAGTAGTCAGCGATGATGGCCTCTGCCTGGGCGTTTATCAACAGCTCCTCGCGAAATATGTCTACCCCTGGCTCCCGCAGGAAGAAATCGATGGACAAACCGCCGGGATAAAACCAGAAACGCCTGCCGCCAAGGGTGGCAGTCTCCCCTGGCAGGGGGGCAAACAGGTTCCCGCCCAGATCGTGGCCCAGGCAGCCATGGCGCCTGAGAACAGGCTGGCGGGCAATCCATCCATAGTTTTCATGGTTCCCCAGGCAGATGATGACCTGCATGGGCAGTCTCTGCCACCACTTCAGGACATCGTCGCTGTCTTTTCGCCAGGGCGCACCAAGGTCCCCCAGGTGAATGATGGCGTCCTGCTCACCAAGCCCAAGGCGTGCCACCTCAGGCGCGCGCAGTTTGCCCAGGTCCTTTTCCCCATGGGTATCTCCAACCAATAAAAAACGCATGGCCCCTCCGTGGTGCGGCTTCCTGCAAAATCCTTGGGAGTTGGCTAAGGCTTCAATGCCCGGGTCATGATGAAACTGGGAATATTCAGCGCGTGCAGGCGCCCTTGCGCATTGGTATCCTCCAGCAGGTGGGTCAGAATGAATCCAGCTTTCAATTGCCCACCGACCTGCTCCTCCAGTATATGGGAGAACTCAATGCCCCCGTCCGACAACTCAAGGCTTTTCATGTGTTCCGGATTTCGCAGGGGATTGAATGGCAGGCTGAAGACAAGGCGTTCCTCCTGTGCGTCCACAATGAAATTCATGCCGGTATCCAGGCCGCACAAAAGAATGCCGCCCGGCTTGAGCACCCGAAAGCATTCTTTGAATATCGGCTCCACCTCCTGCACATAACAGTTGGAAACAGGGTGGAAAACCAGGTCAAACACACTGTGGGAGAACGGCAACGGCTTGGTCATGTCTGCCCGGACAATATGGATGGAATAACCTTCCCTCCGGGCCACCATCCGCTCGCTCTCCAGCTGCCGGGAGGAATAATCCAGCACCGTACACCGGGCTCCAAGGGCAGCAAACACCGGCATCTGCTGGCCGCCGCCGGAAGCCAGGCCAAGTACAGCCTTGCCACCCAGGTCGCCAAACCAATCCCTGGGAACCGGGCGGTTGGGTGTGAGCACCACCTGCCATTCCCCCTGCTTTGCTTTTACAAAAGCATCATGGGAGATGGGCTGCCCCCACTCCCAGCCTTCTTCCACCCAGCGGTCAACGGTACGGGCGTTGATGTCCTGATAGGGCTCCATCACCGGTTCCGCTCGCCGAGCGTCTCCTCGTCTTCCTGGATAACCCGGTACATCTCCGCAGCCTGATCCTTGCGCACCACCTCCTGAATCCTGTTGACCCCATAGCGGCCCAGGCGGCTGCCAAAGCGTATTTCCAGGATATCCCCTTCCCTGACCTCAGCGCCGGCCTTGGCCACCCGGCCGTTAAGGCTTACTCGCCCGCCGTCACAGGCCTCCTTGGCTACGGTACGGCGCTTGATGATGCGGGATACCTTCAAAAATTTGTCCAGGCGCATGATACTCTCCTCTGCATAAAAAAAGCTGCGGGCAACAACTTGCACCGCAGCATGCCAAACCACTCTGAATTAGTTGAGCTGATCCTTGAAGGTCTTGCTGGCCTTGAATGTGGGGGCTTTGGAAGCCTTGACCTTGATCGGTTCGCCGGTGCGGGGGTTGCGGGCGGTGCGGGCGGGGCGCTTCTTGGCTTCAAAAGTGCCAAAGCCAATCAGCTGAACCTTGTCGCCCTTTTTCAGGGTTTTCTGGATGGTGGAGAGGACAGCGTTGACGGCCTTGTCGGCCTCAACTTTCTTCATCTCGGTTTCCTTTGCAACGGCTGCGATCAACTCGGTTTTATTCATGTGCTTACCTCCAATTTTTGTCTGATAAAAGCAAAACTACTGTTCTTTCATTTTACTTCGTTCCCAGTATACCCCCAATTCAAGGCTTGTCAACATTTTTAGTGCCATTTTGTCCGATTTTATGGCACTTTCCATCCATAAAAAGCGCCGGATGAACTTTTCTGTGGCCAAATTGAGCGCCTGGCCGCTTGAAACACCCAGCAAACGGGCAGTGTTCACACAGGAGAAAAGCAAGTCCCCCAGCTCATCCAGCGCTTTTTCGGGGTTATTGAGTACCTGGCGCAGTTCTTCCGCTTCCTCCGGCACCTTCTCCAGCGCCTGTGCGGCTTCCTCCCAGTCAAAGCCCACAGCGGCTGCCGCTGCCTGCACCTTTTCCGCGCGCATCAAAGGCGGGAATGAAGCGGGCACGGACAGCATGGCATCCCCGGGGCTCATCTCCCCGCGCTCCGCCTGCTTGATCTCATCCCAGGTTTTCTTCACGTCTTCCGCCGTGTCCAGTTTCATCCCGCCAAAAATATGCGGGTGGCGGCGGATCAGCTTCCGGCAAATGTTCTCAAGCATCTCGCCCCAGCTGAGGGTCCCCTGTTCCTCGCCTACCACCGCATGGAAGGCCAGCTGCAAAAAAACGTCCCCCAACTCTTCTGCCGCGTGAGCCCAGTCCCCTTTTACCAGCTCGGCCGCAGCCTCGCTGGCCTCCTCGACAAGGTATTTGGCCAGGCTCTCATGGGTCTGCTTCTTGTCCCATGGGCAGCCCTCCGGCCCGCGCAGCCTGCGCATGATGGCCAGCAGATCCTCCGGATCAAAGGCTGCCTTTTCGAGCAGCGGGGCTGGAAACACGATAAACCCCGCCGTATGGTCATACTTCTTTTGCCGGTCAATATCCGGAAGCAGCATCCAGGTCCCCCTGCGCAGAGCCTTTTCCCCGGGCGCAAAGAACAGCACCCTTGCCGTTTCACCATAAAAACGCAACAGCTTCAGCTTCACATCCCCAGCCAGGGAACGGCTGTTGAGTTCCACCACCGCCAGGGGCTGCTGGGCGCTGAAGACCGCCAGTGACACAGCGCTTGACACCAGGATGGGCCCCGCGATATCCGCCTGGGAAACAAAGGGGCTTTCAAGCGGTACCCCGGGCAATACCTTGAGGCGGTCCCCGGCTTCTTCCCTGATCAGGCGCACCGTTTCATCCCGGGCCGGATCGGCCACGGCATAGGTGACCGCCCCCTTCCGGGCCAGAGCCAGCACATGCCCCGATGCCCTGCGGGCAAACGCGTCAAAGTCCGGGCTGCTTTCATGCAGCTCGTCAAGTGAGCTGAAGGCAACGCCTTCTTCGCCAAGTAAATCAGCCGCCCCGTGGCGTGATGTGCGCAGCACAAGGCAGCCGGCCTTTTTCATCTGCTTCAGGGCCCCTATCGTCACCAGGTCCCTGTGCCCCGGCCCCAGGGCTACCACAGTAATTATCCGCAATCTCAGTCCCTCCTATGGCGCTTGCCTGGCAGTTCACTGTACCTGACCGCCCCTGTCTTCAATGCCGCAAAGCCGTAGAGCACCACAGCTCCGGCCAGTACCAACCCCATCAACAGCCAGCTTTGCGCAATCCTTTGGCCCCACAGGGCATTGATGCCCGCCACCGGCAGCGCCATCACCAGGGTAGCGATGCCTGGCTGTATCACCATCTCACGCCAGGACCATTTCAGCCCCGTTGCCTTAATCACATAATGGAGGTTCAGCCCGCCGCTGAGGATATAGCAGGCCAGGGAGGCATAAGGTGCGCCGCCGATGTTGATTTCCGGACGGTTTACGGCCGTGTAGTTGATGGCGATTTTCACCACTATCCCCGCCGCCAGCGTGTACATGGGGATGCGCTGCTTGCGCATCCCCTGCAGAATCCCGCTGGTGGCCTGCACCAGGGTGAATACCACGATGGTCAGCGAGCTGATTCTCAACAGGCTTGCTCCCAGGCGCAGCTGCTCCGGGGTGTACTCCCGGCCAAACAGCAGCATCAGGATGGGAAGCGCCAGCAGGCTCATGCCCACGGAGCTTGGAAGTCCCACCACCATGGCCAGGCGGATGCCTGTGGCGGCGTCGTGTTTCACCCCGCCATGCTCCCCGCGCGCCCTTTTCGCCGATATGGCCGGCACCAGGTTGGCAGACATGGCCATGGCCAGCGCTGTGGGCACGTTGATGAGCGACAAAACCAGGCCATAAATGCCATAGCGGGACAGCGCCTCCAGTTCCGGCAGGTACGCCTTCATCTGGCGCACCAGCATAAAGCTGTCCACCGTCCCCGCCAGGGGCACAATGCTGGCGCCGATGGTGATGGGAATGGCGGTCACCATCAGCTCCCGGGCGATGGCTTTGGCAGGTTCCGGCCGGGAGGTGCTGGGCGCCGCCATGGGCGTAACCCTGGGCCGTGCCACCACATAGTCTGCCATCATGTAGAGCATTGCCGCGCCCTCAGCGATGGTGGTGCCCAGCAGCGCCCCCGCGGCGCCCAGAACAAAACCGCCGCGCGCCATGCCGGCATAGGCCAGGGGCAGCGCCACGCCCACCTTGCCCACCTGCTCAATCAGCTGGCTGATGGCCGTGGGCCACATGCGCCGCTGCCCCTGCATATAACCCCTGAAAGCGCTCATGGCGCACACAAAAAACAGGCTGGGCGCTATCATTACGAATCCGGTCCGGGATTCCGCCGTCCCGGTCGCCTGGGCGAATCGCCCGCTGAAGAGCATCATCGCCAGCATGCTCACAAGCCCCAGGAGGCTGAGCATGATCAGCGCGATGTGAAATGTACGCCTGGCGTTTCCGGCATCCCCGCGGGCCAGGCTGCCGGCCACCATGCGGGATATCGCCACCGGGATTCCGGCGGAGGAAATTGCCAGCATCAGGTTATAGGTGGGGAAAACCTGGTTGTATACCCCCATCCCCGGGGGCCCGATCAGGTTGGCCAGCGGGATGCGGTAGAGCACGCCCACCACCTTGCAGATGAGCCCGGCAACGGCCAAAATGGAGATGCCCCCCACCAGGGAGCGCTGCCGGGGCGTCATGGCGCTTCCTCTCGGGGTGGGAGCGGGAAATGAACACCCGCGCAACAGCCCTTTGCCATTGCGCTATCCGCCATAGTTTTAGCCATGCCCTCAGAGCGCCGTGTCATCCTGCCAATCCGTCTCGGGCACTTCTTCCGGAAGGATTTCATTGGTTTCCTCCATGCCGTTTTCTTCCGGCAGGCTTTCCCCCTCTTCCTCCTCCGCCATCGCCCGGGCCACGTCAACAATCCGGCTGCCATTTGATACCTTCATGACGCGCACGCCCTGGGCCGCGCGGCCCGTCTGGCGGATGGTCTCCGCCGGCACCCGGATGACGGTGCCATCGTCAGTGATCACCATGATATCTTCCTCCGGCTGCACCATCAGCAGTGCCGCCAGGGGGCCTGTCTTCCCCGTCAGGCTCATGGTCTTCACCCCTTTTCCGCCCCGGGCCTGGCCGCGGAAAAGATCCAGGCCACTGCGTTTGCCATAGCCCAGCTCGGACACGCTCAATACCTCAGCGCCTTCTTCCACCAGCGCCAGGGCAATTACCTCGTCCTCCTTACCCAGGCGGATGGAACGCACGCCCATGCTGGCGCGCCCGGAGGCGCGGATGTCCGTCTCCATAAAGCGGATCGCCTTTCCCCAGCGGGTCCCCACCATGATCTCGCCGTCCCCCTCGGTGAGGACCGCCCCGATCAGCAGGTCGTTTTCCTTCAGGGTGACGGCAATCAGCCCCGCCCGCCTGATGTTGCGGTACTCCCTCAGCGAGGTCTTCTTGATGAGGCCGTTCTTTGTTGCCATGACCAGATACTGGGTCTCCCTGTCTTCCTTGGGCACCGGAATCATCCCGGTCACCTTTTCTCCTGCTTCAAGGGGCAGGACATTGACAATCGCCGTGCCCCTGGCTGTGCGGGACGCCTCCGGAATTTCGAAGCACTTCACATTATAGGCCCTGCCCCGGTCGGTGAAGAACAGCAGGTCGTCATGGGAGTGGACGGTGAAGATCTGCTCCACATAGTCCTCTTCCCTCAGGCCCGTGGCGCTGATGCCCTTGCCGCCACGGTGCTGTGAGCGGTAGGTGGACTGGGGCAGCCGCTTCACATAGCCATAGTGGGACAGAGTTACCACCATGTCATCCTTGGGAATCAGGTCTTCGTAGTCAATCTCGCCGTAAATAAGCGAAATTTCAGTACGCCGTTCGTCTGTGTATTTGTCCCGGATGAGCTGAAGCTCATCCTTGATGACGGACAGGAGCTTCCCCCGGTCGGACAGGATGCTGTTCAAGTACGCGATGGTGCGCTGCAGTTCGCCATACTCCGCCTGCAGCTTGTCCGCCTCCAGGCTGGTGAGCCTTGCCAGGCGCATATCAAGGATGGCCTGTGCCTGCTTGTCGCTGAAGCCAAAGGTGCCAATCAGCCCCTCCTTGGCCTGAGCCGTGTCTTTTGAACCGCGGATCAGCTTTACAATCGCATCGATGTGGTCCAGCGCCTTCAGCAGCCCTTCCAGGATGTGGGCGCGGGCCAGGGAACGGTCCAGATCATAGCGGGTACGCCTGGTGACCACATCCTCCTGATGGCGGATGTAGTGGAAAATCATTTCTTTAAGCGTCAGCACCCTGGGCTGGCCATCCACCAGGGCCAGCAGAATGGCGCCGAAGGTTTCCTGCATCTGGGTGTGCTTGTAGAGGTAGTTCAAAACCACGCTGCTCTGGGCATCACGCTTGAGCTCGATCACCACGCGCATGCCATCCCGGTCAGACTCATCCCGGATGTCGCTGATGCCGTCCAGGCGCTTTTCATGTACCAACTCCGCCATTTTGGTGATAAGGCGGGCTTTGTTCACCATGTAGGGCAGCTCTGTGACGATGATGCGGTTGCGGCCGTTGGGCAGGGCTTCCACTTCGCTCCTGGCCCGCACAAATATGCGTCCCCGGCCGGTGTGGTAAGCCTCCCTCAGGCCCGTACGGCCCAGGATGATGCCGCCGGTGGGAAAGTCCGGCCCCTTGATGTGCTCCATCAGCGCATCCAGGGTGATGTCCGGGTCGTCGATCATGGCGATGGTGCCGTCAATCACCTCCCCCAGGTTGTGGGGCGGGATATTGGTGGCCATGCCCACGGCGATGCCTGAGGAACCGTTGACCAGCAGGTTGGGAAAGCGGCTGGGAAGAACTTTGGGCTGCATGAGCGTTTCGTCAAAGTTGGGGTAAAAGTCCACCGTGTCCTTGTCAATCTCACCCATCAGGTGGCCGGCGATCTTTGACATGCGTGCCTCGGTATAGCGCATGGCGGCCGCCTGGTCGCCGTCCACGGAACCAAAGTTCCCCTGCCCGTCCACCAGCAGATAGCGGATGGAGAAGTCCTGCCCCAGGCGCACCATCGCGTCATACACGGAGGAGTCCCCGTGGGGGTGGTACTTGCCCAGCACATCCCCCACGATGCGGGCGCTTTTGCGGTAGGGCTTATCGCTGGTCATGCCCAGCTCGTTCATGGCATAGAGGATGCGCCGGTGAACGGGCTTGAGCCCGTCCCTGACATCCGGCAGCGCACGGTTGACAATCACTGCCATGGAATAGGCGATGAAGGATCGCTTTACTTCGGTTTCCAGCTCCGTGGGGAGCAGCCTGTCCTGAATCTCGCTCATCTTCTGTCCTGTCTTTTCGTTTTATATGTCAAGGTCCGCGACCATGTCGTAGTTCTGTTCAATAAACTCACGCCTGGGTTCCACCTGGTCCCCCATCAACAGGGTAAATGTCTCGTCCGCCACGATGGCGTCGGATACTTCCACCTGCATCATGGTACGGGTTTCCGGGTTCATGGTGGTCACCCAAAGCTGCTCGGCGGACATCTCCCCCAGTCCCTTGTAGCGCTGAAGCTCAGGCTTGGGCTCCCGGCCGATTTCGTCCAGCAGCTTTTCAAGCGCGGCTTCGTTATAGACATAGTGCTCCTGCTTGCTCTTGGTGACCTTATAAAGCGGGGGCATGGCAATATAGACATGCCCCTTCTCAATCAGCGGGCGCATGTAGCGGTAGAAGAAAGTCAGCAGCAGCACCCGGATATGGGCGCCGTCCACGTCCGCGTCCGTCATGCAGACGATGCGGTGGTAACGCAGTTTGCCCAGATCAAAATCCTGCCCGATGCCGCAGCCAAAGGCTGTAATCATGTTCTTGATCTCCTCGTTCATGAGGATGCGGTCAAGCCGGGTTTTCTCGACATTCAGAATCTTGCCCCTCAGCGGCATGATCGCCTGGAAGTGCCGGTCACGGCCCGACTTGGCGGAGCCGCCGGCTGAGTTGCCCTCCACCAGGAAGATTTCACTCTTGGCGGGGTCAGTCTCGGAGCAGTCAGCCAGCTTGCCCGGAAGCGCCGCGGACTCCAGCACCGTCTTGCGCCGGGTCAGTTCCCGGGCTTTCCGGGCGGCTTCCCTGGCCCGGGCAGCACCCAGGCAACGGTCCAGAATCGCCTGGGCCACGGCGGGGTTTTCCTCAAGATAAGTGCCCAGCTGGTCGCCCATCAGGCTGTCGACGATTCCCCTGACCTCGGAGTTGCCCAGCTTCGACTTGGTTTGCCCCTCAAACTGGGGCTCCTTGAGCTTCACGGAGATTACCGCCGCCAGGCTTTCCCGGACATCCTCCCCCTTGAGGTTGGCATCCGATTCCTTCAGATATTTGTGCCGGCGGCCATAGTCGTTGATGGTACGGGTAAGGGCGGAATAAAAGCCGATCAGATGGGTGCCGCCCTCGGGGGTGCGGATGTTGTTGGCGAAGGCATACACGCTCTCCTGGTAGGAGTCGTTATACTGCAGCGCCACCTCCACCGCCACCTCGTTCCTGATGCCTTCCACATAGATGGGCTCAGCGAAAAGGGTGCTCCGGTTTTTGTTCAGATACTTGACGAACTCCCGGATGCCGCCCTCGTAGTGGTAACTGCGGGCGTCCGCCGGTTCTGCCCGCTCATTGGTGATGTCAATGCGGATGCCTTTGTTTAAAAAGGCCATCTCCCGCATCCGGCCGCTTAAGGTGTCCATGCGGAAATCGCTGTCCGCTTCAAAGATGCCCCCGGGCTCGTCATGCCTGATGGTGTCCGGCCAGAAGCGGATCATCGTCCCGGTGCGGTCTGTTTCCCCGATGACCTCAAGGTCGTGGTCCGGCTTGCCCCGCTGGTAACTCTGCTGGTGGATTTTGCCGTGCTGG
>Ga0123333_10001619_pt1 | contig 23761 bp, 21 predicted proteins | sample BioC12SIPDNA_3_FD_89957 | JGI IMG/M metagenome (GOLD analysis project Ga0123333, IMG submission 89957) | Anaerobic biogas reactor microbial communites from Washington, USA - Biogas_R2_B C12 SIP DNA | ecosystem: Engineered > Bioreactor > Anaerobic > Unclassified | place: Washington, USA... | reverse complement strand
TCACTGTCGAGACAGCCGACTTCCTCTACCGAGTGGATCACCTGCGGAGTGTGCCGGCTCACGTCAAGTTTATCTCATTTGAGCCGCTGCTTGGACCTATGCAGGGCCTGGAGCTGGCAGGCGTAGACTGGGTGATTGTGGGAGGCGAGTCCGGGCCGGATGCAAGGACCATGAGCCCCGACTGGGTCCGGAGTATCCGCGACACCTGCAGCGGGTTAGGAATCCCTTTCTTCTTTAAGCAATGGGGAGGTAAGGTGAAGGCCAAGACGGGCCGATCCTTGGACGGCAGATTATGGGATGAAGCTCCCTGAAGCAAAGATCTGCCGCTCCAGGGCTGAGACGCCGTAGAGTGTAGGCCTGGTCCGCAAAGAGCGGTGATCTATCGCCAGTCGGGCTGTTCAGTCTCCACCGGAGGCACGATGATGAGGCTTGGAATGTTGAGAACCGAAAGCGAGTACAGGGCCACGCTCGCCCACACGGAGGCGCTGATGAATGCGGAGCCCGGTTCACCGGAGGAGGACGAACTGGAGATCCTCGCACTGCTCATTGAGGCCTACGAGCAGGAACACTATCCCATCGACCCGCCCGACCCTGCGGCGGCCATCGAGTTTCGAATGGAACAACAGGGGATAGAGAGACACAACAATGTATAGACAGCGCAAGTACGAGGAGTTGCGATGAAGCGAGATGACTTCACGGCCGATAGGGCCGCCCACCTGGTGCTTGTGCGGGAGCACGAACCGCCCTACTGGGCCTTCGTGCCGCCTTCCCTGCCGCCTGAGCCCGGTACCCTGGATTGGTCAGACGTGCGGCTGCGTCGCGCGTTGTCGGATGCAGATCACGGAATGGGCGAGTTGGCCGGCTTGGGGCGGGCGATTCCGAATCCGCACCTGCTGATCGCGCCGTTCGTGCGGCGCGAGGCCGTGCTTTCATCGCGCATCGAAGGCACGCGCGCGGGCATCCAGGAAGTGTATGCTTATGAGTCGGGCCAACTCCCCTTGCCGGGCATGGAAGCCGACGAGGTGGCGGACATCCGGGAGGTGACCAACTACGTGCGCGCACTTGAGTTCGGGCTGGAGCGCATGGCCGAGGGACAGCGTGTGGGCCTGTGGCTGGTGCGTGAGCTGCATAGGCTGCTGATGGATGGGGTGCGAGGAGAGCGTCAGCATCCGGGTCAGTTTCGCACGATCCAGAACTTTGTCGGCAAGGGCGAGTCTATAGAGGAAGCGACGTTCGTGCCCCCGCCGCCGCTGCAGATGCGCCAGTGCCTGGATCTATGGGAGCGGTATGTGACAGTGGAAGACGAAGAGGCGCCGCTTGTGCGCCTGGCGTTGATCCACTACCAGTTCGAGGCCATTCACCCGTTCCAGGACGGCAACGGGCGCATTGGGCGATTGCTGATCTCGCTGTTGCTGGTGGCGTGGGATTTGCTGCCGTTGCCGCTGTTGTATTTGAGCGCTTTCTTCGAAGCCAACCGGGAGACGTACTACAGGCGGCTTCAGGAAGTGAGCCAACGTGGGGCCTGGCAGCCGTGGGTCACGTTCTTTCTGCACGGCGTAGCGGAACAGGCCCGCGACGCCGTGCGCCGCGCGAGAGAGCTGCAGGACCTGCGCGAGCGGTGGCGCGCGGCGTTGGTTGCCGAGAACGCGGCGTCCTCGGTGGTAGCCCTCACGGAGTGGCTGTTCGACACCCCCATCATCAGCGCACCAAAGGCACAGGGTTTGTTGGGGGTCACCCACCGGACTGCCAGCCTGGCGATCCAGCGACTGGAGGACGCGGGCCTGCTGGTGAGGCTGGAGGACACCTCTCATCCACGGCGCTACGCGGCCAGAGAGATCCTGCGCGTGCTGGAAGTGTAGGGATTTGATACCCAAGTATCATAAGGGAGTGCAAAATGATACTGGGGAGGGCAGAAGTATCAAAACTTCCCAGAAACGGAGTGGACAGTGAACGGTGAACAGTGGACAGTCAGAGATCGTTGAAAGATTCTGCTCACTGTCCACTGTCCACTGACCACTGCCCAGTCGCAACCGAAAGGCACCTTGTATGACCCAAATCGTCCAAGCCCTATCACGCCTCTTTGACCGCCACCGGATCATCGTCTGGTACGACGCCAAGCAGGAGCTGCGGCGGGAGTTCGAGGCCGTGGACCTGCCCGGCGTGGACAAGATCGTGCTGGACAACAACGAGTTCGGGGTGAAGTATCGCATCCTGCGGGAAGTGCCCGACCGTAAGTTCTTGCTCTACCACGCCGGACCGGCGCCCGAGAACCCGCTCGACAACTGGCTGCTGGATGTGGAGCTGGCCTACGGGCAGTTCCGGGCCGATCAGGTCTCGCTCTGGCTGGGCGAGATGGGGCTGGGGCTGGAGTTCGCCGACACCGTCGCGCCGCACGCCGAGTTCTTCCAGGCTGCCCGGCGCCGCGAGGCGCTCAAGGTGTTGCTGGCCCGTGACGACACCCCGCGCCAGGTGCGGCTCAAGATGCTGGCGGTCTGTGCCGGGGCCGAGCCGCGGATCGAGGAGGTCGTCGAGGCGCTGCTGGCGGAGCGCGCCGCGGGCGACGAGGAGAGCATGCACCTGATCCGGCGGGTGGCGCTCGACGCCGTGCTGTGGGAGGAGCTGAAGCGCGCGTACGGTTACAGCTCCGACGCGCCCGGCATCCACGACTTCGCCATCACGCTGTTCCAGTCGTGCTACGCGATGGAGGTCGCGGACACCACAAGCGGGGCGGCGGCGCTCACACCGGATGCTCTCGTGTTCCTCAAGCGGTGGAAGGACAGCGTCACGCACCACGCCGCCTTCGAGGCCCTGTCGCACGAGGCTGCCGGCGTCCTCGGCATTGAGGCGGATCTGCAGAACCGTGACACTCTTGCTCTGCTTGCCGTCGACGCCTTCGAGCTCATCGACCGCAAGATCCTGAGCGACCTGGTGCGCGGTGTGGCGGGTCGCATGATCCCCGCTAACGCCATCGCCGACGTGATCCGCCAGCGGCGCCGCAGTCACTGGTATCCCAAGTACCGGCACGAGTACGGCGCCATCGAGCAGGCCGCGGCCTTCATAGACATCCTCGACCGGGTGGATCTGTCCGTCGATGCCTACGTACCGGAGGCGACAGCGACCGCCATCCGGCAGTATGCGACCACCTGGTATCGCCTCGATCAGGTCTATCGCGGCTTCATCCACCATGCCCGGCAGTCGGGCCAGACCACGCTGCTGGCGCCTGTCGCCGAGCAGGTCGAGGCGCTCTACACCAACAGCTACCTCCTCCAGCTCAACAACCGCTGGCAGGCCATCGTAGACGGCCAGCGCATGTGGAGCGGGCAGCCGGTGCTGTCGCAGGAGCTCTTCTTCGAGTGGCAGGTCAAGCCCTTCCTCGACCGGGGCAACAAGGTCTTCGTCGTCATCTCCGACGCGCTACGCTACGAGATCGGCGAGGAGCTGCTCCGCCTGATCCGCCAGGAGAACCGCTATGACGCCGAACTGGAACCGGCGCTGACCCTGCTGCCCAGCGTCACGTCGCTGGGGATGGCGGCCCTGCTGCCCCACCAGCGATTGGCGCTGAGCGACGACGGGGCCACGGCCCTGGTCGACGGCGAGAGCACGGTAGGCACCGCCAACCGGGCCAGCATCCTGGCGCAAACCTGCGGCGGGCGAGCCACCGCGCTGCAGGCCGACGAGCTGCTGGCGATGGACAAGGATGCCAGCCGCGCGCTGATCCGCGATCACGACGTCGTCTACATCTATCACAACCGCATCGACGCCGTCGGCGACAAGCGCGACACCGAGGAGCGCGTCTTCGATGCTGTGTCAGACGCCCTCGAGGAGCTGGTCCGCATCATCAAGAAGCTGGCGAACGCCAACGCCAACAACCTCCTGGTCACCGCCGACCACGGCTTCATCTACCAGAACCAGGCGCTTGACGAAAGCGACTTCGCCAGCCAGGTGCCGCAGGGGAGGCAGATCACCGCGGGCACCCGGCGCTATGTCTTGGGCCGGGGCCTGCGCGAGACCAGCAGCTTCAAGCACTTCGCCGCCGCCGACGTGGGGCTGGAGGGCGATGTGGAGATGCTGATCCCCAAGTCGATCAACCGCCTGCGGGTCAGGGGCGCCGGCAGCCGCTACGTCCATGGCGGCGCCACGCTGCAGGAGGTTGTCATCCCGGTCCTCAAGATCAACAAGAAGCGTGAGAGCGACATCAGCCAGGTCGAGGTGGACATCCTGCGCACCGGCACCTCCACCATCACCTCCGGTCAGCTGAGTGTCGCCTTCTACCAGACCGAACCGGCCACGGACAAGGTCCAACCCCGCCGCCTGCGCGCCGGCGTGTACACGCAGGACGGCCTCCTGATCTCCAACCGTGAGGAGCTGCGCTTCGACATGATCTCGGAGAACGCGCGCGAGCGCGAGCTGCCCGTGCGCTTTGTCCTGACGCGGGAGGCGGACGCCGCCAACGGGCAGGAGGTCATCCTGCGGCTGGAGGAGCCCGTCGAGGGGACGTCGCACCACCGCGAGTACAAGACCGCGCGCTACTTGCTGCGCCGCGCGTTTACAAGCGATTTTGATTTCTAGGTGGGGGAAGTGGACGGTGAACAGTGGACAGTGGGGGAGAAGTGTGCAGCGAGCAGAGCCCTTTCTGGGCTGTCCACTCTCCACTCTTAACAGACCATACCGACAAAAGGAGACCCCCCACATGCCCATCGAAAGCTTCCGCGATCTGACCGTCTGGCAGAAGGCGATGGACCTGGCGGTTGCCGTCTACGAACACACACGCGTATTTCCGAAGGAGGAAGTCTACGGCCTGACGGCGCAGTTGCGGAGGGCCGCCGTCTCAATCCCCTCGAACATCGCAGAGGGGCAGGGACGCACCACGACCAACGACTTCCTACGCTTCCTGGGCGTAGCCGCCGGATCGCTCCAGGAACTGGAGACGCAGTTGATCTTGTCGGTAAGACTGGGATACTTGTCGGAAATGAATGAAACGCAACTCGTGGACCAGTGTTGCGAAGTGGGCCGCCTCCTTCAGGGCCTGATCAATGCCCTACGCCGCAAATCCGCCCACTGACCCCTGTCCACTGTCCACTGACCACTAGAGGCTGCTATGAACGAACTAGACGTGCAGACAAACACCCACTTTCCCGGCCTCGTCGTCCGTAAAGACCTGGTGAAGCTGGTCAAGGGCAACGCCATCGTCCCCTCGTATGTGCTGGAGTACCTGCTGGGGCAGTACTGCGCCACATCAGACGAGGCCAGCATCCGGTCGGGCCTAGATACAGTCCGCGAGATTCTGCGCACCCACTACGTCCACCGCAGCGAGGCTGGGCTCGTCCGCTCGACCATCCGCGAGCGCGGGCGGCACAAGGTCATCGACAAGGTCAGCGTAGATCTCAACGAGAAGCGCGACGCCTACGAGGCCACCTTCGCCAACTTGGGTATCAAGGAGGTGTTGGTCGACGCCGATACTGTCAAGCGCCACCCCAAGCTACTGGTCAGCGGTGTCTGGTGCATCGCCGACCTGGAGTACCAGTTCATGGACGATCCCCACATCGTGCCATGGGTGCTCAATTCGCTCAAGCCCATCCAGCTCTCGCACTTCGACTTCGAGCAGTACCTCGAGGCGCGGCGCGCTTTCACCTCTGACGAGTGGATCGACCTGCTGATGCAGAGCATTGGCTTCGACCCTGCGCTCTTCGGAAGGCGCAACAAGCTGCTCCAACTCGTGCGCCTGGTCCCCTACTGCGAGCGCAACTACAACCTCATCGAGCTGGGGCCGAAGGGCACGGGCAAGAGCCACATTTACACCGAGTTCTCGCCCCACGGCATTCTCATCTCGGGTGGCGAGGTGACCGTCGCCAAGCTCTTCGTCAATAACGCCACAGGCCGGATTGGCCTGGTGGGCTACTGGGACGTCGTCGCCTTCGACGAGTTCGCGGGCAAGAAGAAGCGCGTGGACAAGGCCCTGGTCGACATTCTCAAGAACTACATGGCAAATAAGTCCTTCTCCCGCGGCATCGAGACCCTGGGCGCCGAGGCCTCCACAGCGTTCGTGGGCAACACGCAGCACACCGTGCCCTATATGCTGCGTCACACCGACCTTTTCTCACCGCTGCCCGAAGCCTACTACGACTCTGCCTTCCTCGACCGGCTCCACTTCTACGTGCCGGGGTGGGAGATCGACATCATCCGTGGCGAGATGTTCTCCGCGGGCTACGGCTTCGTCGTCGACTACCTCGCCGAGATCCTGCGCCACCTCCGCAACCACGACTACTCCCAGCTCTACGGCGACCACTTCGAGCTGATGAGCGATATCTCCACCCGCGACCGCACCGGCATTCAGAAGACCTTTTCGGGCCTGATGAAGATCCTGTACCCGCACAAGGAGGCCACGCCCGACGAGATGGAAGAGCTACTGCGCGTCGCCATCGAGGGGCGTAAGCGGGTGAAAGACCAGCTGATGCGCATCGACACCACCTACGAACCCGTGAGCTTCGCCTATACGCGACGGCACACTGGAGAGGTCGTGCGCGTGCAGACGCTGGAGGAGAAGCTCTACCCCCAGCACTACGGTGGGCACGTCCAGACCGGGGAGGTTGTGGACGCCTTCCCGGACTCGGAGGACACCGAGGCCCAGGCCGCGGCGGAAGCCGGGCCGCAGGTTCAGCACCTCACCTTCGAGGAGAATCAGCGCGGCGTCACGTTTGACGAGTTGTTCGGCCCTTACCTGCAAGGCGCCGGCGAGATCGTGGTGACCGATCCCTACATCCGCCTCTTCTTCCAGGCGCGTAACATGATGGAATTCCTGGAGACGGTAGCGACCAACAAAGAAGCCGGCGACCAGGTCGCGGTGCGCCTGATCACGACCCGCGACGAGTTCGAGGCGGACCGGCAGGAGGAGTACCTGCAGAAGATGCAGCTCTCGGTCGCGCCGGTGGGCATCGACTTTACCTGGGAGTACGACGACGACCACACCATCCACGCCCGGCACGTAGTGACGGACACGGGCTGGAAGATCCTGCTGGATCGCGGGCTGGACATCTACCAGCGCTACGAGATGAACGACGCTTTTGCGCTCACGAACCGCCAGCAGGCCTACCGTGCTGTCAAGGCGTTCGAGGTGACGTATTTGCGGGATGAAGCCCAGCAATCGAACAGGTAACCCCGGCTCTCGAAGCCTTGGTTCACGCCGGGCTGCGAATCACCCCCGACCTTCTGCAGGCCGCCTTGCGTTTGGCGGGTGAAGCGTAGCCCGAGCAGACAAGCCATAGGGAGGCCCAGCAAACCCCTCCCCCTCACGGGAACCGCCGCCACAGCAGCGCCAGCGCCAGGGCGCTGACGGCAAAGACGGCGCCCAACAACGAGAGGACGACACTCATCTCGAGGCGCTCCTTCTGCACCGCGATCTCCCGAGGGAGGTCGGTGAAGATATCGTAGAGTTGCTGCGCATCCTCAGCCCGGTAATAGGCGCCGCCGGTGATGTCGGCCACGCCCTGCAACGTGGGCTCATCCAGCATGAGGAACCGGGCGGAGCCGCCACCCCCTCCGCCAAATCCACCGCCACCAAACCCACCGCCGGGATCGCCAAACCCGCCGCCAAAGGTACCGCCCCCCAACTGCTCCGGCGCACAGACCATCCGCCCCGGGTTGGTCGTGCCGAAGCCAATGGTGTAGACGCGCACCTTGCGGGCGGCGGCCTGCTCCGCGGTATCAAGCGGCAGAGGCCCATGGGTGTTGGCCCCGTCGGTCAGCAGGACGATGATGTCCGGCTGATAGCCGGTACCCTCGAGCGGCAACTCGTCCGCTTCGATCTCCAGATTGAGGCCGCTGAGGGCCACGGCTGCGTTCACCTCTGCAATGGCATCGATGGACTTGAGGGTCGCGCTGCCGATGGCCGTGCCGATGGAGGTCGTGATATTCCGGATGGCGCGCTTCAGCACCTCTTTGTTGTTCGTGGGGGGCACAATGATCTCGGCGAATCGGGCAAAGGCCACGATGCCGATCCGGGTATCGTCGGCCTGATCTTCGACAAAGGCCAGGGCAGCGTCTTGGGCGATCGTCAGCCGGTTGGGCGAGACGTCTGTCGAACACATACTGCGCGAGACATCCAGGGCCAGGATGATGGTGGTACGGTTGAGGGGGACAACGACTTCGGCAACCGGCCGCGCCACGGCCACAGCCAGACACGCCAGACCCAACAGAAACAGGATGAACGGCAGATGTTGCCGCCACCAGGCGTGCTTCGGTAAGGCTTCACGGATGAGCGAGAGGCTGGAGTAGCGCACCGCAGCCTTGCGTTTCCGCCGCAAGACCCAGATATACACCGCAACCAACAGCGGAACAAGCAACAGCAACAGTAATAGCCAAGGCCAGTAGAAACCCATCAGGGCACTCTCCCAAACCAAAACAGTGACAACGTTCCACCGATCAGGAAGAAGAGCAGGCTGAGGCCGGCCACGATCGCGGTCACTTCCATCTTTTCCCCGCGTAGGGTCAACTGCAAATCCACATCTTCGTAGATCTCGCGCAGGCTGGCCTCATCTTCAGCGCGGTAATAGGCGCCGTTGGTCAAGTTGGCGATCTGTTGCAGGGCCGTTTCGTCCAGCTGGGTCACGATATTGTACCCTTCGACTTCCACAACGGTGCCTTCAGGGCTGCCAATCCCCACCGGATAGACGCGGACCCCTGCTTCGGCGGCCACTTGAGCGATGACCAGCGGATCGGGCGATGCGGTATTCTCGCCATCGGTGAGCAGGAGCACCACGGCTGAGGGATAGTGGCCTATCTCCAGCGGCGGCCCCCCTTCCTCAAGGATGGCCGGGTCCACGGCGATCGGTTCCCCGGCGATGGCGTTGAGCGCGCTGAAGATGCCCTGTCCAAGTGACGTGGCCCCTTGCGGGCTCAGGCGATCAATGGCGGCCAACACGGCTGTCTGATCATCCGTCGGCGGCTGCACCACCAAACCCCCATTGCTGAAGGCCACAACGCCGACGTCGATGGTGCTGGGTTGATTCTCCACGAAGGCTCTGGCGGCCGCCTTGGCCGCCTCGATGCGCGTCGGCTCCAGATCATCGGCTGTCATACTGCTGGACACATCAAAGGCCAGGATGACGGTGCCTGCCACCCGCGGCAGATCGATGTACATCTCCGGCCGGGCCAGGCCAAAGAACAGCAGGATCAGGCCGCCCAAGAAGAACAGCGGCGGAATATGGCGCAGCCTGCCCAGGTCGCGTCCCGAGCGGTTCTGAACCAGGGACAAGGGTCCCAAAGCGGCCGCTGCCTGCTGCCGCTTTCTGAGCAGCCGACCATAGCCCCAAACGAACAGGGGGCCCAGCAGCAGGGTCACGAGCATTCCGGGCCAGATAAAGCTCATGGGCTACCGTCTGCGTTTCTTGCGCGCTGCTGCCATGCGCACGATGGCGCCGACCAGATCCTCTTCCGTGGATATGGCAAAGAGATCGACGCCGGCCCGCGTCAGGTTCTTCTTGAGGGTGGCTTCACGCCGTTCTGCGGCTTCACGGAAGCGGCGGCGGAACTCCGGGTTGCTCGTGTCCACATAGATCTGCTGGCCCGTTTCGGAATCCTCGACCACAATCAGACCGGCGTCGGGCAACGCAACCTCGCGTGGATCCCATAGGTGAATGCCGACCAACTCGTGGCGGCGGTTCAAGAGAGCCAACGGCCGTTCCCAACCCGGCTCGCTGATGAAATCAGAGATCACAAAGACCAGCGACCTGCGCTTGAACGTGTTCAGCCCGGCCTTGAGTAGCACCGTCAGATCGGTGGTTGTCTTGCCCGGTACCTGGGTCTCCCCAAGCAGCTCGCGGGTCAGCCGCAGGACCTGAATGCGACCACTGTGGGGTGGAATGGTGCGTTCGATCCGGTTGTTGTAGAGAATCGCCCCCACCCGATTGCCATTGCGCGTCAGGAGGCGGGCCAGCGTTGTAACAAGATCCACCAGCACCGTCTCCTTGGGCCGGCCCACCGGACCAAACCCCATAGACGGCGTGAGGTCAAGCAGGAACCAGGCCGTGATGTCCCGATCCTCAACGTACTGGCGCACATAGAGGCTGTTCATGCGGGCCGTCACATTCCAGTCGATGTGGCGTACATCGTCTTGCAGCTGATACTCGCGCAGATCGGCGAAATCAAGGCCATCCCCGTAGAAGAGTGTGCGATAGTCGCCCTGCAACAGGCCGTCAAGGCGGCGGATGACTCGCCAATCGAGCCTGTGCAAGATGCGCTCGGGCGTTGGGGCGTCTCTATCGGGCGATGGGAGCACGTTGACGCTCATGCAAGGAGACCTCCGGCATCGGAACGGCACTGAGAATGCGGCTCAGCAGATCATCGCTGCTCACGTTGTCGGCCAGGGCCTCGTACGACAGGACCAGGCGATGCCGCATCACATCCAGGGCCAGGTCGCGCACATCGTGGGGCAGGGCGTAGGTGCGACCGCGGATAAAAGCCAGGGCGCGGGCAGCCAGGATGAGGTTGATCGAGGCGCGGGGGCTGGCCCCATACGATAGAAAGGACGCCAACTCGCCTTCGCCAACCGACTGCGGGCTGCGGGTCGCCCTGACGAGCTGGACCGCATACTCGATCAGAGCCGGATCGACATAGACGCCGTCGGCCGCGTCCTGCAGGGCCAGCAACTGCTCAGTATCAATGACGCGTTGAACGGCCTGCAGGGCGCCTGTCATCCGCTCGACGATCACGAACTCTTCAGTCTGGGTGGGGTATCCCACCAGGACCTTGAGCATGAAGCGGTCAACTTGCGCCTCCGGCAAGGGATAGGTTCCCTCTGACTCGATCGGGTTCTGGGTGGCCATCACCAGGAAGGGGTTGGGAACCTTGTGGGTTTCCCGGCCAATGGTCACCTGTCGTTCCTGCATCACTTCGAGCAGGGCGCTCTGGACTTTGGCCGGGGCCCGGTTGATCTCGTCGGCCAACAGCAGGTTGGTGAAGACGGGCCCAAAGGAGGTGTTGAACTCGCCGGTCTTCTGGTTGTAGATGCGGGTGCCGACCAAATCGGCCGGCACAAGATCAGGTGTGAACTGAATCCGCTGAAATTGCCCGCCGATGGATGCCGCAAGGGTCTTGACCGCCATTGTCTTTGCCAGCCCCGGCACCCCTTCGACGAGGATATGCCCCCGAGCGAGCAGGGCGACGATCAGCCGTTCTAGCAGAACATCCTGCCCAACGATAATCTTCTTGACCTCGTAGAGCACCTTCTCCATGGGCTTGTCACTATTGGAAGCCTGAGAGTGGTCCACAATCACGTCCTTTCGCTGTTTGTGTCCTGGGAAGCGCTGGAGCACGTTCGATCGTCTCCGCGGTCAGTCTGGCGCTAATAGCCCGGCCCGCCGGCTGCAGAGACGGCCGTGCCGATGGGGACCGCAAAACCGATCCCTGAGAAGAAGTCCTGCTCCGATGGGTTGGCCAGGGCGGTGACAATGCCCACGACATGGCCCTGACGGTTGAGCAGGGGGCCACCCGAGTTGCCGGGGTTGACGGCCGCGTCGAACTGAATCAGCCCTTCCAGTCGCTGATCGCCATCCTCAACAGGGATGGAACGGTTGAAGCCGGAGATGATCCCGGCACTCAGTGAGGCCGCGAGCCCCAGCGGATTGCCGATGACAAAGGCTTCATCCCCCACCCGCATCGCCCCTGGGTTCCCGAGAATGGCCGGGACGATCAATCCCGGTGGCTGATCGGGGTGCAGCACAGCGATGTCGTTCTCCGGTTCAGCAGAGACGATCTGAGCGGCAGCCCGGCTGCCATCGGCAAACTGCACTTCGATCTCAGTTGCGTCGACCACGACGTGGAGGGCCGTCAGAATGTCGCCGCTCTCATTGACGACCACGCCGCTGCCCACACCTACCCCCTCATCTTCGGCATTGCCTCGCCGGGTCTGGATGAAGACAAGGGACGGGAGGATGGCTTGGTAGACCTCGGCCGAGTACGGCGGCGGGGGTGTCGCCGAAGCCATGGCTTGCGCGATGCTTGCGTCGATTTCGCTGTGCGTGGGGACGATCGGGGCCGGGAAGAGCAGGTTGTAGAGCAGCACACCCGAGACTACGGCCATGGTGGCGAGGATGAACGGCCGCACTAGCCGCACGGCGAATCGCCGAGCCTGTAGCCAGGCAGACCTTCTCCTGGTTTCAGAGGCTCCAACGCGATCTGGCTCTGTATTCATACGATATTCCCCCAGTCGCTGACCCCTGCCATCCAACCGTTTGTATTCTATCGTGCCGGGGTCCAATAGGGTAGTACCAACTTGGGAGTCGGAACCGGAACTATCCGGCGGTGGGGGGTAATCGCAGCAAGGGGGAGGGACGCATAGAGACGGTGAGCGACCGGCAAGCAGAGCGCGGCGCACGACGCCGGCAATCCGCCGGTGCGCGACGGGCAGCGGAGGCGAGAGAAGGCCGCGCCGCTCGGCCGCCTAGAACCCCGCGTAGACGAACGGCAGCTCGTTCGCCACGCCCAGGTTCATGATCGCCAACCCCAGAAGCAGATAGACGGCCCAGCGCACGCCCGCCTTGCCGGTCAGGAGAGAGGCCCGCGCCAGCCGCCCGTCACGGCCCAGCTGTACGAGGGCCAGCAGTCCGATCAGCCCCCACGCCAGCGCCATCTCGGCAACGGGCGCAGCCGTCAGGCCGGCCCACGGCGCGAAGATATCGGTCCCGCTGCCGAAGCGGATCAGGTTGCGGATCAGAAGCAAGGCGTCGGGGACGGACCGCGCATAGAAGAAGATCCAAGAGAAAGTGACCAGCACGAACGTCGTCACGATGGCCAGAGTGCCGCGCACGGCGGAGTTCTCCTTCAGGCGTAAGGCCCGGGCGACCCGATCCAAGGGGCCCTTGGCCCACCGCTCCACGACAAGGTAGACGCCGTGCAAAGCGCCCCAGAGCACGAAAGTCCAGTCCGCCCCGTGCCAGAGGCCGCTGATCACGAACACGATGAAGACGTTCAGGTCCCGGCGCCATCGAGACACACGACTGCCGCCCAGCGGGATGTAGACGTAGTCGCGCAACCAGCTGGAGAAAGAGATGTGCCAGCGCCGCCAGAACTCCGAGACCGACGCGGCAAGGTAGGGTTGCTCGAAGTTCTGGATCAGATCGAGGCCAAACAGACGGGCCACGCCAACGGCGATGTCCGAGTAGCCCGAGAAGTCGCTGTAGATATGCGCGGCGCTGAACAGCGTCGCGATCACGATCGTCCAGCCGGCGTAACCATCTGGATGGGCATACACCTCGTTGACGTAGACGGCCAGGCGGTCGGCGATCACCACCTTCTTGAACATCCCCCACAACATCAGTTGCAGTCCGCTGAAGAGGCGCGCTGGGTCGAGGCTGTGGGCCTGCCGGAACTGGGGGAGCAGGTGCCCGGCTCTCTCGATGGGGCCGGCGGACAGCTTGGCGAAGAAGCCTGTAAACAGCGCGAAGAGACCCAGGTGCTTCTCCGGCTCGACCGTCCCGCGATACACGTCGATCAGGTAGCCAACGGACTGGACGGTGTAGAACGAGATGCCCACCGGCAGCAGCAGGTTGGGCGCGGTTACCCGGTAGGGCAGACGCAGGTAGCCGAACAGGGCGCGCACGATCTCCTCGGCGAAGCCCAGGTACTTGAGGACAAAGAGCAAGCCCAGGTTGCTTACGATCCCGAGCGCCAGCACGGCCTTGCGCCCCCCTGGACTGGACGTCCATCCCATCACGCGGCCCAAGGCGTAGGTGACCAACGTAGAGAACACGATCCAGACCAGGAACGTCGGCGCACAGGTGCCGCAGACCCCGTAGCTGGCCATCAGCAGCACGACCCATCGATAGCGTTGGGGCAGCAGCCAGTAGCCCAACACGACCAGGGGCAGCAGCGCCAGGAACCGGTAGGTGTTAAAAGCCATAGGCTTGGGCCTCGTTCACGGTGTCATTCCGACCGCGGGCAATCGGAGCGCGGAGCACTTCCCTCAACGGCGTCCTCCATCCAGGCCAGCACGTCGCGATAGCTACGCCACCGGGTATCGGCGTGCGTTGCGCCTTGATACTCCATCCAGGTCACCGAGTTCCCCAGCGCGCACAACTGATCCATGAAGGCCTGCTGGCTGGGTGGTGTGATCACGGTATCGGCCGTGCCCTGCAGAATCAGCACCGGGATGCCGGTGCCCTCGCCCAGTCCGGCGGTGTTCGCGGCGAGTTGCTCGGCAAACTCAGGATAGACGGCAGCCAGCCGGCCGTCGTACAGCACCTCGCGGAACTCGGGCGCGTACATGCGCCGCGCGCTGTGCGAGTAGTAGGCGAAGATCTCATCCACGCAGAGCCGCAGCACGTCATCCTCGAAGTCCGTTACCCAGGACGGCGCGTAGACCTCGGCCGGGTCGATGATTGCCTCGCCGTAGAAGTCGCGATAGGCGTAGACGAGATAGGGGCCGAATATCGGATCTTCCTGTAACAGGAGCCCCGGATTCGTCACCGGACCGAAGCCGATCACACCCTTGATGGGCAGCTCGGGCGCGTAGGCCTCAGCGCGATCTTTGGCCGCGAAGATAGCATGGCCGCCGCTGGAGTAGCCCATCATAAGCGCGGCCTGCGCCGGCCTGGCCTGCGTATCCAGCTCCGGTTCGCGTTCCCAGAAGCGATAGGCAGCCCGAACCGCATCGAGGAGCGTATGGGCCTGGAGCTCAGAGACGAAGTAGTGGTGGATACGCTCCGGATCGTCGAAGTGGAGCCAGTTGGGGAAGACCACGATATAGCCTTGCGCAGCGTAGGTGAGCGACTGGCTGTGATAAGCCCCCCAGCTGCGTCCCGTCGTCCGTTCGTCCAGCGGCGCGCATCCGTTGCCGATGCCGGTCGTGCCGGCGGCGTGACCCAGGACCGGGAACGCTTCCTCAGACTCGACGTAAGGGATGTATAGGTCGGCCTGTGTCTCGACGATCTCGCCGAACTCATCCACGGTCTCAAACGTGATCCGGTACAGGTCCACGGGATAGAGGCCCGAAGGCCGGTACCGCTCGACGTAGCGCACGCCGGTCACATCGCCGCCGGTGACCGTCTGCGTCACGGCTTCCGGCGTCGCCGGCGTTGGCGATGGCGTTGCTGTCGCTGCCGCCTCCGTGCGCGTGGGGCGTGGAGCATCGCTGGTCGGCGTGGGAGTCGCTGTTGGCGTTGGCGTGGCCACGGGTGTGCCCGCTAGCGATGGAGCTTCCTCTCCGCGGATTGCCAGCGCCACCTGCTCGGCAACGTACTCCTTGCCCCCCTCGGTCAAGTGCTCCGTGTCGGTCAAGTCATAGGCTGGCAGATCATAGGACAGGTTCAGCAGCGTCACGTTGTCCAGCGCGGCAGCCTCGAGCCTGGACTGCACCACGCGGATGTTGTCGGCAAAGCGTTCGCTGAACGCCGGCCCCAGGAAGCGTTCGCCCTGTTCCACGTTGACCGGCGTGATGTAGTAGATCACGTCGACACCGCGCTCGGCCGCCAGCTCCGCCACCGCGATCATCGCATCCAGCTTGCGGTGGTCCGGCTCGAGCTTGAACATATAGTGGTAGGTAAGCACGGCCTGCGCGGTCTCCTCATCTGCCAGATCGACCTCGCGATAGGCGTTCTCGGTATCCTCGCTCAGAACCCCGCCGGGCGCAAGCGCCTCGAAGTCCCTGACCTCCCCGATGACCACGTCGCCATCGTAGACCGGCGCATCCAGAAAGCCCTCCTGGGTGATCGCTGGCCTAAAGAAGCCAAAGACCTCCAGGGGCCTGAGGAACAGCCGCGCCAGGGGCAGTCCCATCGCCAGAATCCGGCGTTCCTTCTCGAACTGGTAGGCCGGACGCAGGTCCCATGCCGGGGAGAACGAGCGGAGGTTCACCGGCAGGACGAGCGTCTGCGGCCCGCCCCCGTGCCGGTCCATGTAGGCAGCGTAGTCGTGGAACAGGTCGAGCCCGTAGGCGGGATGGGCGATCTGGCCGATCCGCCGGTCGGGCAGCAGCTCCTGCAGGATCTCGCCGGTGGTCACCTCGCCGACGGGCAGCATGAGCGTGCTATCGCCAAGATAGAGCACGTCCACACCCTCGGCGAGATAGCGGTCAAACTGGACGACCTCAGCCGGCAGTGGGGCAGGGAACAGCATCGAGATCCCCACATGCGCCAAGACGAGCGCGACGATGAAGACCGCTATCTTGGCGAGCGGGGGCGTTTTCACGGCTGGGCCAGTAGCCCGCAGTCTGACACCGGCGCGTCACCGGCCAATATGCCCTGCATCCAGGCCAGGGTATCGACATGGCTGGTCTGCCGCAGGGTGAAGTGGTTCACACCCGGATAGACGCGATAGGTCACGTTCTTGTTCTCGGCGCACAGCCGCTGGACAAAGGGCTCCACCGTGCGCAACTGCACGATCGGATCGGCAGCACCGTGCAGGATGATCGCGGGTGTCGCCGGGTTCACCTCGCGCCCGCTGTGGTTGAGGTCCAACATGGCCTTGAACTCAGCGAACTCCACCGCCAGCTGGCCGTTCTCCAGCGCATCTCGAAACCGTGGCGTGTACATCGCTGCGTGTGTGTTGGGATAGTAGCCCAACACGTGGTCGATGCACTTGGTCACGTCCTGGTCGAAGGTCGCCATCCAGCGCTCCTGGAAGACATCCTGAGGCTGGATGATCTCTTCGCCGTAATACGCACGATAGGCCGACACGATGTACGGTGCATACAGGGGGCTATCGCACATCAACCCTTCCACATCGGGCGCGATGGCGTGGCCCACCACCCCCACGATGTTCAGTTCCGGCGCGTAGCCGGGCGCCATCGCGTCGCCGGCGAAAGCCCCGTGGCCGCCTTGCGAGTAGCCCCCGAAGAAGACCGCGCCCGCCGGTCGGGCCAGGATGTCCTCCGCCGGCGGATCGGAAAAGAAGTCGTAGATCGCTCGGGTCAGGTCGAGCATCACATAGCCTTCCAGTTCGGCGACGAAGTAGGGATGGGTCTGATCCGGATCGTCGAAACCTTGCCAGTTGGCGATCGCCGTGATGTATCCCTGGGTGGCGTAGGCGGTTAGGTGCGACCGGTAGTTGCCCCATGCCCGCCTGCCCACGTACTCATTCAGCGTCGCGCACTCGTTGGCGATGCCGGTCGTGCCCGAGCCGTAGACGAAGAGCGGAAACTCTGTCTCGCTCTCCACCTTGGGAAAGCGCAGATCGGCCTGGACCGTGATCTCAGTGCCAAGGCGGTCGCGCGTCCTGAACTGGATGCGGTACACATCCACGGGATACAGCGAGTTCGGGCATGTCTGAGCCGACAAGTAGGCAGCCACCATGCTGTGGACCTTACCGAGCGACAGAGACTCCTGCTTGACGATCGAGCCCTCGACAACCGTCCCCGCGTGGGTCGACGGCGTCGGCGTCGCTGTTGGCAGCGGCGTCGGCGTGGAGGTCGGCAGCGCGGTCGGCGTCGAAGTCGGCAGCGGCGTCGGCGTCGAAGTCGGCAGCGGCGTCGCAGTCGGGGTCGGCCAGGGTGTGGATGACGCAACGGGCAACACCCCAGCTTCCGCCGTCGGTGCGAACCGCGCAGCCGGCGACGCACACGCGCCCAAGATCAGAGCGGCGACTGCTCCCAAGAGCAACAAACGAAAGCGACGAACACAGGTTGAGAACTTGGCTTCACACAGTATGTTGGACAACCCATCCACTCCCCGTCGCCTCTCGCGCAGCGGCCTCCCAACGCGTGGCACGCGGCACAGCGACTCAAGATCGATATTAGCCCCAAGTACGAGAGTATTGTAGCCATCAGAGTACAGGAGGCAAGATGGTGGGGAATATGGCTTGCCACTGGCGCCCTGCTGCGGTGCACGGCGCGAGGCGCCGACCCGGCCCACCTGCGCCGGGGACTCTCGCGGCTTGCGGGCCACGCTATCCGTGCTATCATGCCCGCCACAATACCTATAGCTGAGGTTCTCCGAGTCGCAGAACCTACCGGCAAGGCCTGAGGCTCTTGCCCACGGATCGGCGACCGTTAGGGTGCAGCGGGAAACGGCTGCGCCTCCCGTGTTTGGAAAGGAGAGCCGTTCGGCCAGGCGGGCGTTCTGCCTGCCCATGGTGCAACGGCGTCCCTTTCCGGGGGCGCCGTTTTCGGTTATATGAGGCGTTGAGCATAGCCAAGGGAGTTTGCATGAGTGTCGTCTGGGACGGGTTCAGGGAAGGGATGCGCCTACTGCTCGCCGGCGACCCCTATCTCTGGGAGATCGTGATTCTCTCGGCGCGCGTCAGCGGAATCGCGCTCCTGATCAGCGGGCTGCTGGGTATCCCTTTGGGCGCGTTGATCGGCTTGGTCCGCTTCCCGGGCCGGCGGGTCGTGCAGGCCCTGGTCTACACCGGCATGGGCTTCCCGCCTGTCGTCGTCGGCCTCATGGTGTACTTGCTGCTCTCGCGCAGCGGCATCCTCGGCCCTATGAACTGGGCATGGGTGCCTGAGCTCTTCACCGTGCCCGCGATGATCTTGGCGCAGGTCATCATCGCCATGCCACTGATCGTCGGCTACACCATGGCCGCCGTCGCCGAAGTCGATCCCAACCTGCGCCTGCAGGTGCGCTCGCTGGGGGCCACCCGCCAGCAGGTCACCTGGGCCATCCTGCGCGAGGCGCGCCTCGGTGTCATTGTCGCCCTCGTCGGCGGGCTGGGAAGCATCATCTCGGAGGTCGGCGCTGTGACCATGGTCGGTGGCAACATCGAGCACGCCACGCGGGTCCTCACCACTGCCATCATGCTCGAGACGCGCCGCGGGAACATGGATCTCGCTATCGGCCTCGGCGTGGTCCTCCTGGGCCTCGCCTTTATCATCAACCTGATCGTGGCACAGCTGCCTGGACGGGGAAAATGAGCGACGCGCCGAACAGCACCCCGATCTACCAGCTCCGCGCCATCACCAAGAGCTACGGCACGCGCGAGGTGCTCAGTGTCGCCACGCTCGACATCGCGCGTGGCGAGGTGCTCGCGATCGTAGGTCCCAGCGGCGCAGGGAAGTCGACCCTGCTGCGCTTGCTCAACTTCCTGGAAGCGCCCGAGAGCGGCACGCTTACCTACCGCGACACCCTCGTGCAGGACGGGACCATCCCGCTGGCGTTGCGACGCCAGGTGACCACCGTCTTTCAGCGCCCCGCGTTGCTGTCCACCACGGTGTGGAACAACGTCGTCTACGGCCTGCGGCTGCGGGGTGTGCGCGATGGGCGCGCTGCCGCCCGCGCCGTGCTCGATCAGCTGGGACTCTCTCCCCTGGCGCACGCGCAGGCGCGCACGCTCTCCGGCGGGGAGGCGCAGCGTACTGCCCTCGCTCGCGCCATCGTGCTCCAGCCCGAGGTTCTGCTGCTGGACGAGCCGACGGCCAACCTCGACCCCTACAACGTCGGGCTGATCGAGCGAGTCGTGACCGAGCTCAACCGCACCCAGGGCTGCACCGTGGTGCTCGTCACGCACAACGTCTTCCAGGCACGGCGCCTCGCGCAGCGCATCGCCTTTCTGCTCAACGGCAGCATCGTCGAAGTCGCCGATGCCCACACCTTCTTCGAATCGCCCCGCGATCCTCGGACCGCGGCGTTCGTCAATGGCGAGATGGTCTACTGACCCCAAGAATCCCACTTTACGGAGGAGCAATGTCTAGGCAATTCGGTACCAAGGTTGTAGCACTACTGACCCTGTTGGTGTTCCTGTTGGGGGCCTGCACGCCCACAGCGGCCCCCACCCCGGCGTCCCCGACGGCGGCGGCGACCACAGCAGCACCGCCCCCGACCGACGTCCCTGAGGAAGCCCCTGAAGAGGCTACCGAAGAGACCCCGGCCGAGTCCGAGCCCCAGAGGCTGATCCTCGCCACCACCTCCAGCACCTATGACTCGGGCCTGCTGGACTACATCCTGCCCGACTTCGAGGCAGCTTTCAACGTCCGGGTCGAGGTCGTTGCGGTTGGCACGGGCCAGGCGATGCAGCTAGGACAGGACGGCAACGCGGACGTGCTGTTGGTGCACGACCGCGCCAGGGAAGATGCGTTTATGGACGACGGCCACGGCGTCCGCCGTGAAGACGTCATGTACAACGACTTCATCATCGTCGGGCCGTCCGCCGACCCCGCCGGGATCAAGGGGATGAACAAGGTCACCCGCGCGTTCGAGACGCTCGCGGAGACCGAGAGCACGTTCGTCTCGCGCGGCGATGACTCGGGCACGCACGGCAAGGAGAAGAGCATCTGGGCGGCCGCCGGCATTGAGCCGTCAGGTGCCTGGTACGTCTCAGCGGGCCAGAATATGGGGGCCGTGCTCACGATGGCCAACGAGCAGGAGGCCTACACCCTAAGCGACCGCGCCACCTACCTCGCCCGGACGCTTGAGGGGATTGAACTCGAGATCGTGGTCGAGGGCGATCCGCTGCTCTTCAACCCCTACGGTGTCATCGCCATCGACCCGGCCAAGAATCCCAACATCCAGGCCGACCTGGCGCAGCAGTTCATCGACTGGCTGATCTCCGTGCCCGTCCAGGAGAAGATCGGGACCTTCGGCGTCGACGCCTTTGGCGCGCCGCTCTTCACCCCCGACTCGCAGCCCTGGCGCGACGAGCAGGCAGCCTCCGCCCCGGCCCTGAGCGGCGACTTCCAGATCACGGGGGCCGTGGCCCAGGCGCTGAGCTGGACCGAGGATGAGCTGACGGCGATGGACACGCTCGACGTCGAGGGCGAAAACAGCGACGGCGAGGCCGAGACCTATACTGGCGTCGCCATCAAGCCCCTGCTGGAGCAGGCACAGCCCAACGCCGACGCGACCACCGTGGTCCTCGTCGCCGACGACGGCTACACGGCCGAGCTTCCGCTCGCCGACGTCATGGCCTGCGACACCTGCATCCTGCAGTTCCGCAGCCAAGGCGGCTTCACCTCGCGGATGCCCGGTTTCCCCAAGAACACGTCGGTCAAGGGGATCGTAGAAATCCAGGTGCAGTAGCTGCTCCGGCGGGGACGGGCACGTCACTGTACACGTCCCCGGCACCTTCACAGAGAGCACCCTCATGGATACGGCCCGGCGACTTTTCAGTCGCCGGGCCGTATGTCGAAAGAGAAGCCCGCTGCCCAACCATCAGGGCAGGGGAACGCAGAGATCTCTCAGAAGCCCTGAGGCGCCGGGCAACTCTGCAGATCTACGCCTGGCAGCGCGAGGTGCACCCGCAGCCCTTCGGCGGCACGGGCAAGCAGGCAGCCCAGGCGAAATAGAACGCCACCGGTGGGCCTGGGCCTCGCAAGCCTGGCCACTCGTAGCAGGTACGCGTGCTCCCCATCACGCATGCTCTCTTGTCTACGTTCCTCGGCCAACCTTCCAGATGCATAGGTATAGGGTGGAAGGATATGCATTGTACGCCTCCTACGTCATGGTCCCACAGTATGGAATCGTCAGGGCCACCCAACGTGGCCCGCGTATGGCGTTCGCCTACTAACATGATACCGAGGCCGAGCATGCCGGTCAAGAGGTGTGTGGACCAGGGAGTCTACGCAGTCGGGTCGGCCTCTCGCAAACGCTCCAACTCGATGAGCCGCTTCATGGTTTGGTGGCTGCGCTCGATGCATCTATGATACCACGAGAACGCCGCAACAATGTTGCGGGAACGATTGCGTTGAGGGTGGCATGCATTGGAGAATCGCGCGCGCCAAGGTATCCCGTGTCGCCCACGCTATACACCGGTCCGAGGTGGTCAACGGCCAGGCCGCGCAGTCTGTGGCGGCGAGCGCCTGCACCCTGCCGCTGCTCGCCCGTATGGGTGACACAGCCCATGTCTGCCCCGCTCTATGCAACCGGGCCTCAGCCTCGCGCCGTGGGACCCGGGGTGCGGTGCTCTCGCTCCGCCGCAGTCCGCAGGGGTCAGTCCACCTGCCAGTCGCCGTCCTCGTAGTCTGGATTCGCACGCCAGGCTCCGAAGCTGAGGCCCAAGGTGAGGCCATCGTCCGCTGAGGCAACGGTCAAGACGACCTTGACGTCCCCTACCTCGGTGCTGCGCGAGCCAGCGCGCTTCATGCTGAGCGCCTCTTCCTCCAACCACTCGTGACCATCCTCCCAGTTTGGGAGGACAAGAGAGATCATGGTGTCGAGGTAGGAGCGCCGCAGATCCTGCGTCACTTCGGGAAGTCCCTGCGTCATATACACGGATACGTTCACACCGGTCAGGTTGCCCGACGGCCCGACGAGCTGAATTAGCGCGGCGCCATCTGGGGCCTCGCCAATCTGCCGTGGCTGCTCGTAGACAGGCGAAGAGGACTCGAAGGTGAATCCCCCGGGCTCATAGACCCTCACGATATCCGCGGCTGAGACCCCAAGCGGGTAGAACTCGGGCGCGGGCGGCTTGATCGCTGCCATGCCGTAGATCGTGAAGCCGAGCACGACGACGGAGAATGCCAACAGGACGCGCTGGTAGGTCTTTACGAAGCCTGTCATAGTGGGCTCCCTTCCTGACCGGCGGCGTCGGGCACGGGCTGACGCGTTGCCGGCGTCGCTGCGAGCAGGCGCCATTCCTCGCCGATCTTGACCGCCTTGTTATGGAAGCGACAGACGACTTTGCCGCGATCCCCGAGAGCGATCAGGTTGCTCGCCATCGCGCTGTCCGACGGGATGATCCGCGTGTAGCTGAAAGCCCAATGCACCTCGGTCGTTATGTTGGCCACCCGGTCGGTCACCTCGTTGATCTCTACGGCGCCAATCTGGTTCGACCCTCGCATCTGCGGATCGACCATGAACGTCTTGAGACCGCTTTTGAAGGCACCGGGCGCCAACTCCTTCAGCTTCTGGCCGCACTTCGTGCATTCGTGGCGATTCGGGAGCGCGATGTAGCAGTGGTTGCAGTAGACTGACTCACACTTGGGACAGGCCACGAAGAGATTGGCATTGGCCATATAGTCGTCCTTGAACCACCACTGGTTCACGGCCCATAGCCCCTTCGACGTCTTGCCGCACCGCGCACACGTGACCTCGTCCTGCGTCGCGACGGCGGCGACAACGTCATCGATCACGCTCTCCCACGCCTGCTTGAAGGACTCCTGCGATGTGTCGTGCATCCTTGCCGGGGCCAGGAGCTCGTAGCTCTTGAAGTGATCGCCTTTGGTGGAGACGTTGTTGTAGAACCGCCTGACGATGTCTTCCAGCGAGGGGTATTTGGTCCGGTCCTTGAGGCCCGCGCTCAGGCCGAAAAGGGCGACGGCGCCAGCCAGATAGAGCGCGCCCTGACACATGCGGTTCTCTGAGGTGAGCGTTCGCCGGAAGACGCTGGTGATCAGCGACAGCCCGATCAACAGCACCACCGGCGTCAGCAGGATGAGGCCGACCTTCAGTGAGCCACGTTTGCTGGTCTCGCGGCGTTCTCTCTCCCGGCGCATCTCCTCAGGATAGGCATCCTCGGGCGGGGTGTTGAGGGCGGCGTTGATCTCCGCGCCGCCTACAGCGTGTGCATACTCCCAGCGGATCATAGCGGCCTCCTTGCATGTGGCTAGACCGGCTGAGACTCGCTGGTCAAAGCACGGGCCGTAGGATCGAGGCCACTGGTTTCCTCGCCGGGATCGGATCGCAGCGCACGGCTCGGCTAACAGCATGCACGGCCGGCATCCTGGTATCCCCATTGACCGGGGGGTTGGGCAGCAGCTGGTGTTCCATGAGTGGGCATGGCTCCCGGACCACACCTCTCGTGGCAGCCGCTAATCCCAGTCTACTACAGGCTGCCGGACTGCGCAACCACGGTACGCGCGGCGTCCCTTCTGTGCGGGTCAGGCAAACGGCTTGGCAAT
>Ga0123333_10001613_pt1 | contig 23807 bp, 20 predicted proteins | sample BioC12SIPDNA_3_FD_89957 | JGI IMG/M metagenome (GOLD analysis project Ga0123333, IMG submission 89957) | Anaerobic biogas reactor microbial communites from Washington, USA - Biogas_R2_B C12 SIP DNA | ecosystem: Engineered > Bioreactor > Anaerobic > Unclassified | place: Washington, USA... | reverse complement strand
TATTTCACGGCCGGGCCGATCGATTATTTGCTGGCGGGCGTTGTGGCCGCGATCCTGTCGGTCATTGCCGGCCTGCTGGTGCCGCGTCTGGGCTTTTTTGTCATCTTTCTGGCGCCCGCGGCCGGCACGATTATCGGCCGGCTGGCTTTTCGCGCGGGGCGGCGGCGCCACGGGCGTTGGCTGCCCCATCTCGTCGGCGCGATGGTCGTCATTGGCGGGCTCGTGCCGGTCCTGCCCTACTTGCTAAATCTCCAGCTCGGCGCATTGCTCTGGCCGGGCCTCTACGTCTTTCTGGCGACCGGCGCCGCCTTCTATCAGGTACGCTGAGAAATTAGCGCAAATACTGCCCATTCCATAAGGCCTACTCCGTAGGGACGTAAGAAGACGCGATGCTTACCGAACTGACAATCCGCGATTTTGCCATCATCGACGAGCTGACGTTGTCTCTGTCGCCGGGCTTTACCGTGCTGACGGGAGAGACGGGCGCGGGCAAGTCGATCATCCTCGACGCTGTGATGTTGTTGCTTGGCGGGCGCGCCGACACGACGATGGTCCGAGCCGGCGCCGACGCGGCCTACGTCGAAGGGTTGTTCGAGCTGCCGGCGCACCTGCAGGAGCACGTGCACCGGCTTCTGGCTGAAGAGGAAATCGAGATCGACGATCCGACGACGCTGCACCTGGCCCGAGAGGTCAGGCTCAGCGGGCGGAACATCTGCCGCGTTAACGGCCGGGCCGTCACCCTCAACTTCCTGCGCGAGGTGGCCGAAGACCTGGTGGATATTCACGGGCAGGGCGAGCACCTTTCCCTTCTGCGGCCCCGCGCCCATCTGCCCCTGCTCGACGCCTACGGCGGGCTGGCTGCCGAGCGCCGCGAGCTGGGCGGCGAGGTAACCGCGCTGCGCCGGCTGCAGAACGAGCTGGCGGCCCTGCGCCGCGACGCCCGCGAGCTGGCCAAACGCCAGGATATGCTTGAGTTCCAGATTGGCGAGATTGACGCCGCCAACCTGCAGCCCGGCGAAGAGGACGACCTGCGCGCTGAGCGCGCCCGCCTGTCCAACGTCGAGCAACTGATGGAGGTGACGAGCGAGGCGCTCGTGCTCCTGCTGGGCGTGGACGACGACGAGGCGCCGGCGGCAGCCGACCTGTTGAGCAACGCCGAGCGCGCCCTGTCCCAGCTTGCCCGGCTCGACCCGACGAAGGAGACGTGGCTGGAGAAGCTGCAGGGGCTGATTTCGGAGTTCGCCGACCTTTCGGCCGAGCTGCGCGATTACCAGGACGAGCTGGAGTTCAACCCCGGCCGGCTGAACTTCATCGAGGAGCGGCTGGAGCTGATCGGCCGGCTGAAGCGCAAGTACGGCGACGACATCGAGGCGGTCCTGGCCTGGCGCGACGAGGCTGCGGCGGAGCTGCATTCGATCACGCACAGCGAGGAACGGGCCGAGGAGCTGGAAGGGCTCATCGAGCAGGGGCTGCGCAAGGTCGGCGCGATGGCCCAGGCCCTCTCCCAGCGCCGCCAGGAAGCAGCCCAGAGGCTTGCTGCCGCCGTCGAGCGCGAGCTGGCCGATCTGCGGATGGAAGGGGCCCGCTTTGCCGTGGACTTTTCCCATACTCCCGACGAAAACGGCGCTTACGTCGGCGACGAGCGGCTGGCCTTTGACGCGTCTGGCATCGACCAGGTGGAGTTCCTGATCTCCACCAACCCCGGCGAGCCGCTGAAGCCGATGGCCCGCGTCGCCAGCGGCGGCGAGACGGCGCGGCTGATGCTGGCGCTGAAGACTGCGCTCGCCCAGGTAGACGCGACGCCCACGCTCATCTTCGACGAGATTGACCAGGGCATTGGCGGGCGCGTCGGCGGCGTCGTCGGGCGCAAGCTGTGGGGGCTGGCGGCGCACGGCAACCACCAGGTCGTCGTCGTCACCCATCTGCCGCAGCTCGCCGGCTATGGCGACGCCCACTACCACGTCAGCAAGGTCGCCAGCGACGGGCGCACCATCACGGCCGTGACCCGGCTGGACGGCGGCACGCGCGTGATGGAGCTGGCGGCGATGCTCGGCACGCAGGACGATACGGCCCGCAGCGGCGCGGAGTCGATATTGGAGCAGGCCGAGGCTGCCAAGCAACATTGAGGAGGCGCGTATGAAGCCAGAGCTGCTGGAGCTGATCTGCTGCCCGGGCTGCGGCGGCGCCCTTCTCCTCTCGGTCGAGGAGGAGTGCGACGGAGAAGTCGAAGCCGGCGTGCTCGCCTGCTCCGGCTGCGAGCAGCAGTATCCGGTCAAGCAGGGCATGCCCTACCTCTATGCGGACGACGAGAGATGGGCGCCCAAGGCGCGTGAGGCAGCCGGCTGGGTCAGCCTGCACCAGGAGATGGGCATCTACGAACAGGGTGAGGACGCAGTAGACCTGCAGATCCCCTATTATCCCGAAGAGCCGTGGACACGCGTCGCGCCGGGCTTCGACATGGCGCTGGAGGCCCTGGCGCTGGACGGCACGGAGACGATCCTCGACCTGGGCGCCGGGCGCGGCTGGGCAGCCAAGTATTTTGCGCTGCGCGGCTGCCGGGCAGTGGCCCTCGACGTGACCGACGACGCCAACGTCGGCCTCGGCCGGGGGCGCGTGCTCATGCGCCACGCCCAGACCTATTTCGACCGGATCATCGGCGACGGGGAGCAATTGCCCTTTCGTCCGGGCAGCTTTGACGCCGTCTTCTGCGCGGCGGCGCTGCACCATACGTCCGAGCTGGCCCTTTTCCTGCGCAACGTGGCTACGGTCCTCCGGCCGGGCGGCGTTCTCTGCGCGATTAACGAGCCGGCGATCAGCGTCCTGATCGACGAGCGCACGGCGTTGAAGGATAGCAGCGACGAGATTCGCCACGGCATCAACGAAAGGCGACCGGACCTCCTGGACTATTTCGCCGCGCTGCAGGAGGCAGGCTTCGAGGTGGAAACGGCTTCGTCGCCTCCCCTCGCCGCCATGTCGCTCGAAGGGCTGCGCGCCCACGCCAGCGACAAGGGGCTGCTGTGGGGCTGGCCCGCGCTGCGTGCGCCGCTGCGGGGACTCAGGCAGGCAAGCCGTTATTTCGGCCTGCGGGCCTACGCGCTCGCGCGGCGGGGCAACCTCCGGCTCGACCCGCCGCCCACCGCGCAGACAGAGCGGCAGCGCATCGAGCAGTCGCTGTTGCTCTGGCTGGGCGGCGAGCTGTTTCTGCTGGCGAGGAAGCGGTAAAACGCCGGGGAGGGGTTTGGGAGAGCCGGCGGCGCGCTCAGGAAAGCGCGGCTACGCGAGCCATCGCGCGACATGCTGAAACTCACCCGCCTGACGCTTGACGCGCGCAGGTCGTCTCGGCTAGACTGTCTTCTGTTGTCTGTCCATCCCCAACCAGGAGGCGCCTATGGTGAGCCATCAGCCTGACTCCAACTTATCCCTTCTGCCGGCCCTCCTGTCTGGACGGATGCGCTAAGCGCTTTTGCATTCCCCGCGTCGATAGACAAGTGCATAGCAACCATCTGGCTGGCGGCAGGTGTGCCGGCGCGTCAAGCGATCGTGCCTAGAAACCTTGCTTAAGGAGAACAGCTGATGGACCTTGTTTTCGCAACTGTCCTGTCCAGGGACGAAAAAGGCTGCACCATTCGTTATCTTGCGGGCGACCAGACGCCTGTGTGGGTTCCCTACTCGGCGGCAGTAACGGAACATATCTACATCCGCCGCCGCGAACTCGTCGCCGTTAACCGCGCGACAGAGCCGCCGCAGATCGTCTGGCGCTGGATTCGCGCCGAGGTACTCGAGCTGCGCGGCGATCGTGTCGTCGCCGGCGCGCACGGCCTCTGCGCGGAGATGACGCCGCGCAACCCGGCGCTCCCCCTGAAAAAGGGCGACGAGGTGTGGGTCGGCGGCTATGGTGGGGAGAAGTATATCGAGGATCTCGTGCGTGGGGACGGCCCAGCGGACCCCGAGGGGCTTGCCGCGGTAGCCTTCCCGCTCATCGAGGCCCGGTATGAGGCTCACGGGAGTGCCGCCCGAAGCTGACCGTCTCTACACCGGAATAACAGCGTGATCAAAAAGGGCCGTGTCCAGGAGGCACGGCCCTTTGTCCGGTCGCTCGCTAGGGTTGGGCCGTCGTCTCCACTCCGGTAAAGTAGTCGATGGCGGCCTGAAGCTGCGTGTCCTCAATGGGCTCGCCCACGCCCGGCAGCGGCACGACTTCTTCCGGCTCCAGCCCGGCTTCACTCACCCAGTTGCCATCGGGCGTCAGCCAGCGGGCCACCGTAATGCGCACGCCGCCGCCGTTGCTCAGGGCGTGCCACGTCTGTACAGTGCCTTTGCCGTAGCTTGTCGCGCCAATCAGTATCGCCCGCCCCCGGTCGCGCAGCGCGCCCGCCAGCACCTCCGATGCGCTGGCGCTGCCCTCGTCGATGAGCACGACCATGTCAATTTCCTCGCCTGCCTCGCCGTCGGTGGAGCGGTAGACCCGCTCCTCGCCGCTGCCAAAGCGCTCCACGAGGACAATGCCCTCGTTCAGGAAGGCGTCGGCGACATCCAACGCCGGCTCCAGCCCGCCGCCGGGGTTGCCGCGCAGGTCGAGGATCAGGCCCTTCGGCTCCTGGGCCAGCAGCTCGTCGAGGATGGCGTCCAGCTCCTCGGCGGTGCGGTTGGCGAAGCTGCTCAGCCGGACGTAGGCCACGCCTTCCTCCAGCATCTCGCCGCGCACGCTGGGCACCTCAAAGACGTCGCGCGTCACGCTGACCTCAAACGTTTCGCCTTCGCGCTCGATGAGCAGCAGGACGTCGGTCCCGGCAGGCCCGCGAATCAGGCTCGCCGCCACGTCCAGCCCCAGGCCGGTCAGCTCGACGCCATCCGCCGCCAGCAGCACGTCGCCCGCCTGCAGACCCGCCCGCCCGGCCGGAGAGCCCTCGAAGGGCGAGACGACCGTGATGCGCCCTTCTACCTCTTCGACGAGCACGCCGATCCCTTCCATCTCCCCTTCCATCGCGGAGCGGGCGGCTGCCTCGGCGTCGGGCGGCAAATAGCGCGTGTGGGGATCGCCCAGTGTGGCCAGCATGCCTTCGATGGCCCCCTGCACCGTCGCTTCCTGATCTATTGGCTGGTCATAATAGTGCTCGTTGATCAGGTTCCAGGTCTCAAAGAGGGGGGCCAGCGCTTCCTGGTCGTCCGCGCTCAGAGCCGGCGTTGCCAGACCCAGCTCGGCGAGAGGCCAGCCGCTCTGTCCCATCCAGTAACCGGCGGTGAGAAGGGCGGCGGAATAGAAGACAAATAGAATTGCAAAGAGGTTGTTTCTGTTCATTACTGCTCCAGGTCAGCCGTTAGCGATCAGCCTCTGGCTAATGGCTACAGACTAACCTACTGCCGTTAGCGTTGTGTTGACGTAGGCTGAACAGCCGTTAAACGTGGGACGCCCTGGTTTGAGGGCTTTCCCGGCTGTGTTAGAATGAAACCATCATCGGTCGCCGGAGTCGGGCCTGGTGCAGAAGCCCGGCTCAGCGCGAGGAAGTGGGTAGTGCTGGATCTCGCCATCGTCATCGTCAACTATAACGTATCAGCGCTGCTTCGCCGCTGCCTGCAATCTGTTTTTGCGAGCGTGGGCGACATCAGCTTCGACGTCTGCGTCGTTGATAACGCCTCGCCCGACGACAGCGTGCAGATGGTCTGCGACGAGTTTCCCCAGGTTTTGCTCATCGCCAACAGCGCCAACGTCGGCTACCCGGCGGCGAACAACCAGGGGCTGCGCGCCCTGCGGGCGGAGGACGAAGACGGCCCGCGCTACGTCCTGCTGCTCAACCCGGACACCGAGCTTCCTCCCGACGCTCTGGCAACGTTCGTCGCCTACATGGACGAGCACCCGTCGGTGGGCATCGTCGGGCCGCGGCTGGTGCTGCCCGATGGCTCGCTCGACCTTGCCTGCCGGCGCGGCTTCGACTCGATGAACGCTCTATTCTACCGCATGATCGGCCTCAGCCGCCTCTTTCCGCGCTCGCCGCGCTTCGCCCGTTATAATATGACCTACCTGGACGAGCACGAGCTGGCGGAGGTCGATTCCGTCGTCGGCGCGTTTATGATGGTCCGGGGCGACGCCCTGCGCGAGGTCGGCCTGCTGGACGACCGCTTCTGGATGTACGGCGAAGACCTGGATTGGGCCAAGCGGATCAAAGACCGCGGCTGGAAAGTGATCTATAATCCGGCAGTAACCGTCCTGCACGTCAAGCGCGCCTCCAGCCGCCAGAACAGGGCGCGCAGCGAGCTTGAGTTTTACCGGGCCATGTTGATCTTTTACTACAAACATTACCGCCAGAGCACGCCGTTCTGGCTGCACGCCCTCGTCCTGCTCGGCATTGCCCTGAAGGGCGGGCGGGCGCTCTGGCCCGACGTGCTCGCCGGCCCGAAGCTGCTGGAGCGCCCCGGCTTCGGCAAGCAGGCGGACGTGGCTGCGCGCGCGGCAGCCGCATCCTGACGATGAAGACACAACAGGTCAAGAACATCTACGCGGTGACGCTGATCCTGCTGGACGCGCTGCTTGTCGGCGTGGCCTTCATCCTCGCCTACGAGCTGCGCGTGAGCATCCCGTGGCCCGCCCCGGTCGAGAACCTGGCTCCGCTGAGCAGCTATCTCGGCCTCATCGGCCTGCAGATGGTCACGACGGTTGCCGTGCTGATGTTCAACCGCCAGTACGTGGTGCCGCGAACCGTCTCCCGTGTTGACCAGTTCTATTCCGTCACCGCCAGCGTCACCCTGGCGACTATCTTCTCAGTCGCCATTCTCGCCTTCATCTTCAAGGGCACGCAGCTGGAGGTTGACTATCCGCGCGTCATGGTCCTCTACGGCTGGCTCCTGAGCATCATCCTCGTCGTCTTCGGCCGGACCGTGCACCAGATGATCCGCTACGAGCTGCGCGAGCGGGGCATCGGCAAGGACCGGCTGGTGGTCGTCGGCACAGGCGACGTGGCCCGCATCATCACCCAGCGCATCCAGTGGTCGCCGCAGCTTGGCTATGAGCTGCTGGGCATCATCGCCGACGATGCTGCCAACGGCTCCTTCCTGGGCCTGCCGATCCTGGGGACCGAGGAAGACCTGCCGGCGCTGATCGAAAAGCTGGACATTGACGAGGTGATCATCGCCATCCCGGAGAAGGGCCACCGCGAGGTCGTCAACGTGCTCTCCTACTGCGAGCGCGGGCGCGTCTCCATCAAGGTCTTCCCCGACATCTTCCAGTTTGTATCCTCCGAGGCGGGCATCGACGACCTGGGCGGCCTGCCGCTGCTCACCGTGCGCAACTACGCCCTGCGCGGCTACATGCTGATCATCAAGCGGCTCATGGATATCCTCGGCGCCGCCTTCGGCCTGATCGTCGCCGCGCCGATCATGCTGCTCGTCGCCATTGCCATCAAGCTGGAATCGCCCGGCCCGGCCTTTTTCATACAGGAGCGGATGGGCCTCGACGGCCGGCCGTTCAAGATGATCAAGTTCCGTTCCATGCGCAACGACGCGGAGCGCGACGGCCCCGGCTGGACCGTTGCCGGCGATCCGCGCCAGACGAAGCTCGGCAAGCTGCTGCGCCGGGTGGACATCGACGAGCTGCCGAACCTGATCAACGTCCTTCTCGGCGAGATGAGCCTCGTCGGCCCGCGGCCGGAACAGCCTTATTACGTCGAGGAGTTTCGCCGGACCGTCCCGCGCTACATGGACCGCCACCGTGAGAAGGCCGGGATGACCGGCTGGGCGCAGGTCAACGGTCTGCGCGGCGATACCTCGATTGTCGAGCGCACGAAGTACGACCTCTGGTATACGGAGAACTGGTCGCCGCTGCTGGACATCAAGATTATCCTGCGCACTATCTGGCAGATCGTGGGCCGGCTGCTGCGCCGCAGGCAGGGAGAGCAGGATAGCGGGCCGGTCCTGCTGGCGGAGCCCGACGAGAGCCTCCGCGCCGAGTTCCCGGCCGAGACAACGCCGACCGCCAACGGGCAGGAAGCCACGGAAGAGATCGCCAGAAGCGAGAGCTGAGCCGTTTTTGAACTGTGATTTATGTGATTACCTATGATTAACTATGATTTCGAAGCGCGGTGGCGGCGGGGTTGAAAACCCGCCCTACGTGATGACGCCGGCCAATCATAGGCAATCAGGTTAATCAGAGTTCAAAAGGATGACGGTGGCCTGCGGGCTGGAAGCTGCCTGCCAGAATGGCAGGCGCGATCCATAAGAGATGCTTTTATTTGACGCACTTTTCCCCTCATGTTATCATACGGGACGGACATAGTTAGCACTCTTCCGCGAAGAGTGCTAATTTTGTAAGTCCGCCAATCACAGAGTACCGGGCTGGACCAAAATGATCGACAATTTGACCGAAAGACAAGAGTATATTCTGGGTCTCGTGGTCCGCTCCTATATCGAGACAGGCCAGCCGGTCGGCTCCAAGACGCTGGTCGAGCAGTTCAATCTCGACGTCAGCTCGGCCACGGTGCGCAACGAGCTGGCGGTTCTCGACGAGTTGGGCTATCTGGCCCAGCTACACACTTCGGCGGGACGCATCCCCACCGAGGGCGGCTATCGCTACTTCGTGCAGCGGCTGCTCGGCGAATTCGAGCTGCCTGTGCGCGAGCAGCAGATGATCCGCCACCAATTCCACCAGGCGCGGCTGGACCTGGAGCAGTGGATGCGGCTGGCGGCGGCGGTGCTTGCCCGCACCTCGCAGGGGGCCGGCGTCATCACCTCGCCGCGCCCGCGCCCGAATCGCTTCAAGCACGTCGAGCTGATCTCCACACAGGGGCGGCTCGTGCTGATGATCCTAGTGCTCTATGGCGGCGACGTGAAGCAGCAGATGCTCACGCTCGCCGAGCCGCTGGACCAGGAGCGGCTGAGCGCCGCCGCCGAGCGGCTCAACCGCGCGTTTGACGGCCGTTCGGCGGCCGAAATGCAGGCGCGTACGGGCCAGTTCGAGGGCCAGGACCTGGAGATGGACTTGGCGCGACTCGTCATCGACACCATCCGCACGGCCGACGCGCGCGACTTCAGCGAGATTTACCGGGACGGCGTGGCCAATCTGCTCGACGACGTGGGTACCCGGCAGGCGGTGCGCGTGCTCGAAGAGCGCACGCTGCTCGCCGACGTGCTCTCCCAGGTCACCGAGCCGGCAGCGACCGGCGTGCAGGTGATCATTGGCGGCGAGGGGCGCTGGGAAGAGCTGAAGGATTGCGCCATCATCGTCAGCCGCTATGGGGCCGAGGAAGAGCTGAGCGGCACCCTGGCGGTGCTGGGGCCTACCCGCATGCCCTACGGGCGCAACATCTCGGCGGTGCGCTACGTGGCCGACATCATGAGCAGTTTCATCTTCGACTACTATCTGGACAGACCTCCGCTGGGCGACAACCCCGGCGATGATAACCAAGGAAGAATCCGTGACTGAGCCTAACGAACATCCCGACGAACAACCAGAAATCGTGGACGCGGAAGCGACCGAACAGCCAACCAACGGCGAAGGGCCGGGTGTGGAGGCGGCTGAAGAGCCGGCGGTCGAGCTGACGCCGGAAGAAAAGCTGGCCGAAGCCGAGGCCCGCGCCGCCGAATACCTGGACGGCTGGCAGCGCGAGCGCGCCGAGTTCGCCAACGCCCGCAAGCGGCTGGAGCGCAGCCGCGCCGAAGCGCGCCAGAACGCGACTATCGAGTTGATCACCAACCTGTTACCGATCCTCGACGATTTTGAGCGGGCGCTGGACAACGTACCCGAATCGCTTGCCGGCGACGAGTGGGTGGACGGCGTCAACCTCATCTACCGCAAGCTGCTCGCCATTCTTGAGCGCGAGAACATCGAGCGGATCCCCAGCGTGGGCGAGCCGTTCGATCCCAATTATCACGAAGCGGTGATGCAGGAAGAGTCGGACGAATTTGAGAGCGGTATCGTCGTACGCGAACTGCAGAGCGGCTACCGGCTCGACAACCGTGTCATCCGGCCGTCGATGGTCGTGGTGGCGGCATAGCTTTAGAGAGAGGAAGATGGGCAAAATCCTGGGCATTGATCTGGGCACGACCAACTCGGTTGTGGCTGTGATGGAAGGCGGCGAGCCGGTCGTGATTACCAGCTCGGAAGGCGGGCGGCTGTTCCCCTCTGTGGTCGCCGTGAACCCCAAGAACGGCGAGCGGATGGTCGGGCAGGTCGCCAAGCGGCAGGCAGTCGTCAATCCGGAGAACACCATCTACTCGGTGAAGCGCTTCATGGGCCGCAAAGCCGACGACCCAGAGGTACGCCGCGCGCGCGACTACGTCTCCTACCCGGTGCGTGAGGCGCTCAATGGCGACGTGCGCGTGGCCATGAACGGGCAGGAATATTCCCCGCCGGAAATCTCGGCGATGATTCTGCAGAAGATCAAGCAGGACGCCGAGGCTTACCTGGGCTATCCCGTCAGCCAGGCGGTGATTACGGTGCCGGCCTATTTCAACGACAGCCAGCGCCAGGCGACCAAGGACGCCGGGCGCATCGCCGGGCTGGAAGTGCTGCGCATCGTCAACGAGCCAACCGCTTCGGCGCTGGCCTATGGGCTGGACAGCGACCGCGACGAGCTGATCGCCGTCTACGACCTCGGAGGCGGCACCTTCGACATCTCTATTCTGGAGATGGGCGACGGTGTCTTCGAGGTGCGCGCCACGAACGGCGATACCTTCCTGGGCGGCGACGACTTCGACCAGCGCATCATCGACTGGGCCGCCGAGCAGTTCCGCGCCAACGAGGGCGTGGACCTGCGCCGCGACCCCCAGGCGCTGCAGCGGCTCCGCGAGGCGGCCGAAAAGGCCAAGATTGAGCTGTCCACCACGCTCCAGACCGAGCTGAACCTGCCCTACATTACGGCCGACAGCAGCGGACCCAAACACCTGCTGCTCACACTGACGCGTTCCAAGTTCGAGCAGCTTGTGGACGACCTGATCGAGCGCTCGATCACCCCGATGCGGCGCGCGCTGCAGGACGCCGGTCTCTCGCCGTCGCAGATCACCGATGTTGTTCTCGTCGGCGGCATGACGCGCATGCCCGCCATCCAGAACGCCGTCGAGCACTTCTTTGGCCGCCCGCCGCACAAGGGTGTCAACCCGGACGAGGTGGTGGCGCTCGGGGCGGCGATCCAGGGCGGCGTGCTGGCTGGCGACGTCACCGACGTGCTGCTCCTGGACGTAACCCCGCTGACGCTGGGCATCGAGACGCTGGGCGGCGTTGCCACGCCGCTCATCGAGCGCAATACGACCATCCCCACGCGCAAGAGCCAGCTCTTCTCCACGGCTTCCGACGGGCAGACCAAGGTGGAGATCCACGTCGTGCAGGGCGAGCGGCCGATGGCGGTGAACAACAAGAGCCTGAGTAAGTTCATCCTCGACGGGATTCCCCCGGCGCCGCGCGGCGTGCCGCAGATTGAAGTGACCTTCGACATCAACGCCGACGGCATCCTGCACGTCAGCGCGCAGGACAAGGCCACGGGCCGCGAGCAGGCGATGCAGATTATCCCCTCCAGCGGCCTGAGCGACGAGGAGATCGAGGAGATGGTGCGCGCCGCCGAGCAACATGCGGCCGACGACAAGAAGTTCCGCGAGGCAGCCGAAGCGCGCAACCTCGCCGATACCACGCTCTACAGCAGCGAGCGCTTCCTGGCCGAAAATGGCGAGAAAGTGCCCGCCGCCGAGCAGGAATCGCTGCGGCAGCAAATCGAGCGCATGCGCGCCGTGCTCGAATCTGACGATCCCCTGGCGATACGCGAGGAGATCAGCCTGCTGCAGCTGGCGCTCCAGAAGGCCGGCGCAGCCCTCTACGCCCAGAGCGGCGGCGACGAGCAGACGGAGACGGAAACGGCGCCGGACGAAGAAGGCGTTGTGGAGGGTGAGACGAGCGACGCCTGATGGCCTGTCCTGCCGGCGCCGACGATTGAAGAGTTATGGCAAATAAACGCGACTACTATGACGTGCTGGGCGTCCCACGCACGGCGACAAAAGAAGAGATCAAGAAAGCGTATCGCCGGCTGGCCCGCCAGTATCACCCCGACGTCAGTACCGAAGACGGCGCCGACGAGAAGTTCAAGGAGATCAGCGAGGCGTACGAAGTCCTCTCCGACGAGACCAAGCGCACGGCCTACGACCGCTTCGGCCATGCCGGCGTCAGGGGCGCGGGGGCCGGCTTCGATCCTTTCGCCGGCTTCGGGACGATGTCGGACTTCTTCGAGGAGTTCTTCGGCGGCTTTGGCGGCGCGAGCCGGCGGCGCCGTCGCGGACCACGGCGGGGCGCCGACCTGCGCTACGACCTGACCATCGACTTCGAGGAAGCGGTCTTCGGCACGGAGAAAGAAATCGAGCTGGTGCGCCCGGAAATCTGCCCCGACTGCAACGGCACGGGCGCCGAGCCGGGGACCCACCCGGAGACCTGCCCGGAGTGCCGGGGCACGGGCGAGGTCCGGCGCGTGCAGCAATCCATTCTCGGCCAGTACGTCAACGTCACGACCTGCCCGCGCTGCAACGGGGAAGGGGAGATCGTCGCCACGCCCTGCCGTACCTGTTACGGGCAGAAGCAGGTGCAGCAGCAGCGCACGCTGAAGGTCAAGATTCCGGCGGGCATCCGCAGCGAGCAGCAGATCCGCTACACGGGCGAAGGCGCGCCCGGCAGCTATGGCGGCCCGCCAGGCAACCTCTACGTCTTCATCAATGTGCGCCGCCATCCGCTCTTCGAGCGCCGCGACGACGACATTCTGCTGGACCTGGAGATTAACGTGGCCCAGGCTGCCCTCGGCGACGAGGTGATTATCCCTACCGTCTACGGCGAAGAGAAGCTGAAGATCCCGCCGGGCACCCAGTCGGGCACCGTCTTCCGGGTGCGCGGACGGGGCGTGCCGCACCGCAACGGGCACGGCGCCGGCGACCAGCTTGTGATCACGCAGGTGAAGGTGCCCACGGAGCTAACGGCCCGGCAGCGCGAGCTGTTTGAAGAGATGGCCGGCACGCTGGGCAAAGAAGTGATCCCGCAGCGGGAGAAGGGCTTCCTGCACGAGCTGCGCGAGGCGCTGGGAGATATGTTTGGACGGCCCTGACGACGGCGACGATCCCAGTCCCGGCGTTCCCGCGCCGAGCGTTCCTACGCCAAGCGTGCCAACGCCAGACTACTGGCTGGAGGTCAGCGTGACCACGGACGGCGAAGCGGCGGAGGCCGTCGCCGAGGCGCTGCGCCCGCTGGCCTATAACGAAAGCGTGGCCCTGGAGCAGCTCGCCGCCCCCGGCAGCCCGGAGTCGGAGGCGCTGCAGCCGGAAGTCACGGTCAAGATTTACCTGCCGGGCGACGAGGACACGCCGGCCCTGCGCCGGGATATTGAGGAGATCCTCTACTACATGGGCCGCCTCTACCCGATCCCTGCGCCGGTCTTCCGCAAGCTGGAAGAGAAGGATTGGGCCCATGCCTGGAAGGAGCACTACGCCCCGTTTCGTATAGGACAACGAATTTGGGTCCAGCCGAGCTGGATTGAGGAAAGCGACGCCGCGCCCGGCGACGTGGTGCTGACGCTGGACCCCGGCATGGCCTTTGGCACCGGACTGCATCCGAGCACGCAGCTCTGCCTGCAGGCGCTGGAGGATCTGGTCCGGCCGGGCATGACGGTGCTCGACGTGGGAACCGGCTCAGGCATTCTGTCGATTGCCGCCGCGCTGCTGGGAGCAGGGGACGGGCAGGGTGGGGGGATTCTCGCCGTCGATACGGACTGGCTGGCGGTGGCGGCGACCCGCGAAAATGCCGCCCGCAACCGGCTCGCGCTCGACGTGCGCCTGGGCAGTCTGGCCGACGTGGCCGAGCGGCCCTGGGATCTCGTCGTCGTCAACATACTCGCTCCGGTCATCAAGGAGATGCTGCGCGACGGGCTGCTGGACTACGTGGCGCCGGACGGCTCGCTGCTGCTCAGCGGCATCATCGACGAGCAGCTCCCCATCATCGAGGCGGCGCTGGCCGCCGCGGGCGGGCGCATCCACCAACAGCGCCAGATTAACGACTGGCTGGTCCTCGTCGCCGCGCACGCCTGAACCATACCGGTGCGAAGGGGTGGATGCACAAAAAACGCCACGGCCGGCAGGCGACCGTGGCGTCTCGCTAACGGATAGTGGGTATGGCGGACTGGAATAGCCTGAGCCGCCCCCTATCTCTTAACTCGTTTCGGCCCTGTTGAACTGTTTCTTATACCGGTAGGTGATGCGTCCCCGGCTCAGATCGTAGGGGCTCATTTCGAGTCGCACACGATCGCCCAGCAGAATGCGGATGTAATAGCGGCGCATCTTGCCGGAGAGATAGGCAAGCACCTGGTGACCGTTATCCAGCTCGACCATGAACTGGGTGTCGGGCAGGGCTTCAACGACGGTCCCTTCTACCTCAATCTTTTCTTCTTTTTTCGCCATACTTCTCCCATACAAAGGGTTAACTTAACAATTTTCAACTAATCTGTGCCTGTCAGGAGGCACACCGTATCCATAATAGGACAAAAGGGTAAGAGGCCCGTAAACGGCTCGTTCGGGCTTCTCAGTCGGTCACAGTCTGGCGGCGTCGCGCGCGACGAGCTGCTTTCTTCTTCTTGATTCGCCGCAGCTCGCTTTTCGACACGTGCCAGCGTTTGTTCCGCACGACGGTCATGGTCCCGGCTTTGGTTACCTGCTTCCGGAAACGGCGCAGCAGGCTCTCGTCGGTCTCATTCGCCATCTTCACAACGCGCGGCATCGGCCATCACCTCCCTTTTGTCAGTATCGAATCCAGACGGCTACGCAGACGTCACTTCGTCCGCGTCCGGTTCTTCAGTGAGCTCGCCGTTGACGGTCGGCGCGGCTGCTATGCCGTTATTTTCGCCGGCCTCGTCGCCTTCTGCTTCCATCTCGACGACGTCAGCGCGCTCTTCTTCGCCGATGACGACGGTCTCGTCTTCCATCTCGACGACGTCAGCGCGTTCTTCTTCGCCGATGACGACGGTCTCGTCTTCCATCTCGACCACGTCAGCGCGCTCTTCCTCGCCGATGACGACGGTCTCGTCTTCCATCTCGACGACGTCAGCGCGCTCTTCTTCGCCGATGACGACGGTCTCGTCTTCCATCTCGACGACGTCAGCGCGCTCTTCCTCGCCGATGACGACGGTCTCGTCTTCCATCTCGACCACGTCGGCGCGCTCTTCTTCGCCGATGACGACCGTCTCGTCTTCCATCTCGACGACGTCAGCGCGCTCTTCTTCACCGATGACGACGGTCTCGTCCGGCTCTTCATCGGACTCAGCCGGCACGGCTTCCATCTCGACGACCTCAGCCGGTTCTTCGTCCTCGACATCCTCGTCGGCCTGAACTTCGTGGCGCGTCATCCACTCGATCTGCTCGGCAGCCGTGACCGCCTTCAGGCTGAGGCCCATGCGTTGCCGGTCGCCGTCGATGCTGATGATGCGCAGCAGGTGATTCTCCCCTTCGCGCAGCACCTCGCGCGGGTCGCCGATGCTCGTCCTCGAAATCTGCGAGGCGTGCAGCAGCCCCTCGATGCCCGGCTCGACCTCTACGAAGGCGCCATAATCGACGACGCGGATGACGCGTCCTTCGACAAGCTGGCCGACCTCGTAGCGCTCTTCCACCGTGCCCCACGGGTTGGGCAGCAGCTTTTTCCGGCTGAGGCTGATGCGCTCGCGCTTGCGGTCCACCTTGAGAACGTAGACCTCGACCTCCTGGCCCATGCGTACGACCTCTTTGGGGTGGTCCACGCGCTGCCAGGCCAGCTCGGAGACGTGGATCAGGCCATCGGCGCCGCCCAGGTCCACGAAGGCGCCAAAATCGCGCCAGCCCGTGATGCGGCCCTTGAGCACGTCGCCCTCGTTCAGCGTCTCCATCAGCTCTTTGCGCCGCCGCTCCTGCCAGAGGCGATCCGCCTCCCGGTGGGAGAGGACCAGCCGCCGCCGCCGCCGGTCCACTTCGATCACCTTGACGGGGATCGTCTGGCCCTGCGCCTCGGCAATGCGCTGCTGGCGCTGCTGCTCGTTCATGCCCGGATTAATGAAAGCCAGGTGCGAGGCGGGGATAAAGCCGCGCAGACGGCCGAACGGCACCAGCGCGCCGCCCCGGTTGTGCCCTGTAATCTCGGTCTCGAAGACCTCGCCGCTGTCCAGCAGCTCCTGGGCGCGGACCCAGTCCTCGTTGAGGCGCGCCAGGCTGAGCGACACCTCCAGGCTTTCGGCGTTATCGACGTTGACGACGTACACGGGAACCTCGTCGTTCACGGCGAGCGCCGCCCGCTCCACGGGGTCCAGCTTTTCCAGGTCGGAAATCTGGATGAAGCCATCACGCTTCAACCCGAGATCGACGATAATGCCCTGCGGCCCTATCGAGACGATGACCGCCTGCCGGATGTCTCCGACGCGCGGTTGTTCATAATCGTGCTGACTGAGGAGATTTTCCATCTCCTGCAAAAAATCAGCATCCTCGCTTACCTGATTTTCCTGATCCATTTTTAACTCAGCTCACGTCAGACAAAATAAAAAACTCGGCAACGCACCGCAGCGGATGCAGCCGAGCAAGGAACAATGTACCGCCCGCTGAGGGCCGGGCACGACCGCGCGCGGCGGTCACCTTCGTGTTCGCTTTGCGCAGATCGTCAGGCCGTTGTATCTAACCCTCCATCCACTGGCATACTAGCTGTAGAGACAACCGTTGTTAAGCAATCGGAAGCGTCTGCCCCTCAACCTAGCAATTATAGCCCATCCCCAGTGTATGTCAACGTCTGGTGAAGCGGAGTAGCGGCTTTGCGCTCCTGAGAGAGCTTCGCGCCTACGTGCTGGCCTCCCTGCACAGCTCGGCCAGGATGGCGAAGCCGGCTTCGTCGAGGGAGGGGCGCGAGCGGAAAAGGTCCCATTCGCTCACGCCCTGGTTTATCAGGGCCACGACGCCTACGCCGGCCGAAGGCGCAAAGGCGGCAAACGAACGCGAGCCGGTGGTGGCGCCGTTATGAAACCAGAAGGGCGTCGCCGTTGCGGCCGGGGTCATCGCAATCCAGCCCAGACCGATCCCGGCGGGCTGAGCAAGCTCCGGCGGCGGCTTCCGGAAGAGGCCGGCGAACCGGACGACAAGACGTTCATAGGTGGAAGGCGTGGCCATTTCAGTAGCCCGCACCTCGAGGGCCAGCTCAATCGCTTCACGCAGCACTGACGTTTCGGGCCGGAGGTGAGCGGCCATGAACGCCAGCAGGTCGCTCGTGGAGGCGTGGAGGGCGCCGGCTCCCGCCAGCGAGCCCATCGCGAACGGCGCGATGGGCTTTCCATTGGCCGCGTGGGGTTGGCCGGCTCCCGCAGCACAGAGCGCATGATGTTCCCCGGCAGCCTGGGCAGACCCGAACAGTGTGTGGCGAGCCGTTGCAGCGTAATCGCCTCTGGCAGGAAGGCGAGCGCGGGGGCCAGCTCGGCTACCGGCTGTTCCAGGGCAACGCGGCCCCTGGAGACCATCACGGCGAGCAGCAGCGAGGTAAACGTCTTCGTCAGCGAGCCTATCTCAAAAATCGCCCGATCCGCCTGCCCCTCGGCGGCCTGAGGCAGAGGCGCACCCTAGGCCAAAACCTGCTGCTCGGCCCCGTGAATGATGCCCACGACGAGGGAGACGTCTCCACCCGGCGTCAGGAGAGGCGCTACCTGTTGGGTGACGTAGTCCTGCAGCATCCTACCACCCACTCTTCGTGACTCTCGTCTCGTGTTGCCCGTTGGGTTGCCTCATCTTCGGCTTAGCGATAGACCACGCTCGATTCGCCCAGCAGCGCGTCCCACACGTCGCCCATCGTGTCGGCGAGCACGAGGGGCACGCCCAAGGCTTCGGCCACCTGCGCGGGCGTCCGGTCGTCCAGGCTGATGCGCTCCGGGTGGTCGAAGGTCACGCGAGGCAGCAGCACCACGTCCCCGGTGCCCTGCTCCTGCAGCGCGGCGATGATGTCTTCGGCCATCAGCAGCCCGGCCACGGTGATCGAGTCGCCCTGCCGCCGGTTGACGACCGGTACGACCTGCACCTGCGCCCCTGTCAGCGCCCGGAACTCGGCCGCCTTCTCCTGGAGGACCGGCGCAAAGAGCGTGCCCGTCGCCAGGGTGAGCGCGGGCGCATCGTCGGGCAGCCGGCCGTTTTGCGCCAGCCACGCCCCTATCTCGTCCTGCACCTGCGCCCACTCGTCGAGGAAGCGGCGGACCATGCCCAGCCCGTTTTCGTGGAGCTGCTGCCCGTCGTAGGCTTCCAGCGGCGGGACCTCCCGCCCGGCGACGAGGTACCACTCGTCGGTCGGGTAGACGAAGCGCACGCCGAACTTCCCCTGGTAGAGCGGCTGCAGCGCCTCCACGTAGGCCAGCGTCGCTGTGGCTTCCTCGCGCCTGTGCGGCCTCATGCCGTACTTGTGATGGCGCGTCAGGCCCACGGGCACGACGCTGATCGACTGGACGTGGGGCCAGAGCGCCGCCAGCTCCTCGATGGAGCGCTCCAGCCACGGCCCGTCGTTGAACTCCGGAACGACGACGAGCTGGGTGTGCATCTCCACGTCGCGCTCGGCCAGCCAGCGGAGCTGCGCCATGATGTCCGGCGCGTCGTCGTTGCGCAGGAAGCGGCGGCGCATCGCCGTATCGGTGACGTGGACGGAGATGTAGAGCGGCGACAGCCCCATCGTCTCGATACGCCACCAGTCGTGCTCGTCCATGTTCGTCAGGGTGACGAAGTGGCCGAAGAGGAAGGAGTAGCGGTAGTCGTCGTCCTTGATATAGAGGGTGCGCCGCATGCGTGGGGCCATCTGCAGGACGAAGCAGAACTCGCACAGGTTGTTGCAGCGGCGAATGTCCGTGTCGAAGGTCGGGTGGCTGAACTCGATGCCCAGCGGCTGCTCGTAGGCGCGCGCGGCCTCGAACAGATAATGCTCGTCGCCGCGCCGCACCAGCAGCTCCAGCCACTCCTCGGCGCTGTAGTACTGCACGTCGATGATGTCTTCGACCGGGTTGTCGTTGATCGCCAGCAGCTCGTCGCCGGGCTGCAGGCCGATCTCGTCGGCGACGCTGCCGGGGACAATGCCCGTAATCAGGCCGCCGTGGTGCTGGCTCAGGTCAATCTCGCGGAAGAGGGGCATACTATTCCTACGCCGGGTAATGCTCGAAGAGATAGTCGAGCGCCAGCCGGTCTATCTTATCGCCGCTGCCATCCCAGCGCTCTTCGAGGTTTTCGGTGCCGACGAGGTCCCACAACGCCGCGCGCGTTGCCTCGTCGAACGTGCCCGTTACCTCTCCCGTGTAGACGCCGGCCCGCCGGAGCAACGCCTGCAGCTCCGCCGCCACGTCCGCCAGGGGGACCAACGCATCGGGGTCGGTCTCGCCGAAGTAGAGATGGTGCAGCTTCAGCAGCCGCTGCAGCTCGCCCACCGGGTCGGGGTGGTCGTCCACGCGGATGTCCAGGTAGCGGTCGTTGTTGCCGCCGTAGCCTCCCCCCTCGCGCACGACGATGATCGCCGCTGACTGCCGGCCCCGTCTGTCGCCGCCCGCCGCCTCGGCTGCCGCCAGCGTCGCCACAAGCCAGTCGGCCAGCTCGCCCTGACCGGCCGCCCGCAATTCCTCGAAGCGCTGCGCCATCGCCTCTACCGTGCCGGGGATGAGGATGTTGCCCTGGCAGGCGTAGCCCTCGCCGACGATGTGGCCGGCCCAGGGATGGCAGCCGTCGCCGGTGTAGGCCGCCGCTTTCCCCGCGCGGTCCACGAAGCCGGCCTGCCGCTGTGCCCGGCCCTCGTCGGCGTTCGTCAGCCGGCGCAGCGCCTCGTCTGCGGGCACGCCCTGTTCCATGAGCACCAGCCCTTCCGGCCCGTAGAGCAGGTTGGCGTAGGACTGCGTGGCGACCGCTCCCGCGCCGGCCCGCGCCCAGGGCACAACCGCGCCGACGCCGAAGAACTTTGACTGCGTGGCGACGCCCCACTCCTGGCGGCGCGGGTCGTAGGCGACGATGGAATAGGTGGCTATGGGCTGCATCATGGCTTTCCTCCGTTCAATTTCTGCCGCTGCGTTTCGGCCGGGGCGGGCGCAGACCCCGGCGCGTGGGCCGGCCCGTCGCGCCCTTCCGCGCGCCAGCGCGCACGCGCTCCTGCAGCGCTTCGACTTCGGCCGGCGTCAGGTGGCGCCACTGGCCCGGCGGCAGGTCGCCCAGCGCCAGCGGCCCGATGTGCGTGCGCAGCAGCCGCTGCACCGGATGGCCGAACGCCGCCGCGATACGCCGGATCTGCCGTTTGCGCCCCTCGCGCAGGGTGATACGCAGCCGCGTGCTGTTCGGGTCCCGCTGCAGAAGCTCGACGCGGGCCGGCGCGGTCGGCTCGCCGTCCAGCAGCAGCCCCTGCCGCCACTGGGCCAGCGCCTCGTCGCCAATCGCTCCTTCCAGCGTCACGTCGTAGACCTTTTCGTGCTCGTAGCGGGGGTGGGTCAGCCGGTGGGCGAGCTGCCCGTCGTTGGTCAGCAGAATCAGCCCCTCGCTCTGCCTGTCCAGCCGCCCGACCGGGTAGAGGTGGCCCGGCAGCGGGACCATCTCGCGTACCGTCGGGCGCCCTTCCTCCAGCTCGTCCTCGGTCGAGGAGAGCATGCCGCGCGGCTTGTGCAGCATCACGTAGACCGGTTTCTGCAGCTTCAGCGGCTTCCCGTCCACCGTTACCGTGTCCTTTTCCGGGTCGGCCCTATCCCCCAGCCGCGCCACGCGGTCGTTGACGCGCACCCGGCCGGCGCGGATCAGCGCCTCGTTGGCCCGCCGCGAGCCGTAGCCCGCCCGGGCCATCAGCTTCTGCAGCCGTTCGGCCACTACTCCTCTTCCTCGTCCTCGCGGGCGAGCGGCGGCAGCTCCTGCAGCGAGCCGAGGCCGAAATATTGCAGGAAGTCGGGCGTGGTGCCGTAGAGAATCGGACGGCCCGGCGTCTCCCGGCGGCCTACCTCTTCCAGCAGGCCCCGGCTTAGCAGCGTGCGCAGCGCCCCGTCGGAGTTCACGCCACGGATGTCGTCTATCTCCGGCCGGGTGGCCGGCTGCATGTAGGCGACGATAGCCAGCACCTCGAGCGCCGCCTGGCTGAGCCGGCTGGTCGTCTCCAGCCCCAGGAAGCGCTCGACGACGGCTGCCGCCTCCGGCGCGGTGGTTAGCTGTACCTCGTTGCCGCTCCACTGCAGGCGCAGCCCCCGGCCGGCGTATTCCGCCTCCAGCGCCCGCAGCAGGCCGCGCACTACCTCCGGGCTGACGTCCAGCGTGCGCGCCAGCCGCTGCAGGCTTACCGGCCCGCTGGCGACAAACAACATGCTCTCCAGCAGCGCCGCCGCTTCCGGCTCTTCAATCAGGTCGTTCTGTCCGGCCATCGATTCGTCTCACAACTCCGCTCAGATATAATGGCCGATTATACCGGAAAGCTGCTTCGTGCAGGAAGTGAGGGATTATGATTGCCACTCAGGCTCTGGAAGCCGCTCTGAACCACGCCACCGAACACCGGGAAGCCAACCTGCAGCAGTTGCTGGCTTTCCTGCGCATCCCCAGCATCAGCACCCAACCGGAACACAGCGCCGACGTCGCTACGGCTGCCCACTGGCTGGCCGAGGCGATGCGCCACGCCGGCCTGGAGAACGTGCGCCTCATCGAGACGGAGGGCCACCCCCTCGTCTACGGCGACCATCTACACGCCGGCCCCGACGCGCCGACGATTCTCATCTACGGCCATTACGACGTGCAGCCGCCCGAGCCGCTGGAGCTGTGGGAGTCGCCGCCCTTCGAGCCGGATCTGCGCGACGGCTACATCTACGCCCGCGGCTCGGCCGACGACAAGGGCCAGCTCTACATCCACGTTAAGGCCATCGAGGCGTACCTGGTGACCGGCAACGCGCTGCCCGTCAACGTGAAGCTGCTCGCCGAGGGGGAAGAGGAGGTCGGCAGCCCGTCGCTCGGCCCGTTCATCGCCCGCGAGAAGGAGCTGCTCGCCGCCGACGTGGCCCTCATCTCTGACACCGCCATGCTGGGCAAAGAGACGCCGGCCATCGTCTACGGGCTGCGGGGCCTGGCCTACGTGTTGGTGGACGTAACCAGCGCCAGCCGCGACCTGCACTCCGGCCATTACGGCGGCGCGGTCAAGAACCCGATCAACGCCCTGGCGCACATCATTGCCCAGCTACAGGACGAGAAGGGACACGTGCTCATCCCCGGCTTCTATGATGGCGTGCGCCCGCTGACGGAGGAGGAGCGGCGCATCGTCAACGAGCTGCCGCTGGACGAAAAGGCGTGGCTGGGCGAAATCGGCGTGAGGCAGGCCTGGGGCGAGCCGGAATACACGCTGGTAGAGCGCATCGGCGCCCGGCCGACGCTGGACGTGAACGGCATCGTCGGCGGCTACACCGGGCCGGGCGGCAAGACGGTGCTGCCCGCGCACGCCCACGCCAAAATCTCCATGCGCCTGGTGCCCGACCAGCAGCCGGAGCAGGTGATCGAAGCCTTCCGCCGCTACGTAGAGGAAATCGCCCCGCCGGAAGTGCGCGTGGAGGTTACCGACACCGGCGGCGGGTCGGTCGCCAGCGTCACCGACTACAACACGGACGCGGTGCGCGCGGCGATGGACGCCTACGAGCAGGTCTACGGGCGCCGGCCTGTGCTCATGCGGGAGGGCGGCTCGATCCCCGTCGTCGGCGACTTCAAGCGCCAGCTCGGCCTGGAGACGGTGCTCATGGGCTTCAGCGCGCCCGACGAGCAGATCCACGCGCCGAACGAGCGCTTCTACCTGGCTAACTACTACCGTGGCATCGAAACGGTGATCCGTTTCCTGCACGGGTACGGGGCGCGGGCATGATTTTTGAACTCTGATTTGAATGATTGGGATGATTGCCTATGATTTTTGCCTGGGAGCGGCGAAATCATAGGCAATCATGGAAATCAGATGAATCAGAGTTCAATCTACCGCGCGCTGTGCACGGCCCCATCGTCCACCGCCCAGGCTACGGGCATCGCCGCCGTGTTGTGGGCGTGGCCGATGCGCCCGCGCGCGTCTACGGCGATGACGCCGCCGCGCCCGTCCACGCGCTCGGTCAGGAGCTGGACGGCGACGTGGCAGGCGAGCTGCGCGGAGAGGCCGCTGGCGATGTAGTCGCAGACGCTTTTGCTGATCACGATCTTCATCAGGTCTTCGCCGTAGCCCGTGGCGCTCGCGCCGCCGTGCCAGTTGTCGGCGTAGGCGCCGCTGCCCACCAGCGGGCTGTCGCCAATGCGTCCCGGCAGCTTCAGCCGCGTGCCGCCGGTCGAGGTCGCCGCCGCCACGTTGCCCTCCGCATCCAGGGCCACGGCGCCGACGGTGCCCATGTTGCCCTCGCCGCTGAACAACGTCTCCAGGTCGTAGTCCGGGTTCTCCTGCAGGGCCAGAAAGCGTTCCAGCTCCTCCCCCACCAGCAGCTCGCTCACGTCGCAGCGCGGGAAGTTGATCTGGTCGGCAAACGCCTCGGCGCCGTGGGCGACGAGGAAATTGTGCCCCGATTCCAGAAGCACGCGACGCGCCAGGCTGATCGGGTGGCGGACGCGCTGCACGGCGCCCACCGCGCCCAGGCTCAACGTGCGCCCGTCCATGATGATCGCGTCCATCTCCACTTCGCCGCGCCGGTTGAGGTAGCTGCCGCGCCCGGCATCCAGCACCGGGCAATCCTCCAGGATGCACACCGCACTTTCGACGGCGTCCAGGCTGCTGCCGCCCTCCAGAAGTAGTTTCCGCCCGGCTGCGGCGGCCTCTTCACAGGCGGCGATGGCTTCGTCCAGCTTGCCTTCCTTCAGCTTCCAGGCGCCGGCGC
>Ga0123333_10001609_pt1 | contig 23861 bp, 22 predicted proteins | sample BioC12SIPDNA_3_FD_89957 | JGI IMG/M metagenome (GOLD analysis project Ga0123333, IMG submission 89957) | Anaerobic biogas reactor microbial communites from Washington, USA - Biogas_R2_B C12 SIP DNA | ecosystem: Engineered > Bioreactor > Anaerobic > Unclassified | place: Washington, USA... | reverse complement strand
TTCAACAACCTTGTTTCCGGGTACGGGTCGGTGGCCATCGCGGCCGTGGGGCTGACCCTGCGGGTATCCGACCTGTTCTTCATGCCCATCATCGGCGTCTCCCAGGCGCTGCTTCCCGTCGTGGGCTACAATTTCGGCGCGGGCAACCGGAGGCGCCTGTGGCGGGCGGTGCGGCAGAGCTCTTTGGGCCTGATGGGATTGCTCGCTTTCTGCACCATCCTCGTCGAGATTTTCGCCCCGCAGATCGTCGGCGTCTTCAGCCAGGACCCCGAGGTGCTGGCGACGACGGTCCCCGCCATGCGCATCATGCTCGCCACCCTGGTTTTCATCGGCCCGGGCGTTCTGGCGGTTGCGACCTTCCAGGGGCTTTCGAAAGGGGGCGTGGCGCTGTTTCTGTCCCTGGCGCGCCAGTTTCTGCTGTTCGTGCCGCTGGTCGTGGCGCTCGGCCGCTTCTTCGGCCTGACGGGCATGTGGTTTGCCCTCCCCTGCTCGGACGTGCTCAGTTTCGCGGTGTCGCTTGCGTTTCTGCACCGGGAATACCGCAGGCAGGGGCCGGGGAACGCCCCGCCGCCCGCGCCCCGGGCGGGGGCGTAGCCTTGCGGCGCAGGCAGCTGCGGCAGGATGGAGTCCTTTGGCCGGGGGGGGCGCCAAGCGGCCAGGCGTGGGAGTGCCGCTGTGGGCCCCGCGGCGGGTCCCAGGGGGCCGGGGCCCGCAGCGGAACCCCAGACGGCGGATTAATGGGGATTCTCGTGGCAGTTGTCGCAGGACATGCCCGCAGCGACATTGGCCACGCTCTGCCCGGGCCCGTGGCAGGATAGGCACCCCTCGGAAAACTCGTTCAGTTTTTCCTTGAACGCGAAGGTCCCTTCGGCGTACTGGTTGAGCACCGTGACGAGCTTCACGGCGGTGTCGACGACGAGGCGGTTGCAGCGCTCGAAATGCTCGTTGGTCAGCAGTTTCATGCCCGAGGCGTTGGCCCATTGCGTCGAGGAAACATGGCAGAGGTTCGATCCGGCCACCGACTGGATGTCGGGAATTTCGAATTTCGGGTTCTGGGGCTTGTAGACCGGCAGGCTGGCCTTTTCGTACCAGAGGGACATTTCCGAACAGAGGGCGAACATGTCGTTCTGGTCCGCGACGAAGAGGTTGAAGAGCAGGCCGGAGGCGTTGATGGTGCCGCAGACCGACCCCAGGCCGCCGATGCCCCCGGATCCGTAGACGGTGGCCGCGACGGGGAACGTGTCGTAGGGGGCGCCGTACCGGTCGGCCAGCGTGCCGAGTATGGCTTCGCAGACGCCGTACATGCAGCCGATCTTGTCCCAGGCGGACTGGTAGGCGCGTTCCTTGATTTCTTCCGGATTGATGGTTTTCCACGGCCAGGGGAGGGTGGCGGCGGGCACCGGCACCGGCGCCTTGGTGCACCCTAAAAAGGCGCCGCCGACGGCGGCGCATCCTGCAACGGACCCAACTCCCAGCAGTGTACGGCGTGAGATTTCATGTGTCATAGCAGTAGCCTCGTAAGGATTCTGATCCGGCAGGCCATCCGTCGCGGATGCCCTGTCCGAGTGCAGCGGGAAACGTTTCCGCTATTGACTCTAGATTTGATGGCGGTATCGTGTCAAGAGAAGTGTGCGGCCGCTTTCGGGACGCCGAGGCGGCGCCCGGCGAGGCGGCGGCGCCCGGCGAAGCGGCGGCGCGGACCGGGAGGAGGCAGCGGCGGCTGGAACATGCGCGAGACAAACCAGGATCCATTCCAATTCGTATTCGGGCCCGTCCCGTCGAGAAGGCTCGGGCGGTCTCTCGGCGTCGACACGGTCCCCTACAAGACCTGCACCTACGACTGCGTCTACTGCCAGCTGGGCCCGACGACGGCCAAAACGATGCGGCGGGAGGCCTTCGTGCCCGTCGAGACGCTTCTCGGGGAGGTCCGCCGCAGGCTGAAGCAGCGGCCCGGGGTCGACTGCATCACCCTGTCCGGGTCGGGCGAACCCACGCTGTATTCCGAACTGGAGCCCCTGATCCGGGGGATCCGCAAGCAGACCAACATCCCCGTAGCCGTCCTGACCAACGGGTCCCTGCTGTGGGACGGCCAGGTGCGGCGCGCCATCGGGCGGGCCGACCTGGTCATCCCCTCCCTCGACGCGGGCAACAGCCGGGATTTCCTGCGCGTCAACCGGCCGGTCGAAGGCATCGGCTTCGACGCAATGGTCGACGGCCTGCGCCGGTTCCGGGAGTCCTACAGGGGACGGCTGTGGCTGGAGGTTTTCCTCCTGGAGGGCCTCACGGCCAACCAGGAGAGCGTGCGCGCCATGGCGGCCCTTGCGCGCGCAATCGGACCGGACAAGGTCCAGCTCAACACGGTTGCGCGGCCGCCGGTCGAAGCCTGCGCGCTCGCGGTGCCCAGAGCGAGAATGCTCGAGCTGGCGGGACTGTTTGCGGGCGGGGCCGAGGTGATCGCCGAGTACGCGCCGCCCGCCTGCGGGGCCGATTCCGCCGGCTCGCAGGGGGACGTCCTCGGACTGCTCCGGCGCCGGCCCTGCACGCTCGAGGGTGTCGCCGCGGGCCTCGCGATGCACCGCAACGAGGCGGTCAAGCATCTGGAGCACCTCGCGGCCGACGGGCTTGTCACGATCCAGGAGAATGAGGGGGGCATTTTTTACGTGGCGAAGGATCCGGCGCCCGACGAAGCCGGCGGCCGGCCCGGGAAAGGGGAACGCGGCCTATGAACGGGCCGACACAGCTTTTCATCGGCGGCCGATTCCGGGATGCCCATTCGGGCGGGACGTTCGCCACCGTCAATCCCGCGACCGAGGAGATCCTGGCGCATGTCGCCATGGCCGACGCCGCCGACGTCGACGCGGCGGTGCGGGCCGCCCGCCTGGCGTTCAACCGGGAGAGCTGGCGCGCCATGGACGCCAGGGACCGGGCGAAACTCCTCTGGAAGGTCGGGGACCTGATCCGGGACAATGCCGATGAGCTTGCCCGGACCGAAACGCTCGACAACGGCAAGCCGATCTCCGAATCCCTCCACGTGGACCTGCCGTTCGCGGCCGAAACGTTTTCCTACTACGCGGGATGGTGCACCAAGATCGAGGGGGAGACCATCCCGGTCCCGGGGAATTTCCTGAACTACACCCTGCGCGAGCCCTACGGCGTGTGCGGCATCATCACCCCCTGGAACTTCCCCCTCCTCATGGTCGCGTGGAAGCTCGCCCCCGCCCTGGCCTGCGGGAATACGGTCGTCGTCAAGCCCGCCGAGGACACCCCGCTGACCGCCCTTCGCCTGGCCGAGCTCTGCCGTCAGGCCGGGATCCCCGACGGGGTCGTCAACGTGGTGCCGGGGTTCGGGGAAACGGCCGGCCGGGCGCTCGTCGCGCACCCGGACGTGGACAAGATCTCCTTCACGGGGAGCACGGAGGTGGGGAAGGAAATCATGCGGACCGCGGCCGACACGCTCAAGAAGGTGTCGCTCGAGCTCGGGGGAAAATCCCCGAACATCATTTTCGCCGACGCGGACATCGACAGCGCCGTCGACGGCGCCTTCAACGCCATCTTCTACGGCAAAGGGGAGGTGTGCGTCGCCGGTTCCCGGCTGTATGTCGAGGAGCCGGTCCACGACCGGGTGCTCGGGCAGCTGCTGGCCCGGGCCGAGAAGCTGCGGCCCGCGGACCCGCTCGAGCCCGGGACCCGCCTGGGGCCGCTCGTGTCCAGAACCCAGATGGAGCGCGTGCTCGGCTACATCGAAGCCGGCAGGAGCGAGGGCGCCCGGGCCGTTCTCCCCGGCGGCCGGGTGGGCACCAGGGGCTTCTACGTCGCGCCCGCGATATTCGATGCCGTCGACGATTCGATGCGCATCGCGCAGGAGGAGATCTTCGGCCCCGTCCTCTCAGTCCTCACCTTCCGGGACGCCGACGACCTGGTGGCCAGGGCCAACGGGACGGTCTACGGCCTGGCCGCGGCCGTGTGGACGCGCGACGTGGGCCGCGCCCACCGGATCGCGCGCCGGCTGCGGGCCGGCACGGTCTGGATCAACGCCTATCTGGCTCTTTCGGCGGAGTCCCCCTTCGGCGGGTTCGGCCAGTCCGGGTTCGGGCGCGAGCTGGGGCGCCAGGGGACGGAGCTGTACACGCAGGTGAAATCCGTCTGGGTCCACCTCGGCTAGCGTCCGGCCCGCGCCCGATGGCGCGGCGTGTAGCGCCCTCTTGCCCCCGGGCAAAGGATATGGGAAGGTAGTCCGGGAGAACAGGGGCGCGGATGCCCGACGGGCGGGGCCGCGGGCGCCGCAGGACTGGAAGTGGAGGATGCCGATGAGCACCATACCCAAGCGCTTCACCGAGTACATGCGATCCTATCCGGAGATAGCCGACGCCTACGAGAACCTTTCCGAAGCCTGCCGAGCGGCCGGGCCGCTCGGCCGCAAAGAACGCATCCTCGTCAAGCTGGGGATGGCCATCGGCACCGGGGTGGAGGGATCCCTCCGGTCCCAGGTCCGCAAGGGGCTCGAAGCCGGATTGACCCGGGAGGAGATCCTGCAGGCGTTTCACCTGTCGATCGTGACGATCGGGTTCCCGAAAATGATGGCGGCCCTGACCACGGTGGAGGATATCCTCGACGGCGCCTAGGCGCCATTGCGCGCCGTCCCATCCGGAGGCCGGAGGGCCCCCGCGCGGGGAAGAGCTGGCTCCGGCCTCCGCGGTATTCCCTTGCGCCGCCGGAAGGTATAGTATGGGGCGCGCGGACTCGGGACATTCCAGGAACGGCCTATGCGCATAGTCATCAAACTCGGCACGTCGACGCTGACCAACGGCACCCGGCATCCCTCGACCCCGCTGTTCATCGATCTCGCCAGGCAGATTTCCCAGCTGCACGCCGCCGGGCACCAGGCCCTGCTGGTTTCCTCCGGCGCGATCGCCATGGGCCGGGAACGGCTCGGATTCCCGAAGCTGCCCAAGGACATACCGGCCAAGCAGATGCTGGCCGCCGTCGGCCAGCCGCGCCTGATGGCGATGTACGAACAGATTTTCGGGTACTACGGCCTGACGGTGGCCCAGGTCCTGCTGACCCGCGCCGACCTCGACGGGAGGCTGAGCTACCTGAACGCCCGCAACACGCTGCTCGCCCTGGTCCGGGGGAAGGTCGTCCCGGTGGTCAATGAGAACGACACGGTGGCGACCGACGAGATCCGTTTCGGGGACAACGACAGCCTCTCGGCGCTGGTTTCGAACCTCGTCGATGCCGGCCTGCTCATCTTCCTCACGGACCAGCCGGGGCTGTATGCGTCCGACCCGAGGACCGATCCCGAAGCCCGGCTCGTCGGCGAGGTGTCCGACAGGGAGATACCCCGGGAACTCTGGGACGCCGCCGGGAGCACCGACTCGGGGCTGGGCACGGGGGGCATGGCCACGAAACTGCAGGCGGCCGATCTCGCGCGCCGCTCCGGGACCGCCTGCGTCATCGCCTCCGGCGGCGAGCACGACGTCCTCGTGCGCATCGCCGGGGGGGAGCCGCTCGGGACGCGTTTCACGCCGGTGGTGACCTCCCTGGAAAGCCGCAAGCGGTACATCCTTTCCGCCCGGCGCCCCCCGGGATCCCTGCAGGTCGACGACGGGGCCTGCCGGGCGCTGTGCCGGGGGGGGAGCCTGCTGGCGGTCGGCATCGTCGACGCCGCCGGGGATTTCGAGCGCGGGGATACCGTCCGGATCGTCGACCGGGACGGGAAGGAGATCGCCCGCGGGATTGTCAACTACGGCGGACGGGATCTGGGCAGGATCTGTGGGCGGTCCTCGGAGGAGATCGAACCGATCCTCGGGTACCATTTCGGGGACGAGGTCGTGCACCACAACGACATGGTCGTGATCTGATTCCGCCCTGCTGCGGACATCGGGAGATGATTGCTATGCTATCGGGAATGGGACGGGCGGCCCGCGCGGCGTTTGGCCGGATCTCCAGGGCCTCGAGCGACGCCAGGAACCGGGTGCTCGTCGACATGGCGGACCTCCTCGGGGCCCGCCGGGCGGAGATCCTGGGCGCGAACGCCGGGACGTGGAGTCGGCGCGCTCCTCGGGCATGGCCGATGCGCTCGTCGATCGCCTGATCCTCGACGAAAAACGGCTTCTCGGGCTGGCAAAGGACTGCCGGAACCTGGCCGACCTGCCGGACCCGGTCGGAGAGCGGTACGACGAATGCGTGCGGCCCAACGGCCTGAGACTCTGCCGGCAGCGCGTACCGCTCGGCGTCGTCGGCGTCATCTACGAATCCCGCCCCAACGTGACCATCGACGTCTCCGGCCTCGCCGTCAAGACCGGCAACGCCGTCCTGCTGCGCGGGGGGAAGGAAACCCTCCATTCCAACAGCCTTCTGGCCGGGCTGGCCCGCAGCGCCCTGGAGCGGAACGGGCTCCCGGCCGACGCCGTGCAGTTTCTGGACAATCCCGACCGGGCCATGGTCCTCGAACTGCTCCGACTCCACGCCTACGTGGATGTCATCGTGCCCCGGGGGGGCGAGGGGCTGCACCGTTTCTGCCGGGAAAACAGCCGGATCCCGGTGATCACGGGGGGGGTCGGCGTCTGCCACATTTTCGTGGACGCCTCCGCCGACGTCGCCAGGGCCCTCGAGGTCATCCACAACGCCAAGACGCAGCGCCCGACCGTCTGCAACGCCCTCGACACCGTGCTGGTCGACCGGGCCGCGGCCGGTGACGTGCTCCCGCGCCTGGTCCGGCGCCTGGCCCCGGCGGGGGTGCGCTTCAGGGCGCACGAGTCGGCGGTCCCTTTCCTGACGCGGGGGGGGACGGCCCCGCTCCCCGCGCCGGTCGAGCCCGCCGGGCCCGAGGACTTCGACACCGAATGGATGTCGCTCGTGCTGGGGGTGAAAGTCGTCGACGGGATCGACGCCGCGATCGAACACACCAACGCCCACAGCATGGGGCATTCCGACGCGATCCTGACCGGGGACCGGGCCAACGCCGACCGCTGGATCCGCGAGGTGGATTCCGCCGCCGTCTATGTCAACGCCTCGACGCGGTTCACCGACGGCGGGCAGTTCGGCCTCGGCGCCGAGGTCGCGATCTCGACCCAGCGCCTGCACGCGCGCGGGCCGATGGGCCTGCGCGAGCTGACCACCTACAAGTGGGTGGGCGAAGGGGACTACCTCTGCCGGGAATAGGGGCCCCCGCTACACCCGGTCGGCGGCCTCGATGGCCTGTTTCACCTCGTTCCGGCGCCACTGCTCGAATTCAAGGCGCTTCTGCGGGACGGCCTCGTCCGGGAGCGAGCCGAGCACGATGTCGAACAGGTCCTGCAGCTCGTCCTTGAACTCGGGGTGGCTGAAGATGTACATCCTGTTCTGCCGGATGCCCTCGAGCACCTTGTCCCCCACCTCCTCGGGCGCCATGCCCGCCCGGTGTATCTCCGGAAGCCGGTCCATGGTCTCCTGGCTTTTGGCGGCGTTCTCCGGCGAGCTGAGCCGGGCCGGCCGGACCTTTTCGCTCTCGTAGATGCCGCTGTTGATCAGGCCGGGGCAGAAGACGCTGACGCCGATACCGTAGCGGTACAGGCTGAGCCGGAGCGCTTCGCTGAGGCCGCGGACAGCGAACTTGGAGGCCGTGTAGATGCCGGCGGCAGGACTGGGCACGAACGCGGCCATGGAGGCGGTGTTGACGATGTGCCCGCCCTGGCCGTGGCGCCGGATGCGGGGCACAAACGTCTGGATGCCGTTGACGACGCCGCCGAAATTGACGCCCATGACCCAGTCCCAGTCGTTGTAGGTGCACTCCTCGATCGGGACGAAAAGGTTGATCCCGGCATTGTTGCACAGGATGTGGACGGGGCCGAACACCTCCTCGGCCTCGTCGGCGGCACGGGCGAACGCCGCCCGGTCCGCGACGTCCAGCGTCAAGGCATGGACATCGGGGCTGTGGCCGAAGTACTCCGCCGCCCGGGTGAGGCTGTCCCTGCGGATGTCGGCCAGGACCACCTTCATCCCGTTTTTCAGAAATGCCGCGGCCATGCCGAGGCCCGCGCCGCTGGCTCCTCCGGTGATAAACGCCGTCTTCCCCTCTACGTGCTGCATGGCATCCCTCCCTCCCCTGGTGGACCGTGGACGGTTTGGCCGGCCGCGGCGCGCGCGCCGCAGCCGGCATGTCCCATGATACCCCGGAATGGGGCCGCCGCAACCCCGTATCCGGCGCGGCACTCCCCGGCGGGAAGTTTCTTGCTCGCGGCCGCCCCCCTGAGTATGATGAATGCCGCACCCGTACCGAAACGCGCAACCACAAAAGGAGGCATCCCATGAGGATGAGGATGAGACACACGACCCTTGCCGCAATCACGATTGTGCTGACGCTGGCTGCGGCCTGCCGGACTCCGGAGCCCGCCCCGACCGATGCCGAGGCTTTCTGCGACCGGGAGTGCCTGCAAGACTACGTCGACCGCTACATGGACGCGATGCTGTCGCACGAGCCGGATGCGGCGCTGTTCTCCGGGGACTGCCGGTTCACGGAAAACGGCGTCCAGCTGCCTCTCGGGGAGGGGCTCTGGGCCTCCATGGCGGGGAAGGGGACCTACATGTTCTACGTCCCCGATGTCGAGACCCGGCAGGTGGCCTTTTTCGGGACCGCCAGGGAAGAGGCCCAGGAACCGGGGGACGAGCCGAGGCCCGTGGCCCTGGCGCTGCGCCTGAAGATCGCCAACGGGAAGATCTCCGAGGCCGAGCAGATCGTCGTGCGCCCGGAAAGCAACCTGCTCAACCCCGGCGCCGGGCCCGCGGGGCCCTCGGCCGCGGAGAGCATCGAAAGGATGGGCAGGGAACTGGGCACGCCGCATCCGATATTCACGGCCGGTATCCCCGAGCAGAACCGGCCCTCCAGGGAGAAGATGATCGAAACGGCCAACTACTATTTCTCGGGGATGCAGAAGAACGACGGCAAGGGCTACTACCCTTTCACCGACGACTGCGAGCGGTACGAGAACGGGGGCCGCTCCACGAACGTGCCCCTGGCCCCCGGCCAGGAAATGCCCGACCCGCTCAAGGTGAAGGTCTATTCGACCCACTGGGGGTGCAAGGAGCAGTTCGAGTCCGGGCTGATCTATTTCGTGAGCCGGATCCGCGACCGCCGCTTCGTCGCCGTAGACCGCGAGCGCGGGATCGTGTTCAGCTTCTGCTTCTTCGACCATGCCGCCGGGAAGTCCCGCCATTTCACGACGCCCGACGGGCGCCAGGTGATTTCCGGGCCCGCGGAGCCCTGGACCTGGCAGGTGGCCGAGCTGTTCAAGGTGGAGAACGGCCAGATCCGCCGCATCGAAGCCGTGCTGCAGCGCTGCCCCTACGGGATGAATTCCGGGTGGAGCAGCTACGAAGACGGAATGTCGGACAAAATCCAGATCGTCCGGTAGCTCCGGCGGCAGGCCCGGCGCGCGCGGGAATGCCGCCGGGCGGATCGGGGATGTGGTCGGGGCGCCCGGATTTGAACCGGGGACTTCCTGCGCCCAAGGCAGGCGCGCTACCAGGCTGCGCTACGCCCCGACAGGGCAGAAGAGCGTGTATTGTAGCGCAATTCCGCACGGGCCGCCAGTGCATTGGCGGCCCGTGCCGGGCGGGCGCCCTCTCCCGGTCATGGGCGGGCCAGGATCTCCAGCAGGCGGCCGAGCGCGCGGCTGCGGTGGCTGTAGGCGTTTTTCTCCTCCGCGCTGAGTTCGGCGAACGTCCTGCCGAGTTCGGGAAGCAAAAATATCGGATCGTACCCGAACCCGCTGGCTCCGCGCATGGAGGGCGCGATGACGCCCCGGCACTCCCCCTCCGTTTCCAGGACGACGGCGCCCCGGTGCGCCACGGCCAGCGCGCAGACGAAGCGGGCTTCGCGGCCGGCGCCGGCGCGCGCCAGCTCCTCGAGGAGTTTCCGGTTGCGGTCCGCGTCCGAAGCGCCGGAGGCGCCGTAGCGGGCCGAACGGACTCCGGGCCGGCCTCCCAGCGCCGCGACTTCCAGCCCGGAATCGTCGGCCAGGACGGGGAAGGGGGAGAGCCTCGAATACGCCACGGCCTTCATCCGGGCGTTGTCGGCGAAGCTCCGCCCCGATTCCTCGACGGTGCGGTCGATGCCGGCCGCGGGAAGGCTCAGAAGCCGGCATCGGAGCGGCCGCAGCAGCGCCCGGAATTCCTCGAGCTTTCCGCTGTTGCGGGTCGCGACCACGATAGTGTCGAAGTTGGGGTCGGACATGGGGCCGGAGGATTCCTCCCGTGACAGGGGCTACCCGGGGAAAAGCGTCCGGAGAACGTCCCGGGATTCCAGGACCGCCCTCTGCATCCGGACGAGCTGCTCGATGCCTGTGGCGCCCAGGCGCTGGAGATCCCCGAGCTGCTCGGGGGAGAAGGGCGTCTTTTCGGCCGTGCCCTGAATCTCGACGTACCGGCCCTGGCCGGTCATGACGAGGTTCATGTCCACCTCGGCGCCGGAGTCCTCGCCGTAATCCAGGTCGAGGCAGGCCCGGCCCTGGATGAGGCCGACGCTTGTGGCCGCGACGAAGTCCTTTATCGGGGAGGCGGGGAGGAGTTTCCGGTTGATGAGCTTCGAGACGGCCAGGGCCAGCGCAAGAAATCCGCCGGTGATGGCGGCCGTGCGGGTGCCGCCGTCGGCTTCGATCACGTCGCAGTCGACGAGCAGGGTGCGGGAGCCGAGCAGCGAGAGGTTCGCCACGGAGCGCAGGGAGCGGCCGATCAGCCTCTGGATTTCCACCGTGCGGCCCGACTGCCTGCCGCGGGCCGCCTCCCGCGCCGTCCGCGTCGTGGTCGCCCCGGGGAGCATGCCGTATTCGGCGGTGATCCATCCCTGGTTCTTGTTGTAGAGAAACGGCGGGACCCTGTCCTCGACCGAGCAGGTGCAGAGCACGCGGGTGTCCCCGACGGCGATGTACACCGATCCGGCGGCGTGCTTGGTGTAATCGGGCTCCATCCGCACTTGTCGCATCTCATCGCTTTGCCGGCCGCCAGGTCTCATCCCGATCCCCCCCTTGTTGGTCGAAAGCCGCATTCTAGCAGTATTGTCGCGGGAAGGGAAATCCCGATTGCGGGAAACGGGTCAAGCCGGTTGCATTTGCCCCCCGATTCCCATAGCATGGACCGCATGCAGATGGTCACCTTCGGAGGCCCCGCGACGCGGGCCGTTACAGGCATCCTCGTCGCCAACGTCGCCGTATTCGTGCTCCAGGTTTTCGCCGGGATGGTGGCGCCGGGGATGCTGGAGTCCACCTTCGGGCTGCGGCCCGCACTGGTCACCCACAAGCTCATGGTCTGGCAGCTGGCGACCTACATGTTCCTGCACGGCGGGATCTTCCACGTCCTGTTCAACATGCTCATGCTCTACATGTTCGGCAGCGATCTGGAGCGGCTCTGGGGAACCCGGAGGTTCGCCCGCTACTACTTCGTCACCGGCATCGGGGCGGGCGTCTGTTCCTGGGCCGTCGGCATCAACAGCCCCGCGGTCACCATCGGCGCGTCGGGCGCCATCTACGGCATCCTGCTGGCCTACGGCCTGGCCTTTCCCGACCGCACGGTCTATGTCTTCCTCCTGTTCCCGGTCCGGGTCCGGTGGATGGTGCTGATTATGGGCGCGGCGGCATTTCTGTCCTCCATCGGCGGGTCCGGCGACGGCATCGCGCACGTGGCGCACCTGGGGGGCATGCTGGTCGGCTACGCCTATCTCAGGGGAAAAAGCTGGCGCGGCCTCTACGGCGACCTGCATTCCAGGCGCCGGCACGAGCGCCTGAAGCGGCAGTTCGAGGCCTATTACGGGGAAATGCGGCGCAAGATCGACGAGGATGCCAAAAAGGGGCCGACCATTCACTGACGCCCCGGCCGGCCCGGATCGAATCCAGGTAACAATCCGCCCCCCGGCCGCGTAATGCATCACACAAGAACGTAGGCGTTTCAGGTTTCTAATGAAGGAGGGATCGTAAAGGGTATGAAAAAGATCATTGCATTGACATGCGCCATCGTCCTGCTGGGGTTGTGCGCGCCCCTAATCGCCGCTGACGTCGACGGCAAGTGGCAGTCGGAACGGGCAGGACGCCAGGGTGGGGATCCAGTGATAACCACCTATGTTTTCAAGGCGAACGGGAGCGAATTGACGGGCACCATCTCTTCGCCCTCACCTATGGGCGGGGGGGGGGACACCCCGATCACGGAAGGGAAAATTACCGGGGACACCATCACGTTCGCCGTCGTGCGCGAGTTCAACGGCAACGAGATGAAAACGAAGTACACGGGGAAGGTTGCCGGAGATACGATCACCTTCACGATTGAACGAGAAGGCGGATTCGGCGGCGGCATGGGCGCACCTCCTGCCGGCGGTCCCGGCGGCATGGGCGCACCTCCTGCCGGCGGTCCCGGCGGCATGGGCGCACCTCCTGCCGGCGGTGGTCCCGGCGGCGGCCCCGGAGGAGGTCCGAGGGCCCCGAGGGAGATCATAGCGAAGAGAGTGAAGTAGGACGCCGGAGGCTCCCAGGGGACGCAGGGGGAGGGTGCAGACAGGTCCTGACGCCCCCTAAACGCCTCCGGGGGGCCGTACGCGTCGGCAATCCACATGAAGGGAGAAGGTTTATGAGGAAGCTTCTCGTAATCATCGCCCTCGCCTCCATGCTGCCTGTCGCCGGGATTAGGCTCCGTTCCGAGGACGGCGCCGGGGCCGGGGAGGTCTCGCTCGACTCCAGGGTCCGGAAGTTCCTCGACGATACGCGCAGCACCTGGCGCGACATGAACGTCCCGGAGGTGGACGGGCAGGCCCTGTACGACATCATCCTGGAACATAAGTGCAAGGATGCCCTGGAAATTGGGACATCCACCGGCTACTCGGGCATATGGATCGCCTGGGCCCTTTCGAAAACCGGGGGGAAGCTCGTCACCGTCGAGATCGACCCGCGGCGCCGCGACGAAGCCGTCGCCAACTTCCGCAGGGCGGGGCTTGACAAGTTCGTCGACGCCCGGCTGGGGGACGCCCACACGATCGTCCCCGCGCTGGAGGGCCCCTGGGATTTCGTCTTCTGCGACGCGGACAAGGAATGGTATACGCAGTACCTGAAGGCGACGGTCGACAAGATCCGGCCGGGCGGGTGTTTCGTCGCCCACAACGTCTTCGAAGGGTCCGCGTGGGGGTTCGGGGGGCGCGCGATGGGACGCGGCGGCATGACGGGCGACTACCTCGAGTTCGCCCGGAGCCTGCCGGAGCTCGAGACGAAGGTGCTCGACCTCCGGGGGTCCGGAGGCCTCGCGGTGAGCATCAAGAAGGCAGCGCCCTAGCGCCCGGGCGCGGCTGCTCCCGGGCCGGCATGCGCCCCTATTCGGCGCGCCGGCGCTGCAGGGCGGGCGCGTCGAGGTTCCCCCGGTTCAGGATGCTCGGGTAATCCGGGGACCGGTTCCCCTCGGCAGGGGCGATCGAAACCACCTTCCCCCCGGCCGGCGTGCGCTCCCTCAGCTCGGAAGACATTTCATTGGCCGACTGGTTGAATCCCGTCGCGATGACGGTCACCTTCAGGCTGTCGCCCATCGTTTCGTCGTAGACGGCTCCGAATATCGTGTCCTCGGCCCCGGCGACCTCCTCGATGATCTTCGCCGCGGAATAGACCTCCTGCAGCCGCAGGCTTTCACGGGCGGCCGTGATGTTGATCAGGACGCCGCTGGCGTCCCGGATCGAGGTTTCCTCCAGCAGCGGGCTGGATATCGCGCGCTGGGCGGCTTCGATCGCGCGGTTGTCCCCCTGGGCGATCCCCGTCCCCATCAGGGCAAGCCCCTTGCCGGACATGATGGTCACAACGTCGGCGAAATCGACATTGACGATTCCCGGAAGCGTGATGATGTCCGAGATGCCCTGCACGGCCTGGCAGAGGACGTCGTCGGCGTAGCGGAAGGAATCCTCCAGAAGAGCCTCGGCGCCCATGGCCTCGAGCAGCTTTTCATTCGGGATCGTGATCAGGGTGTCGACCACGGCCTTGAGCTCGTTGAGCCCCTGCTCGGCGTGCAGCATCCTTTTCTTGCCCTCGAAGGTGAAGGGCTTCGTCACGACGCCGACGGTGAGCGCCCCCATTTCCGCGGCCAGGCTGGCCACGATCGGCGCGGCGCCGGTGCCGGTGCCCCCGCCCATGCCGGCCGTGATGAAGACCATGTCGGCCCCGTTGAGGAGTTCGATGATCCGCTCGGTGTCCTCCAGTGCGGCCTGGCGCCCCTTCTCGGGAATGGCGCCGCAGCCGAGGCCGTTGGTGAGCTTCGAGCCGATCTGCAGTTTGTAGGAAGCCCTGGAGTTCTTCAGCGCCTGGATGTCGGTGTTGGCCGCGATGAACTCGACCCCGCCGATTCTGGCCTCGATCATCCGGTTGACCGCATTCCCGCCGGCGCCCCCTATCCCGATCACCTTGATGTTGGCTCCCAGGTGCTTGTCCTCCTCGAATCCGAATTTCATGGACTCCTCTTCGAACTGTAGTTTGTCTGTAATCATCGGTCCCCCCCGGCTAGTTGCCGACCAGTGATAGAATTTTATTGATGAACGAATTCGTGTTCCCCGATTTGTTCGGGTTCTTCCTGGACGCGTTCGACTCTTCCGCGGCGAATTTTGTCAGCCCGATGGCGGTCGCGTAGACCGGGTGCAGCATCCCCTCGGACAGCCCCCGCACGCCCAGGGGAACCCCCTGGCGCACCGGGATGTTCAGGACGTCCTCCATGAGCTCGGAGATGCCGTCGAGCATGCTGCCCCCACCGGTCAGGACCACCCCCGCCGCGAGGCGTTCGCTCTCCTTCGCCTTCCAGAGCTGCTCCTTGACGAGCTCCAGAAGCTCCATCCCTCGCGCCCGGAGGATGTCGCACAGGTAGCGGCGCGGAACCTGGCGCGACGCCTGGGTGCCGATCCCGGGCGCATCGACGGTTTCCTCCCCTGCGATCGTTTCGGTCTGGACCGTTCCGAAGTCTTTCTTGATGCGCTCGGCGTCGTCCATCGGCGTCTGCGTCATCACGGCGATGTCGCGCGTGAAATGGGCGCCCCCGACCGGAAGCACCGACGTGAAATGCACGGAGTTGCGCAGGAAAACGACGATGTCGGTGGTGCCTCCCCCGATGTCGATGACGGCCGTCCCCAGGTCCTTCTCGTCGCGGGTGAGGATCGCCTCGGCGCTTGCCAGCTGCTGCAGGTACACCTTTTTCACGCGCATCTCGGCCCGGTTGACGGCGCGGATCAGGTTCTGGTTCAGGGCGCTCTCGCACGTGACGACGTGGATGTGGACGTCGAGCCTCGATCCCGTGAGCCCGACCGGGTTGAGGATACCCCCGTGGTTGTCGAGCAAAAATTCCTGGGGCAGGACGTGGATGATCTCCCGTTCGGGCGCCACCGTTACGGATTTCGCCGCCTGGATCACCTTGTCCATGTCGCTCCGGGTCACTTCCTGGTTGCCCCCCTCGATCGAGACGGCGCCGTGGGAATTGAAGCTCTCGAAATGGTTCCCGGCCGCCCCGACGACGGCCCAGTCCACGCCGACCCCCGCCGCGGCCTCGGCTTCGTCGGCCGCCTTGCGGATGGAGGCCCCCGCCTGTTCGAGGTCGACGACCATCCCCCCCTTCAGCCCCGCGGAGGCCGCGTACCCGGTGCCGATGACGTCGATGCCCCCGTCAGCCTCCGCGCGCGCGATCATCATGCACACCTTCGTGGTCCCGACGTCCAGCCCGCAAACGATACGATCTTTCTTGCTCACCGGTGACTCCCAAACGTCTTGTCCCGCCTTGTGCCGGCCGATGGGGCCGTCAGTCGCCCCCCCCCGGGGAGGACACCGCCGTGGCGGGGCCGCTGCGGTAGACGATGCGGTCGTCAAAGCGCAGGTCCACCACGGCGATGCTCATGTTCCTGTCCTTCAGCTCCTGGTATTTGCCGCTCGTGAGGAACGCCTGCAGCCGGAGGGCGTAGTTGTTCCGGCCGAGGTAGATCTCCGCGGTGTCGTCGACGAGCAGGATCTTCATGTTGTTCCGGTCGGAGATGTCGACCTCGGATATCCTGTCCAGGGCCGCAGGCGCCCCCGCCCGGATTTCCGCCAGCATGCCCAGGGCAGAGCGGATGCGGGCCGAGTTCTCCTCCTGGAAGGAGCGGAACCCGTCGGGGTCCGTCCCCAGCACGCCCTTGAACACCGGCACGTCCAGGTGCCCGTACCGGGGGTCGTAGGCGTCGAGCAGGGTGCCGTCGTTGTCGGCGATCATCAGCCGGCCGCCGATCTCCAGGATGACCGTCGGGACGCGCTCGCGGATGATCAAAGTCAGCCCGGACGGCAGCACGCGCCGGATCTCCACGTGGCGGACCCAGTGCACCTGCTCGAGCCGCTCCCGCAACTCGTCGAGCTCGACGTCCAGGATGCTCCCCGGGATGCTGCTGCGGACGATCCCCTCGATCACCTTGGGATCGACCTCCTTGCACCCGTAGATGGCGATGTCGCGCACCCGGAACTTTTCGGAATGGTAGGCGCGGCTGACGACGAGGCCCAAGGCGGCGGCGATCAGCAGAATTCCCCCCCACCGCCCGAGGCGCCGGGCCGAGGCGAGGATCCGTACCGCGCCGAGCCGGGCGCGGCCGATTTTCTGGGGCGCCTTCTTCTGTGCGGGCGCCTTCCGGCGCACGGGCTTTCTGTCCCCGCCCCGGACTTCCCGGCTGTTGGTCGTGCTGATCCTCATCGCTCTACACCATGCAGGTTCCGCACCCGCAGTTCAAGTCCCTTTTCGGCGTTTTGGCGCCGATTCCCCGGCGCGGCCCCCCTCATCGCAAAAACTCCTCGCCCACCTTCCAGACGTCGCCCGCTCCCAGGGTCAGCAACAGGTCCCCCTCCCGGAGCCTCGAGCGGAGCCACTGTGCGGCGCCCTCGAAATCGGGCGCGAAGCAGGCGTCCCGGTGCCCCTCCTCCCGGATTCGCCCGGCGAGCTTTTCGGCGCTGATCCCGGGGATTTCCTTTTCCCCGGCCGCGTAGATGGGCGTGACCAGGACGAGGTCCGCGTCGCCGAACGCCTGCGCGAAGTCCGCCTCCAGGGCATGGACCCGCGTGTACCGGTGCGGCTGGAACACGGCGACGATCCGCCGGCCGCAGGCCTGGCGGGCCGCCCGGAGCGTGGCGGCGATTTCGGTCGGGTGGTGCCCGTAGTCGTCGACGACCAGAACGCCGCCGGACTCCCCCTTGACCTGGAACCGCCGGTCCGCGTTCTGGAACGATTCGAGCGCCTCCGCGATCGCCTCGAACGGCATGCCGAGTTCGAGCCCCGTCGCAACGGCCGCCAGCGCGTTCAGAACCGCGTGCTCCCCGGGGACCTGCAGGCCGAGGGTGCCCAGGGGGCTCCCCCTGAGGACGATCCGGGAGACGGTCCCGAATCCGCGGGGCTCGATCCGCGACGCGACCAGGTCGGCGGAACCCTTGGCCCCGTAGGTGATCGTCCGGCGTTCGATGTGCGGCATGATCGCCTGGACGTTCGGGTTGTCGAGGCAGACGATGGCCGCGCCGTAGAAGGGGACCTTGTTCACGAAGGAGACGAAGGCCGCCCGGATGTCCTGCAGGCCGGCATAATGGTCCATGTGCTCCCGGTCGATGTTGGTGACGACGGCGATGGTCGGGCTCAGCTTCAGGAAGGAGCCGTCGCTCTCGTCGGCCTCGGCGACCAGGTACTCCCCCTTGCCGAGCTTGGCGTTGCTCCCGAAGGCGTTGAGCCGGCCGCCTATGACGGCGGTCGGGTCGAAACCGCCGTGGACCAGGACGGTGGCGATCATGGACGTCGCCGTCGTCTTGCCGTGCGCCCCGGCGACGGCCACGCCGTATTTGAGGCGCATGAGCTCGGCGAGCATTTCCGCCCTCGGTATCACGGGGATGTGCTGCCGGTGGGCTTCGAGGGCCTCCACGTTGCCCGGCCCGACGGCCGAGGATGTGACGACGACGTGGGCGCCCCGGACGTTGGCGGCATCATGCCCGATCGCGACGGCCCCCCCCAGGCCGGCCAGCCGGTCGGTCGCGGGGCTCCGCTTCAGGTCCGACCCGCTCACCTGGTAGCCGAGGTTCAGCAGCAGCTCCGCGATGCCGCTCATCCCTATGCCGCCGATCCCGATGAAATGGATTTTCTGTATCTTGCCGAACATACCCGCCTAAGTGTCCACCGCCAGCTGATTGCGGTAGGAAAGGTTCAGAAGTATCCCCGTAGCCACGAGGTTCAGCAGCAGGGAGCTCCCCCCCTGGCTGAGGAACGGAAGCGCGATCCCTTTCGTGGGGATCATGGCCAGCACCATGGAGATATTGATCAGCCCCTGCAATACCACCATCAGGGTGATGCCGAGCGCAAGGTAGAACCCGAACCGGTCCGAGGAACGGAGGACGATTTTCATGCCCCTGAAGAAATAGACCAGGAACCCGCACGTGATCGCGCAGGTGCCCAGAAACCCGAGCTCCTCGCCGATGACGGCGAAGATGAAATCGCTGCTCGCTTCCGGCAGAAAGAAGAGCTTCTGCCTCCCCGCGCCGATCCCGAGCCCCGTCAGGCCCCCGCTGCCCACGGCGGTCAGGGACTGGATGATGTGCCACCCGGACCCGAAGGGGTCCCGGTAGGGATCCCAGAACGTCAGGAATCTTTCCCACCGGTAGGGGGAGCACATGACCAGGAAGTAGAATCCGGGGATGGCCAGCACGAACGCCGCCGCGTAGAATTTCCACGAAAGGCCCGCCACGCCGAGCATGACGGCGGCGATGATGCCGATGGTGACCGCCTGCCCCAAATCGGGCTCGATCAGGATCACCGCTGCGAAGAACCCGATGGCGGCAAACGGCAGGACCAGGCGCCGGGACGGCTTCCGGACATCGCCCTCGTGCCTGTCGAGGAAGGCCGCCAGGAACACGATGATCGCGAGTTTGGTTATTTCCGACGGCTGGAGCGACAGGGGGCCGATGCGGATCCAGCGGCGGGCCCCGTTGACCTCGGGCCCGGTCAGGACGAGGATCAAAGCGAGCGCGCACACAGCGAGGATGCCCAGCAGCAGCTTCGGGTTCTGCCACTTGTGGTAATCGGTCTTCATCAGGCGGATGAGGCAGAAGAAGCCGAACAGGGCGTAGACGAGCTGTTTGAGGAAGACGTAGAAGGACATCCCGTGTTCGTTGGCCGCGACGACCGACGACGCGTTGTAGACCATCAGCAGACCGAAGATGGTGAGAAGCCCGGTGGTGAAAAACAGGATCTTGTCGCTTCCAGGTTTATAGGCCATGCGTATCTACCTCAATGGCTCCGGGAGCCCGGCGCCGCGGACGGCGTCCTTGAACGCGCGGCCGCGGTGCTCGTAATCGGCGAACATGTCGAAACTCGCGCATGCCGGGGCCAGCAGCACGGTGTCGCCCGGCCCCGCGTATTGTCTGGACAGGGCCACGGCTTCGGGCATGCTGGAGGCGCCGGTGATCCCGACCTCCCGCCCGAGCGCCCGGCGGATGGCCCCCGCCGCCTCGCCGATGGCGACCAGGTGCTTCACGCGCCGCCGCACCGCGTCCCTGAGAAGGCTGAAGTCGCCCCCCTTGTCCCGGCCCCCGGCTATGAGGACGATGCCGCCCGGGAACGCCTCGAGCGACTTGATGGCGGCATCGACGTTGGTCGCCTTCGAATCGTTGTAGTAGCGCACCCCGTCGATTTCCGCGACGAACTCGATCCGGTGCTCGAGGCCCTCGAACCGCCCGACGCCCTCCTCGAGGCTTTCCGGGGGCGCCCCGGCCAGAATCGCCATCGCGGCCGCCGCCAGCACGTTCTCGAGGTTGTGGGCCCCCGGCAGCCCGATGGCTCCGGAGGAAAACAGCGCCGTCTCGCGCCCGCCGCCGCGAAAGATCACCCGGCCGCCGCGGAGGAAGACGCCGTGGCCGACCGGGCGGCTCCGGCTGAACAGCACCGTCGCCGCCGCCAGCTGGTCCGCCATGGCGGCGGTGCGGGCGTCGTCGGCGTTCAGGACCGCGTAGTCGTCCGGCCCCTGGTTCCGGAATATCCTCCGCTTGGCCGCCGCGTAGTCCTCGAAACTGCCGTAGCGGTCCAGGTGGTCGGGGGTGATGTTGAGAATCGAGCCGATCCACGGCCGGAAACCGGCGATCCCCTCCAGCTGGAAACTCGACAGCTCGACCACGTGGACGTCCTCGGGCGTCGACCGGGAAACCAGACCCGTCAGCGCCAGGCCGATGTTCCCGGCCGCCCAGGCGCGCATCCCGGCGTTTTGCAGCAGATGGGCCACCAGCGCCGTCGTCGTGGTCTTCCCGTTCGAGCCGGTGATGGCGACGATGCGCCCCCGCAGGTGCCGAAACGCCAGCTCCACCTCCGCGATGACGGGGATCCCGGCCCTGCGGCTCCGTTCGAATTCCGGCAGGGACAGGGGGACCCCGGGGCTCGCGACGACAAGGTCGCAGCGGGCGAAACTGTCGGCGCGATGCGCCCCGCACTCGAGCCGGAGCATCCCGCCCGAGGACTCGGCCAGGCCCCGGGCGGCGGCATCGAGCTGTTCGGCGGCCTTCGCGTCGGAGAGGATCACCCGGGCGCCCCGGCCGATCAAAAACTCCGCGGCGGCCAGCCCGCTTCTGCCGGCGCCCGCAACCAGAACCGTTTTCCCGCCGTAGCCCGTTTCATCCCGCATGATGCGTTCCCGCCTGGCAACACTCGAAAGCGGAGCGCAGGCTTTCGACGACGGCCTCCATGCGCGCTCCGCGCGAACCCTTGATAAGCACCAGATCCCCGCGCCGCAGCTCCCGGCCGAGGAGGGCCGCCGCCTCCCCGGTGCCTTCGACGAACCGGGCCCGGCAGTCGCCCATGCCGTGCTCGAGCGCGGCGCGGACGATTTCCCTGGAATCCCCCCCGACCCCGATGACGGCGTCCAGGCCCGCCTGGGCTGCGGAAACGCCGCACTCGTAGTGCAGCGCGGCCGATGCGCTCCCCAGTTCGAGCATCGGGCCCGCCACAAGGATACGCCGTCGGAACGACGGCAGTCGAGACAGAACGTCGATCATGCTTCGGAGCGCCTCGGGGTTGGAATTGTACGAGTCGTCGATCACGCTGAAGCCCTCGGCGAAGCGGAGCATGCGGCCGCGCATGGAGGCCGGCTGCAGGCGGCCCAGGGCGCCGGCGATCGCGTCCGGCCCGAGCCCGTACAGGTCCCCCAGCGCAACGGCCGGGAGGGCGTTTATGACGTAGTGCGCGCCTGCGAGCGGGATCGTCGCGATCCGTTCGGCGCCGCCCCAGCGGAGCCGGAAACGGGTCTGTTCGGGGCCCGTGATCTCGATTTGGTCCGCGCGGAAATCGGCGCCGGCGTCGAAGCCGAACGAGATCCTCCGCCCCCCGAAGCGGGCGGCGATGCGGCCGAGGCCCGGGCTTTGGCTGTTGTAGACCAGCACGCCGCCGTGCGGGAGCGCCTCGGCCAGTTCCCCCTTGGCGCGGGCGATGCCCTCGAGGGACCCGAAGAATTCGAGGTGCACGGGGGCGACGTTGGTGATGACGCCGACCGACGGCGAAACGATCCGGCACATCTCGGCGATCTCCCCCGGAGCGCTCATGCCCATTTCGAACACCCCGACCTGGTCGCCCTGCTCGAGGCCGAAGACGGCCAGCGGCAGGCCGTACAGGTTGTTGTAGTTGCCCGGGGACCGGCGCACTCGGAACGCGGGCTCGAGCATCTGGGAGACGAACTCCTTGGTCGTGGTCTTTCCCATGCTCCCGGTGATCCCGACTGCCGTTCCCCGCCACCGGCGCCGGACGGCGGCCGCCAGGTCCCTGAGCGCCCGGTGGGTGTCTTCGACCCGGATCAGGACCCGCCCCGGGGGGAAGTCCCCCGGGTGGCGGTAGGCGGAGTCGGCGACGACGCCGCGGGCGCCTGCGGCGATCGCCTTCGGGATGAAGGCGTGCCCGTCGTGGCGCGGCCCGCGGATGGCGACAAACAGCGCCCCCTCCCCGAGGGTGCGGGTGTCGATCGACACGCCGGCAAAGGACGCCGCGCCCCCGCCGGCCGACAAGCGCCCCCGGGTGCACTCCGCGATCTGCTCCGCGTTCAGCTGGGATAGGATGGTTTCCATAGCGTTTCCATTGGCCCGATTGCGTACCCCGGGCTAGGCCCGGCCCCCCCGGAGCCTGCGGAGGAACTCCCCGGCAACCTGCCGGTCGTCGAACGGGAGCCTCTCCCCACCGATGATCTGGTAGTTCTCGTGCCCCTTGCCCGCGATGACGACAATGTCCCCCTTGCGGGCCAGGGAGATCGCCCGCCCGATGGCCTCCCGGCGGTCGGGCACGACGCTGCAGCTCCCGGGGCCCTCGGGGACCCCCCCGAGGATTTCGCCGATGATATCCATGGGGTTCTCCGACCTTGGGTTGTCGGAGGTGACGATCGTGATGTCGCTCCGCCCGGCGGCGATCGATCCCATGACGGGGCGCTTGCGCCTGTCCCGGTCCCCGCCGCAGCCGAAGACGGTGATGATACGCTCGTGCGGCAGCCCGGAAACCAGTTCCAGCAGGTTCTCCAGGGCGTCGGGCGAGTGCGCGTAGTCGACGATGACGGTAACATCCCGGCCCCCCTCCACGCGTTCGAAGCGCCCGGGGACCGTCCCCATCGACGCGACCCCCGCGGCGATGGCCTCCGGGGGGATGTCCAGGCAGAGGGCGGCGCCGGCGGCCGCCATGATGTTGTACGCGTTGTGCCTCCCGATCAGCCCCGTCCGCAGCGCCATGTCCCCCGCGGGGGTCGCCAGGCGGAGGTCCGTGCCGTCGGCGGCGATGGTGTTTTCAAGCACGCGGATGTCCGCGCCCGGGCCGAAGCCGAAGCGCACGACCCGCCCCCGGAAACCATCGGCCAGCCGCCTCCCGTAGGGGTCGTCGATGTTGAAAACGCCCGATTCGACCCGGTTGCCGTTCTCCGGATCGAAGAGTTTTTGCTTGGCGCCGAAGTAGTCCTCCATGGTGCCGTGGAAATCCATATGCTCCGGGGTGAGGTTGGTGAAGATCCCGACGGCGAACTTCATCCCGAAGACACGCTGGAGGGCCAGGGAGTGGGAGGACACCTCGAGCGCCCCGTGGGTGCAGCCCTCCTGCAGGGCCTGGCGGAGAAACTGCGACAGGTCGGGGGCCTCCGGCGTGGTGTGCCGGCTCTCGGACTGCCGGGAGACTGTCCTCATCGCGATCGTTCCCGCCAGGCAGCAGCGCATCCCGGCATGTGTGAGAATCGCCTCGGTCACATAGGCCGTGGTGGTCTTGCCGTTGGTCCCGGTGACGGCCGCCAGCCGCATTCTGGAGGCCGGGTCCCCGTAGAAGATGCGCGAGACCTCGGCCAGGAACCTGCGCGCGTCCGGGACGGTGAAACACGCGGCGTCCCCCCCGGGGTCGACGGGGCTCTCGGCGGCGACAGCCGCGGCCCCCCGGTCGGCCGCCTGCCGTGCGAAGCGGGCGCCGTCGGTCTTCTGCCCGCGGATGGCGACAAACAGGTCCCCCCGGCGCACCTGGCGCGAGTCGTAGCTGACGCCGTCGATCCGCACATCGGGTATCGCCGCCGGGTCCGTTCCGGGAATCTGTTCGAGGGCCGAGCGTAGGAACATGCGTCTCCTCTATGGCTGCGTGCGCCCGGAGGCGGGCGCACGGGCGGATGCGACGTGCTCGGGCAGGCCGGTTTTGGCGAAGGTCACGCTGCAGGCCGACCCCACGGAGATCTCGGCCCCCGGGGGGGGCGACTGGAAGATCGCCACCCCGGAGCCGGTCGACTGCAGGTGGATGCCCAGTTCGATGCATTTTTCCAGGACGTTTCTCTTCGACAGCCCCCGGAAGTCGGGCATGGCGACCCATGCGCCCTCGATGGCCACGGAGACGACGCCGGGCGGATCACCGCC
>Ga0123333_10001607_pt1 | contig 23864 bp, 19 predicted proteins | sample BioC12SIPDNA_3_FD_89957 | JGI IMG/M metagenome (GOLD analysis project Ga0123333, IMG submission 89957) | Anaerobic biogas reactor microbial communites from Washington, USA - Biogas_R2_B C12 SIP DNA | ecosystem: Engineered > Bioreactor > Anaerobic > Unclassified | place: Washington, USA... | reverse complement strand
GACTCCCTCGTCGACATCGCGGCTGCGATCCTCGTCTACCGCGTGACCGGCTCCGCCCTATCGGTCGGCCTCGTGCTCATGGCCACCGCGGCGCCGGCGCTCCTCGTGGGCCTCTTCGCCGGGGTCGTCGTCGACCGGTACGACCGCAAGCGCATCATGGTGATCTGCGACGTCCTGCGCGGCGTCTTCGTGCTGGCCATCCCGTTCCTGATCTCGTTCGGCGTGGGGTGGCTCTACCTGTCCGTGGCCGTGATCAGCGCCATCGGCACGTTCTTCCACCCGGCCCACTCCGCCGTCCTGCCCGAGATCGCCTCCGACGAGGAGCTCGCCGCCGCGAACTCGATGCTGGCGATAAGCGGCTTCGGGTCCACCGCCGTCGGCTTCGCCGCCGGCGGCCTCATCGCCTCCGCCGCCTCGGTCGACTGGGCCTTCTACGTGAACTCCGCCACCTTCCTCGCCTCGGCGCTGATCATCTCGACCATCGCCATCCCGAAGCTCCAGGCCGACGAGTCGACGAACGCCGAGTCGGTGCTGCGCAACCTGAGCACGGGCCTCAAGTACCTGTGGGAGAGCGACATCCTGCGCTCGCTGCTGATCATCTCGGCCGGCGTGGCGGTGACCTTCGGCCTGCACAACGCCCTCCTACTGCCGTTCGCCGTGCAGGCCCTGGGAGCCACCGAGTTCGTGTTCGGGCTCCAGGAGGGCCTGACCTCGTTGGCGTTCGTGTTCGGCAGCCTGTTCATGGCCGCGCGCGCGGACCGGCTCCGCGAGGGGCAGTGGCTCACGATCGCGTACATCGGCATGGGCGTCGTGGGCGTCCTCTACGCCAGGGCGACGAACATACCGTGGGCCATCGCCCTGATCATGGTCTCGGGCTTCTTCAACGCGCCCTCCAGCATCGCCGGCAGGCTGATCATCCAGCGCCAGACGACCCGCGAGGTCCGCGGGCGGGTGTCAAGCACCTTCTCGGTCGCCTCCAACGTCTTCTTCCTCGTCGGCATGGTCATGGTCGGCCTCGCCGACTACTTCGACATCCGCACCGTCTACCTCGTCACCGCGGTGGCGACCGTGGCGCTCGGCGTGGCCGCCGCCGTCCTGCCGGGCCTAGGCCAGCCCGCGGCCGAGTGGCGGCGCGCCGTCGCGCTCCTGCGCGGCGCCGCGGCCGCGCCCGGCCTGCGCCACACCCGCGCCGCCACGCCCGAGGACTACGCCGCCCTGGCCGCGCACCTGCCGGTGATGGGCACGCTGACGCCGGCCGAGGTACGGGAGCTCGCGTCCGCCACCTTGGTGGCCGAGGCCCCCGCCGGGCACGTCGTCGTGCGCAAGGGCGACCCCAGCGACGCGGGCTACTTCATCGTGTCGGGCCGCGCCGTAGCGGGCTGGGACGAGGAGGGCGGCTACCGGCCGCTCGAGGTCCTCAACGCCGGCGACTTCTTCGGCGAGATCGCGGCCCTCACGGGCGTGCCCCGCACCGCCCAGGTGGTGGCCGACGAGGACACGACGCTCATCCAGGTGCCGGCGGCCGTGCTGCGCCGCATGTCGGCCAAGCCCGAGCTGAACCGCCTGTTCCTCTCGAAGATGACCGAGCGCATGCTCCGCATGGACATGGTCGACCTACCGCGCTTCGGCGGCCTCGGCAGCGTGACGATGCGCGAGCTGCGCACGCCCCAGGCCGAGCCGGCCGCGCCCGACGACCAGCCGGCGGAACCGGGAGGCGGCTCGGCGTTCGAGCCGGCGCCGTGAGCTAGTGCCCGCGGTCCCCTGGGGCCGAGCCCGCCTCAGTTCGGTTGCACGCTTCTGTCCACGCGGCTCGCACGGCGCGGCGGGCCGGGCGTGGGCACCTGCGCCTCGAAGGCCATGGCCAAGGCCTCCTCGAGGTCCATGGTCCTCCCGAGCTCCGCGGCGGCGCCCAGCGCTTCGGGGCTGACGACGCCGGCGAGCTGAGCGACCTGCTCGCGTGCCTCACGCGCGATGAAGTCTGGCGTCAGGGACGAGGCGGCCACGCAGCTCAGGAGCGCCACGCTGCGGTCGAGCCGGTCAGGGTGGTAGGCGGGGTCGGCGAGACCGACGAAGGACTCCATCGCGAAGCCGAGCCCGCCGAACGACCGCGCGACCTCCAGGCTCTCGCGGAACGCCGCCCTCGCGCCCGTCAGGTCGCCCGACGCCTTCAGCGCCATCCCATGGGCGGCGTGCATGCTCGCCTGCAACCACTTGTCGCCGCTGTCCACGGCCAGGGGCAGGGCCCTCTCGCAGGCTGCCACGGCCTCCTCGACCTCGCCGAGGCGCAGCAGCACGCGTGCCAGGTTGTCGAGGGTGTGGCCGACCAGCGTCTGGAACCCGATCTCGTGCGAGAAGGCGAGCCCCCTCTCGAGCCACGCTCGCGCTCGCTCTACGGCGCCGGTCTCGAGATGGGCGCGCCCGAGCTGCCAGTAGACGTAGCTCAGGTGGGGCGCCCTGTGCGGCTCGAAGCTCCTCCTGGCCTCCTCCAACAGGGCGATGCCCTCCCCATGCTCGCCCGCGCCGATCGCCAGGTACGCCAGCGTCTGCACCGAGATGCCGATGGCGACGTCGGCCGCCCTCGCGAGGACCGCGCCACCGTCCGCCCCGGCCTTGTCAGCCTCCGCCGTCGCGATCCCCGCCGCCAGGTGGCGCTTCGCCTCCGCCTGGTCCGAGAGCGACAGGTTCGACATCGCCATCCCCTGGTACGCCGACCAGAGGCCCCAGTTCCCGGAGCGAGAGCGGAGCGGCGCGAGGATGCCGACGGCCCTCTCGCCGGCAGGGAGCGACCTCTCCACCGCGCCCACGCGGAAGTAGAGGAACGACAGGTAGCCGAGCAGGCGCCCCAGAGGCTCGCGCTCGGCGTGGCTCCCCTCCAGCCTCTCCACGGCGGACTCGAGGAGGAGGATCGCCTCGCGGTAGCGGCTGCGCATCTCGCCGAGGTGAGCCAAGGCCCAGGCCGCGTCGGCGATCAGCTCGGAGGCCCCCTCCTCCACCGCCCACCTCCAAGCGCGGCCGATGTTGGCGAGCTCGGTCTCCATCCAGGTGAGCGCCTCCCCCGCCGTGTCGCCGCCCAGGACATCGTGACCCAGGGCCGCGACCCTACCCAGGTAGTAGCGGGCGTGACCCGCGCGAAGGCGCTGCTCCTCGGCCTCGTCCTCGGCCAGCCTCGCGGCGGCGAACTGCTGCACGAGGGGGTGCTGCTCGAAACGTCCGGACGGGAGCATGCGTACGAGCGCGCAGTCGCAGAGGGACCCCAGCATGGCGAGGTCGAGGCCGGCGACCTCGCGGGCCGCCTCCCTGTCGCAGCCGCCTCTGAACGCCGCCAGGGCGGCTAGGGCCTCGCGCTGGTCAGCGCTCAGCAGGTCCCAGGACAGCCGCAGGCTCGCGTGCATGCTCTGGTGCCTCGCGGCCGAGGTCGGGTCACGGTTGACGAGCAGGTCGAGGCCGGACGCCAGCTCACCCGCCAGGGCCGCCAGTGGGAGGTACCGGGCGCTGGCAGCCGCCAGCTCTATGCCCAGGGGGTTGCCGTCCAGCAGCTCGCATATGCGGAGGGCGTGCCCGTCGTCCGCGCTCAGCGTCCCCGCGCCCGCGGCGTGCTGCGCGAGCCGGCCGTGAAGCAGGCCGAGCGCCTCCGGCTCGCCGGCGAGGCTCGTCGTCGCCAGCCCGCCGAGGCTCAGCACGTGCTCCTCGGCCCGGTTGAGGATGCGGCGCGAGGTGACGAGGACGCGAGCGTTGGGGCAGGACCGGACGATCCTGGCCGGTAGGTCGGTGACGTCGACGAGGTGCTCGAAGTTGTCCAGCACCAGCAGGAGCTCGCGCTCGCCGATCGCCCCGACCACGTGGTCTTCGGGTGACGCCGCGGCCGACGGGCCTAGGCTCATGGCGCCCGCCACGGCCAGGGCCGCCGCCTCCCCGGCCGTGACCTCCTCCAAGGCCACGAAGTAGACGCCGTGCGGGAAGCGGTTCTCATCGAAGTGCTGCCGTCCGCTCTCCACCGCCAGGCGGGTCTTGCCCACCCCGCCCGGGCCGTGGACGGTGAGCAGTCGCACGTGGGGGGTCGCGAGGCTGGCGGCGATCAGGGCGAGCTCGGCACGGCGCCCGTGGAACGAGGTGGCGTAGCGCGGGAGGTTCGTGCGGCGCCCCGTGCCGCCGGGCAGCGGCGGAGCCGTCAGGCCCAGCTCCGCGAGCTCGCGCCTCACCTCGAGCGCCCGCGGGCTATCCGTGGCCTCGAGCAGCCGGGCGAGGCGCTCGAGCTCCTCGCCGCTCCTGGCGGGCCCGTGCGGCAGGGTGAGGGCGCGCTCCGCGTGCTCGCGCCCTTCCCCCCACCGGCCCCCCATCACGGCGCGCTCGGCGAGGTCGAGGTGCACGCTCCTCGCCTGGTAGGCCAGGCGCTCGCGCGTGCTGTAGAGCCACTCCTCCACCTCCTCGCCCAGCGGGAGGTCGAGGTCCTCGAGGAAAGCGCCGGCGTAGAGGGCCAGCGCCGTGTCGTGGTCGCGGGAGCGGACGGCGGCCTCGAAGCCGTGCGCGTCGCAGGCAACGTCGGTCCCGAGCCTGTCGCCATCGGCGACGACGAGGTCCGCGCTGACCTGGCGCAGGCGGCGCACGGTGGTCTGCAGGCTGTCGCGACCGTCCGCGGCGTCGGGCCAGAACAGCTCGACGAGCTGACGCCTGGGCTTCGGTCCCTCCAGCGCCAGGTAAGCGAGGAGCAGGAGCGGCTTCTGCCTGCCCGATGTGGCACCCTCGAGCGCGAGGCTGCCCAACGTGATGAGGCGCACTCACCGGATACTAGTCTCCCGGCGGGCGCGCGGCCGTGACGGCTTGCGACGTCGTGGCCCGCGCCGTGGCGGGCGAGCTGGCCGCCCTGCCCCTGGCCGTCGAGCGCGCCGAGACCCTCAGCCAGGCGTTCCTCCGCGGCACGGTCGCGCGCGGCGTCGTTAGGCGGTCCCGTCACCGACCGGCCGAGCCTCCCCTCGCCAACGAGGCCTGCGGGCTCCGACCCAGCCCGAAGGTCGCGGCGGCGACGGCCGCGAGGACGAGCAACGGGCTGAGCACCGCCGGGTCGTACGCCGAGCCGCGGACCGGGAAGAGCTGCCATGCGACGTTGAACGACGCGTGGAAGACGGCCTGCGCGAAGACGCTGCGGCCCGTCCCCTCGTAGAGCCAGGCGTGCAGCACGCGCGTCGCGACCGTGCCTAGGGCCCACCACGCGATCCAGGCCGCCTCGCGGCCGCCGGTGAGGTGCGGCACGACGTGCCACGCCGCCCAGAACGCGCCCAGCGCCGACGCCGCCCGCACGGGGCCCCAGCGCGCCTCGAGCGGGCCGTAGGCGTAGCCCATCCAGCCGAGCTCCTCGGCCGCGCCGGCGACGAGGAACGCCGCCGCGAGCCCGGGCAGCAGCCTGAGCGGGACGGTGGGTTCGGGCAGCGACCGGCCCAGCGCCGCCATGACGAACCACGACAGCGCCCACAGCGCCGGCATCAACAGCAGCGTGGGTACCCACCAGACCGGGTCCCTGACCCGCCGGAGGTCGACGGCGCGGCGCAGGAACGCTGCCAGCGCCGCCCCGCCACCCTGCCGGTAGACGAGCAGCGCCGCGGCGACGACCGGCACGACGAACGCCGTAGCGGCCACGGGCAGGCCGGGCATCAGCTCGCCGCCCACGAGGGCGCCGTAGGCCCACAGCGGGACCGCGAGGACGACGACCAGGACCAGGTACGCGCCCACGCCTCACCCCCTCCGCAGCAGCCACCCCAGCCGGAGGGCGGCGACGACCGCCCCCAGCAGCGCGGCGACCCCGAGCCACGTCATGACCCCGACCATCGAGCGGTACAGGGTCAGCGGGCCGAAGTACCGGCCTGAAGTCCTCAGCACGAGCGCCGGCAGCGTCACGAGGAACGCCAGCGGCAGCAGCCTGAGCAGCGCGCCCGCCACGCTCCGCCAGGGAGGCGCGGCCGCCGCCCACCGCGCCCAGTCGGGGAGGGACGCGAGCCCGCGCACGCCCAGGGCCAGCGCGATCAGGGTCAGGGCGGCGAACGCCAGCCCCCAGTGCCGGGCCGTGAAGCCGGTGCCGGGCGGGTCCTCGCCCAGCAGCAGAGCGACCAAGCCGTCGCGGACGCGCGGGAACGCCAGGAGGTCGTGCGCGAGGCTGTGGACGTCGTAGAGGAGCACCAGGCCATGCCCCGTGGCCGGCAGCAGCACCGCGTCGGCGGCGAAGGTCGAGAGGACGCCGTTGTGGTGCAGCATCGGGCTGCCGTCTCTGTCGGTCACGAACCAGCCCATGGCGTAGCCGGTGCCGGTCGCGGGCGAGATGACGCTCGCCAGCGTCGACGGCGACACGACCCGCCTGCCGCGGTAAGACCCGCCGCTCGCGAGCATGACCAGGTAGCGGGCCATGTCCTCGGCCGTGGAGACCACGCCGGCGTGCCCGCCCAGGAACCCGGTCTCCTCGCCCGACGCGAGCGGCACGCCGAACGCGAGCAGGTGGCCCTGCGCGAGGTCGTCCGCCTCGGCGGCGAGGTCGAAGGAGGTCAGCACGTTCGACGTGCGCTCGGCGAGCTGCAGCACCGCGAGCGCCGTGAACGACTTGCTCAGGGAGGCGAGGGGGAAGCGCGTGCGGGGCGTCGTCTCGCGTCCGCGCCCGGCGGTGCCGTAGCCCCTCAGGTACACGACCCGGTCGCCGTGGGTGATCGCGAGGGCCATGCCGGGCACCCCGTGAGCGCGCATCTGGGCGGTCACGAAACGGTCGACGGCACCGGTGTCGAGCGGGGGCTGGGCGCCGGCGACCTGGCCGGCCGCCAGCACGTTGGCAAGCAGCAGGGGCCAGGCTCGGGGCAGCGCTCCCTTCACGGACCGTGAGTGTAGAGCCCGCTCCGCCCCACGCACGTTCCCACGGGCGCCGGCGCCGCGCCGCGCCGGCGCGACCTAGGTCGTGGCCGCGCCGCCGGGGCCGGGCTAGCCTCCCGCCATGAGCGACACCACCCCGGCCACGATCCCGCCGTCCGAGCCGCCGGTCCTCGAGCCCGAGGCGGCCCTGGCGCGGCTCAGCCGACTCTTCGACCGCACCCTGCGCGCCCTGGGCGACGCGGGGCAGACCGACGCCGCCTGCGAGCTCGCCGCCGAGGGCTGGAAGCTGCTTCGCCACGGCTGGCCTCGGGAGGGCGAGCGGCTGAACGGCACGCTGCACTACCTCACCCGCGCCCCGAAGCGGCCCGGGGCCGGAGGCGGCGACGAGGAGCTCGACGTCAGGCGGCTCGTACCCGCCGAGCGGCACCGGGTGATCTTCGCGGCCTGGCACGCCCTCGCGCCGGGCGCGGCCTACGTGCTCGTCAACGACCACGACCCCAAGCCGCTCTACTACCAGTTCGCCGCCGAGCACCCCGGCGAGTTCGCCTGGGAACCGCTGGAGGAGGGGCCCCAGGTGTGGCGCGTGCGCATCGGCAAGGCGCCGTAGGCCGCTCTGTACGCCTGGCGGAGGTCCGCGCGACCCGACCGCCCTGCGGCCGCGAGCCCCGGCGGCCGTTGGGCCGCCGACGGCCGCCCCTCAGCCCTTGACGGCCCCGGCGGTCAGGCCCGCGATGAACTGGCGCGACATCAGCACGTAGATGATCAAGAGCGGCAGGCTAGCGAGCAGCATCCCGGAGAACACCAGGCTCCAGTCGATGAGGTGCTGCCCGAAGAAGATCTGCATGCCCAGCGGGATCGTCCGCCACGTCTTGCTGGGCAGGAACAGCAGCGGGAAGAAGAAATCGTTCCACCACGGCACGACGTTGACGATGACGACGGTGGCCAGGCCGGGCCGCACGAGCGGCAGCATGATGCGCCAGAAGATGCCTTGCTCACCCGCGCCGTCGATGCGCGCGGCGTCCTCGAGCTCGCGCGGCAGGTTGCGGAAGAACACGCTGAGGAGGAACACCGACATCGGCATGCCGCTCGCCGTGTAGGTCAGGATCAGGGCGAACGGCGTGTCGATGAGCCCCAGGTCCCGCATCAGGATGTAGAGCGGCAGGATGCCGAGGCGGATGGGGATCATGATGCCGGCGAGGAAGAACAGGAACAGCACGCCGCGCAGCCGGAACGTGTAGCGCGCCAGGGCGTAGGCCGCCGGCGCCGCCGTGAGGAGCAATAGCACGGCCGAGGAGCCGGTGATCAGCAGGCTGTTCCGCAGGTAGAGGCCGAAGCTGGCCCGCGACCACGCCGTCCGGAAGCCCTGGGTCGTCCACTCCTGGGGCAGCCCGAACGGGTTCCGGAAGATCTCCGGCGTCGTCTTGAAGGCCGTCAGGACCATGAGGACGATCGGGAAGAGGAAGACCACGGCGAGCAGCCCCAGCACCACGTAGACGACGACTCGCCGCCACGCGCTCTGCCCGGCGCCGGCGCCGAGCATCAGTACTCCGTCTGGCTGCGCGTCATGAAGCGCACGCCGAAGGCGGAGGCCACGCCGATGATCAGCAGCATCAGCACGCCGATGGCCGCGGCGATGCCGATCTGGCCGGGCTCCCCGCCGGTGGTCGGGTCGCCGAAGGCCGTGCGGTAGAAGAACGTCGCCAGGAGGTCTGTGGCGTAGGCGGGCGCGCCCGATGGCCCCTGCATGACGAAGACGAGCTCGAAGGCGTTGAAGTCCCAGATGAACGTCAGGATCGTGACCATCGCGAGGCTCGGCAGCAGCAGCGGGAAGGTGACGTGCCTGAAGAGCTGCCAGCCGCCGGCGCCGTCGACGACGGCCGCCTCCTCGAACTCCCGAGGGATCGCCTGTATCGCCGCCACGTAGACGAGGATCGGGAAGCCGAGCCACGCCCAGGCGTTCACGAGGATCACGCTCACGAGCGCCGTGTCGCTCTGGCCCAGCCACGGCTGGACCCAGTCGCCCAGGCCCAGGCGCCGCAGGGCCTGCGGCAGCGCGCCCCAGTTGGGGTTCAGCAGCATCCGCCACAGGAAGCCCACGACCACGAGCGAGAGCGTGTGGGGCAGGAAGTACGACGCTTGGAAGAACGCGAAGCCGCGCAGCTTGCGCGCCAAGAGCACCGCGACGAAGAGGCCGAGGGTCGTCTGGATCAGGAAGGTCAGGCCGAAGAAGACGGCGTTGTGCCCCAGCGCGTTGAAGAAGCGCTCGTGGTAGGGCCAGCGCGTGAGGACCGTGACGAAGTTCTGCAGGCCGACGAACCCGCGGCGCAGCAGCCCGTCCCAGTCGAAGACCGAGTACGTGAGCGACGAGATCAGGGGGTAGGCCATGAACGCGCCGTAGATCACGAGCGCCGGCGTCAGGAACACGACGAGGTGCGCGTGCCGCGACCACCAGCTCCGCGGCCTGCCGGCACCGCCCCGCGCGCTCACCCTACGCCCCTGGTCGTCTGGTCCAACTCTCCACCCTCTAGGCGTCGCGCCCGGCACGGGACCGGGCGCGACAGCGACTAGGGCCTCACCCGCCTACCGGAAGTCGTACCACTCCGCGACGCCGCGCTGGATGTTCGCCACGGCGTCGGCGACGGACTTGTCGCCGGCCAGGACGGCCTGCATCTCGTTCTGCAGGAGCGTGGAGCCGCTGGGCTGGCCGAAGCGGAACGCCGTGAGCATCAGGTACGGCGTGCCGACCTCGTTCATCAGGCCCACGATCTCGGAGAGCTCAGGGCTCGTCGGCGTCACGCCGGGCACGGCCGAGATCTGCTGCAGCTCGTCCGAGAACATCTGGCCGTACTCCTGCGAGGCCAGGAACTCGATGAACCGCAGCGCAGCCTCCTGGTTGGGGCTGGCGGCGTTGATGCCGTACGAGCCGTCGACGTAGTAGGAGATCCGGCCCTCGCCGGGCGCGTCACCGGGCACGGGGAAGGCGCCGACGCGCAGCAGCGGGTTGAGCTGCTTCAGGATGCCCAGCTCGTAGGAGCCGGCGATGAACATCCCGGCCTGCTCGAACGCGAACATGCTCTGCATGTCCGTGTAGCCGACTCCCATGTAGTTCTGCGCGAGGTACGGCCGCAGCGCGACCATGCGCTCGAGCGCCGCGGCGAAGCGCGGGTCGGTGAAGTCGGTCTGGCCGCCGGTGATCGCCTGGAAGAACTCGTCACCGCCGTAGAACGTCGGCCCGACGCCGCCGAAGAGGGTCTCGACCGTCCAGGGCTCGAGCGCGCCGTTGGCCAGCGCGTTCACGCCGGACGCCTGCAGCGCCTCGGCGACCGCGATGAACTCGTCCCACGTCTGCGGCTCCTCGAGGCCCAGCCGCTCGAACATGTCGACGTTGTAGAGGACCTGCACCGTCTGCAGCGCGAACGGCACGCCGTAGACGCCGCCGTCGGCGCGGTTCGTGGCGCCCGCGAGGATGCCGGGGTCGAAGTCGGCCAGGGCGGGAACCTTGTCGTCGAGCCTCACGAGGTAGCCGGCCTGCGCCAGCGGCTCCATGCCGCCGTAGGCGCGCAGGTGGACGATGTCGGGACCCCCGCCGCCCTGCAGGGCGGTCGCGAGGATCGTGTTGTACTCGGTGTTGAGGTAGGGCGTGAACTCGACGTCGATGTCGGGGTTCTCGGCCCGGAAGGCCGCGATGAACTTCTCGTAGGCCGCGACGTCCTCGGTCCGCCAGCTCCAGAACGTCAGCGTCGTCTGCGCCAGCGCGCCGGCGGCGAACGACACCAGGAGCAAGGCGACGAGCAGTCTCAAGCTGCGCATGCTGCACCTCCCACGACTCGGGCCCACGCCGGGCGCGGCCCGGCCTGGGCGGACTTGTGAAGCGCCACGAGGGTACCAGTCCTGTACCACTTGGTCAACGTCGGGCCGGCGCTCCGCGCACCCGCGGCTGCCGCCTGTGTGGCGCCGCGGCGTTCGAGGCCGAGGACCGACGCTCCCCGCACCCGCGGCCACCGCCACACCGGCGCACGTCGACGCGTCGGTGGGCGTACTGTTGGTCCGCGGACGAGAGTCGGCAGGGAGGTGGCCGCATGTCGCAGTCGGACCACGACCGCAGCGACGAGCCGGGACGTCAGGAGCCGGACGCCGGTTTCGACGACAGGGACCCCACGCCCGACGACCCGGCGGACAAGGCGGAGCGCGGTCGCGCGTACCGCGCCGAGGGCATCACCGTCTACTTCAACGCGCGCAAGTGCTGGCACACGGGCGTGTGCCTGCGGGGCCTGCCGCACGTCTTCGACGTGCATAGGCGCCCGTGGGTGCGGGCGGACCTCGACACGCCGGAGCGGATCGCGGCGCTCATCGACCGCTGCCCGTCAGGGGCGCTCAGCTACGACCTCACGCCCTCCGAGGGCCGGGAGCCCGGGGACGTCGGGTCGGGCTAGCCGCACCAGCACGCTCCTCAGAATCGGCGCGTAACGTGGCCGCGATGCGTGCCCACGACCGGGAGCCGAGCGACCTACCCCTCGCCGCCGCCGTCGCCGACCTCCGCGGCTACGCGGTCTTCGCCCTCGACGGCGCCGGCGTCATCACCTCGTGGAACGCCGGCGTGGGCGTGCTCCTCGGCTTCGAGGAGCACGAGTTCGTCGGCCGGCCGGGCGCCATCGTCTTCACGCCGGAGGACCGGGCCGGCGGCGCCGACGCCGCCGAGATCGCCGCCGCGCGCGAGTGGGGCGAGGCCAGGGACGACCGCTGGCACGTCCGCAGGGACGGCTCGCGAGTGTGGGTCAACGGCGTCCTGCACGCCGTGAGGACGCGGGGCGGCGAGGTGGTCGGCTTCCTGAAGGTCATGCGCGACCAGACCGAGAAGCGCGCGGCCGAGGTCCGTCTCGAGGAGCAGCGGAGCCTGCTGGACGCCGTCCTGGACAGCCTCCCCGGGGCGTTCTACATGTACGACGGCGAGCGTTACGTGCGCTGGAACCGGGAGGTGGAGCGCGTGACCGGGTTCTCGGCGACCGAGCTGACGTCGGCGTCGCCCACCGACCTGGTCCTCGAGGGCAGGCAGGTCCTGGAGCACGTCGACGAGGTCTTCCGCCACGGCCAGCGGTCCGTCGAGCTCCACGTGCGCACCAAGTCCGGCGCGCTCGTCCCGTACCTGTTCACGAGCCAGCGCGTCGTGCTCAACGAGCAGCCGCTGGTGCTCGGGCTGGGCGTCGACGTGCGGGAGCAGGCCCTGGCGCGCCAGGCCCTGGAGCGCTTCGCCCTGGAGCAGTCGGCGATCGCCGAGCTGGCGGCCTACTCGCTGCCCGCGACCGACGTCAGGCCGGTCCTGGAGCTGGCCGCCGAGCGCGTGGCCGAGACGCTCGGGGCCTCGCACGTGAGGATCGTCGAGCTGACCGAGGCGGGCCCGGTGACCCGCGCCGTGGCCGGGAGCCCGGAGCCCCTGAGCCGCGCCGCGCCCGGGCCGCCGGGCGCGGCGGGCGACGCGGTTGCGGCTGGCCGGACGGGCGCGGGGAACGGGCGGGACCCGGCGAGTAGCGCAGGGGCAGACGCCGGCGCGGTGGGCGCGAGCGAGACCTCGGCAGGCGCCGGCGCGGCGCCGGCGCGGCCAGCGGCAGCCGCCGAGGTCCAGGCCATCCCCGCGTCGGTGCTGCCGGCGGTCGGGCTCGGCAGCGGCGTCAGGGCGCGGATCAGGGGCCACGGCGGTTCGTACGGCTACGTCGAGGTGCTGTCCGTCATGCCCGACGCCTTCTCGCCGGACGACCTGACGTTCCTGAACTCGGTCGCGTTCCTGCTCGCCGGGGCGATCGAGAAGCAGCGGCTGCAGCGGGAGCTCGAGCGCCGGGCCGAGAACGACGACCTCACCGGCCTGCTGAACCGGCGCGCGTTCGAGGACCGCCTCGCGGCCGCGCTCGGCCGCGCCGAGCGGCAGGGGACGCGCGTGGCCGTGCTGTTCCTCGACCTCGACGGGTTCAAGGAGGTCAACGACACCCTCGGCCACCAGGCGGGCGACGAGGTGCTGGTCGAGGTCGCCAGGCGCGTCCGCGAGGTCGTGAGGAGCTGGGACGTCGTCGCCAGGCACGGCGGCGACGAGTTCGTGCTGTTCCTGCCCGACCTCGCCTCGCGAGGCGAGGTCACGCACGTGGCCGAGCGCCTGCTGGAGGCGTTCCGCGCCCCCTTCGCCGCCGCCGGCGAGGTGGTGGCCGTCGGCACGACCGTCGGCATCGCGACCTACCCCGACGACGGGCGCACGGCCCAGCGGCTCCTAAACGCGGCGGACGACGCGATGTACCTCGGCAAGGCCAACGGCAAGAGCGGCTTCATCTTCTTCGGGAGCGCGCCGGAGGCCGGCTGAGGTCCCACGCCGGCCTGGCGGGGGCCGGCCGGGTCGCTCCGGCAGCGCGTCGCGGGTCGGTCCAGGTGTTCCGGCAGCGTGCCGAGAGCCGACCGCGGTCCCCGCGACCCGCGTTCGCCTTCCCGAGGACGAAACGCCCTACGGCCGCGCCCCGTTGGCTCTATCGTGGACCCAGAGGTCCGAAGACCTCTGGCCCCTGCGGGTGCGCCAGCGCTGGTGGGTCATGTTGCGACCCCGGCGACCGGGATGCCGGCCGCCGGACGTTCCCACCCAAGCCTCCCCAACGTGACCACTCGGGGTGAGGGAGGTGATGTGGTGACTGACCGCGAACAGACGAGCACGGGAAGCCACGTTGCGGACCGTCCCGCCGTGGGGCGGGGACGGGGCGGCGCCGAGGCGCCGGTCAGGAGGGACGCGATGACACGTCGCGAGGACGAGCCTCGCCAGTGGGCCTACCTGCTGATCGTGGGCGGTCTGGTACTGCTCGCGATGCAGCTCGGCTGGCTCGGCTGGCTGAGCGACTGGCTCTGGGCCGCCGTGTTCCTGGCGGGCGGCGCGGCCTTCGCCTACCAGTACCGGGTCGACCCGCAGCGCTGGTGGGCGCTGATCCCCGGCGCCGCGCTGGCCGCGATCGGCGTCACCTTCCTCACGGGCGCGGTCGGCGGCGCCTACTTCCTCGGCGTGCTGGGCCTCGGCTTCGCCGCCGTGTACCTCACGGGCCGCGAGCGCTGGTGGGCGATCATCCCGGCCGGGGTGCTGCTGACGCTGGCGCTGGTCGCGTGGTTCGACGTGCGCGTGCCGCGCATGGACACGGCCTGGCTCTTCTTCCTGGGCCTGGCCGCGACCTTCGGCGCGCTCTACTTCCTGCCCGAGGGGCAGGGCCGGCAGCGCTGGGCGGCCTACCCGGCGCTGGCGGCGCTCGTCGTACTCGCGATCGTCGTGCTCACGGGCGCGGTGTCGGGCGTCGTGGTGCCCGTCGCGCTGATCCTCGTTGGCGCGTACCTGCTCCTGCGCCGCGGCTCGGCCCCTAAGGACCCCATGCTCCCGCAGGGAGGGACCTGACATGACGACCCGCAACGGTGCGCAGGGCGGACCCGCCTACCGGCCGGTGGCCGTGTGGCCGCTGGTGCTGATCGCCGGCGGCGTCGTGCTCTTCGCCGCGAACTTCGGCTGGCTGCGGTGGGACGCCCTGTGGAGCGTCTGGTACCTGTGGCCGCTGGTCGTCATCGCCGTCGGCGTCGACGTGCTGCTGCGCGGCCAGCACCGCCTGCTCGTGGTGATCGGGACGCTCCTCGTGGGCGCCGCGATCTACGCGGGCACGTCGGGCTCGCTCGGAGGCGGCGCCCTGCTGGGCTCCGAGACCATCTCGCAGGGCCTCGAGGGCGCGAGCCGCGCCCAGGTCAAGATCGGCACCGGCGTCACGCGGCTCGTCGTGCGCGGCGACCCCGCGACCGACCTCCTCGTCGCCGGCACCGTCACGCCCCTGCGCGGCGAGACCATCGAGCGCTCGTTCGAGGTCGTGGGCGGCGTCGCCCGCTTCACGATCGACTCCGAGAGCAGGTTCACGACGGTGCCCTTCGGCCGCGGCGGGGTCTGGGAGCTCACGCTCTCCGGCCGCGTCCCGCTCACCCTCGACGTCGACACCGGGGTCGGCGCGGCCGACCTCGACCTCTCCGGCCTGACGCTCGAGCGGCTCGAGCTCAGCACCGGCGTCGGGGCGTCGACGGTCACCCTGCCGCCCGGCGACTACGCCGCCGCCATCGATACCGGCGTGGGAGCGGCGACGATCCGCATCCCCGCCGGCGCCGAGGCGCGGGTCACGGTGTCGCGCGGGATCGGCGCGATCTCGGTGCCCTCGGGCTTCGAGCGGGAGGGCGACGTCTACGTCTCGGAGGGCTACGCCTCCGCCCGCGAGCGCATCGACCTGAGCGTCGACAGCGGCGTCGGCGCGGTGAGCATCGTCCGCTTCAGGTAGCTAGTACGTCCCGCCGGGCTGGGCCGCGCCCGGCCCGGCGGGCTCCGCGGCGCCTCCCTCAGACGCCGCAGCCCCCACCGACCGACCGCCTCCCACCGGCGCCGTACCGCCGGCCCGGCACGCCGCCAGGTGGCCGCCGAGCGCGGAGCACGTCGCCGCCAGCGGCAGCAGCGGCGAGTTCGGCATGTAGGCCACGAGCCAGAAGTCGAAGCTGAACACCACCAGGCCGGCTCCGGCGACGACGAGCGCCCAGCCGGTCCACCGCGGCATCGCGGCCTGGCGGAGCGTGGCGGCCCCGTAGGTGATCAGCGCGGGGACCGCCAGTAGCCACGAGAGGGCCTCGACCGCCCAGCCGGCGCTCCACACGGCCGTCACGTACCGGCCGACGACGTAGCCGGCGAGGTCGCCCAGCCCGCCGACGACCAGCGCCGCGAGCGCCGCGCGGAAGCTCCAGCGCGCCAGCGGCCGGAGGGCGCTCGCTCGGCGGGCCTGCGCTCGGTGGAAGGCCCGCAGCGTCACGATCGCCAGCAGGTAGAAGAGCGGGAAGAAGCGCCCGTAGTCGAAGTACGGGTCGGACGTCACGGGCGGCGAGAACGCCCCGAGACCCGCCAGCCAGCGGCCGACGGTGCGCACGACCAGCGGCTGGCCGCCCCACTCCGTGCACACGCCGTCGCAGTTCCAGGTCGTGGCCATGAAGGGCGTGAGCACGAGCCAGACCACGCCGGCGAGGACGCCGGCCAGGGCGCCCAGGGTGTCGGAGGTCGCAGGGGTCGAGGCCCCGATGGAGGAGGGTCCGCGCGTAGGCACGGGCGCGAAGTATACGTTCCCCGGCGCCGTCCAGCGACAGGTCCTCGGCTCGCCGGGGTCGCGGGCAGCCCGGCCCGGCAGCGCGTCGTCTAGGCGGTCTCCTCCCCGCCCGGGAAGGTGCGCTCGTCCTCGATGCGGCCGTCACGGTCGTGGATGGCCACCGACGCGCCCCTACCGCCCACGAGCTCCTGCGCGAAGCGGATCGCCTCGTCGCGCGTCGCCGCCGTGTGGACGGAGACCCCTCCGCCCCGCTCCCTCAGCTCCCAACCGTATCGCGTCGGCATCACGTGGTACTGCCGCATCCCGCCTGCCTCCTTCCGCCTCGCTCCTAGATGAAGCCGGCCGGGACGGTGAGATTCCAGTGCCTCCCGCTGAGACGACGGCGCCGCCTGCCATAGCCGGCCGCGGCTCGCGGTCCCTTCCGGCCTGGCCCCGCCTCCCCGCCGCGGCCGGGACCGGCCCGCCGGGCGGCTCCGCTCCGGCCGTCTCCGACTTTCGGACGAGGCGGCCTACGGCCAGCGGCCCATGGCCCCCGGCGCGACACGGCCTAGGCTCGGGCCGACGATGAGAACGGACACTGGAGGCGAGAGGTGACGAGCACAACCGCGAACGAGCCGCGCCCGACCCGGGGCGCCCCGGTCTGGCCCGTGGTCCTGATCGTCGCCGGAGCGCTGCTGCTCCTCGGCAACGTCGGCTGGCTGAGCTGGCACGTCCTGTTCAGCCTCGAGCTCCTGTTCCCGCCGCTGCTGGTCGCGTTCGGGCTGGACATGCTCCTGCAGGGGCGGCACCGCCTCCTGATCGTGGTCGGGGCGATCGTGGCGTTCGCCGCGCTGTCCGCCGGCGCGGGCGCCCGACTCGGGACCGGCGGGCCCGCTCCCGAGCCCATGGAGGTCACGCAGAGCCTCGAGGGCGCCAGGCGGGCGGTCGTGGCGCTCTCTTCGGGCGTCACCGACCTGACCGTGCGCGGCGACGCGCGCTCGAGCCTACTGGTCGCGGGCACCGTTAGGCCGCTGCGCGGCGAGCGCGTCCAGCGGTCGTTCGACGTCGCCGGCGGGGTCGCGCGCTTCGCGCTGCGCAGCGAGGGAGGCTTCGCCCGTTGGCTCGGTCGCGCCGGCCGCCCGGGCGGCTGGGACCTCACCCTCGGCGGCGGGGTCCCCGTCGCCCTCACGGTCGACACCGGCGTCGGCGCCGCCGACCTCGACCTCTCGCAGGCCGAGCTCGAGCGGCTCGACCTCGACACGGGCGTCGGCGACACGCGCGTGGTCCTCCCGGCGCGCGGCCGCTACGCGGTCGACATCGACACCGGCGTCGGCGCCGTCACGGTGAGCGTGCCGCGCGGGCTGGCCGCGCGGATCGAGGTGTCGCGCGGCGTGGGCGGGGTCTCGGTGCCGTCGCGCTTCGTCCCCAGCGGCGATGACGTCTACGTCTCGCCCGACTACGCCACCGCCAGGCACCGGGTCGACCTGCGGATCGACAGCGGCGTCGGGGCCGTGCGGATCGTGGACGACGACTAGACCGCCGCGGCTTGACTGACTGAACGTTCATTCAGTAGGCTGCGCGCCGTGAACGCTGACCCCAGCGGCACCGACCCCGGCACGCTGGACGCGGCCGCGGTCGGCGCCTCCACAACAGAAACGCCCGCCAGGGACCGCATCATGGCCGCGGCCTTGGAGCTCTTCGCGACGCACGGCTTCGGCAGCACGTCGGTGAAGGCCGTGGCCGCGCGCGCCGGCGTCTCGCCCGGCCTGATCTACGTCTACTTCGCCTCGAAGGACGACCTCCTCGAGGCCGTCTTCGAGGAGGGCATGCGCGACGTCTGGGCCAGCCTCGAGCCGGTGACGACCACGGAGCCGGCCGCCGCCCTGGAGGCGCTGATGCGCCGGAGCTTCGAGCTCGTCGCCGCGCACGAGCACCTGTGGCGCCTCCTCTACGCGCTGCGCTCGCAGCCCGGCGTGCTCGAGAGGGTCGGCGCCGCCTACGCCGAGTGGAGGCGAGCCATAGAGTCGCAGCTCACGGACCTCTGCGCCCGGGCCGGCCACGCCGACCCGTCGACCTCGGCCAAGGTGCTCTTCGCGCTCATCGACGGCGCGAACCAGCACCGCATGGCCGAGCCCGACACCTACCCCACCGACGCGGTCGTGAGGGTCGTGACGGCCGCGTTCGCGAGGAGCCAGCCATGATCCCCTCCTGGGTCGACCCCTCCCTCTACCCGTTCGAGCCGCGCCGCTTCGAGGTCGACGGGCACGCCATGAGCTACGTCGACGAGGGCGCGGGCGAGCCCGTCGTCCTCGTCCACGGCACCCCCACGTGGTCGTTCCTCTGGCGGGACGCGATCCGCGCGCTCAGCAGGGGCCACCGCGTCGTCGCGGCGGACAACCTCGGCTTCGGCCTCTCCGACAAGCCGCCGGCGGCCGACTACCGGCCCGCCGCCCACGCCAGGCGGCTGGAGGCCCTGATCGACCACCTCGGCCTCGAGGGCATCACGCTCGTCGTCCACGACTTCGGCGGGCCGATCGGGCTGCACCACGCGCTGACGCGCCCCGAGAACGTGCGCCGGGTGGCGCTGCTGAACACCTGGCTGTGGTCCAACGCCGGCGACAGGAACGTCGAGAGCGTCGGCCGCCTCTTCGGCGGCCCCGTCGGTCGCTTCCTCTACCTGCGGCTGAACCTCTCGCCGCGCTTCCTGCTGCCCACCGCGTTCGCCGACAGGCGCCGCCTGGACGCGCGCGTCCACGCCCACTACCTCGGGCCGTTCCCTGCGCCTTCCGACCGGCACGCCCTGTGGGCGATGGCGCGCGAGCTCCTCGCCTCGAACGACTGGTACGACGAGCTGTGGGGCAGGCGCCGGGCCCTGGCCGACAAGCCGGTGCTGGTCATGTGGGGCATGCGCGACCGGCTCATGCCGCCTAGGCACCTGGCGCGGTGGCGCGAGGCCCTCCCCCACGCGCAGGTCGTGGAGCTGCCCGACGCCGGCCACTTCGTGACCGAGGAGGCCGGGGAGGAGGCTGTCGCCCGCCTGCTCGCGTTCGTGGACAACGGGACCGTCACCCACTGACCCCCGCCCACGGCGGCCCTACACTCTGCGCATGCCGGAGGGGGTGAGGCTGCTCGGCACGCCGCGTGTCTGGCACGACGGCGACTGGCACGACCTGCCCCTCGACAAGCGGCTCGGCCTCGTCACCTACCTGGCGTGCGCCGGGACGTGGGTGACCCGCGAGCGGGTCTCGTTCCTGTTCTGGCCCGACGTCCCCAACGCCAGGGCGCGCATCAACCTGCGCCAGCTGCTGGCCCGCGCGCGCTCGCTGCCGCTGGCCGACCGGCTCGAGGCCGACGACGTGCGGCTGCGCTGGCGCGGCGACTCCGACGTGAGCGCCTTCCGGCGCGCCCTCGCCGAAAGCGAGTGGCGGCTGGCCACGGTCATCTACGCCGGTGACCTGGCCCAGGGGCTCGAGGTCGACGACGCCAGCGAACTCGCGAGCTGGCTCGCCTTCGAGCGCGCCCAACTGCGCGAGGCGTTCCGCCGCGCCGCGCTGCGCCACGCCGAGGCGGCCGAGGCCGCCGGCCGCCCGGAGGAGGCCGAGGCTACGTACGACAGGCTGTTGGCGCTGGACCCGCTCGACGAGGCCGTGGTGCAGGCCAGCCTGCGGCTCCGCGTCCGGTTCGGTTCGCACGAGGATGCGGCGCGTCTCTACCGCCGCTTCGCCGCGCAGCTGCGGGACGAGCTGGGCCTCGAGCCGGCGGCCGCGACCCTGGAGATACTGCACTCCGCTCCGCGGGACGAGCCGGCCGAGGTCCCCGGGCTGCCGCCCGCGTCCGCGGGCGGGCTGCGGGAGCCGCTCACGTCGTTCGTGGGCCGCGAGGAGGAGCTCGACCTCATCGCCGCGCGCCTCACCGGCGACGAGTGCCGCCTGCTCACGCTCGTGGGACCCGGCGGGGTCGGCAAGACGCGCCTGGCGCTCAGGGCGGCCGAGCGGCTGCGGCCGGCGTTCCCGGACGGCGTAATCGTCGTTCCCCTCGCGGGCGTGGCCGCGCCGGAAGGCGTGTCGGTGGCCGTGGCGCAGGCGGCCGGCGTCCGCCTGCGCGGCGGCCCCTCCCCCCTCGACCAGGTCGTCGCCGCCCTGAGGGACCGGCACGCCCTCTTGCTCCTCGACGAGTTCGAGCACCTGCTTGGCGCCGCCCTCGTCGTCGACGAGCTCCTCGCGTCCTGCCGCGGCCTGCGCGCGCTCGTGACCTCGCGCGAGCGCCTGCGGCTCCAGGCCGAGTGGCTGCTGCCGCTGGCGGGCCTGCCCGTCCCGCCCGAGGACGTCGTTGACGGCGCAGAGGCCCTGGCGTACGCGGCCGCCCGCCTGCTCAGCGACCGCGCCAGGCAGGTGGCGCCGGGCTTCAGGCTCGACGGGGACGACCTGCCCCCCGCCGTCGCGCTCTGTCGCTTCCTCGACGGCCTGCCGCTCGGCGTCGAGCTGGCCGCCGCCTCACTGCGCACCCTCGCGCCTCGGGAGCTGCTGGCGGCGTTGACGGCCGACGCCGGCACCGTCGCGAGCGACGCCCTCGACGTCCCGACCCGCCACCGCAGCCTGGGCGCGGCGTTCGAGCACTCCTGGCGGCTGCTGAGCGACGCGGAACGCGAGGCGTACCGGCGCCTGGCGGCGTTCCACGGCGACTTCGACGAGGCCGCCGCAGCGGCCGTGGCCGGCGCCAAGCGTCCCGTGCTCCGCGCCCTGGCCGAGAAGTCTCTGCTGCTCGCGACCGACCAGGGTCGCTACGCCCTGCACCCGCTGCTCCGTGAGCTCGCCCGCCACCGGCTCGAGGCGGACGCGGGAGCGGCGGCCGTAGCGCGGGACGCTCACGCGCGCCACTACCTGCGCCGGCTGGCGAGCTGGCAGGACCGCGTGAACGGGCCGGAGCAGGCGCGCATGATCGAGACGCTGGCCCCCGACTACCCGGACCTCAGGGCGGCTTTGGCTGCGGGCATCGAGCGCGCTTGGTACGCCGAGTGTCACGCCGCCATGGCGCCGCTGCTGTTCTTCCACGGCATCCAGGGCAGGTTCTTCGAGGGCGCCGAGGTGTTCGCGGCCGCGGCATCCATCCTCGCGGCCGACGACCGCGCCGACGCGTCGGCGCCGGAGTCCGACACGGAGCGCGTGCTCCTGCTGGCCGAGGCGCTCATGAACCTGGCCTGGTTCCAGAGCGCGCTGGGGCGTCTGGACGACGCGATCGCGACGGCCGAGCGCGGCCTCGCGCTGGCGGCGCCCCGCGACGCCCCCGACGTCGAGCTCCGCGGCTGGCAGGTGCTGGGCACGATCGCCGCGCGCCGCGGCGACGACGCCAACGCGCTCGCGTGGCTGTCCCACGCCCTCGCGCTGGCCGAGCGCACCGGCGACGACTGGAGCATCTCGCTCGTGAGCGGGAACCTGGGCCTGGCGGAGCTGAAGAGCGGCAGGCTCGACGACGCCGAGAGACACTTCCGCCAGTCGCTCGCCCACAACGAGGCGCTCGGCAACGTGGCCGGCATCGTCAACGACCACGACTACCTCGGCCGTCTCAGCCAGCCTCGACGAGGCGGTGCGGGCGCTGCTAGCGCCCGAGCAGACGGGCTGAAGCGCTCAGCACATGCGGTCGCCGCGCTGGCCGAACCCGACGAGCTCCAGGTACTCCGGGTGCCTGCGGATGTAGCCGCGCACGAACGGGCACATGGGGACGGCGACGAAGCCGGTGTCGCGCACGTGGTCGAGGGCCGCGCGGGCCAGGGCGCTGGCGATGCCGCGCCCCTCGATCGCCTCGGGCACCCCGGTGTGCTTGAGCACGAGCGAGGTGCCTACCCTGGCGTACTCGAGCACGGCGAGGTGGCCGTCCTGGGAGACCTCGAAGCGCCTGGCCCGAGGGTTGTGGACGACCTCGATGCCCGCGTCGTCAGCTCGTCTCGCTGCCTTCGTCATGGCGACCGCCCCTCGCCGCCAGCGTACGCCAGGCGCAAGGGCGCGTCGTGACCGCGGGCAGCGCGGCCGGGTCGTCGCTCGACCAGGTCGCGACGCGGCTCCACGGTGACGCGGCGCGCTCCCCGAACGAGGGCGAGGCGCGCGCGAGGCCGGCCCGGCTCAGCCGAGGACGGCGTCCGGGCCCCTCGTGGTCCCGGGGATCTTCAGGGTCTGCCCCACCCGGATCTTGTCGGGGTCCGCGATGCCGTTCGCCTCGGCGATCCGCATGTAGCTGGAGCGGCCGGCGCTGCCGTAGTACTTGAGCGCGATGTGCGACAGCGTGTCCCCGGCCTTGACCGTGTAGACGACGTCGCCGCTCTCGTCGGTGACGTTGAGCTGCGCGGCGTGCTCGATGACCTGCAGGCCAGTGTCGTCGACCTTGGTGACGCCCGGCACGCCGGACACGACCTGCCGGATGAGGTCCAGCTCGGACTCGGAGCCGACCGCGCCGCGCAGCACGACGGTGGTGCCCTTCTGCAGCACGTCCACCGGGTCGTCGGCGAGCCGCGGCTCCTTCTTGATCGCCGCCAGGGCGGCCTTCGCCAGCGCGCTGGGGTCGTCGGCGGCCGTCCCGGCGGCGGCAGCGCCGGGCCGGTCCATACCGCCCGTGACCGCCGCCGCGGGGGCCGCGACCTCGATGCCGCTGAGGTCGACGTCCCTGATCCCGTTGATGCCGCCGGCGATCGCCTCGATGAGGCCCTTGTAGCGCTCGTTCGGCACCCTGCCCGAGACCCGCGCCGTCTTGTCGGCTACCTCGACCTTCAGTCCCAGGTCAGCCGTCAGGCGCTGGTCGGCCAGCGCCTCCTCGAGCCGCTGCTTGGCGCTCTTGCCGAAGGGCCACATGGTCTCCCCTCTCCGCCGCCGGGATGCGTGGCCCCGACGGCTCCGGAACGTGACGCTCGCCCTCAGTGATACGCCGCGGACGTGAGAGCCGCCGCTACGAGGGGAAGGCGTCAGCGGCGGCGCGCGTGGGCCGCGCCGGGCGCCGCGGCGGAGCCGAACCCGGTGGGTCGCCGAGGGCTCAGGCCGCGAACGCCTCCTGGGCCACGCGCAGCAGGTAGCCCCTCACGTCTTCCGGCCAGCCCGCCGTGAGCGCCTCGAAGCGGTCGCGGTCCCCCGCGTCCAGGGCGCGGTAGGCCTCCTCGAAGTTCGGCCGGTCGCCGGCCAGCGCGGTCATCGCGCGGCCGGCCGTGGCCGCCGCCCGTCTGGCGCGCGCCTTGGGCGTCTCGTGCTTGCGGGCCTCGTCGACGAGCCGGCGCAGCGTGGCCGAAGCGCCGCCCGGCTGGTCGGCGAGCCACTCCCAGTGCCGCGGCAGCAGCGTGACCTCGCGCGCTACCACCCCGAGGCGGGGCCGGCCCGGGCCGCGCGGCTCGGGCGGGGGCAGGTGGCGCTCGAGGACCTGCTCGAGCGTGCCGCGCAGCTCGAAGTCGACCTGCTTGCCCGTGGCGTCGTCGAGGATCAGGAGGTACTCGCCAGGGTCGGCGTCGAAGCGTCGCTTGATCTCGGGCAGCAGGACGGCCAGGTCGCCGGAGACGACGAGCTCGTCGCCGACGAAGAGCGTGTAGGTGCGTGCGCGGTCCATCCGACGATTATCACCCGGGTGATATTGCCGTGTCAATATCACCCGGGCGTTACCTGCGTGGGGCCGCGCCGTGGGAGCGGCCGACCGTGGGCCACCGCACCGTCGCGTCGGCCGGAGCGCGGCTACGCTCCCAAGCCGCGGGGGAACGCTGCGGCCACGCTCGCCGCCGCCACGGTCCAGCCTGCGCTCCACGGAGGTCGCGCGTGACCAGCCGCGATCCGCCCCTCCGCACCGACGTCGCCTCGCGCCTCGCCGGGTACCTGGGCAGCCCCGCGCTCGAGCCCTGAGCGCTAGGCCTGGGCAGGGCCCGAGCGCCACGTCGCCAGCACGGCCAGCCCG
>Ga0123333_10001606_pt1 | contig 23864 bp, 18 predicted proteins | sample BioC12SIPDNA_3_FD_89957 | JGI IMG/M metagenome (GOLD analysis project Ga0123333, IMG submission 89957) | Anaerobic biogas reactor microbial communites from Washington, USA - Biogas_R2_B C12 SIP DNA | ecosystem: Engineered > Bioreactor > Anaerobic > Unclassified | place: Washington, USA... | reverse complement strand
CACGCTCACGAGCATAGGCTCGCCGGTCCCCTCTAGCTGTGAGAAACTCCGTAGGGATGCGGCCTTCTGGGTCCCTGAGGACGGTGAGAGACGGCCGCAGACGCGCCCCGCGCGGGTCAGCCGGCCGAGGGCTCCGACGCGCCGGTCTTGGAGAGCGCCACGCCGAACTCCTTGGCGATCGAGAGCGCCTGCGGGTAGCGCATCCGGGCCGGGCCGACGAGCGTCAGGGAGCCGCGGCCGCCGCCGAACGCGAACGAGGCGCTGACCATCGCCAGGCGCTCGTCCAGGTCAAGGTCGAGGTCGCCCTCGGGCGCCTCGGGCAGCGGCTCCTCCCCCTCGACGTGCTCGACGACGAGGCGCACGAAGCTGGGGTCCTCGCCCTCGGGCTCCTCGAGCAGCCGGCTCAGGCCGGCGCGGAAGTAGCGCGGCGACCTCAGGCCCACCCACGCGTCCGCGACGGCCTCGAGCGTGCGGCCGAGGTCCTCGGCGGCGGCGGTCGAGGCGGCTGCCCGCAGGGCGCGCGGCGCCTCGCCGACGCTGAGGTCGAGCTGCCGCAGGTTGCGCTCGGCGTCGTCGATCACGTCGTCGTCAGGCATCGGGTCGACCTCGACGCCGAGCTGCCTGACCAGCCCCGTCTCCAGCACGACGACGGCCAGGAGGCGGCGGCTCGAGACGAGCGAGAGGTGCACCTCGTGGACGCGCAGGGCGTCGTCGGGCGGGAGCCTCACGAGCACGGCGTAGCCCGAGAGGCGCGCGGCCAGACGCGAGGCGGCGGCGTAGAGGTCCTCGCCGTCGACGCAGCTCAGCACGCGGGCGATCGCCTCGCGCTCGCCGCGCGGCAGGCGCCGCGGCGGCAGGTAGGAGGAGGCGTAGTAGCGGAAGCCCTCGGGGGTGGGGATGCGGCCGGCCGACGTGTGCGGCTGCTGCAGCAGGCCCCCCTCCTCGAGCATGCCGAAGTCGTTGCGTACCGTGGCGCTGGAGACGTCGAGGCGCGACGCGACGTGCTGCGACGGCACCGGGTGCGCCGTGCGGATGTAGCCCTCGGCGACCGCGTGCAGCACGCGTACGTGCCGCTCCGTGAACCGGAGCGGGGCCACCGTCCTGACGCCCCGGTCCGCGGCCACGGCGCTCAGGCTCCCGCCAGCTCGAGCACCCGCGCCAGGTGCTCCGGCTCGACGGGCATCACGCTCAAACGGTTCCCGCGCTGGAGGAGGCGCATGCCCTCCAGGGCGGGGTCCTGCTTCATCTCGGCCAGCGTCACCGCGCGGGGCAGGGCCCTCACGGCCCTGAACTCGACGAGGTGCCACCGCGGCTGCTCAGGCGTCGCCTTCGGGTCGTAGTACTCGCTGTTCGGGTCGAACTGGGTGGGGTCGGGGTAGGGCTCCGACGCCACCTCCGCGAGCCCGACGACCGCCGGCTGGGCGGTGGAGGAGTGGTAGTAGAGGACCGGGTCGCCCGGGCGCATCTCGTCGCGCATGTAGTTGCGGGCCTGGTAGTTGCGCACGCCGTCCCAGGGCGCCTTGCCGTCACGCAACAGGTCGTCGAACGAGTAGCAGTCGGGCTCGTTCTTGATGAGCCACGCCCTTCCCATGGCTGGGATGATACCAGCGGTCACTCCCACTCGATGGTGCCGGGCGGCTTGCTGGTCACGTCGTACACGACGCGGTTGACCTCGGGCACCGCGTTGACGATCCGGTTCGCGACCGTGGCGATGAAGTCGTGGGGCAGCCTCGCCCAGTCGGCGGTCATCCCGTCCTCGCTGGTCACGGCGCGCAGGGCGACCATGTAGCCGTAGCTGCGGCCGTCGCCCATCACGCCCACGGAGCGCACGGGCGTGAGCACGGCCAGCGCCTGCCACGTCTCGTGGTAGAGCCCGAACTCGCGCAGCGCCGACACGAAGATGTCGTCGACGCGCGCCAGGAGCGCCAGGCGCTCCTCGGTGACCTCGCCGATCACGCGGATCGCGAGGCCGGGCCCGGGGAACGGGTGCCTGTCGCGCAGGTGGGGCGGCAGGCCGAGGGCCTCCGCCACCTCCCTGACCTCGTCCTTGAACAGGGTGCGGAACGGCTCGATCAGCTCGAACCGCAGGTCCTCGGGCAGCCCGCCGACGTTGTGGTGGGACTTGATCACGGCCGCGCCGTGGGAGCCCGCCGACGACTCGATCACGTCGGGGTAGAGGGTGCCCTGGGCGAGGAACCGCACCGGCGCGTCCGCCGCGACGGCCCTCGCCTGCTCCTCGAACACGCGGATGAACTCGCGGCCGATGGCCTTGCGCTTCCCCTCGGGGTCGGTGACGCCCCTCAGCGCGGCGAGGAAGCGGTCCTTCGCGTCCACGACGCGCAAGGGCACGCCCAGGCCGCGGAGCGCCAGCTCCACCTCCTCGGCCTCGCCGAGCCTGAGCAGGCCGTGGTCGACGAACACGGGCACGAGCCTGTCGCCGATCGCCCGCGTGAGCAGCAGCGCCAGCGTCGACGAGTCGACGCCGCCCGAGACGGCGAGCAGCACCCGCTCGCCCCCGACGCGCTCCCTGACGTCCTCGACGGCGCGTTGGACGATGCTCTCGGGCGTCCAGTCGCGCGGCGCGCCGGTGCGCTCGACGAACCGCTCCAGGAGCCTGCTGCCCTTGGGCGTGTGCCTGACCTCGGGGTGGAACTGCAGGCAGTAGACGCCGCTCGCGTCGTCCTCCATGGCGGCGATCGCGCCGCCCTCGCTCACGGCCGTGACCGTGAAGCCCGGCGGCGCCTCGAGGACGCTGTCGCCGTGGCTCATCCAGGCGACGAACTCGCCCTCGACGCCCTCGAACAGCCGCCCGCCGTACTCGGCGAGGGTGACCTTGCCGTACTCGCCCCGCCCGGCGGGGGCGACGCGGCCGCCGCGCTCGCGCGCCACCAGCTGCATGCCGTAGCACACGGCCAGGACGGGCAGTCCCAGCTCGATGAGGCCCTCGGGCAGGCCCGGTGCCCCCGGCTCGCCGACTGAGCGCGGGCCGCCGGAGAGGATCACGCCGGCCGGCTCGTGCTCGGCCAGGTCGCGGGCGGGCACGTGCGGGCCGACGATCACCGAGTAGACGCCCAGCTCGCGCAGGCGGCGGGCGATCAGGCGCGTGTACTGCGAGCCGAAGTCGTAGACGACGATGCTGCGCAACTGGCTGTTCACTCCTCCTGCGGCGGGAAGACCAAGGTGATGGCCCTGTCGTCGGGGACCTGCAGCGTCACGGGCGGGGTCTCGCGCCGCTGGAAGCGGCCCTGCACGACCCAGGTGCCGGCGACGTCGAACGTCACGGCGCGCGGCACCGAGGTCATCACGGTCCCCGGCGGGTTGCGCGAGCCCGGCGGGCTCTGCACGACGACCAGCTGGACGGGCGGCATGTTCGCGGGCTGGACGGCGACGTCGACGAGGAAGTTCTCTCCCGGCGTCGCGAGCCGCGCGCCCTGCCCGTCGCGGTTCAGGACGGCGAGGTAGGCGGCGAGGCCGGCGACGAGGAGCATCAGCAGCAGGAGGGCGGGGCCGCGCCACGAGCGGCGCGACCGGGTGAGGGTCCGCTCCAGGGCCCGCTCCTCGCGGTCGACCCTGATCGGCGCGGGGCGGGGACCGTCCTCGAGCGAGCCGTGGCGGTACTTCGCGCCCGGCGGCGGCGCCTTCACGAACCCCGGCGACGTGTCCTTCGGCGACGGCCGCCGCGGCTGCGGGCCGAGGCCGGGGTCGCTGTGCAGCGTGATCGGCTCGGGGTCCTCGACGGGGGCGTCGCGGGGCGCGGGCGCGGCGTGCGCCGCGCCGGCGGGAACCGACGCGGCCACGGCGGCGCCGGCCGGGGAAGCGGCCGGACGCGGCGCCTCGGGCGCGGCCGGCGGGGCGGGGCGGGCCTCGGCCTTCGCCGTCGGCACGGTCGGGAGGGTGAGGTCGGTGAACCCGGCGGCGGGCACCGTCACCGCCCCGCCGGCGAGGCGCTTCACGATCGCGTGGAGCCGCTCGGCCGTCATCGGCGGGTTCGCCGCCTCCGCCGAGCGCAGCGCCGCCGTGACCTCTGTGGAGAGGTTGTCGCCGGCGAGGGCCAGCAGGGAGCGCGCCAAGGCCACGACGTCGGCCCGCATGGCTGCGCGCTCGTCGGCGGGCCGCGAGCCGGCGCGCCACGGCACGCCGAAGCCCTCGATGAACACCTCGCCGAGGCCGTAGAGCAGGCGGGACGGCGTGATGTCGCCGTGGACGACCCCCTTGGCGTGCGCCTCCTTGAGGCCCTGCAGCGCCTGGAGCACGAAGCGGTAGTCGACGGCGCTCTCGCCCGGCGCGACCAGCGCCGCGCCCGTGGGGTAGGCGGCCACGAGGTGGCCGCTCGCGCCGTCGGGGCCCTGGCGCGTCTCGGCGACGAGGACCTTGAGGGCGTGGTCGGAGACGCTGACGCCGGCGGCCACGGTGGGCGCGCCCGGGAAGTCGTAGATCAGCACGTCGAGCCCCGTGACCGGGTCGACGCCGCGGTGCGTGACGACCCCGTCGACGACCGCGTACTGTTCGCCGCGCTCGAAACGTCCGGCGTCGGTCACGCCGCGAGTATAGCCCCGCGTGTCCCCGTCACGTCCGCCGCGGGGCCGTGGACGCGGGGAAGCGCTGGTACGCTCGGGCCGTATGGGACTCACTCGCGAAGGCGTCTTGGCGGCGCTCCAGGGCGTCATGGACCCCGAGCTCGGCGCCGACGTGGCGTCGCTGGGGATGGTGGCCGGCGTCGAGGCCGGCGGCGCGGCGGCGAAGGTGACGCTGGCCGTGCCGGGGGCGCGGCCGGACGACCGCCTGACCGCGGCCGTCGAGGCGGCGCTGCGCGCCGCGGGCGCCGAGTCCGTGGAGGTCGCCTACGCCGAGGCCGTGAGCCTGCCGGCCCAGGAGCCCCTCCCCGGCGTGCGCAGCATCGTCGCGGTGGGCTCGGGCAAGGGCGGCGTCGGCAAGTCGACGGTGGCCGCGAACCTCGCTGCCGCGCTGGCGCGCGAGGGCCTCGGCGTCGGCCTCCTCGACGCCGACATCTACGGTCCGTCGCAGGGGAAGATGTACGGGGTCGAGGGCCGCAGGCTGATGGCGGACGAGCAGAAGAACATCGTGCCGCTGAAGAACCACGGCGTGAAGGTCATCTCGATCGCGAACCTCGTCGAGGAGGGCCAGGCCCTCACCTGGCGCGGCCCGATCCTCCACGGCACGCTCACCCAGCTCCTGAAGCAGACCGTGTGGGGGGAGCTCGACGTGCTCCTCGTCGACCTGCCGCCCGGCACCGGCGACGTCCAGCTCTCGCTGGCGCAGCTCGTCACGGTGACCGGCATGGTCCTCGTCACGACCCCCCAGGAGGTCGCGCTCGCCGACGTCAAGCGCGCCTACACGATGGCGCGCAAGACCCACGTGCCCCTGCTCGGCATCGTCGAGAACATGAGCTACTACCCGCTCCCGGGCGGGGAGCGCGACTACCTCTTCGGCGAGGGCGGCGCCGACCGCTGGGGCGCGGAGGTCGGCCTCCCGGTCTTCGCGCACGTCCCGATCACGCGCTCGCTGCGCGAGAGCGGCGACGCCGGCGCCCCGCTGGTCGTGGCGCAGCCCGACGACGAAGCGGCCCTCGAGCTCAGGCGCGCCGCCCGCCGCCTGATCGCGGGCCTGGCGCGGGAGTCGCAGAGCACGCTGCCGATGGCCTGAACCGCACGGGTGCTATCATCCCGTCAGCGGGAGGAGTAGCGGCGTCCAGCGCCCGCCAGAGAGCCGGGGTCGTGGGCTGAGAGCCCCGGCAGGAGCGCTCCCCGTGAACGTCGCCCGCCGGCCGCGCCAGCCGCGGCCAGGGAGGAAAGCCCGCGGTCGCGGGCGAGTAGAGCCCCCGTCCGGCCGCACGGAACCGCGGTCAGTAGAGAGCCCCGCCCCGGCGTAGGGGTGGGGAAGAGCGGTGGTACCGCGGGGAGACAAGCGCCTCGTCCGCTCGGGATAAGCGGGCGGGGTGTTCTCGTCTCGGGGCGCCCTCCCGCAGTCGGAGGTGCCATGGAGACGGGAACGAAGTCACCAGGTGAGACCGCGCTCGCGCCGCGCTACGACCCGCACGAGGTCGAGGCGCGCTGGGCCGAGCGCTGGGCCAGGGAGCCGTTCACGGCCGACCCGCACAGCGAGAAGCCGCCCTTCTGCGTCGTGATCCCGCCGCCGAACGTCACGGGTGCCCTCCACCTGGGCCACGCGTTCGACAACACGATCATCGACACGCTGGTGCGCTACAAGCGCATGCGCGGCCACGAGACCCTCTTCCAGCCCGGCACCGACCACGCCGGCATCGCGACGCAGGTGCAGGTCGAGCGCGCCCTCCGCCGGGAGGGCAAGACCCGTCACGACCTCGGCCGCGAGGCGTTCCTGGAGAGGGTCTGGGACTGGGTCGACCGCTACGGCGGCGTGATCATCGGCCAGCTGCAGCGCCTGGGCGCCAGCGCGGCCTGGGACCGCACGCGGTTCACGATGGACGAGGGCCTCTCGGCGGCCGTCAGGCGGCAGTTCGTGACCCTCTACCACCAGGGCAAGGTCTACCGCCGCGAGCGCATCGTGAACTGGGACCCGGAGAGCCAGACCGTGCTCTCCGACCTCGAGGTCGAGCGCGAGGAGCGCCCGGCGGAGATGTACGAGCTCGCCTACGAGCTCGAAGGCGGCGGGGCGCTGACGATCGCGACGGTGAGGCCGGAGACGATCTTCGCCGACGTCGCCGTGGCAGTGCACCCGGAGGACGAGCGGTTCGCGCACCTCGTCGGCCGCCGCGCGCGCATCCCCCTCACCGAGCGGTGGGTGCCGGTGATCGCCGACGAGGCCGTCGAGCGCGAGTTCGGCACCGGGGCGCTGAAGATCACCCCGGCGCACGACCCGACGGACTTCGAGGTCGGCGAGCGCCACGGCCTGCCCATGCCGAGCGTGATCGACAAGGACGCCAGGCTCACCGGGGACCTGGTACCCGCCGAGTTCCGCGGCCTCGACAGGTTCGAGGCGCGGGAGCGCGTCGTTGCCGCGCTCGCCGACGCGGGCGCTCTCGTGGGCCGGCGCGAGCACGCGGTCCCGCTCGGGTTCTCGCAGCGCACCGGCGCGGCCGTCGAGCCCCTGCTGTCGCTGCAGTGGTTCTACGACACCGACGAGGCCGCCGCGAAGGCGCTCGCGCGCGTCGAGTCGGGCGAGGTGAGGTTCGTCCCCGAGCGCTACACGAAGGTCGCGATCGACTGGCTCAGGAACCTCAGGCACTGGTGCATCTCGCGCCAGCTGTGGTGGGGGCACCGCATCCCGGCCTGGTACGACGCGGACGGAAACGTCTACGTGCCGCCAGCCGACGACCCGCTCCGCGACCCGACCGACGACCCGCGCTACGCCGGGCTCGAGCTCACGCGGGACCCCGACGTCTTCGACACCTGGTTCAGCTCGAACCTGTGGCCGTTCTCGACGCTGGGGTGGCCGGACCGGGACGACCCGTTCTACCGGAAGTTCTACCCGACGAGCGTCCTCGTCACCGGCTACGACATCCTCTCGTTCTGGGTGGCCCGCATGCAGATCGCGGCCGAGGAGTTCACGGGCGGCAGGCCGTTCGACACCGTGCTGCTCCACGGCCTCGTGCTCGACGACAAGGGCCGGAAGATGTCGAAGTCGAAGGGCACCGGCGTCGACCCCCTCGACGTGATCGCCGGGTACGGCGCCGACGCCCTGCGCTTCGCCCTCAGCCGCGCCTCGACAGGCGGCCAGGACGTGCGCTGGGACGACCGCCAGGTCGAGATGGGACGCAACTTCGCCACGAAGCTGTGGAACGCGGCCCGGTTCGTGACGCTACAGGAGGGCGAGGCCGCTCCGGGGCCGCTGGCGGGCAGCCCGAACCTCGCCGACCGCTGGCTGCTCTCGCGGCTGCAGCGCGCCGTCGCCGAGGTGGGCGGGGCGCTGGAGGACCTCGACCTGGGCGCCGCCAACCGCGCCGCCTACGACTTCGTCTGGTCGGAGTTCTGCGACTGGTACCTCGAGGCCGCGAAGGCGCCCCTGCGGGAGGGCGACCCGCACACGCTCCGCACGGTGCGGCACGCGCTCGACGTCGTGCTGAGGCTGCTGCACCCGTTCGTGCCGTTCGTGACGTCCGAGCTCTACGCGGCGCTGGGCCACGAGGAGCAGGTCGCCCTCGCGCCGTGGCCGGAGGCCGACGAGGGCCTGCTCGACGCCGCCGCCGAGGCCGCCTTCGAGCGCGTCAAGGCCGCCGTCACGGCCACGCGGTCGCTGCGGGCCGAGGCCGACCTGCCCCCGGGCCAGGCCGTCGACGTGTGGGTGGCGGGCCCCGGCGCCGAGGCGCTGCTGGAGCAGCGCGCGCTGTTCGAGCCGCTGGCGCGGGCCGCGCTCAGGAGCGGCACGCCCGCGGGCTCGTCGCTGACCGCCGCGATGCCGGACGCGGAGCTGAGGCTCCCGCTGGCCGGCCAGGTCGACGTGGCGGCCTACGCCGCGAGGCAGCGCGGCCGGCTCGAGAAGGCGCGCGCCGAGGCCGAGCGCTCCCGCAAGAAGCTCGCCAACGAGCGCTTCGTCTCCGGGGCGCCCGCGGAGGTCGTGGCCGAGGAGCGCCGCCGGCTCGACGAGGCCGAGGCGCTGGCCGCGCGGCTCGAGGCCGTGCTCGCCGACATCGGCTGAGACGGGCCCGGGTACCTTGACGTCGCGCTCGGTCGCCGGCGGCCCGCTGCGCACGCGTTCTCCGGGGCGGCTCCTCGCGGGCCGCCCCGCCGCGTGACCGCTGCTAGCCTGGCGAGGTGGCAGCAGACGCCGTCGCGATCGGGTCGCCCCTCACCCAGGACGACGTCCTCGACGTCGCGTTCGGGCGCCGCGGCGCGACGCTGAGCCCGGAGGTCAGGCTCCGGGTGGCCGCCGGGCGCGCCTACGTCGAGGAGCTCGTCGCCGGCGACGAGGTCGTCTACGGCGTCACGACCGGCTTCGGGCGCTTCGCCACCACGCGCGTGAGCCCCGCCGACGCCGAGGCGCTGCAGCGCAACCTGCTGCGCTCCCACGCCGTGGGGGTCGGGGCGCCGCTGGCTCCCGAGCTCGTGAGGGCCATGCTCCTGCTGCGGGCCCACTCCCTGGCGCTGGGGGCGTCGGGCGTGCGCCCCGAGCTCGTCGAGGCGCTCCTGGCCCTCCTCGCGCGCGACGTGGTGCCCGAGGTGCCGGCGAAGGGCTCGGTGGGGGCGTCGGGCGACCTCGCGCCGCTGGCCCACATGGCGCTGCCGCTGATCGGCGAGGGGACGGCGTACGTCGCCGGCCAGCGCCTCCCCGGCGCCGAGGCCCTGGCGCGCGTCGGCCTCGCGCCGCTGACGCTGGGCGCCAAGGAGGGCCTGGCCCTCATCAACGGCACGCAGTACATGGCGGCGCACCTCGTGATGGGGCTGAGCCGCGCGCGCGCCGTCGCGGACGCCGCCGACGTGGCCGCCGCGATGTCGGTCGAGGGACTGATGGGCAGCCACAGGCCGTTCGCCGCCGCCGTTACTGACCTGCGCCCCCATCCCGGCGCCAGGCTCGTCGCCGAGCGGATGCGCGCGCTGCTGGCCGGCTCCGAGATCGCCCCCGCGCACGCCGACTGCGGCCGGGTGCAGGACGCCTACTCGCTGCGCGCCGTGCCGCAGGTGCACGGCGCCAGCCGCGACGCCCTCGCCCACGTCGCGGCCGTCCTCGACGTCGAGCTCAACGCCGTCACCGACAACCCGCTCGTGCTCGCGGGCGAGCGCGAGGTGGTCTCGGCCGGCAACTTCCACGGCCAGCCCCTCGCCCTGGCGGCCGACTACGCCGCGATCGCGGTGGCCGAGCTCGCCGGCGTCAGCGAGCGCCGCGTGGAGCAGCTCGTGAACCCGGCCCTCTCCGGCCTGCCCGCCTTCCTCACCCGCGAGGGCGGCCTGAACTCCGGCCTGATGGTCGCGCAGTACACGGCGGCCGCCCTGGTCAGCGAGAACAAGGTCCTCGCCCACCCGGCGTCTGTCGACTCGATCCCGACGAGCGCGAACCAGGAGGACCACGTGTCGATGGGAGCCCACGCCGCGCGCAAGCTCCTCGAGGTCGTCGACAACGCCGCCACCGTCGTCGCGATCGAGCTGATGGCGGCCGCCCAGGCCCTGGACCTGCGCGCGCCGCTGCGCCCCGGCGTCGGGGCCGCCGCCGCCCACGCCCGCGTGCGCGAGCTGGTGGCGCCGCTGGAGGGCGACAGGTACCTGGCCTCCGACGTGGCCGCGCTGAGGTCGGCGGTGCTCGACGGCTCGGTGTCGCGGGCCGCCGCCGCGGCCGCCGGCCTCGCCTGATACGTTCGCGGCATGACGTCGACACCGGTCCAACCCGGCCAGGTCCCGGCCTTCCTCGGCCCGGGCTTCGCGGCCTGGAGCCAGGACCAGCCCCTGCTCGCCACCCTGGTCGTCGGCGCCGGGCTGCTGCTGCTCGCGTACGCCGGCTTCCGCCTCACGCGCGAGGTGCTCGTCCGCCTCGTCTACCCGGTCTCGGAGCTCACCCGCCACGCCTGGGACGACGCCCTCAAGGAGCGTCACTTCTTCTGGCGCCTCTCCTACGCGGTGCCCGTGCTCGTCGTGCGCGCCGGGCTGCCCTACCTGCCCGCCCTCGCGCCGGAGGCCGCCGCCTGGCTGCAGAAGCTGCTGGCGGCCGCGATGGTCGTCGTGGTGGCGCGGGCCCTGTCGGCCCTCGTCAACGCCTTCGGCGACGTCTACGCCAAGGGCCCTCACGCGGCGCAGCGGCCGATCAAGGGCTACCTGCAGGTGATCGTGCTGATCGCCTACGGGCTGGCCGTGGTCGTCGTCCTCGCCGTCATGATCGACCGCGACCCGCTGGTGATCCTCTCGGGCATCGGCGCCGCCTCGGCCGTGCTGCTCCTGGTGTTCAGGGACACGCTGCTGTCGCTGGTGGCCGGCATGACGATCACGAACAACGACCTGATCAGGGTCGGCGACTGGATCGAGATGCCGCAGTTCAACGCCGACGGCGACGTCGTCGACATCGCGCTGAACACGGTCACGGTCCAGAACTGGGACAAGACGTTCACGGTGATCCCCACGCACCAGTTCCTCGGCCACTCGTTCAAGAACTGGCGCGGCATGCAGGCGTCGGGCGGGAGGCGCATCAAGCGCAGCCTGCTCATCGACATGTCGACGATCCGCTTCCTCGACGACGACGACGTCGCGAGGCTCTCGCGCTTCGCGCTGCTGCGGCCCTACTTCGAGGAGAAGCGGCGCGACATCGCGGCCTGGATCGAGGAGCACCCCGAGGCCGAGGAGGACCCTGTCAACTCGCGGCGGCTGACGAACGTCGGTACTTTCCGCGCCTACGTCACCCGCTACCTGCGGTCGCGACCCGACATCGCGCAGGACATGACGTTCCTCGTGCGCCACCTCGAGCCCACGCCGCAGGGGCTGCCCCTCGAGGTCTACGTGTTCGTCGCCGACGTGCGCTGGGCCGTGTACGAGGGCGTGCAGGCCGACGTCTTCGACCACCTGCTGGCGATCCTGCCCGAGTTCGGGCTCGCGGTCTACCAGGGGCCGAGCGGCGCCGACCTGCGCGCCCTGGGCCGGCCGCTCGCCGCCGTGGCGGCGCGGCCGACGGAGGCTCAGTCGATCGGCTCGAACGCGTAGGTCAGGGCGCCCTCGCCGATCGCGATGCCGTCTCCCGCCTCGCCAGCGCCGAGGCGGACCGGCAGCGAGGCCAAGGGGCCGTCGACCATCACGTAGCCCGCGGGCTCGCCCCGGCGGTCGAGGTGCGGGCGCAGCTCGGCCTGGAACTCGCCGGCGTCGAGGACGAGCCTGCCGCCCTCGTGGCGGAGCGTGACCGTGCCGAGGTGGGGGTTCGCGTAGCTGCCGAGGAAGGCCTCCACGGCCGCCATGTCGACCTCGTCGAGCGTCCTGGCGGCGAGGTCCGCGAGCGCGGTCCCGAGCTGCTCGGCGCTGTACTCGAGCAGGGCCGTCGTCTCGTCAGGGCGGTCGAAGAGGAGCTCGATCAGGCGCTGCCCCACTAGCTGCGTGAAGGCGTTGGCCCCCTGGGCGTTCGTGAGGACCACGAGCCCGAGGTCGAGGTCGGGCACGAGCGTGAGCTCCGAGGTGAACCCGAACGTGTTGCCGCCGTGGAAAACGAGCCCCAGGCCCCGGGACTCGGCGACGAACCAGCCCAGCCCGTAGTCGACCCCGGAGGCCACCGGCACCTGCGGCTCCCAGGTGACCGCGAGGTTCTCCGCGCTCACCACGCGCTCGCCGTCCGGCGTCACGCCGCCTCGCAGGAGCGTGAGCGCGTAGCGGGCCATGTCGTTCGCCGTCGACCAGTGCGCGCCCGCCGGTGCGACGGGGAGCAGTATCGACTCGACCGCGAGGTCGAGGGGCAAGTACTCGCCGCTGAAGAGGTCGAGCTGGTGGGGGACGGCGTGGTCGCCGCGCGCCGCGACGTCCGCGAACGAGAGCGTCGTGTCGCTCATGCCGATGGGGTCCAGTACGCGCTCCGCGAGCGCGGCGGCGTAGCCGTCCCAGAGCTCGCCGTGCGCGGCGCCGGCGGCCGCGGCCGCGACGTAGCCGGCCGTGGCCACGACCTGGTTCGAGTACTGGAACGCCTCGCCGAAGGCCGTGAAGAACTCGAACGTCGCGAGCGACGCCACGACGTCCTCGGCGCTCAGCTCGGCGGCGTTGAAGGTGAGCTCGAGGTCGCGGCGCGGCACGCCGGTGCAGGCGCACAGCAGGTTCCTGACCGTGATCGTGCGGGTCAGCTCGGGGTCGGCGACGGCGAACTCCGGCAGCACCTCGATCGCCGGCGTGTCCCAGGCGAGCAGGCCCTCGTCCACGAGCCGCGCCGTCAAGAGCGACGTCAGCGACTTGCCCACCGAGCCGATCATCATCCGGGTGTCCGGCGTCACCGGGTCGCCGCCGCGCGCGGTGACGCCGAAGCCGGCGGCGTAGGCGACCTCGCCGCCGGCGACGACGGCCAGGGACGCTCCGGGCACGCCGAGGGCCTCCATCGCCCGCGTCACGAAGGCCTCCAGCTCGGGGACCACCTCCGCCACGGGCCTCGGCTCGAGGCCGGAGAGGTCGGTCTCCGCGACGGCCGCGAGCTCCAGGCCCGTCACGACGACGTTCACCTGCGCCGCGCGCCGCTGCAGCGCCTCCGCCTCGGCCGCGACCAGCACCACGTACGTCTCGCCGCCGACGACCTGGGCGAAGGCCTGGTAGAGGGTCCCCGCGTCGCCGGCGTCGTAGTTCTGTACGACGCTGCGGTCGACGCCGCCCTGGGAGGGCGGCTCGAGCGTCTCGTAGGGCTCGAGGTCGAACCCGGGCACCGCCAGCGCCCACGCCCGCGCGATCGCGGCCTCGGGGTCGTCGTCCGCCACGACCACGATCGGCAGCCGGACGCCGCCCTCGGGGCTCACCACGGCCACGAAGCCTTCGCCCGCCTCGACCTCCCACCCGGTGGGGACCGGGACCGTGAAGCGTCCCTGCGGGTCGGCGTAAGAGGCCGCAGCGCCCGCGGCGGCGGGCTCGTCGCCCGCGTCCCGCGTCAGCGCGAACGGGAAGGCCTGACCGGCCTGCGTGAAGGTGCCGGCGATCTCGTCGCCGGCCAGCGTGCCGGCGAAGGTCGGGTCGCCGGGCACGCCGGCGATCGTGAACGTGACGCTCTCGCCCGCGACGGTGACGCCGCCGAGCGGCAGCCCCGTGGCGCCTTGGGCGGGGATGTCGATGGTGCCGCTCCAGGCGCCGTCCGCGGCGGCGAGCGTGACCACGACATCGAGCGGCATGCCCGGGACCGCGATCGCTCCCCGCCAGGTGCCGGCGGCGCCGGTGGGCTCCTGGGCGGCCGCCAGGAGGCCGGCGGTCAGGAGGCAGACGGTGACGACGTGCTTCAGGACTCGTGTGCGCAAGGTGTGGCTCCTCTGCGTGGGGGTGCCGCGCCCGGTCGGCCGGCCGGAGGCGGTCCGCCGGGACGCGAGCCAGCTACCGTAACCGGCCGGCGCATGAGGTCGGTTAGCCCGTCGCGGCCGTGTGGCAGCGGCCGCGACGGGCCCGGGTGCGGTCGCGTACCGCCGTCCGCTCCGGGGACGCCCGCGGCGCTCGCGGCCGTACGCGGCCGGCCGGGTCAGGCGCGCGGCAGCAGCGCCCGCAGGTACGTCCAGCGCGTGAGCAGGAAGAACGCGAGCTGCACGGCGGCGAAGAGGCCCACGACGATCAGCGCGTAGCCGATCACGGCCGCCCTGTCGGCGCCGACGGTGCCGATCAGCGCCCCGAGGGCGTTGAGGGCGAACAGCGCGTGCACGCCGCCGACAGCGAACGGGAGCAGGAACACGAGGGCGACCTGGCGGCCGACCACCTGGCCGGCCTCGCGGCGCGTGATGCCGATGCGCTTGAGGCGCGTGAAGAGCCTCCTGTCGTCCGGGAGCTCGGTGAACAGCTTGAAGTAGATCAGGCTGCCGGCGCCGATGAAGAACAGCACGGAGACGAAGAGCCCGGCGAACATCGACAGGCCGAGCGTCTGGCGCACCATCACGAACGTCGCGTGCTTGTTGGCGACGAGCGCCGCGCTCTCGCTCGGCACCGCCTGCGAGACGGCGGTGCCGAGGGCCGTGCTCCTGTCGGCGCCCGGCCAGTCGTAGACGGCCAGCGTCACCCTCCCCAGGCGCGCGGCCTCCCGCTCCCACGCCGCGTCGTCGACCACGTACCAGGTGGAGGCCAGGTAGGGCGGCACGGTGGTGGGCGGCGTCACGCCGCGCGCCGCGATCGCCCCCGGCGCGCCGGCGTCGCCGAGCAGCCTGAAGGCCGCTGCCCGTGACGGCTCCTGCGCGCCGGCCCGCTCGCCCACGGGCGCGAGCCAGGCCGGTTCCCCGAAGCCGCCCGGCGCCTCGAGGGCGTTGAGGAACCCGAGGTAGGCGGACTCGGCGACGAGAGCGAGCCAGTCCGTGCCCTCCTCGCCGGGGAGAGCGTACGGCGCGTCGACGAGGGGCAGGTCGGCGGATACGCTCGCCGTGACCCCGTGGTCGCGGAGGAGGGCGTCCACCTGGGCCCGGGTCAGCTGCGGTCGTCCGTCACCCGTCTCGACGAGGGTGAGGGCGTGGGGGAACTGGCCGTCGACGGTCGCGAAGTACTGACGCGACACGACGTAGAACGTCCCGGCGGCGGCGAGCACCACGGCGCTGAGGCTGGCGATGTTGGCCAGCAGCCTGGCGTTGTCGGAGAGCCGGAACACCAGCTGCGACACGACGAGCATGCGCGTGCCGCGCAGGTAGGCGAGCGACCGCGCCAGGCGGCGCGTCACGAACACGCTGCCCTGCGTGAAGGCCAGGTAGGTGCCGACGACCACCACCGTGACGACGGGGAGGAAGGCCGCGGCCACCATGGCGCCCTGGACGGCGGTCGCGACGGCGTAGCCGCCGGCGACGAGCGCGAACCCGAGCACCGCCGCCCAGGCGCGGGCGCGGGGCTTCACTCGCGGCTTGCTCGCCTCCTTCAGCATCTCGAGTACGGTGCGCCGGCCCACGGCCCCGGCCCCGACGACGGTCACGAGCTGGAAGAGGACGAAGAACCCGCAGGCGGTGAGCGCCAGCGCGCGCGGGACGAGGGCGAACGACAGCGGCTCGTCGATGAGCAGCACGCGCGCGATCGCCATCAGGAACAGGCGCGAGAACAGCAGGCCCAGCGCGACGCCGGCCGCGATCGCGGCCAGGGACAGGAACGTGTTCTCGAGCCAGATCAGGCGCCTGAGCTGGCCCCGCGTCGTGCCCATCAGCGTCAGGAGCCCGAACTCCTTGTTGCGCGCGCGCAGGAAGGCGCCGCTCGAGTAGAGGACGAAGAAGAACGCGAAGACGGCGATGAGCACGAGGCAGACCGTCAGCACGTTCCGCGTGACCGGGCCCCCGTAGAGGTAGCCGCCCTGCACGTCGGGGTGGAAAAGGAACTGCGCGTAGACGAAGAAGAGCGCGACCGAGAACGTGCTCGAGAGCAGGAAGGCGGCGTAGCGCAGCCAGCTGCCCCTGAGGTTGCTGAGCGCGAGCTGCGCGAACGTCACGACGCGAAGCCTCCCATCGCGCTGAGGGTGTCGAGCAGCTGCTGGAAGAACGCCTGGCGGCTGCCGCCGCGCCTGAGCTCGGTGAACGCGCGGCCGTCCCTGATGAACACGACGCGGCGGCAGAAGCTCGCCGCGAACGGGTCGTGGGTGACCATGACGACCGTCACCCCCTGCTCCTCGTTGAGCGCCCGCAGGGCCTGCATCACGTCGTTCGCGGACTTGGAGTCGAGGTTGCCCGTCAGCTCGTCGGCCAGCACGACGGCGGGGTCGTGGACGATGGCCCGGGCGATCGCGGCGCGCTGCTGCTGGCCGCCCGAGACCTCGTAGGGCATGCGGTCGAGCACCGGCGCGATCCCGAGCGTGCCCGCCACGCGCGCCAGGCGCGCGTTCATGTCGTCGACGGGCACCCTGTCGAGCACGAGGGGCAGGAGCACGTTCTCGCGCAGGGTGAGCGTGTCCAGGAGGTTGAAGTCCTGGAAGACGAAGCCCAGGCGCCGGCGTCGGAAGAGCGCGAGCTGCTCGGCGTCCATGCCGGCGGGGTCCTGGCCGCCGATGCGCACCGAGCCCGACGTGGGCGTGTCGATCGTCGAGAGCAGGTTCAGGAGCGTCGTCTTCCCGCTGCCCGACGGCCCCATGATGCCGAGGAACTCGCCCCGCTCGACCCGCAGGTCGAAGTCCTGCAGGGCCGTGTGGCTGGCCCCGCCCCGCGTGCCGCCGTAGACCTTCGTGAGCCCGCGGGCCTCGAGCACGGCCTCGGCGGCTCCCGCCGTGCTGACGACCGGTGTCCCCTGGCTGTCCCCGTGCCTGCCTGTCATGAGCGTCGTGTCCGTCACGTGCGCCTCCTCACGGCCCCGATGCTCGCAGGGCGCGGCGGAGGCGAGCCATCGCGGAAGCTTACGCCCTGCGGCCGAACCTTACGGCTCCGTCACCCTGGCCGGGCGCGCGCCTCCCTCCTCGCCGAGCCGGTGCACGCCGGCCGCCCGCAGCCTCACCGTGGCCGTCGTGCCCTCCCCGACCCGGGAGGCGAGGGTCAGCTCGTGGCCCATGCGGCGGCAGACCTCGGAGGCGACGTGGAGCCCCATGCCCGTCGAGGCGCCGAACGCCCGGCCGTTGGCGCCGGTGAAGAAGCGGTCGAACACACGCGGCAGGTCCTCGGGCGGGATGCCGACGCCGCGGTCTGCGACGGCGATCGTCGCGCCGCCTGGCTCGGCCGCGACGCCCACGGTCACCGCCGCGCCGGCGGGGCTGTACCTGACCGCGTTCGTCAGGAGCTGCCTGAGCACGACGCGCAGCCACTTGGGGTCGGTGACCGCGACGACCTCGGGCGGCGCCTCGACGCGGGGGTAGACCTCGGCGCGGATGAAGGCGCCCCGCAGTTCGTTCAGCGCCGTTCGCGCCAGTGCCACCAGGTCGGTCTCGGTCGGGCGGTAGTCGAGCTCGAAGCGCCCGAGCCGCGCCGCCGCGAGCATCAGGTCGAGCCCCTGGGACAGGCGCTCGGCCTCCTCGTCGACGTCGCCCCACGCCGCCTCGTCGCGCCGCGAAGCGGCGAGCTGGATCACGTTCAGCGGCGTCTTCATCTGGTGCACCCACATGTCGACGAACGTCCTGTGCTCCTCGGCTGCCCGCCTGTGGCCCGCCAGCTCCGCGGCCGCCGCCGCCTGCGAGGCCTCGAGCAGGCGCGCGAACGCGCGCTGCTCGCGCGAGGCCGGGCGGGGGAGGGGCGCGGCCTCGGCGGCGAGGCCCCGCTCGAGGCGCCGCGCGACCTCGCGCCGGAATGGCGCCTTGCGGAGGGCGTCCACGGCGAGGACGACGGCTAGCGTGACGAGGGCGAGGAGCAGCACGTACCAGGCCTCGCCCCAGGTGAGGGGCGCCACGCCGAGGTGCACGACGAGCAGGAGGAAGCACACGGCCAGCGTGTACGCCGCGATCAGCGGCAGCTGGTCGGCGAGCACGTCGCGCGGCCTCATCGCTCCGCGCGCGCCGCGCCGGCCGCCCCCACGTCGAGCGCGTAACCCTCGCCGCGCACGGTCCGCACGGCCTCGGCCAGCCCCAGCGCGGCCAGCTTGCGCCGCAGCCGGTTCACGTTCACGGTGAGGGTGTTGTCGTCGACGAACTGCTCGTCGTCCCACAGCGTCTGGAGCAGCGAGGCGCGCCGCACCACGCGCCCGCCGGCGCGCAGCAGGGCCTCGAGCAGCAGTCCCTCGTTGCGCGAGAGGACCGCCCGCCGGCCCGCGTACGACGCCTCGAGGCGGTGGGGGTCGTAGGCGAGCCCAGCGTGCTCGACCGCGGCCGCCTCGGGCGGGGGAGCGCTGTACTCCCCGTAGGCGCGGCGCAGCGCCGCCCGCACCTTGGCCGTGACGAGCTCGAGGCTGAAGGGCTTGACGACGTAGTCGTCGCCGCCGTTCTCGATCGCCATCACCTGGTCCATGTCGCCGCCCCGGGCCGTGATGAACACGATCGGCACCGTGGAGACGGTGCGGAACTGGCGGCACCAGTAGAAGCCGTCGTACCAGGGGAGGTTCACGTCCAGGAGCACGAGGTCGGGGGAGACGGCGACGAACTCGCTCTTGAGGTCGTCGAAGCGGCGCGCCGTGACGGCCTCGTGGCCGTAGCGGGCCAGGTGCGCGGCGAGCGCCGCCGCCAGCTTCGGCTCGTCCTCGACGATGTAGATCCGGCTCATCCCGCGAGAGAGACTAACGCCGACGGGCCCCGCGCGCCGTCCCCGACGCTGCCGGTCCGCCGGCGCAGCGCTGCACCGGCGGCGCCGACGGCTCAGCCCCCGACGCTGCCTGTCACGACGTAGACGGCCAGCCCGCCGCTCACCGTCGCGGTCACGCGGGCGCCGCGCACGTCGGGGTGGCCGGCCACGCGGCCGGCGTCGCTCGTGAGCAGCGCGAAGCGCCAGCGGGTCGCGCCGCGCCCGAGTCGGTCGAGGGACCGGCGCGTCAAGGCCGCCGCCTTCGCCGCGTCGCCGAGGCGCACGCCGTAGGGGAGGTTGCTGACGATCAGTCCGTGCCTGGCGCCCAGCGAGCCGAGGTCGAACGCGAGGCTGTCGGCGGCGTGCAGCTTCACGCCGGCGTGGCCCGCCGCGTCCAGGTTCGCCCGCGCCGCCGCCAGCACCCGGGCGTCGGCGTCGATGCCGAGCAGGTGCGGGGTCGGCGCGGCCGACGTCGGGGCCGCCGGGGCGTCGACGTCGCCCTCGACGCCCCCGGCCGGGTCCACGCCGAGTCGCCGCCTGACCTCGCGCCACCGCCCGGGCCGGAACCAGCCCGCGCGCTCGAAGGCGAAGGACCGGGCGCGGCCCGGCGCGAGGCCGGCGAGGGCGTCGCCGACCTCGATCAGGACGGCGCCGGAGCCGCAGAACGGGTCGACGACGACGTCGGGGCTCGGCTGCTCGGCCAGGCCGAGCAGCGCGACCGCGGCGGCGAGCGTCTCGCGGGCCGGCGCCTCGCCCACCCGCGTGCGCAGGCCGCGCCGGTGCAGGTGCTCGCCCGAGGTGTTGAGGCTCACCGTGCACCTGTCGTGCTCGAGCCGCACGTGGAACTCGAGCTCGGCGTCGGGCTCGGGCCTGGGCCTCAGGCCCAGCTCGCCCATCCGCCTGGCGATGGCCCCGGTGACGGCGCGGGCCAGCTCGTCGCCCGCCTGCAGCCGCGAGCGCCGCGACGACATCCGCAGGGCGTACGACCCCGCGAAGCCCAGGTGCACCTCCCACGGCAGCCGCCGCGCCCTGTCGTGGAGCATCGCGGCCGACGCGGCGGGGAACGTCCCCAGCCGGAGCAGGACGCGGGAGGCCGTGCGCAGGCCCAGGTTCGCCGCCATGATCCCCTCGAGGTCGAGGGGGAGCGTCACGCCCCCGGGCTCGACCCGCGCCGCGGCGGGGTCCGAGACGAGCCCGGCGCCCGCGAGCTCCTCGAGGAGCAGCGGCTCCAGGCCCGGCGCCACCGGCACGAAGCACTCGAACGGCGCGGTGAGGAGCCACCTCCTCACGCGCCGTTCGAGCGCCCTGGGCGTGAGCTGCTCGGGGCCGTCGGTCACGGCCACCAGGCTAGCCCGGCGGGCCGGTCAGTCCTCGGGCTCCCACAACGGGTTCTCGGCCCTGAAGTAGTGCCAGGCCCAGGGGTCGTCGCCCATGTCGACGCCGAGGTTCGTCGCCCACGAGTAGAAGGTGGCCCAGCGGCCGTCGCCGCTGATGCGCGGCTCGATCTGGTCCCAGTCGTCAGGCAGGGTGTCGTCGAGGCCCACGGTGACGACCGCGACCCGGCCGGTCCGGCGGTCCTTCACTTAGGCGAAGCCGTTGGCGCACAGGCCGAGGTGACACGCGTCCGGGTCGTCGGCGTGGGGCGCGAGGTTGGTCGCGTAGGAGCCGAAGGCCACGTAGCGCCCGTCGTACGAGACGGTCGGCAGCACCGAGTCGGAGTCGGCGGCGTCGCCCCCCGCGTTCGTGCTAACGAGCTCGAGCTCGCCCGTCACGAGGTCCTTGACGTACACGTCGTCGGCCCTGTCGGCGCCCTGGTCGTTCTCGGTCGCGCGCGGGAGGTTCGCTGCGTCGGCGTGGAACGCGACGACGCGTCCGTCGGCGCTGAGGGCCTGGCCCCGCACCCAGGCGGCGCGGTCCGCGACGGTGCCGGCAGCGTCGGTGCTCACCAGGTGCGTCGCCCCCGCCGCGACGTCGAGCGCGTACACGTCGTCGAACCCGTTGTCGTCGGCGTCCGCGAACGGGTGCGGGGTCTCGAACGCGACGACCGCGCCGTCGGCCGACATGGCCACGGGCCTCAGGCGCGCGAAGCCGCCCCCGGGCAGCGCGCCGAGCCGCGTGAAAGACAGCGGGTCCAGGTCCACGACGTAGCCCGCCTCCTGCGGGGAGCCCGGGGTCCAGGCGGCCAACAGCAGGCGCGACCCGTCCTGGCTGAGCGCCACGGCCTTGGTGCGCTGGAGGCCGTCGGGGTCGTCGACGAGGACCGCGTCGCCCGTCGCGAGGTCCACAACGGCCACCGCGGCGCCGGCGCCGTAGGCGACGCGCCGGCCGTCGCCGCTGATGACGACGGGCCCTTCGCCCCCGACGGCGGTGCCGTCGCTCGCGGCGCTGACCAGGAGCAGCTCGCCGGTCTCCATGTCCTTCACGTAGACGCCGTGCGCGCCGTTCGCGTCCGCGTCGGGCAGCGCCGCCGCGTCGGTGTCGAACGCGACGAAGCGCCCGTCGGCGCTGACGTCCCAGTAGGACGACAGGGGCATCGCGAGGGGCGCGCCGGCCGCGGTCGCGGTCACGAGCTCGGGGGGCGCGCCCCAGTAGTCGTAGGGCAGGTCGTCGATGGTGAAGGAGGCCTCGGCCTCGACGACGCCGCCGTCCCGCAGCGTGGCGCGCAGGCCGACGTCGTACTCGCCCTCCCGGCCGTAGCCGCGGAACAGCACGTCGGTGTGCGACTCGACCTCGAGCCCACCGAAGCGCCAGAGGTACGAGGCCACGTCCTCACCCGCCAGCAGCTCCGAGGCGTCGAGCTCCCAGAAGACGCTCCCCTCGAACCTGTCGTCCGGCAGCGGCCTCACGACCAGGCTCTGGGCCGGTGGGTTCGGCGGCGGCGCGCCGCCCCCGCAGGCGGTGAGCGCGGGCGCGAACAGGGCGAGGCAGGCGAGCAGCGAGCGGCGGTCCCTCATGTCTCCTCCTCCGAGAGCGGTAGCCCGCTCGTTCCAAGGGAGAGGCTGTCAGGGGCGGCGTCAGGCGCACGTTACGCGCCTGGAGGCGGGGGCGGCCAGGTCCGTCCGCACGCGGCGCGTCCCGCGCCGCCGGCGGGGACGCCGGGCGCGGGGCGCGACGACGCGGACGCCGCGGAGGCGTCTCAGACGGTGCGGGGGTCGAGCAGGTCGCGCAGGCCGTCGCCCAGCAGGCTCCAGCCGAGCACGGTCCAGACGATCGCCAGGCCGGGCACGAAGGCGGGGTAGGGGCTCATCGCGAGGAACCCCTGCGCCTCGCGCAGCATGTTGCCCCACGAGGGCACGTCCGGCGGGGTGCCCAGCCCCAGGAACGACAGGGCGGCCTCCGCCAGCACGGCGACGGCGAGGCTGAGGCTGGCCTGCACGACGAGCGGGCCGACGGCGCCGGGCATCACGTGCCGCCACAGGATCCGGCCCTCGCCGAGGCCGAGGGCGCGACCGGCCTCGACGTACTCGCGCTCCTTGATCGACAGCACGCTGGAGCGGGCGATGCGCGCGAAGATCGGCACGGTGGCGATGCCGATCGCGGCCATCGCCGTCAGCGTGCCCGGCTGGTAGACGGCCGCCAGCAGCAGCGCCATCAGGATCGCGGGGAACGCGTAGAGCACGTCGACGAGGCGCATCACGGCCTCGTCGAGCAGGCCGCCGGCGAACCCCGCCACCGCCCCCAGGGCGGTCCCGGCCACGAGCGCGATGCCCACCGCGATGAACCCCACGTAGAGCGTGCCGCGCGCGCCCACCAGGAGGCGCGAGAACAGGTCGCGGCCGAAGTGGTCGGTGCCGAGCCAGTGCTCGGCGGAGGGCGGCTGCAGCTGCGCGGTGAAGTCCATGGTGTTGGGCGGGTGCGGCGACCACACGAAGCCGAGGAGGGCGCCGGCGACGATCGTCCCGATCAGCAGGCCGCCCAGCCACAGGTTGTAGCGGCGCCCCGGGCCGCGCCCGCGGGCCCGCGCCGCCGTCCTCCGGCTCCGCGCCGTGGCGGGGGCGTCACTCATAGCGGATCCTCGGGTCGAGCAGCCCGTAGGAGACGTCGACGAGGAAGCCCAGGCCCACGATCGTGGCGGCGTAGAGCAGGATCTCCCCTTGCAGGAGCGGGAAGTCGCGCGTGCCGATCGCCGTCAGCGCCAGCCGGCCCAGGCCGGGCAGCGCGAACACCTGCTCGATGACGATCGAGCCGATGAACACGTTCGAGAGCGAGATGCCGAGGATCGTGACGATCGTGACCATCGCGTTGCGCAGGGCGTGCTTGAGCACCACCCCCCGCTGGCCCACGCCCTTGGCGCGGGCGGTGCGCACGAAGTCCTGCGAGAGGACCTCGAGCATCGCGGCGCGCGTCATCCGGGTCATCACCGCGGCCTGCCCCAGCCCCAGGGCCAGCACCGGCAGCACCAGGCTGCGCGCCCACCGCACGGGGTCCTCGCCCAGCGGCACGAAGCCGCTGGCCGGGAGCCACCTGAGCTCGACGGCGAAGTAGAGGATGAAGATCAGGCCCAGCCAGAAGCTGGGGATCGCGGCGCCGAGCTGCGAGAGGGAGGTCACCAGCGGGTCCCACACGGTGCCGCGCCGCAGGGCCGCGAAGATGCCGAGCGGCAGGGCCAGCAGGCACGCGACCAAGGCGGCCCCGACGGCGAGGGGCACGCTCACCCGCAGCCGCTCGCCGATGAGGCCGGCGACCGGGCGCTGGTAGTTGAGGGACTCGCCCATGTCGCCGCGCATCACGCCGCCGAGCCACGAGACGTAGCGCTCGACGGGCGGCCTGTCGAGCCCGAGCTGGGTCCTGAGCGCCTCGCGCGCCGCCGGGGAGGCGTTCATCCCCAGGATCACGGTGGCGGGGTCGACGGGCACGGCCAGCAGCGCGCCGAACACGACCACGCTGGCCAGCAGGACGCTGAGGACGGCGGTGAGGAAGCGGCGGACTAGGAACGCGAGCATCGAGATAGCTGCGGCAAGATAGGCGGGGCGGCCGCGAGCGGCCGCCCCGGTGTCGCGCTACTGGGCGCGGTAGACCTGCACGAGGTTGATGGAGGGCGTGGGCTGGTCGGTCCAGAAGCCGTAGACGTCCCGCTGGGCGGCGACCAGGTAGGGCGAGGAGAAGACCCAGACGTTCACCGCGTCCTCGGCGATGATGCGGGCGATCTCCT
>Ga0123333_10001605_pt1 | contig 23879 bp, 26 predicted proteins | sample BioC12SIPDNA_3_FD_89957 | JGI IMG/M metagenome (GOLD analysis project Ga0123333, IMG submission 89957) | Anaerobic biogas reactor microbial communites from Washington, USA - Biogas_R2_B C12 SIP DNA | ecosystem: Engineered > Bioreactor > Anaerobic > Unclassified | place: Washington, USA... | reverse complement strand
CGAGGCGTGCGCCGCTATAGCGCCGCAGAACGGTCACCCTTCCGGGCTCGATGGAACAAGGCCGGATTACAAGGACGCGCTTGCTGATTGTGCGATCATGCTGCTCACGGCCTGGGGCCCGCTGTCCCAACCTGCCCTGAACAACCTGCCCGTGCCGACCGTGCAGGACCTGCTGCGCATGTCGCGGCAGCTGGGCGACCGCGATGTTGACTTCTCCAAACATGCGGACTATCTGCTCTATGTCGTTGCAAGTGGTGTCGTGCAGTCGCTGGGAAGCGATCCGTTCTATCGCCAGAATCACATCGTGCCCGCGCTGGGTGTCATCCTGCTTGATCTCGGCAGGACGCTCCCGCAGCGCATCCGGGACCGGCTCCCGGTGCTCAAAAGCCGGCCGGCAGACGACAACTGACGGCCGCGGTTCGTAACATGAGACAGCGGCGGCAATTCGAAACTGACGCCTGAAAGGCCAAAACTAACTGGTGCAGGGTGAGACGAGCGTGCATTAGCACGCTCGTTTTCGTTGTGCGTCAGTTTCCGACCAGCGCCATAGCTCCTCCACGTGAATTCCTCCCGCGTACGCCGGCCACCACTGTCAAGTATTCTATGAGAAATGTTCCATTTTGCCGGAAATTGTAGTGATTTACTTATTGACAATTCGCACATATCGTGGTAAGATCGATATAGACAGGTCAATTGTGGGGAGGTATATGCCATGTTTAGAGGACAATGGGGAAGGGGAAAAGGCCACGGCGGCGGCGCGGGTCCGCGGCGCATCGGCCGTTTCCTGGAGCCGTGCCTCCTGCTCTTGTTGCGCGACGATGCGTCGCACGGGTACAACCTGTTGGACTCGCTGGGCAGGTTCGGTTTCACCCGGGGCATGGTGGATACCGGCGTGGTGTATCGTGTCTTGCGGGAGATGGAACATGCGGGATGGGTCAGCTCGGAGTGGGACACGTCCAACTCCGGCGCGCCGAGACGCGTCTACAGCGTGACGGCCGGCGGCAGGGAGCATCTGGCCGAATGGATGGATGAACTGCGCCGCACGCGCGATGAGATCGACCACCTGGTCGATGTCTACACGCGGCAGGCGGCTGGCTGAGACGGCCGAAGAAGCCGGAAGGCCAGGGAGGGGACGATGTACCAGGTTGATCAGGCGCTGTGCACCGGCTGCGGTCTGTGTCTCGACACATGCCAGGCGGGTGCAATCGCGCTGGTGAATGAGTGCGCGCAGATCGATGAGGCGGCCTGCATCGATTGTGGAAGTTGCGCGCGGGCGTGCCCGCAAGAGGCGATCCTGATGGTGGAAGCGTATCCGGTCGCCCGGGCAGGCGCGAGCTTGTCGGCTCCTGCGCCGGTGGTCGTTTCCGGAGAGCCTGCCGGCCTGGTCCGGCGTCCGGAGGTTGAGGTGCTGCCGGCAACATCTCGATCCCAGACGCGGTTCTGGCCGATGGTAGGCAGTGCACTGGTCTGGGCGGCGCGCGAGCTGCTGCCCGAGGTCATCGCCGCGTGGCGGACGTCGCGGCCCGAGGTGACACAGGTGGCCAACTCGACACCTGGTACACCGGTCCGGCGGATATCCGTGAACCGGCAAGGGGGCCACCGGCATCGCTGGGGGCGGGCCTGAAAAGGCCATCGTTATCAAGATCAATAAAGTCAGAAGGGGGCAAATACTATGCCACGAGGAGATCGCACAGGACCGATGGGAGCCGGACCACGCACCGGCAGAGCTGCTGGCTGGTGTGCCGGCTATGACCGGCCCGGGTATGCCAATCCGGGTCCCGGATTCGGAATGGGGATGGGCTACGGCCGCGGCAGACGGGCCGGCGGGCGCGGCGCCAGTGGGGGCCGCGGGTGGCGCAACATGTACTACGCGACCGGGCTGCCAGCCTGGGCGCGGGGTGATGTCGCACCGCCTCCGCCGCCCGCACCTGCGGCCGATCTGGAACTGGCCGAACTGAAGGCGCAGGCTGCCCGGCTGGCTGAGGGCCTCGATGCTATCCAGAAACGTATCGAGGAGATCAGCGGCGGCGGGCCCGCACCTGCGGACAGGTAGGATGGCTGGGCGGCATGGCGCGAGCAACATGGCATCATGCCGCCCCTCTTGTATTGGAGGTGACGTATGTTCAATCGATTAGCTCGCGGAGGGCGCGGCACTGCCGGTGGCGGCGGCGGCCAGGGAGGAGGCGGCCGGGGACGCGGGGGCGGCACCCGGCCGGGCTCTGGTCCCGGCGGCGACTGCATCTGCCCGAAATGCGGTTATAGAGTGTCCCATGTCGCCGGGCAGCGGTGCATGGATATCGCGTGTCCGCAGTGCGGCACCCGCCTGGTCAAGGAATAGAGGCTTCTTCGCATGAGACTCATCATCACAGCTACCGAGGCTACGCTCGATGCACCGGTGGATCCGCGCTTTGGCCGCTGCGCGTACATGATCGTCTATGACACCGCAACCCTGCAATGGCAGGCGCATGCGAATCCGGGCGCCAATGCGATGGGCGGCGCCGGATCCCAGGTCGCGCAGTTCGCGGCCAGCCAGGCCGCGGACGCGGTCATCAGCGGCGACTTCGGGCCCAACGCCCACAATGCGCTCGCGGCCGCGGGAATCAAGATGTACCTGTTCGGGCCGAGCAAGACCGCCTGGGATGCTATCGCAAACCTGGGCGCGGGCAAGCTGCAGCAGGTTTAGACGGCGACCGGAGCCGGTCGTTGGCGCGGCCGAGCTGGCATCGCCGGGGGGACGCTTGTCTCGCCGGGGCGCTGTCAGGTGCGCAGAAGAAGAACCTGTTCGATGGTTGTTGATCCCAGCAGGGTGCGAGGCGTGCGGCTGATTGCCGGGCTGCTGCTCGTGGTGGTGCTGGCCGGCGGTCAGGCCGCGGGCGCGGGCAGCACCCAAAGGTCAGGCGATCACGCAGGGTCAGGCGATCACGTGGGATCGCTTGTGCGTCAGGCCGCGGGTGTGGACAGCCCCCGGGTGAACTGGCACCCGTACAGCCAGGGCCTGCCATCCTATGCGATGGTGATGGCGGTGGCCAGCCAGCCGCCCGGTGGCGATATCGTCTACGCGGGCGCGTACGAGCCGCCTGGCTTGTGGCGCTCCGCGGACCGCGGCGCTTCGTGGCAGATGGACGACCGCGGGCTGGAGGGCAGCCCGGTCTACGCGCTGCATTGGGATGCCGTGCGCGGCTGCTGGTGGGCCGGCGCGCGCGACGGCCTTTACACGCGCCCGGCCGGGGGCGCGGCCTGGCAGCCTGCCGGGCGGGCCGGGCGCATCGTCTACGCGCTTGCCGAAGACGATGCCGGCCTGGTGTATGCCGCCACCGAGGACGGCTTGTTCCGCTTCGACGGCGCCGGCGCTTCCGAGGTGCCGCTGGCCGGGCGCGAACAGGGCGCGATGGCCGTGCTGGCCGTTGCCGTGTCACCCGACGGCCGCATGCTCCTGGCTGGGACCGCGGGGCAGGGTCTGTGGCTCAGCCGTGATGGCGGAGCCACCTGGTCGGCTGCGGCAGTCACCGGGTCCGAGTCAGCCCAGGCATTGGCCCACGCCTATGTCACGGCCGTGTTTGTCACGACCGCGTTTCTCGGCGCGCAGCCATCCGCCGCTGATTCCGCCAATTCTGCTGGCGCCCTGGCCTATGCCAGCACCTCACGGCACGCTTACCGCTCGGCAGATGGGGGCGTCACCTGGCAGGTGATCGACGCGCTGGATGGCCGCGTCCAGGCTTTTGCGGCGGGGCCGGATGGTGTCCTCCATGCAGCAATGGCCGGGCGGGTGGCTCGTTCGTCCGATGGCGGGCTTACCTGGTCGTCCTACACTGCGGGGCTGCGGGAAGGCGAGAAGGTGCTAGACCTGGCGGTCGCACCAGGCGATCCGGACGCGGTCTACGCGGGGGCGTGGGACGGCTTCTACGCCAGCGGCGATGGCGGGCAGAACTGGGCAAAAGGAGGCGATGGCCTGGGCCTTCCCGATGTGAATGTCCTGGCCTGGGATGCCTCGGGCAGCCTGTTGGCGGGAACGCGTTCGGGTCTGTTTCGCAGGTTGTCTGCCACCGCCGCCTGGGAAGCTGTCCCCGGCGTCCAGGGATGGCCGGTGCTGTCCATTGCCCGCGCAGGCGATGGCCTCACCTTCTATGCCGGCTGCTCCGGCGCACTCTTCCGCAGCACAGACGCCGCGGCCACCTGGTCAGAGGTCACATCGGAGCTGAGCGGCTTCGGGATAGCGGGCCTGGTCGTGGATCTTGTCGATCCCGACCACTTGACCGCGTGGGTGGCCTTCGGCCGGGTACATGAGGGCCAGGACGGCGGCCGGACCTGGGTCGCGCGCTGGGAGGGCTTGGGCGACGTCCGGCCGATCACCGCCATCCACCGGGGCAGTGCGGGGCAGCAGTACGTGGGAACCGAGGACGGGATCTTCCGCTGGTCCGCGGCAGCCCAGGCATGGCAGCCATTGTCCTTTCCCTTGGTTCTCCCGACGATTTTTGCGGTCGGGACGGATGCGCGTGAGCCGGCGGCGGTGTATGCGGGTGCCACCGATGGGCTGTGGCGCAGTCCCGACCGCGGGCAGACCTGGCGCCGCTGGGGTGCGGGCCTGGATGGGGTGACCGTGACCAGGTTGGCGATCAGCCCGACTGACCGGGAGATTGCCTTTGCAGGCACGCGTCATGCGGGCCTGTACGTGACCGCAGACCGCGGCGCGACCTGGCAGCCTGCCTGGGGCGACCGCCTCGCAACCTCTTCGGTGCGCGACATCCTTTTCAGTGACGACGGCCGGACGGTCTACGTTGCCAGCGACCGGGGCATCTGGCAGGGAGAGGTCTATGCCGCACGTTAGAGGCGCGCTGCACTGCCTCCTCTTGCTCTTTCCGCTCCTGCTCCTGGGAGCAGGAAACGGGGCCGGCCGCCCCGGCAGCGGCCTCGTGCCCGCGGTGCACATCCTGGCGGCTGACGATGCAATGTACCGCCTGGCAGCCGACGGCGGCTACGAGCGCGTCGTTCAGGTCTTTCCGTGGCGCGATCTCCAGCCGGTGCGCGATCAGTGGCACTGGCAGCAGCCAGATTTTGCAGTGCGGGCAGCGGAATACTACGGCCTGGGCCTGATCGTCAGGCTCGGCCATCCGCCCGAGTGGGCCTTATCCCGCAGCAGCGGGGCGCAAGAGGCTCCGATTCACGATCTGCAGGACCTGGCCGGCGGCTCCCAGCAGCCGGCAGACGAGAGCGCCGCGCCGGCCGAGTCTGGCCAGCGCCGGATCGACCCGGACGCTTATGCGGACTTCGTGGCGGCCGTTGCCCGGCGCTATCGCGGCCAGGTCGATGGGTATATTATCTGGAACGAGCCAAACCTGTCCCGCGAGTGGGCCGGCCAGGCGCCGGACCCCGCGGCTTACACCGCGCTGCTGTGCCGGGCCTACCATGCGATCAAAGCTGTCGATCCGGCCGCCACCGTCGCCAGCGCGGGGCTCGCACCGACCAACGGCGGCGATGGTGCACTGGATGACCGCGCGTACCTGCGGGCCATGCTGGAGGCGGGCGCGGGAGCGTGCTTCGATGTGCTGGGCGCGCATGCTTACGGATTCGGACACCCACCCGATGATCCGCGCGGGGCGCATGATGGCCTGAACCTGGCGCGGCTGCTGGATCTGCGCGACATCATGGCGGCCAGCGGGGGTGGCGCCACCCCTATCTGGATCACCGAGATGGGCTGGACGACCAACGGCCTGGGCGCGGACGTGTGGCAGACGGTCACGGCAGAGCAGCAGGCCCGTTACCTGGCTGCCGCCTGGCAGCAAATCAAGACCGGCTGGCCCTGGGTCCGCATGGTGACCGTCTGGAACCTGAGCCGGGATCTGCCCGACACCGACGAGATGGGCGGCTACAGCCTGCTGGCAGCGGATGGCAGCCCGAGCCCTGCGTACGATGCCTTGCGCGACCTGTTGGCCGGAGAGCAGCATGGCCGGCTTGGGGATGGGTATGAGGGCCTGCCGGTCCTCTGGCGCAGTCCGCCACAAACCGAGATACCGATCCTGGCTGTCGACGAGGTGGTGCACCTGGGCGACAACCAGTGACCGCCGCTGCGGCCCCTGTATGGGGCCATCTCACCGAGCCTCGCCTGGCGGGGCGGGTTCTATGTGCGCAGCCCGGGTTCCGGTCCATGGACGCTGCGGTTGGAGATGGAAGGGCACGAGCACACTAACCGGGTCAGCATCAACGGCCAGGCCATCGGCTACCTGCCCAGCCAGACCTGGGCTGATATGTGGATGAGTGCAGCCCTGACGGTCCCGGCCGGCGTGTTGAGGCCGGGGTACAATGAGTTGGTAATGGAGGTCGGGCGGCCGATCCCCGACTGTCTCGAGGCCGGCAACGCCTGGGACGAGTTCTTGTTCCGGCGGGTGCGCCTGGTGCGCGGCGCGGCTGCGCCCGCGCGGCCGCCGGCTCCCGTGGTCTCAGCAGGGGGAGACCCCGTCACAATAACGGTCGTATTCGACAACAACGCCATGGGCAGCGGATTGCAGACCGCCTGGGGGTTCGGCAGCATCGTGCAGAAGGGAGAGCGCACCTTGCTCTTTGATGCCGGCAATGATGGGAGGATGCTGCTCGCAAACATGGCCGTGCTGGGATTCGCGGCCGGCGACCTGGAAGCGATCGTACTTTCGCATAACCATAGCGACCACACGGGCGGCCTCGCGGCCCTTCTGGAACAGAACCCTAACGCAGTAGTCTACGTGCCACAGGCTTTTGGGACCGCCTTCAGGGACCGGGTGGTGGGCCTCGGCGCGCGGGTGGTCGAGGTGACCGGACCGCTCGAGATTGCACCGGGGATCTGGAGCACCGGCCAGCTGGGAGACAGCATCGTCGAGCAGGCGTTGGTCGTGCAGACGGACGCGGGCCTGGTGGTCATCACCGGCTGCGCGCACCCGGGAGTGGTGGAGATGGTGCGCCGGGCCCGGGAGGTGGGCAAGGGAGAGATTGACCTGGTGTTGGGCGGCTTCCACCTCAGCGCGGCAAGCGCAGCAGCGGTCGAGCAGGTGGCATCGGGCCTGAAGGCTCTCGGTGTGGCGCGCCTGGCGCCGTGTCACTGTACTGGTGCACCCGCGGTGGCGCAGCTTGCCGCGGCGTTCGGAGAGGGGTATCAGCCTTGTGGGGCCGGCCTGGTCCTGCAGGGCAGAGAGTGACTAATTTCAGAAATCTGGGGAGTCGGAACAGTTATGGAATACGTAATGCGGCCCATCGGCGTGATCCATACGCCGTTCGGGGAAACCAGGGGAATGCCCATTCAACCGATCTTCTCCCAAGCCATCGGGCAGGTGGAGGTTCTGCCGGAGTTTGAGGACGGTCTGCAAGATCTGGAAACCTTTTCACACGTGATCCTGATCTATGTCCTGCACTGCACGAATGGCTACACGTTGCGCGTCAAGCCATTTCTTGACGACGTGACGCGCGGCCTGTTCACCACGCGCCACCCGTGCCGGCCCAATCCAATCGGCATCTCCACCGTCCGGCTGCTGGCACGACGCGGTGCAGTGCTCGAGGTCGAAGGCATCGATGTACTGGATGGCACACCGCTGCTGGACATTAAGCCCTACGTGCCTGACTTTGACATCAAGACCGATGCCCGGGCCGGATGGTACGAGAACCGGCCTGCGGGCAAGCAGGGCCGTTCATAATCCGAAGAGACGAGGAGCATCGAAAAACATGACGAAGATCGGCATCATCATCTGCGATCGCTATCACACCTGTGCAGGCGGCAAGTGCCTGCGTTCGTTGCGGCATCGCGAGGGCGCCTTCGCCCGCTATAAGGGTGAGGAAGTGGAGCTGGTGGGTTACACCACCTGCGGCGGTTGCCCCGGCGGCAACATCGAGTACGCGCCCGCGGAGATGAAGAAGAACGGTGTCGAGGTCATCCACCTGGCGACAGGGCTGGTGGTCGGCTATCCACCTTGCCCGCGCCTGGAGGCCTTCACCGAATTCATCCCGGCCAAGTATGGCCTGGAAGTGGTGATCGGCACGCACCCGATCCCTCAGAACTACTATCTGACGCACGAACGCCTGGGCACCTGGCACTCTCCTCGATCGCAGGAACGGATTCAGCAGGTCTTGGGGGACGAGGAGATACGCCTGGCATACGACTGAGGCGCAGGGCCCACTTCGCGCGGGACGCACAATGTGCGGGCGAAGAAGTGAGGATCAAACGATGGACGCCATCGTAAACGCAGGATCAGGTACCTCTGTTGGGACCGGCTCCAGGCCGGCGATTGCCTTTGGGCCGGTGCCATCCAGGCGGTTGGGGCGTAGCATCGGCATCAACCACATCCCTCCCAAGACATGCAGCTACGCCTGCGTCTACTGCCAGGTGGGGCGCACATCCCGACTGCGGACCGCGCGCTGCGCGTTCTATGCAGAAGATGACATTGCCGCCCATGTGCAGCAGAAGGTGGCTGCGGCGCGGGCAGCCGGTGAGGGGATCGATTACCTGACCTTCGTTCCGGATGGCGAGCCGGCCCTGGACATCGGCCTGTTGGGAGCGATCGAGCGTCTCAAGACGCTGGACATCAAGATCGCGGTCATCAGCAACGGCTCGCTGCTGTGGCGAGCGGACGTGCGCGCAGCGTTGTCCCAGGCGGATTGGGTCTCGGTCAAGGTGGATGCCGTCCATGCGGATGTCTGGCGCCGGATCAACCGGCCGCATCGCAGTCTGTGGCTGGAGATGGTGCTGGACGGAATCATGGCGTTTGCACGGGCCTACCGTGGCGAGCTCGCCACGGAGACCATGCTGGTGCGCGGGGTCAATGACGACGCCGCGCACCAGGCCGATCTGGCTGCCTTCCTTGCCCAGCTGCAGCCGGCAAGGGCCTATCTATCTGTGCCTACGCGGCCGCCCGCCGAGCCGTGGGTCGAGTTGCCGCCGGAGGACGCGATCAACCGGGCATATCAGCTCGTGCAGGCTTCAGTCGCGCACGTCGAGCTGCTCATCGGATACGAGGGGAATGCTTTTGCCGCGACGGGCGATGTCAAGGGAGACCTGTTGAGCATCACCGCCGTGCATCCGATGCGCGAGGATGCGGTGCGCATGCTGTTGGCCCGGACCGGTGCCGAGATGTCGATCGTGAACGCGCTTGTCGATGAGGGCCAACTGGTCAGGACGACCTATGACGGCCACACATTCTACGCCAGAAGACTCAGGGGCGTGTCGATGCACTGAGAAGCAGTAGATCTGAGTTCCGTGATCGATCCTTTCAGAGGGCATCGGCTGCGGAGCGGGAGGTAAGGAGGATGCCTCGATTCGACGGAACGGGTCCGCGCGGTGAAGGGATGTTCACCGGACGCGGGGAGGGGTATTGTGTGCTGCGCTGGCCAGAGCCCGGCTGTGGTGAGCCAGTGGCCGGTTATGCCGGCATCGAGGGGAGGCCGATGCAATTCGCGCCGGGTCTGCAAGAAGCGCCGGCAGACGTAGGCGCCGGAGTCATCATGAAGAGGAGGTTAAGATGTGCCAGGCGAAGGTGTGTCTGGGCGACCAGGAGATCGACCGGGACGTAGTCTGGTTGGAACCGGTTGAGGAAGGCGTGCGCTATGCCAAGTTCTTCGGAGAACTGCACTTGGTGAAGGGGCGTCTGCAGCGCATCGATTTTCTCACTCACCGCGTGACACTGGCGCCAATGGAGGAGGAACATGGACGAGAGCACGAAGTTGCGGATGCTGCTTCCGCACTGGATTGAGCACAACGGCGAACACGCCGAGGAGTTCAAGGAATATGCCGCGCAGTCTGCTGACGTTGGGGATCAATTGATGGCTGCGGCCACATTTTTGGAGGAGGCGAATGCCAGGCTCGGTGAGGCGCTGGAGAAGTTGGGCGGCCCGCTGGAGCACCCTCACGCATGAGAACCTATCTCGACTGTTATCCCTGCTTCTTGCGCCAGGCACTCGATGCTGCGCGCACGAACGGCGCGGACGAGACAGGGCAGCGTGCCGTTCTTCATCAGGTGATGCGGATCCTGGAAACTGTCGATCTGGCCGCGACTCCGCCCGAGATTGCTCACAGGGTGCATGATGTCGTGCGCACAACTCTGCAGGTGGGCGATCCATATCGCACGATCAAAGCCGAAAGCACGCGGCTGGCGCTCGCCTTGTACGAGCATCTTAAGGTGCTGGTTGAGGCAGCTGCGGATCCGTTGGAGGTTGCCGTGCGCCTGGCGATTGCCGGCAATATCATCGACTACGGCCCGCCAGGCGCGCCGGCTGATATCGCGACATTGCAGATCGCGGTTGACGGTGCGCTGCAGAGGCCGCTGGTCACCAACCATCTGGAGGCTTTCCGTAGCCGCTTGGCGGACGCGGAGCACATCCTCTACCTGGCCGACAATGCCGGGGAGACTGTCTTCGACCGTGTTCTCATCGAGACGCTGGCCAGGCCAACGACCTATGTGGTGAAGGGTGGACCTGTTCTTAACGATGCGTTGGCTGATGATGCGTTGGCCGCAGGCCTGGACCGGGTCGCGGCCATCATTGACAACGGAACCGATGCGCCCGGCACCATCCTGGACCGGTGCTCGGCAGCGCTGCGCGCGGAATTTGATGCGGCCAGCCTGATCGTAGCCAAAGGGCAGGCCAACTACGAAACCCTCAGCGACTGCGACAAAGATGTTTTCTTTCTGCTGCAGGTCAAATGCCCGGTGATAGCCCGGCACGTGGGTGTGCCGGTCGGAAGCATGGTGATCGAGTTCGCCGGTCGTTCATAATGAATTGCGACCGACGCACGTGAGCTGCCGCCCCGTCTTTTGCGAAGGGAGGTGTGACCATGTACCGGACAATTCTCGTGCCCCTGGATGGTTCGGCGTTCGGCGAACGCGCGCTGCCGATGGCTACTGCATTAGCACGCGCGATGAACGCACAACTGATCTTAGTGAGTGCAGCCAGCGCTACGGCCTTCCCGGGGATGGATGCAACCGAGGCGCAGGTTCAGGCTGTGGCTGAGGCCCAGGCGTACCTGCTGTCCCTGGCAACTGAATTGTCCAGCCAGTGCCTGAGAGTCGATGTGGCCGCGCCTTACGGCGATCCCGCCGAGTCGATCCTGCTGGAGATCGATCTGCGGCATGTCGATCTAGTCGTGATGTGCACCCATGGTCGATCGGGCCTGGGACGCTGGATCTACGGCTCAGTGGCCGAGCAGGTGCTGGCTCGCAGCCCGGTCCCGGTTCTGCTCGTGCGCCACTCGGGCGAGGTTGCCACATTGGGACCGGAACGGGAACAAGCGTCGCTGCTTGTGCCCCTGGACGGCTCCGCGTTTGCAGAAACTGCGCTGCCCCATGCCGTGGCCCTGGCTCGCACCTTTGGCGGATCGATCCTGTTGTTGCGCACGGTGGAAGAGTCCATGGCGGCCCGCCGCTACCCATCGATGGCCATCATGCAGGAAGCGGCTCAAGAGGACCGCCGCACAGCCAAAACCAACCTGGACGGCGTGGCTCAGCGCCTGCGCCAGGAAGGGGTTGCCGTACATACGATGGTGTTGAAGGGTTGGGCTGCAGATGTCATCGCCTATCGCGGCGCCGCACTGGGGCCCAGGCTGATCGTGATGGCGACCCACGGTCGCACGGGCATCGCGCGCTGGCTTCTCGGGAGCGTCGCGCAGGAGGTCATACGGCGCAGCCCGCTGCCGGTGCTGTTGGTCCGCCCGACCGAGCTGCAAGGTCCTGTCTTGACTGAGGCGTGAATAGGGTGATAAGGAGGGGAGATGAACCGCAAACCTGTGTTACCTCCGACCTATCTTTGGGCAGCCATGCTCGCGATGCTGGCGTTTCACTTCGGTCTTCCCGTGAAGAGGATTATTTCATTTCCCTGGAACTTGCTGGGCTTGCTGTCTTTGGTGCTCGGGGCGGCGTTGAATGTTCTTGCCGACAAGGACTTTCGCGTTTTGAAGACGACGGTTAAGCCTTTTCAGGAGTCGGCGGCCCTGGTGACCGGGGACGTATTTCGGATCTGCCGGCACCCGATGTACCTGGGCTTCGTGCTGATCTTGCTCGGGCTGGCTGTGCTGCTCGGATCGCTCACGCCGTTCATCGTGGTTCCTATTTTCGCCGCCGTGATCGACCGGGTTTTCATCGTGGTCGAAGAGCAGATGTTGGCAAATAGGTTCGGACAGGCCTGGCTGGATTATAAGTCCAGGGTGAGACGCTGGATATAGGAAAGCGCGCCGATCCAGGGGGCGTGGTAACCTCGGTTGCCATGCCCGCATCACAATCAACGAAACCCAGAAGCGTGAGAGAGAGCAATGGCACGAAAATCGTATGCAGCCCGGCGTGACAAGCCGCAAGCCAAGACAAGGAACACACTCTTCCTGGCAATCGCCTTACTGGCGGCACTGGTGATCCTGGCCGGCGTCCTGATGCTGGTGAAAGGCCGCTCTGCCGCGGCGCCGGCTGGCCCAGCCCGAGTCGGTGCTCCGATCGCCGACTTCACCCTCACGGACCTCTTTGGCACCCAGGTGCGGCTGAGCGATTTCGCGGGGCGTCCGGTTCTTATCAATGCCTGGGCCACCTGGTGCCCGCCGTGCATGGCTGAGATGCCTGCGCTGCACGATTTCTACCAGAGACACCAGGCCGAAGGGTTCGTGCTGTTAGCGGTGAATGGCGGCGAAGAACCATCGCTGGTGCGGAGCTTCATCCAGGAGGCGGGCTTTACTTTTCCCGTCTTGCTGGATTCGGGCGCGGCGCGACTCTCCGAGCTTGGGATAAGAAATTTCCCCACATCGATCCTCGTGGGCCGTGATGGCACGGTCAGGAAGATTCACACCGGCATGTTGACCGCCGGTCAGCTCGAAATCGAGATCGCACCGCTGCTCGCGCGCCAAGCAGTTTCCACGGCCGCCATACCAGAGTCCGCAGCTTGGCGCTAAAAGCTAACGGCGCAACACGCTCTGAATGCGCGTGAGCTATCAGGGGACCTGCTGCCAGTTCAGGATATACCGGCAGGATTCGGCCGGGTTGAAGCGGACAGCCGCCTCAGGGCTGACCGGCTGATCTGCCTGGTCCACCACGACGACGTACCATGTCGTCTCCGCCTGGTTGATATTGAAATCATACTCTCCGCTGTCCTTGCTGGCAACGACGGGATAGCGGTGCCATTCGTTGTAGCACACCAGTCGCACCCCGGGAAGTGCATTGCCTCCGGCGTCCACGACCCGGCCCACGATGAAGGCCGGGGCCCGGCCGCAGCCGGGGCAGAGATGCGACAGATCGGCCTGCGCCGGACCGGCCGGCAGAAAACGGTGCGGCGATGGCGTTGGCGCAGGCGTAGGGCTGGTGCGCGTCGGGGCGGGCGGCGGCGATGGACGGGGTGTTGCTGTGAGTGTCGCCGTGGGCTCTGGCGGCATTGGCGAAGATGTTGGAGTAGCGGACGGTGCAGCCGTGGGCGTCGCGGCCGGCAGAGCCGTGGGTGGCGCCGTCGCTGACGCCGTCACGGATGCTGACGCCGTCACGGTCGCCGGTGCCGTTACCGTGGTAGTGGCAGTCTCTTCCTGAACCGCCGAACGCGTGGATCCGGTAGCGACGGCCGTGCCAGCCCGGGTGGTGGCTCGCGCGACCGCGGTGGGCTGCGGCGCCGGCGCCGTTTGAGGAGCAGGCGGTGGTGTGCAGCCAGCCGCCAGCATGGCCAGGATCAGAAGCGCCGGACCGAACGTGTGCCACCTGTCGAAGAATCGCATCTTTTTCCTTCTTTCCCCGCCATCGAATCATATCATATACCATCCGCGTGCGGTCCCGAATTTCTGCCGGGAGGCGGCGCTCTCGTTACTGCCATCGACGGGCTGGCCGTCACGGGCATGGATGGCCTATTGGCCTACCTTTCGGAGCGGACCTCGCCCGGGCAGACGGTCGGGCTCACGGTGCTGCGCGCGAATGGCGAGAAGGCCCGCCTGTAGGTGAAGCTAGGGGTCCAGCCCGGCAACACGGTGCGCAGCGCATTGACCGGCTGAGCGCCCGGATGGGCTGGGACGGACCGGTGCGTGCTGCCGGTAGCTTGATCCGGGTGCCGGGCATCCCAACATACCTTTCTACTCGGCATCTGCATGGGCCTCATCCCGTCACATACCGCACCCCTCCTAACCTCATGAGCAACCCCCGGCGCCTTCGTGCGTAACATAATGTAGTACATTCGCCACCCAGCTACACGGAGGCATCCCATGATCATCGAAGCGCACGGCGTACACAAGACGTACCGCAGCGGCCGGTTGGAAGTGCACGCGCTGCGAGGGGTCGATTTCTGCGTCGAGCCCGGCGAGATGGTCGCTGTCATGGGACCATCGGGTTGCGGCAAGACCACGCTGCTCAACTGCCTGTCGGGGCTCGATGAGCTCGACAAGGGGGAAGTGCATATCGAGGGCGCGGATCTGCGCCAGATGGACGATCGGCGGCGCACCGATTACCGCTGCCGGCACATGGGCTTCATCTTCCAGACCTTCAACCTGCTGCCGGTTCTTACCGCGGTGGAGAACGTGGAGCTGCCGCTCCTGGTCGGCGGCGTGCGGCCCGCGGAGGCGCGGCGCCGTTCCGTGGCTGCGCTCGAACGCGTGGGCCTGGGCGAACGGACCCACCACCGGCCGGCCGAGCTATCGGGCGGCCAGCGCCAGCGCGTCTCCATCGCGCGCGCACTCGTCAACGGTCCCGCGATCGTCTGGGCGGACGAGCCCACGGGCAACCTCGACAGCAAGACCACCGCGGATGTGATGAGCCTCATCCAGCAGCTCAATGCCGATCAGAAGCAGACCTTCGTGATTGTCACCCACGACGCGGACATCGGCGCGCTCTGCAACCGCATCGTGCGCATGAACGACGGCGAGATCATCGACCAGGGCCGAGGGCAGGCGCCGGAGGAGGCCGCATGAATGCACCCCAGGGTATGCCCCTTAACGTGACGATCGCACTGGGCGTCCTGGTCGCAGTGGTAGCGATCCTGGTCTTTCTTTTCCTGGCCGGGCTCCGGCAGCCGGTTATGGCTAAGCTGGGGCTGCGCAGCATCCCCCGGCGTCCCACCCAATCCATCCTCATCGTGTTCGGACTCACCCTGAGCACCATCATCATCGTCAGCGCACTCACCATCGGCGACACCCTCAACTACTCCATCCGGTGGCATGCGATCAAGTCATACGGCACGATCGACGAGATCATCGCGCCGCCATTGTTGGCGACCTTCGCGCAGCTTGCCGGTGCGGGGGAGGGGGCGCCGGCCGGGCAGGAGGCCGGTGCATTGGCGGGCCAGAAGGCCGGCGAGCCACCTGGCGCGGCAGGAGCCCTGGCTGCCCAGCTCGCGGAGGAGAATGCCGGGCTGGCGAACGTGCTGCAGCTCCTCGACCAGGGCCTGCCGGGTATCGACTACGCGGCCTACGAACAACTGCGCGACCGGGTGCAGGAGGAGCCCCTGGCCGATGGCGTCGCGCCTTCGATCGTGTTTCCGACCATCATCCGCAACACGACGACGGGCCAGGGCGAGCCGTTCGGCTTCATCATGGCAGTGGATGACGAGTACACCCGCAGCTTCGGGCTCCACGCGGTGGACGGCCAGGCCGTTACGATGGAACGCCTGCGGCCGGGCGTGGGCAACATCTTCGTGCTCGCGGGCCGCGTGTTTGCGTGGGCCGGCAGCGAATTGGGCCTGGGCAGCCTGGATACATCCGATGTGATGACGGCCATTGCCGGAGCCGGGGCCGCGCTTTCCACCGCGGGCGGCGAGGTCCAGCCGGTCGTGACCGCGACGACCAGCGGCGCTCCTGCAGAGACCGGAGGCGCCCCGGCTGGAGTCGGGGCGGGGCAGATCACGAGCACCGTCCCCGTCAGCGGCGGCTTCTCCCTGGCCGATCTGAACCTTGGCACGCTCACCGGCGACATCGACCGGGTGTTGGGCCAGGCCGGTCTGCAGTTGCGGGAGGGTGAGGTGTACCTGAGCCGGCTTGGGGCCGAAAGACTCAGCGCCCGGGCTGGCGACCGGCTGGAGATCTTCCTTGGCCCGCTGCCGCTCCCCTTCCGCGTCGTCGGCATAGTAGACGAGGCCGGCCCGCTCGCTACGCTCGCGCCCGTCGTAATGATGCGGCTCGACGAGGCGCAGCAGCTTCTCTTCATGCAGGGACGCATCAACAACGTCCTGGTGTCCAATGTCGGCGATGCGACTGGTGGGCTGCAGCATTCTGCAGCCATGACGGAGCGGCTACGTGTCCTGGCGCTCGACGAGGAGGTTGTGGCGCAGATCACCGGCTACCTGGCCAAGCCAGAGGTGCGTCCGATCCTCGCCGACGCGATCGCGAAACAGGCTGCGTCCGCGGGGGTGGCCGGGTCAACGCAGCGCGACGTGCCCGCAGGCGGCCTTGCCGCCGCGCTGCTCGGCTCCCTGTTCCCCGAGTACCGGCTGCCCCAGCGCCTTGCCGGCCTGCAGGCCGGCCTGGACGAGGGGGATCGCGGCCGGGTCAGAGATGCGCTGGCCGACGCAGGGGTGCGCGGCTGGCTGGCTGAGCTGCCGGTGCCCGAGGCGGAGCGCACGTCATGGCAGGGCTGGCTGGACGCAGTGAGCCCGATGGAGGTGCTCGAGGTGTTGAACAAGGCGACGGTGGTTTCGGCTTCGGACGTGGCCGGCACCGTCTTCTCGTCCATCTTCACGATCTTCGGCATCTTCTCCATCCTGGCCGGCGTACTGCTGATCTTCCTGATCTTCGTCATGCTTGCCGCAGAGCGGCGTTCCGAGCTGGGGGTGGCACGGGCCATCGGCGTGCAGCGCCGGCATCTCGTCCAGACCTTTGTCACTGAAGGCATGCTCTACGACGTGGTGGCCGCCGCGCTGGGGCTGGCGCTGGGGTTGCTGGTGTCGTTCGGCATGGTGGGCTTCGTCGGCGGTCTGTTCAACACTGCCAGCGGGACCGTCACCGGACGGCCGGCCAACATCTTCGAATTTCGTTTCAGCGTCGCCACTACGTCGCTCGTCATTGGCTACTGCCTGGGCGTTCTGTTCACCTTCCTGGTCGTGCTGATCTCCTCGTGGCGGGTCAGCCGGCTGAACATCGTGACGGCCATTCGCGACCTGCCCGACGAGGCGCAGGCGCGCACCCTGGGCAGCGGCAAGCGGGTGTGGCGCTGGACGGTGGGTCTGCTCTGGCTGGCAGGGGGCGCCTTGCTTTACGTCCTCTCGGGCCGGGACGATCACACCATCGCGCTGCTCTGCGTGTCCCTGGCGCTGGCCGGGCTGACCACGCTGGTGGCCCGCGGCCTCGAATTGACGCGCGTGCGGCAGGAGCGGATCACATGGGCCCGCTACACGCTGCTGGGGCTGGGGCTGATCGTGACCTGGGGAGTGCCGTGGAGCGGGCTGTTGGGGCTGCCTGCGGGGGTTGCGCTGCTGGAGACCGGCCCCACCTATCTTCTCTCGTTCGTGCTGCGCCCCGTTTTTCTGATCCTGGGGATGATCATGACGATCATCTTCAACGCCGATGCCATCGCCTGGGTCGCGACCCGGCTCTTTGGCGGGATCGGATGGCTGGCGCCGGTGCTCCGCACGGCCGTCGCCTATCCCCTCAACACGCGCTTCCGCACGGGCATGGCGATGGTGATGTTTGCGATGATCGTCTGCACCGTCACGGTGATGGCCGTAGTGATCGAGGCGACCCAATCGCTGATCGTGCTGGACGAGGAGCAGAGCGCGGGCTTCCAGATTCGCACGCAGACCTCCCTGCTGAGCTTCTTCGACCCGATCACGGACCTGCAAGCCCGCATCGCGGACCAGCGTGAGGCGCATCCGCTGCTGGCGCAGATCACCGCGGTTGGCGGAGTGTCCATCCGGCAATACTATGTACGCACGCCGGGCGCGAGCACGTGGGACCAGGTACCGCTCGCCGGGCTGGATGCGGGTTACGTGGGGGCAGCCCGGGAGGTGTATCCGCTGCAGGCGCGCGCTGCAGGTTATGCGGACGACGCGGCTGCCTGGGAGGCGTTGGCCACTCGGGACGATGTGGCGATCGTGATGCCCGAGATGTTGGACGCCCGGCCATCCACGGCAGGCCGGGCCGTGGTGGGTGCGACCGGCACGTCGTCAGTCACAATCGAAGGCGCCTCGACACTGCCGGTCGCTGCGTCCGAGCCGGTCGTGATCGAGGATGGCCGGCTGCCCGAGGCCTACATCGAGATACACGCGAGCGGGGCTGAGGGCGCAACCCATCGCTTACAGATCATCGGCGTGCTCGCGGGGACCACCACGCTTGCGGGCATGAACTTGCAGGTCCCGCTGGCTGCGCTGCAGCGACTCGAAGGCAAGGCGGTCGCGCCGCAGTCGTTTTACCTGAGGGTGGCGCCGGGGGCTGACGTGCAGGAGGTCAGCCGGGAGGTCGAGCGGACCTTCCTGGGCAGCGGCCTGGACGCGACAGTGATGGCGGAGAGTTTTGCGCAGGGGCAGGCAATCACGCGCGGCATCCTGCGGCTGTTCCAGGGCTTCATGGCGCTGGGGCTGCTGGTGGGCATTGCTGCACTCGGGGTGATTGCCAGCCGCACGGTCGTCGAGCGCCGTCAGCAGGTCGGCGTTCTGCGAGCGCTCGGCTACCACCCCGGCATGGTAGCGTTGAGTTTCCTGCTGGAGAGCAGTTTTATCGCGCTGACCGGCATCCTGATCGGGGTGATCGCGGGGCTGCTGCTGGGGGATGATATGGTGCGCACCTTCTTCGCACAGCTCACGCCGCAGACGACCGTGACGATTCCGTGGGGCCAATTGAGCGTGATCATGCTGCTGGCCTACGGCTTCTCGCTGCTGCTGACGCTGATACCCTCGCTTCAGGCGTCGCGTATCTATCCTGCGGAGGCGCTGCGGTACGAGTGAGTTGAATGCATCAAGCAACGGCGGCGGTCTTATGAACCTTCACAAAATAACCGGGTAACCGGCAACACGGCTTGCCACCGGTGACCACCTGCCCGTGAACAGGCAGGCTACGAAGCAACGCCCCCTGACGGGGGCTAACGATGCGTTAACCAGTTCATCTAGCCCACCGAAGTGGGCCGCCCGCATTCAGCGGGCGTTGCCAGGTAGCCGATGGTTGATCGCCAGGCGGTGCTGGGGCAGCGAGTGGATCGCCGTTACACGGACGAATTCTTAACGTTCATTGAACCGCCGCCGCAGTTTTTAACTCACTGCCTTCTTCACGAGCGCGGCGATCCTTGCTTCGTCCGCAACAGTCAACTCCTTCAGCGCGAAGGAGGCCGGCCACATGTTTCCTTCGTCGAGGTTTGCCTCATCGCTGAAGCCGAGCGTCGAGTACCGCGTGTTGAACTTCTGCGCGCCCTGGAAGAAGCAGACGACCTTGCCATCCCTGGCATACGCGGGCATCCCGTACCAAAGCTTCGGCGAGAGGCCTGGTGCGCTGGCTTTGACGATCGCATGGATTCGCTCGGCCATGGCGCGATCCCCTTCCGCCAGCTCGGCGATCTTCGCGAGCACGGCGCTCTCCCCGTCCACTTTCTTCGCTTCTGCCTTCAGCTCCTTGGCGCGCTCTCTCATCGCGGCGCGTTCCTCAGCCGAGAATCCCTTCGATGCCTTGCCGGTAGCGGCGGTTCTTTCCGAACCGGCGGTTCTTTCCGAACCGGCGGTTCTTCCCGAACCGGCGGTTCTCGCCGAACCGGCGGAGCTTCCGGTCGACTCCTGCGCGACCTTCTTTGGGCTCATAGATGCCTCCTCATACTGGGCTGAGCTGGCAACTTTGCCGCACTTCGAGTGCAGACCCGAGCGATTCTAGCATGGCTGGCCGAATCTGGATGTCAGAAAGAAACCATTCCGCAGGATGCGACCGCCGCTCGAGGCGGTCGAGGGGAACGCAGGCCGCGCTGCTTCAGGCAGTGTGTTCTGCGAGGTACGAGCAAACCAGCCAGCGCCGCGAGAAGTGACCCAAGGTGATCATCTCGATGGGCATGGGCGGGCCGAGCAGGGCCTGGACGATCTGATCCACGCTGCGGCCCTGCCGGTGCAGCGCAAGCACGCGCTCGCCCAGCATTTCCAAATGGTCGATCTTGGCTGCGAGCGCCCCGGCCGGGTTTCTGCGCACGTGCGCACTGCCGGGGAACAGGCACTGGCTGGGCAGGGCCGCGATCCGCTTGAGTGAGGCGATGATCGCCCAGACGTCGTATCCCTCGCGCAGCGCGCGGTCCCGCCCGCCCACAAACAGGTCGCCGGTGAAGAGCCAGCCTTGCTCCGGCTCGTAGAGGCAGACGTGATCGGGGCTATGGCCGGGGGTGTAGACCACCCGGAAGCGATAGCGGCCGGTCTCGATCATCTCGCCGTCGGACACCGGTTCAGCCTGCGAAGGCTCGGGCCAGCCCCACAGCAGCCGCCGGTAGGGGTGGAGCGGTTGCCAGCCGCGCGGATTGGCGAGCACCGGCAGAGCAAGGGGGTGGGCATGGAGCAGCAAGCCGGCGCGCTCGCGCTGGAGCAGGCCGTTCGCGCCGATGTGGTCCTCGTGGGTGTGGGTGTTCATGACGCCGGCCAGTGGTCTGCCGGCCAGCCACTTCACCAGTTCCGACGCAGTGAACGCGCAGCCGGAGTCGATCAGCAGGCCGTCCACCAGGTAGGCCGTCGTCCAGTAGCGGCCCTTGCCGGCCAGTGTCCGGGCCAGGTCAAAACGGGTCACGTCGGCATAGGTTGTGGCTTTGAGCATATGTCTGATCTTCCTGAGAGGCGCCGCCCGCTACTGCTCGATCACTCGGAGCACCCTGGCCGGATTCCCCGCCACGACCTTATTCGCTGGGACATCCCGGGAGACGACTGCCCCTGCGCCCACCATGGCGTTTCGGCCTATCCTCACCCCTGGCAGGAGGATGGCGCCGCCGCCCACCCACACACTCTCCTCGATCAAGATCGGTTTCGCGACTTCCAGGCCCTGGTTTCGGGTTTCCGCATCGCCGATCTAAATGTTCTGTCCGTAGGAACAGTAGAAGGGCGGTTCAATGATCGAATTCTGGCCTATCTGTCCCAGCAATTGCCGGAGGATGGCTTCCCGCTCGGGCAGGGTTTCGGTCACATTGTAGAGCCGGAGCAGTTTCTTGGTCACCTGGCGTATGGCGTCGAGGTCAGGGTCAAGGCAGTTATAGCTTTCGCCGGCCAGCATCTTCTCTTTTGCGGTCCTCAGGGGCATCTGGTAACTCCTTTCGACGCGGAGAACGAGCGAGCCGCCCGTGGCCGGACCCCCGTCATACCTGCGCACAGAGGCCGCGATGCACCCAAGCCGACAAATCAACTGTGGTCATTGTACACCAATCTGCGTTGTTTGGAACGCTCAGTTGGCGCTGAGCTCAATCGGCAAAATCGCAGGAGCAAAAAGAGCAGGGGGAGTGTATACTAGCCTCGCGCTCACCGCTCAGAACGCCATCCTTACCTCCAACTGAGTGACCGAGGCCCGGCACATGTCGATCGCAATGCCTGTCATACTGGTCTGCCTGCTCATTCTGGGCGGCAATCCGTTCGACAACAGGACGCGGTGGTATTGGGGATCTGCAAACGATCGCAAGCTGAACAAGCGCGTGCAGCGTTTTGCCGCGGATCTTGAAGCCCTGTCCGCGCTCCAGCCTTACGAAACCTCCGGCCAGTTGAGTATTCCACTCGTGACGATGCACACGACCGGTGATCCGGTGGTGCCGTTCTGGCACGAGATCCTTTACACGATGAAGGCCGGCCTGCGGAGCCCGGGCAAGGTGATTCCAATCCCGATCTCAGCGTACGGCCATTGCAGCTTCACGCAGGAGCAGGTGATGGCAGGATTCGGCCTGCTCGTGTGGGCTGCCACCGGCCAGCAGCCGGCCGGCCTCACCCTGCAGTTCGAGCCGGAGCAGGTGCAGCAGGACTGGGCACGCGCGCAGCAGGACTGGGCGGGCGCGCTCCAGGAGAATGCGGCGCCTGAAGAGCAGGTGAAGTAATTCGACGCGGCTGTCGTGGGGCCACCTCGGGTTCCCGGATAGGGGTACGGACAGCTGGTGGAGGTGGCCCCACGATCCCATCCCTAGACCTTACCGCCGTTCACCTCGCGATTCCGAACCTGGCCACAGACAAGCACCCGCACCAGCAGCCAAACTGGTAGCCAAACGAGCATTCTGAGCGGAGCCGGCGGGTACGCCGGAGCAGTCGAAGGACGCGGCCATTGGAGCAAACCGCTCCGCCCCTTCGACTGCGCTGCGCTCAGGGTGCTCCGCTCGCCTTTGCGCGCAACCACTAGATGAGAGCAGGCCGGCTTGGGATTTTACCCTACAGCATCTCACCAATCCCGTGATACCCTTCAGACAGGCACAGCGTTGTGATCTCAATCGCTGTACAAGGAATTGACACGAATGACACAAATAAGAGCGGCGCGCGTCGTTTCTTTCGTCCTGGGCATCGCAGCCGCCCTCCTGGGGCTGGCGCTCTACACCGCGCTCCGCGCGCCCCCCCAGCCGCTGACTGTCAGGCAGGTCAATACTGCGATCGCGCAGGCGATCGCATCGGTCACCCCTCCTCCCGCCTATTCCGCCCAGGTGTACCGCGCGGTCCAGCCTTCACTCGTATTGATTCAGACTGGCGGCGCGGACGAAAGCGACCCCGACAATCATGGCTTGGGCAGCGGCGTCGTGATTTCTGCCAACGGTGATATCCTCACCGCGCTGCACGTGGTGGAAGACGCGACGGATATCCGGGTCGTCTTTGCGGATGGCACGGACACCGGCGCACAGATTGCCGCATCCCAGCCCGAGAACGACATTGCGGTCCTCCAGCCCGACCAGTTGCCGCAGATCCTGGCGCCTGCCGTGTTGGGCAATCCCCGCGCGGTGCGCGTGGGGGATGAGGCATACGCGTTTGGCAACCCCTTCGGACTCTACGGTTCGCTGAGCGCAGGCGTCGTATCGGGCTTCAATCGCTCGTTTCAGGCCGAGGGCAGCGAGCGCTCCATCGAGGGCCTTCTGCAAATCGACACCGCGGTCAACCCAGGCAATTCGGGCGGGCCGCTGCTCAACCGTTACGGGCAGGTGATCGGTATCGTGATCGGAGTCCTGAACCCGACCGATCAGAAGTTTTTCGTCGGGATCGGCTTTGCAGTGCCCATCACCGTTGCTGCGGGCGCTGCAGGCGCTCCCCAGTACTGACCGCGCCGGACGCCCGCAGTCGAACGCCCAAAGGAGATCGTGTGGACGCATTTGCACGTTCCGAGAACCGCAAGCAGGTGGAAAAGGTTCTCTACGAAGTCAAGAAGGTGATCGTAGGGCAGGACCACCTGCTCGAGCGGCTGGTCGTTGCGCTGCTGGCGCGTGGGCACATCCTGGTGGAGGGCGTGCCCGGCCTGGCCAAGACCATGGCCGTCAAAACCCTGGCCGATGCGATCGGCGGGGAGTTTAAGCGCATCCAGTTCACCCCGGACCTGGTGCCCGCAGACCTGGTCGGCACGCGCATCTACAACCAGAAGACCGGCGAGTTCAACACTTCGCTCGGGCCGGTCTTCACCAACCTGCTGCTGGCCGATGAGATCAACCGCGCGCCGGCCAAGGTGCAGAGCGCACTGCTGGAGGTCATGCAGGAGCGCCAGGTGACGATCGGCCGCGAGACCTTCGCCGTGCCCGACCCATTCCTGGTGATGGCCACTCAGAACCCGATCGAGACGGAGGGCGTCTATGCCCTGCCCGAGGCGCAGGTGGACCGCTTCATGCTTAAGGTGCTGGTCGGATATCCAACGCCCACCGAGGAGTTCGTCATCGTGGAGCGCATGACGGGCTTGCTGGAGACGGTGCAGAAGGTGCTCACCACGGAGGAGCTGCTGGCCTTGCAGCGGAAGGCCTACGAGGATGTGTACGTGGACCCGTCGCTGATCGAGTATGCCATCCGCCTGGTGACTGCCACCCGCAAGCCGCAGGAGTTCGGCCTGAAGG